>Ga0208783_10000127_pt1 | contig 43912 bp, 44 predicted proteins | sample DEB19_08_DNA_2_FD_184529 | JGI IMG/M metagenome (GOLD analysis project Ga0208783, IMG submission 184529) | Aqueous microbial communities from the Delaware River and Bay under freshwater to marine salinity gradient to study organic matter... | ecosystem: Environmental > Aquatic > Marine >... | reverse complement strand
ACCGCGGCCCAGTCGGCCGTTCCCGGGGCTTCGACGCCTCGCGTCTGACGCCGGTCAGAGGCTGTGGATGTCGATCACGGGCAGCTCGTCGGGCGACTCTTGAAAGATTGCCCGGTCGTCGTGGGCTTGCACAATCTCGCCCCAGTCGGTGGGCGGGCCTCGGGCGGGCGAGACGGGCGGAGGTTCGAGCGGTTCGCCGAGATGCGTGAGAATCTTCCGGATCGGCCCCGGATCGCGGACAGGATGTCCGCAGCAACCGGAGGTTGCCAACAGTGCGAAGGCCAGGGATGGTTTCGCACGAACAAAACAGGTTGAAGGCGATCAGCCGGATGTCGCCGTGACGGCCCGCCTGAGCTTGTGGTTGGGCGCAAACACTCCGTGATACCTGTGCCGATGCTTGCGCGGCGGCGGCACGAGATCGGCGAGCCGGTCGAGAAACTCAAACGGCGAGAACTCGACGACGCGGTTCGCCCCCTGCCGCGTGGACTTGCGGCTGCGACTGGGTCCGACCCAGTTGGCCGCCTTATGTCTCGGCAGCACGTAGCGGATGCGAGCGATCTGGCCGTCTGCACCGCGGCTCACGGAGAGCCGCTCGAGCGCGAAGGGTGGCCGGGCGCTCGAGCGCAGCAGGTGCTCCAAGCTCTGAAAATAGCTCGGCACGTCGCGGTCGATGAGCGTGATCCGCACACTGGCGTCGACTGAAAAACCGCTGTTCTCCCACGTGAGCATGTCGGCGGCGGCCGCGGCGTCGAGCAGCCGCTGCATGCGGAACCAGCGGATCACGCGGCGGCGAACCCGCTCGGTGAGCGCGGCCAGATCGGCGTGGTTGATCGGGCGGGCCGGCAGGAACGCCGGTGAGGCATCGCGCCCTGCTCCGTCAGCAGCCGGCACGAGCCGGAAGACCGTTGAGGAAGTGCCATTGACCGGGCTATCCTTGTATCCATAGCTGGATCAAAGACGACGGGAGGCTCAGCGGGGCAACCCTGGCGATGGAGACCGGTTTCATCGGCGGGGGCAGGTCACCATCCCGCTGACGCCCGATCGCGGGTACACTTTGCGGTGGAGACCTCGCATGATCGACCTGCGATCGCTCGTTGGCGACGAATGGGCGGAGTGGTACGTGCTCACCCCCGCTCAACGGCTGGAGGAGTCGTCGAAACTGTGGCAGACGTACCTCGAACTTGGAGGTTCGCTTGACCCCGAGCCCGATCCTCAGAGTCCTTTCTACGATCCGGCGGAATGGCGTGCGGTCGCTGCTGATGGGCGGCCAAGCGTGCATCTTGTACGGCGGGGCGGAGTTTAGCCGCGACACCGACATTCTCGTGGTGGCGGATGCCTCCAATCTCGCCAGGCTCCAGGCAGCGGTTGATGATCTTCAGGCGAGGGTTATTGCCGTTCCTCCCTTCGAGGGCCGCTTCCTGCAGGCTGGCCACGCCGTCCATTTCCGGTGCCAGATCCCCGACGCGGTGGGCATCCGTCTCGACGTGATGGCAAAGCTTCGCGGGCTGCCTGATTTCGAGACGCTTTGGAACCGTCGGACCACGCTCGAGACACCGACGGAAACCATCGACGTCTTGTCGCTGCCTGACCTCGTCACTGCGAAGAAAACCCAGCGCGACAAAGATTGGCCGATGATCGCACGGCTGGTCGAGGCGCACTATGCCCGGCATGAGCAGGCCGCTGACGACACCGCGCGAGACTTTTGGCTGCGTGAACTCCGCAGCCCGACGATCCTGATCGAGGTGGCCCGATCGGCGCCGCGGGTGTGTGAGCGACTTCGAACGGAAAGGCCCTTGCTCGAGCATGCAGCTACCGGAAGCAAATCTCGGCTCGTGGCGGCGCTGCGAGCCGAGGAGGAAGTCGAACGCGACGCTGATCGCCGGTATTGGGCGCCGCTCAAGCGGGAACTCGAGCAACTCCGCCGCGACCGTTGAACCAGCGGCCAAGGCCTGTCGAGACCGGCCGATGCCGCAGGGTGACGGCGAGCGCAGTCCCTCGGGGAAATCGGGGACGGGAGCGAGTTCCTCGATCGAGGGCCTGCCGGTGGATCGAGGCTGGCATGAGAATACGAAGGCGAGCAGGCCCGTGATGTCGACCTGCCCCCCTCGCGTTGGAATCACGCTCCTGGCTGGATCGCGTCAGGCCCGCTATGCCGTCGGCCCGGGCCGCCTCGGCTTCGACGTGCTCTTCGTGAAGCAGGTGGTGGACGTGCCCGAAGCCGCCGCCCCTGGGTCCGACCCAGTTGGCCGCCTTATGTCTCGGCAGCACGTAGCGGATGCAAGCGATCTGGCCATCTGCACCGCGGCTCACGGAGAGCCGCTCGAGCGCGAAGGGTGGCCGGGCGCTCGAGCGCAGCAGGTGCTCCAAGCTCTGAAAACAGCTCGGCACGTCGCGGTCGATGAGCGTGATCCGCACACTGGCGTCGACTGAAAAACCACTGTTCTCCCACGTGAGCATGTCGGCGGCGGCCGCGGCGTCGAGCAGCCGCTGCATGCGGAACCAGCGGATCACGCGGCGGCGCACCCGCTCGGTGAGCGCGGCCAGATCGGCCTGGTTGATCGATCGGGCCGGCAGGAACGCCGGCGGAGCGTCGCACCGCGCGCCGTCGGCAGGCGGCACGAAAACGCCTTCGATTGCGCACACGTGCAGGTGCACGTGGTGGTTGAGCGCCGAGCCGAAGCGGTGCAGGAAGGAGATGGCGCCGAGTCGCGGGCGGGCGGCTGCGGGGGCGGCGGCGTCACTCGTCACGCCTGCGGCAGCGCCCAGCAGCCGCTCGATCTCCTCAATGAGGATTCTCGTGAGAGCGGCGACGGCCGCAGGCCGATCGACGAGAAAACCTCGTAGTCGCTTCGGCATGGGCAGCCCCTCACGGATTGTAGTTCTTCCAGCAAGAACTCCCTCCCCGAACCGCTCGACGTGATCGCCGTCGGGGCCCATCCCGACGACGTGGAGATCGGCTGCGGTGGCACGCTCGCGCTCTTGGCATCGCAGGGGCACCGCGTTGGCATCGTGGACCTCACCGACGGCGAGCCCACGCCCCGCTCGAGCGGCCCCGAGGAGCGGCTGGCGGAGGCCGCCGCGGCGGCGAAGGTTCTGGGCGTCGTGCACCGTGAGACGCTGGCCTTTCCTAATCGCCGGCTGTTTGACTCGTTCGAGGTCCGCGTGGAGCTGGCAAAGATCTTTCGCCGTTGGCGGCCGCGACTGGTGCTGGGCCTCGCCGACAAAACGCCGCTCGCCTCGCCCGACCATGCCCAGGCGGTGGCGATCACCGAGGCGGCCGACTTCTACTCGCGCCCAGAAAGTGGGACGACACCTTCGCCGGCCTGCCGGTGCACACCGTGCCGCAGCTGCTCGGTTATTTTCTCTTTGCCGGAGTCCCACAGGTGCCCCACGGCCACTGGCCGCTGGTGGTGGACATCGCCGGCCACCTCGAGACGAAGCTCGCGGCGATCGGCTGCTACAAGAGACAGTTTCCGCCGGAGAAGGCCCACATTTATCCGAGGGTGCGGGCGATGGCGGAGACGGTCGGGCTGATGGCGGGCTGACGCCGGGGGCGGCTAGAACTGCAGGATCGCGTCGCAGCCGAGGTACCACTGATCGAAGGCGTCGCCCGTGACCAGCCCGCCCGGCGTGGTGGCCAACGGGCCGAAGGGGAGGGCGCCAGACCCGTAGGCATCCGGCGTGTACCAGTCGTAGCGAAGCTCGGGCCGAACCACCCAGTTCGCCTTCGGCGTCCAGTTGAGGCCGAGCGACACGGCCCAGAAGTTGCCGACAAAGCCGCTCGCTACGTCCGCCGTTCCGTCGGAGGCCTCGCGGGCCGGGTAGGCGGTCCGGAATCCGTTGTTGTCGCGAAACCACTCCAGACGTGTGCCGGCTGAGAGCCGATCGGTGAGCCCGCGGTAGAAGTACTGGCAGATGCCGTACCACTGGGCGAGCCCCGCCTGCTGTCCTGCGTTCTCGTAGCCCGTGGCGGCGTTGAACTGCCAGGCCGACCAGGCTTCGGTGACCGAGGTGAGCCGGTCGGCTAGCTCGTTCTGCCAGTAGGCCGTCACCATCGACCGGTTGCCGACCAGGATCGCGCCCGGCGCGACCGTGGGGTCGATCACCGGCGTGTACTCGTTGCCCGTCGAGGCCGCGAGCGAGAGGAGTTGGCTGCCGTCGGCCGACGTGAGCACGAGTTCCCCCAGGTAGGCGAGGTTGTTCGAGGCGCCGGGATAGTCGGGATTGGCGAAGCCAGGCATGCCGTCGGTGAAGTTGTCCCAGCCGTTGGTCACGCCGCTGGTCACGCGGAAGCCCTCCTCCGGCTCCCAGTTGGCCAGCACGCCGGTGTGCGTGTTGGGCGTGCCGAACATGAAGGCGTAGGAGTGGGTGTAGAAGAAGTTGCCCACCGCCGGCACCACCTCGTAACCCAACGGGGTGTAGAAGTGGCCGAGGAGCACCGAAAGGTCGCCACGACCCACCTCCCCGTAGAGCTGCGGCATCGCGAGGCTGTAGTAGCGGCTCGAGTCCCAGCGGGGGATGCCGAAGTTGTCGAACTGGTTGAAGAGGTAGGCGTCGAGGCCGCGGGCGTTCGTCTGCCAGGCGTCGGTGCCATAGAGAAGGTCCACCCGGGCGCCCCAATCCCAGTCGTCGGTGTCGAGGTCGAGCCGTCGCTCACCGACGAGATATAGCTGATTCATCATCGCCTGCAGGTTGCGGTCCTGGAGGCCGACGGTGCCGTTGAAGTCGCTACCCTGCGTGTTGCCGCCGATGCCACAGTCGACCCAGCCGTAGACCGACGCCCGCCGGGCTTCCTGCCAGCGGGGCCAGAGCAGGCGGCGCGGCTGCTCGAGCGGCTGCTGCGGGTCGCGGGCCCGGAGTTCGTAGACGTCCTCCGGTGCCGAGTAGTCGCCGGCGCGGAGCGCCCTGCCAACGCAGGCGGACCCCAGGACGGCGATCACGACGGCGGCCGGCCACCGACACGGAACCATGCGCAGACGTCCTGAGGGCGGTCGCGACGAGGGACCTCACGACCACTCCCATCGGCATGACCGGGAAGACCGAGCCATCCCGGTCACCGCTGCCGTCAAGGATTGCCCAGCTTGCGGAGCCTCAACGCCGTCTGCTGGTTCTTGGTTTACAGTTTCGTTGCCGTGGGTCGAAGGGGCGGCCGCCGAGAATCGCGGCTCTGGTCGGGTAACTTGGCAAGGCCGGCAAGCGCTGCCGATTCAAACGGAAAACCTTCCCAAGGCTACCCGGTCCGGCCGACGTTTCCGGGGATTCCCCGGAGCTGCTGATCCGCCAAGGGGCCAACGAGTGGTGGGAATGGCGGTTCGGAGTCAACTACGGCATCGGCTCGCAGGGCAACGTTGTGACGAGCGTGGAAGCGGGGGAGGGGACGCTCGACGGGAGCACGCTTTACGAATCGAGCATCCTGTATGACTTCAAGCTGGCCACGTCGCACCAGGATGGCTGGCTGCCCGACAGTTGCTTCATCATGGAGACGGCCACGCCGACCTATGGCGACGTCGTCGGCACGGTGCCGGTGGCGACGCTCGTCGCCGGCTGGGAGTTCTGGGACGACTGGCGGCTCGACGGCGCGATCCGCTACGCCTACTCCGAGAGCGCCGTCAACTGGTTCAGCCGCTGGAGCCCGTCGGTCGTACTGCGGGCGCCAGTGACGGAGCGCTGGGAGATCCACGCCGAGTGGTTCGGCTCCTACACGCAGGGGCTCGTCGAGGACACGCAGCGGCCGTTCTTCAGTCTCGGCACCCACTACAGCATCTCGCGCAACGTCGAGATCGGCCTGCGCGTGGGCTGGGGGCTGACCGACGAGGCCGCGCCGTTCTTCTCCGACGCCGGCATCGCGATCCAGTACTGACGAAGGGGTTGGGGGTGGGGACGGTCAGTCGGCGGTCAGCGAATGAATGACCGCGTCGGATGCCAGCCGGCCCGAGTAGGCATACCGCCGCTCGTTGTCGTCGGCCGTATTCGGCCGCGGCATGTCGGGGGAGGAGAGCGCGAGCTGGTCACCGAACACACCGCGAACCCGCACCCAGCAGCCCTTCGGCAGCTCCACGAAGGAGCCGCCATCGTCGGTCTCGAGATCGAAGAGGTTGCGGTCGGCGTCGCTTGACTTCGGCACGTCGAGCACGAGGCTGCGGCGGATCTCGATCCGGCTGCTCGACACGTTGAGTCCGTCCTCGGCCGGGTGCCGCACCTCGAGCCGATCCAGCCGGACGTGCGAGTTGGTGACGTCGAACCCGTCGTCGGCCGAATGCAGGCTGCGAACCTCACGCACCCGCCACTCGTCCGGGCCCACGCCGACGAGCGAGAGGCCGTCGATGTCGTCGCCAATGTCGAGCTCCTTGCCAGTCTTGGAGCTGCGATAGGTGTCGCGGCGGCCAAGGTGCGAGGCGGTGATCGACCGCGCCCGAAACGACGACGGCTCGCCGCCGCGGCTCTTCTTCACCGTGATGCCGTCCTTGCTGCCCGCCGCAAACGTGCCCAGGAACCAGAGGCCGCCGTTGTCGGCCACCCTGACAGGACGGCGTTCGGCGTTGCACGCCCGCACGGTGACACGGCCGGCGACGAGTGCGGAGCCGGGTTCGAAGATCAGCGCCGCGCGGCGGAGCCGGCTCTTCGGCAGCACGCCATTTGCGATCAGGAGTGTCGCGCCGTCGGCGATCTTCAGCGTGACGCCGCGCCGGATTCGCACCTCACCTGCGATGATCCAGGTCGTCGCCTTGCCGAGCGTGCGGTCGGACGCGATCGGGCCGGTGATCACCTGCACGGTCCGGCGACGAGGAGACTGCGGCCGGCAGGCCGGAGCAGGCTTGCGTTTCTTGGCTGGCATGGCGATCAGATATTCTCCACAAACTTCACCTGGCATCAATCATGTTCGGAAGGGCCGAACCATGATCCTTGCTGCACGCCGCCTACTCACCGTGGGACTGATCCTGTCGGCTGCGTGGGCAAGCGCCTGCCCCGGCCGCGGCCGGTTTTGGGAGACGCTGGAACTGACCGGGGCCTACCGTTGGCGGATCAAGACGCCGTTGCGGGCTTACGCGGGCGGCGCCGACGAGGCGCTCCCCGCGGAGGTCTCGCGAATGGTGGTCGACTTCGACCGGCTGCTCGGCGGTGGGACGGTGGAGTTCTTCTCGGCCGGCGAGCGGGCCGACCACCGGGCGTCGTTCGTCCAGGCCACGCTCGCGCTCAAGCCCTGGCTCGACGCCCTCGTGACGCCGCCGGCCAGGTAGCCGCCGCCCTGGCTTCAGCCCGGCGTGGGTCGGACCAGGCTGGTCGCGTCCTTGAGGATCCAGAGACCCAGGGCGATCAGGACCCAGGGCAGGAGCACGCCGGCCAGACGTCGCATCGTGGCGGCCACCAGGCGGTGGGTCACCAGCGCCCGACCGACCACGCACCAGACGCCCGTCATCGCCGCGAAGATCGCGGCGTAGACGGGGATCCGCCCGAGGTCCTGGGCGAAGACGGGGATGTAGACGCCCAGGTTGTCGCCCCCGTTGGCGGCGGTGATCGCGGCCACCGACGCGGCCTGCGCAAGGAACGACCCGCCCGTGGCGCCGGCCTCGTCGCCGCCGTCCTTCGCCGGCCGTGACCGGGCCCGCCAGGCCGCCACCAGCCGCTGAATGCCGAGGCCCAGGGGCGCGAGGCCGAGCAGCGCGATCCACTCGCTGGGCACCGCCAGGGCGCAGGCCGCGGCCGCGGCGCTGGCGGCCACGAGCGCCGCGATGCCGGCGTACTTCCCCGCCACGATGGCCCGCGGCCGCAGGCCTGGGTCGGCGAAGAAGGCCATCGTCAGGAAGACGTCGTCGATGTTCGTCGAGGCGAACAGCACGATCCCGACGAGAAGCGTCTCGAGCATGGGGTCATCCGGGCGACCGCGGCCGTCACTGGCCCATGATGGCCACGGCCCGCTCGAGTGGGCCGGTTCCCACCCGCATCGGTCCGGTCATCGGGCCCTCGAGATCGAGCACGAGGAAGAAGGCGCTGGCGACCATGACCGAGCCGAGAAACGTCGCGAAGGTGATGGCGGCGTTGCGGTCGGCGAACAAGCCGAAGATGAAGAATTCGAGCCCCAGCCAGGCCAGAAGCACGAGCAGGAACACCGTCGGGGTCGAGGCATCCCGATCCGTCTTCAAGACCCAGCGATCATGCAGGATGCCGAGGGCGAGTTCGACAGCCCGCCCCTGCGCCTCGGCCTGGGCCTCGGAGGCGGGCTTGAGCTTTTGGATGCTCGCGACGAAGGACTCGAGTTCCTCGGCCCGCTGAACCGCCCGCAGATCGGAGTTGGCGTCACCGGCCGGTGACTTGATGCGGGCGATCCATTCCTCCGCTCCCTTCTTCAGCCGGCCGCGGATCGCCTCCCCCTCGTCGCCGAAGTCGGCCAGCACCCGGTCGATCGACACCATGCGGACGGCCGTATCGGCCGCGATCTTCGACGCATTGTCGAAAGAGTTCTTCGCGTTGGCGGTGACGAACCCCAGCACCACGGCGGTCATCATCGAGAGCATGCCGAGCACCGCCCTGACGTGCCCCTCGGTGGCGTCGTCGGTGAACTTCTGCGGCAGCATCCGCTGTAGCTGAAACCCGGCAAGGGCCGCTAGGGACAAGGCGATGAACACGAACGCGGCGAATGTCAAAGCGGACATGGCATGGCTCCGGCGAAGCCACGGAGTGTAACGCCAGCCAGCCCCACCTTCCACGCCACGGGGCGAGCTGGGAAGGATGGCGAGGGCGGGCGGGCCAAGCAGCGGGCGGTTTCCGGGCCACCTTGCGGCGGCCAACCGGGCTTTGCTAACAGACCGCCCGGTTCGCCACCCACGCCTCGCCAGCCTCCGCGTCATGCCCTTGCCCTCGGTCGCTCTGTCGCCGCCTCACAGACCGGTCATACGCCTGGTCGCAGCGCTGCTCGTCTGCGCCACCGCGGCGGGCTGCATGGGGTCCTGGGCGATGCGGGGCACGCGGCTGCACTACAACAAGAGCCTCAGCCACACCGCCTCCCAGGAGATCCTGCTCAACATCGTGCGGATGCGGTACGGCGAGACACCCACGTTCTTCGACCTGCCGAGCATCATCAGCCAGACGGAGGCGAACATCGCCGGCACCGGCGCCCAAAAGGCCCCGCTCTACGGCGTGGTCGACGGCGTCTTCTCGCTGCGGGACACGCCCACGCTCTCGTACCACCCGCGGACGGGCGACAATCTGGCCGCCTCGCTGCTCAAGCCGCTCAAGGCCGAGGCGATTCTCGATGTCGCACCGGGCAACGACACCCGCACCTTTCTCCTGGCGTTCGTCGACAGCATCAACGGCGTCCCCAACTCCCCCACCGCCACCTCGCCCTCCAGCAGAATCCTGGAGCCGAACGACGAGTACCGCTACGGCGTGGATCTGTTCACCGGCCTGCAGAACAGGGGTGCGGTGCGGATGCGGGTGGCCACGGTCGACGAGAAGCCCCAGGGCACGCCCCTGCCGGCAAGCCGACTGCTCGCCGCCGACATGCTGACGGCGACAAAGAACGACTACGTGTTCCAGGTGGTCGGCGACAAGGCGACACTGATGACTCGCTCCCGCTGCCTGGGCCTGACGATTCAGCCCGAGGAACTCTCATCGGGTGACGTCGAGGAGCTGCGGCGGATATTTCGCCTCGTGCCGGGACTGGCCGTCTACCGGGTGAAGTCGCAGGAGGACGACGAGATCGACCTCGATGCGGAGGCGGCCGCAGATGCGCCGCTAGTGCTCGAGACCGTCGAACCGCCCCCGGCCGCGACCGAGCCGGCGGACGATCTGCAGCCAGATGCCGTAAACGCCGAGGTGCTCCCTCCGCCGCCGGCGGAGGTCGTGGCGGCCGCCCCGGGGTCTGGCCCGATCGGCCCCGAGCCGCGGGAGATCGTCTCCGTCAACGTCCGCTCGGGGTATCAGGTGCTCGCCTTCCTCTCCAAGGGCGTCGAGGTGCCGGAGGCCCACGTCCGCCGCGGCTCCGTGATCCTCTTTAAGGGACCGGACGGCCGCCCCTTCGACAGCCGCCGGCTCACCAAGGGGCTGTTCCACGTCTGCGTGCAAAAGCACAAGCCACTGCGGAGCGACCTGGCCGTGTACTACCGGGGCTATTGGTACTACATCCCGGAGAACGACGTGCAGTCTCGCGCGACGCTGAACTACGTCAAACTCGTGCTCGACGTCCGCTCGGAGGCGGGCGAAAGCCCCGTCCTGACGCTCCCGGTCAACTGATCGACGAAGGCCGTCTCATGAGGAACTCTTCTTCCCCCGTCGGCAAGCGACGCCCCGCCACATGGCCGGTCTGGCTCGCGGCGGCGTGCTGCCTCACGGCGGCGGGCTGCATGGGCTCCTGGGCGATCAGGGGCACCCGCCTCCACTACAACCAGAGCTTCAGCCACATCGCCTCGCAGGAGATGCTGCTCAATATCGTGCGGATGCGGTACGGGGAGAGCCCGACCTTCCTCGATCTGCCGATGATCAACAGCGTGACGGAGGCGAGGGTCGACGGCGCGGGCGGCCAGCTCGCCGACAGCCCTGCCCAGGGCTTCCTGGGGGGCGACTTCGGGCTGCGCGACGAGCCGACGCTCTCCTATCAGCCGCGGAGTGGCAACAACCTCGCCGAGTCGATGATCGAGGCCTTCACGGCCGAAATGCTGCTCGACATCCCGCCGGGCGACGACACGCGGACGTTCCTGCTGGCGTTCGTCGACAGCATCAACGGCGTCCGCAACTCGCCCACCGCCACGTCCCCGGGGAGCCGCGTCCTCAAGCCCAACGATGACTACCGCTATCTCGTCGACCTGATGGTCGGGCTGCAGACCCGCGGTGCGACGAAACTGCGGGTGGCAAAGCGCAAGGAGGTCGTCCACGAGGCCGTTCCGCTCCACTCGGCCCTGGGGGCCGACATGGTGTTCGCGGCGAAGGACGGCTTCGTCTACGAAGCCTCCGACGAGCGGCTCAAGCTAATCGAGAAGGCGCGGCTGATGGCGATGGCGATTCGGCCCGACGAACTCGATTCGGTCGACGTGGGGGAAGTCATTCGGCTTCTCAACCTCGAGCCGGGGCTGACCGCCTACCAGGTCAAGTCGCAGGAGAACGACGAGATCGACCTCGCCTCCGAGGAGGTTCGCGCCGGCGTCCCGCAGGGCCAGACCGACACCATCGCGCTCAACGTGCGATCGGGCTATCAGGTGCTCGCCTTCCTGTCGAAGGGCGTCGACGTCCCCGAGGCCCACGTCCGCCGCTGCTCCGTCCACATGTTCCAGGGGCCCGACGGCCGCCCCTTCGACGGGCGGCAGCTCACCGATGGGCTGTTCCACGTCTGCGTGCAGAATCACCGGCCGCTCCGCTCCGACCTGGCCGTGCACTACCGCGGCTACTGGTTCTACATCGCCGAGAGCGACGTCCAGTCGCGGACGACGCTCAACCAGGTGAAGCTTGCCCTCGACCTGCAGTCGCAGGCGGGCAACGCCGGGCCGGTGCTGACGCTGCCGCTCAACTGACCGGCGGCGGGCGGAGTCGGGCGGCGGCCCGCGCATGGCGTGGCCTTCCGGGGCACGGTATTCTCTCGCCCGCGGCAAGTCGTTCCCCCGCCGCCATGCCCCCGGAGGAGCCACCGGTGCGATCCACGCGTTTCCCCGTGCCAGCGGTCGTCATCCTCGCCGCGGCGACGGCGGTGGTCGGCTTCGCCTCCACGGCAGCGGCCTGCACCCGTGCGGTCTACCTCGGCCCCGAGGGGCAGACCGTGACCGGCCGGTCGATGGACTGGCAGGAGGACATGCACACCAACCTCTGGATCTTCCCGCGGGGCATGGCCCGTGACGGCGGGCTCGACGCGGGCGCACTGGAGTGGACGAGCCGCTACGGCAGCGTCGTGGCGAGCGTCTACGAGGGGGCGACGGCCGACGGGATGAACGAGAAAGGGCTGGTCGCCAACATCCTCTACCTCGCCGAGTCGGAGTATCCGCCCCCCGACGACCCGCGGCCGGCTGTGACGATCGCCGCCTGGACACAGTACGTGCTCGACCATCACGCGACCGTCGCCGAGGCGGTCGAGGACCTCCGCAAGGAGACCTTCCGCGTGGTGCCGGTCATGGCCCCGAACGGCCGCCCGGGCATGGTGCACCTGGCGATCTCCGATCCCTCGGGCGACTCGGCGATCCTCGAGTACGTCGGCGGCAAGCTCCGCATCCACCACGGCCGCGAGTATCAGGTGATGACCAACTCGCCCCTCTTCGACCAGCAGCTCGCCCTCAACAGCTACTGGCAGGAGATCGGCGGCACGGTGATGCTGCCCGGCACGAACCGGGCCGCTGACCGCTTCGCCCGAGCCTCCTTCTACATCAACGCCTGCCGCCAGTCGGCCGACCCGCGGGAGGCGGTGGCCGACGTCTTCAGCGTGATTCGGAACGTGGGCGTGCCCCGGGGGATCACCACGCCCGACAAGCCCAACATCTCCTCGACGATCTGGCGGACCGTCGCCGACCAGAAGCAGCTGGTCTATTACTACGAGAGCACCTTCTCTCCGAGCGTCGTGTGGGTGAAGTTCACCGACCTCGACTTCCGCCCCAAGTCGGGCGTGCGGAAGCTCCAGCTCGACGGCCAGCCCGACCTGGCCGGCGACCAGACCCGCGGATTCGAGCCGGCGAAGCCGTTCCGGTTCCTGCGGCAACGGTGAGCCGCCCGCCGCGGACAGACCCCATGCCCTTCCAAACCGCCGTGATCGACGCCGGCAGCAGCGGCACGCGGCTCTTTCTTTACCGCGTCGAGCCGGGGTCGTTCGCCCGCGTCGAGAAGCTCCTCGAACAGGAGTTTCCGACGATGGCTTCGGGGGCGAAGGAAGACGGCATCAACAACTTCGTCCGTCCGGACGATCCTGCGTCGCAGGCGACCGTCGTGCCGGAGATCATCGACCCGCTGCTCATGCATGCGCGCGGGGTTCTCGGCGGGCTCGGCATCGAGCCGGCCGCCGTCGAGGTCAACCTGCTCGCCACCGCGGGCATGCGGTACGCCGAGGCGCTGCACGGCCGGCCCGCGGTCGACCGCCTCTACGACACGATCCGCGGCGGCATCCATGCGCATGGCTTCGCGGTCGGCGAGGTGCGGACCACGTGCGGCAGCGAGGAGGAGGGTGTCTGGACGTGGATCAACCTCAACGACCTGCTCTACGAAGCCTTCGAGAGCGACCGCGAGCCGGTCGGGATCGTGGAGGTGGGGGGCTCGTCGCTGCAGCTCACCTTTCCCACCGACGAGGATCCTGAGCTCGTTCCCCACGTGCATCGCGTCGACCTCAACGGCCGCCGGTTCGCCGTCTCGTGCCGCAGCTTCCTCGGGCTCGGGCAGGATGACGCCCGCAAGGAGATGCGGCGCCGGCTCGGACCGGAGGGGTCTGCCGTCTGCTTTCCGTGGGGCTTTCGCGCCGCCCTCGATCATGGCGACGTGCTCGACGGCGTGGGCGAGCATCGCCTCACCGCCGACGGGCGCTACGAGTTTGCGGCCTGCTCGATGGCCTATGACGGCATCGTGGGTGACCGGCTGACGGAGGCCGGCATCCCGGATCTGCAGCATGCCCGCGGCGACTTCGTGGGCATCGACGGCGTTTACTACGCGACCGAGCCCTGGGGCATCCACGAGGATCCCGAGCGTCTGGCCGACCTGATTCCGGAGCGCTGCTCCTCGGCGGCGAACTTTCCCCAGATCGAGAAGCGGGAACGCGTCCAAGCCCAGGCGGCCAACGCGACCTACATCAACGTGCTGTTGACCAGACTGTTCCATGGCTCGGGCCGGAAGCTCGTCCGGGCCGTGCCCACCCGTCGCGACGGCGAGACGCTGCTCACCTGGACGCGGGGTTACCTGCTCCGGCGGTACAGCAGGACGTCCGTCGGAGCGTGAGGACCGCCGACGTCGTACGCTAGGCCGCCCGGCTGCGGGAGAGGAGCGGGGCGTAGAGGCGGGCGATGGTCACTGCCTGCTCCCGCGCCGCCACGATCTCGGCAGCGGTGGGCCGGCGGCCGAGCACCACCTGATAGGCCTCCGCCACGTGCTCGGGCTCTGGCGGCGTGAGCGGCTCCCGACGCAGCGATTCAGGATCGCAGCCGGTGCAGCCCTCGCCCGGCGGATTTCCCTCCAGCGGGTACTCCGAGAAGCTCCGGTCAAAGAGTTCGGCACGGTCGGGACAGTCACGGCGGCGGATCTCCTCGTTCTCCGCGTGGCAGGCGGGTCGTGCGTCTTGAGCCGCTGCCCCCAGAGGCTGAGGAACAATCGATCTTGCCGCCGCAGATACGCGATGACCCGCACGCGGCTGAACATTCGGCGGAGCAGGCCCATCAGCCGGTCAACCTCGGGGGCGCAAGCGAGAGCAAAATCTCGTGGGAAAAGAGCATCGCCCGGGCATCGGCTGGCAGGGCCGCGACCTCGGCCGCGAGCCGCTCCTCGAGGCCGTGGCGGTAGCCGGGCACGTTGGCGGTCGCGCGGATGGCGTGCTCCCGGCGGGGCTCTGCCGTGAGGTCGGTGTCATCGAGGGCGTAGCACGACAATCCGCTGTCGTACAACGAATGATTGGTCGCGACGCCGCCATGGAAGCCGTGGCGGCGGAGCCGCGAGTCGTTCGCGGCGAGCCACCCCTGGATCGACTTGGAACCGCACTTTATGTCACCGATGTGAAGGATCGCCTGCATCAGCATCGCTCCGCATGTGGTGCCTGCCCGACGAGCCGTCGGACCCGTTTGGTGAACGAACGCTGGAGCCGAAGCAGCAGCGCAAGAGCCTCTGTACCCGCAACCACGACGTCGCGCGGCAGAAGGCCCGGGCGATCGAGGCCGAACTGTCGGGGGCGGTGCTGCGGCAGGCCGGCACGTTCGACATCGCCGCAGCCGTGCAGGCCTACATCGACTGGCAGAACTCCAACGACCGGGCTCAGAAGACCATGATCAAGTATCGCGACGTGCTCCACCGGTTCGCCGCCCACTGCCGCAAGGCCGGCGTGCGGCTCCTACACGCGATCACGACGCAGACGGTCGATGAGTTTGGCGTCTGCCGGCGGCGCGACGGCATGGCCGCCAACACGGTCTACACCGAGCTGACGATCGTGCGGCAGTGGCTCAACTTCACCGTGTCCCGCCGGATGCTCGCCGCGAGCCCGGTGAGCGGCACGAAGCTCGTGAAGCTCAAGCCAGGCCCCCGCGACTACTGGCGGCAGGAACAGCTTGACGCGATCGTGCAGGCCGCCAGGGCCCCCTACAAGGTCGCCTTCATGCTGATGGCGGAGACCGGCATGCGGGTCGGCGAGGTCGTTCACCTGACGCACGACAACCTGACGCTGGATGGGCCGTCGCCCACATCCGACCAAAGGAGGTCGTGCCTGGTGCCCGGTCCTGGCGGCCTAAGAACGGCGAGCAGCGGGCTGTGCCGCTCTCGCCCCGGGCCGTCGCCATGCTCCGGGAGCTGCCGCGCCGCCGCTGGGTCATCGACCGGATGAACGGCACCGCCGCCACCGCGAACCAGCCGGCCAACGACCGCCACATCCTGGCCTACCTCAAGGCCGTGCTCGCAAAGCTCGGGCTCGAGGGCACGAATCACAAGTTCCGGCACTCCTTCTGCACGACCGCCGTCAACAACCGGACGCCCTGCCAAGCCCGCCCGGGGGCGGGGGGGGCATCAGCAAAGTCATGGAGGTCAAACATGACACGCTGTTCAAAGAGCCTTGAAAACAAGGCCCGTTCGATTCGACGATTCCCAACCAGCGGAGAGGGCGGGATTCGAACCCGCGGTCCAGCTTTTGACCGGACACGTCTTTAGCAAAGACGCGCATTCGACCACTCTGCCACCTCTCCTGCGACCAGTGCCGCCGAACGACCCGTGCGACCGTCCCTGAAGGAACAATCGCTTCGGCCGCGGCGAAACGGCACCGGCAAGAAACCCCGTGGTCCGGGAATCTCTCGTGCCGACTATTCTGGACGCCAATCTGGCGTCCCGCAAGGAGGCGCTCTGTCGATGCCGTACGCCCAAAAAATCGGCCCACTCCTCGTGCCCGCTCGCAACTCCATCACATGCGTGGTGATGGCTGTCGCCGCAGTCGTCGCATCCGCCCACGGGTCGGAACGGATGTCGGCGGCCATGGGCACCATCCGAAGCACCGACGCGGGCCGCCACGTTGCCACACTCGCCGACGACACCTTTGAGGGACGTGAGGGGGGAAGCCGGGGAGGCCGCGCTGCCGCCACCTACATCGTGGAACAGCTCACGGCGATGGGCGTGCCTCCCGCCGGCGACTCGGGCTCGTATTACCAGCCCCTCGGAGGCCTGCGAAACATTCTCGCCATCCTCGAGGGCAGCGATCCAGACCTATCGCACGAGGTGGTGGTCGTGGGGGCCCACTACGATCACGTCGGCTACGGCAACGCACGAAACAGCTACGGCCCGTTCGGCTTCGTCCACAATGGCGCCGACGACAATGCCTCCGGCGTCGCCGGACTGCTGGAGGTGGTGGAAGCCCTCCAGCACCTCCCCGAGCGGCCGCGCCGCACCATCCTGATCGCCTTCTGGGATGGCGAGGAGAAGGGGCTCCTCGGTTCGAGGCACTTCATCCGCACCCGGCCCGCCTCGTTGGCTGGCCGTGAACTGGTGTTGTTTCTCAACCTCGACATGATCGGTCGCCTGCGAGGCGAGCGGCTCGAGGTCTACGGCAGCCGCACCGCCCACGGCCTCCGCGAGATGGTGGTGCAGGCCAACAGCCGGCCAGCCAACGCGGCGAACCTCGGCCTGACGTTCGTCTGGGACATCGAGGAAGACTCCGACCACTATCCCTTCATCGTGGCCCGGATTCCGACCGTGATGTTTCACACCGGCCTGCACGACAACTACCACCGTCCCAGCGACGATGTGCATCTCGTCAACCTTTCTGGAATCGAGCCGATCGCCCGGCTCACCTTCGGCTTCGTCACGGCCGCGGCCAACGATCCGTCGCCGCTCCCGGGATTTCGCGACCAGGGCCGAAGCGAATCCAACGCCACGCGACATCGCATCGAGGCGGCTGTCCCCGACGCGAGCGGAACCCCTCGCGGACGATGGGGCCTCGGCACGCGTCACGATCCCGGCGAACCGAGCCTCCCGGTCGTGGTGCGAGTGTGGCGAGACTCACCCGCATCGCAGGCGGGTGTGCGAACAGGCGATCGCATCATCGCCATCGACGATGCCCGCATCGCCTCGCAGGACGACATGCTCGCCAGGCTCAAGGATGCGGAAGCCACGACGTACCTCGACGTCGAACGACAGGGACGCATCGTGCGGCTCGTCTTGCACGCCCCCGCGCCCTGACGAACTCGTTGCGCCGGCCTCATGCCCGCCAGGACATCCACCCGGCATGAAAAAGGGCCCCACGAGGGGCCCTGTGTGCGATTCGCGAACGGGCCGAACGAGCCCGGACAGCCATCGATGGGTCAGGAAACGTGACGGTCAGTCGTCGTCGTCTTCATCCTCATCTTCGTCTTCGTCTTCCCAATCCTCATCTTCGTCTTCCCACTCCTCGTCCTCATCCTCATCGCCATCTTCTTCGTCGTCCTCGTCTTCATCCTCCTCGCCGTCGACTTCTTCCCACTCCTCGTCGTCTTCCTCGTCCGAGTCGGAGTCGTCGTCTTCCTCCTCCTCCTCGTCTTCATCGAGGTAGTCGTCGTCTTCGTCCTCGTCCTCGTCGTCGTCTTCGTCCTCAAAATCATCGTCGTCATCTTCGCCGGCCACGACAAAATGGCCCGGAAGCGTCCATTCGTCGGCATCCACAACCGTCGAATGCTCGACGAACGCAACGACCGTGCCGTCACCGGCGACGTCGCCTCCCTCGAAGAGATCCTCGGCGGCAAGCAACTCGGGCAGTTGATTCCACGAGAACACGTCGGCGTCACAAACGTTCCGATGCTCCCGACTACCTGCTGCAATCGTCACGGCGAAAACCTCCTGAGCGGTTCGACAACTCTCACCACGAGCCATTTCTCTACCCGATCGCTTCGAGTCCGTCCAATCGACCGCCGCGAAATTTCGGGCGGACAAAAAAACAATGGCTTCTCGACGCGATCCGGGCAGACAGTGTGTCGCCCGACCGCGCCGCGTGCAAGTCATGATCCGGGCATTTCGTCGCCCGAATCGCCCGCCGCGTCGAGGCTAGGCTGCGGAGCCGTTTCGGGAAGGGACACCGCGGGCAGATCCTCGATCCGGGCGAGCCCAAATGCCGCCAGAAAGCCCCTCGTCGTCACGTAGATGTTCGGTCGCCCGAGATCCTCGGCCCTGCCACCGACCGCCACCAGGTCGCGTTCAAGGAGTTGGCGGAGCATCTCCTCGCTCCCCACGCCTCGAATCGCCTCAATTTCGGCCCGGGTGACCGGCTGCCGGTAGGCGACGATCGCGAGGGTTTCGAGCGCGGCCGCCGAAAGCCGCGACGCCGCCGGCTGATCGAGCAATCGCCTCACCCACGGCCCAAATGGCCCCCGCGAGAGGAGCTGGAACCCGCCGGCGATCTGTTCGACCCGAAAGGCGGCTCCTGACGCATCCTGAAGCTGCCGGAGCTCCTTCACCAGCACTCGGGCTCGGGTTCCGTCGGTCACCCTGGCCAGTTTGGCGAGACGCCGAATCGAGAGGGGCTCCCTCGCCAGAAAGAGCGCGGCTTCCACCCGGGCGAGCTCCTCGGAACGCACGTGCTGCCCGGCCACCGTCGCATCCGGCGTGGGGCCCGCCGAGGTCTCCTCGATCCACCATCGCCGGCGTGGCCGTGAACCCGACGTCCATGGCGAGGGCGACGCCAACGCCACGCCGTGACCGCGGGCCATGCAGGCCGCAAGTGTTGCGTGTGAAGGCAGCCGGCGGGCCATCGGATCGTTCCCCGATTGGTCAATACCGGAGAATGGGGCCGCTGCCCAAAGCGGGCTGCGTCGTTGCCTCATCCCGCACTCGAGCTGCCGTCCGATGACGCCACGACTCCACTTCGGCAAGCAGAGATCGCTCGGCCGACAGGGAGTTGGCACCGGACGCGTGGAAGACCCGCATCAACTGCCCCGTGGCATCCAGCGGCACGCTGCACGTGGCCACATGGATTCCGGCGGTGGAGTGCACGGCCCGGCATTCGATCCCCTGGGCACCAAGTGCCCGGAGAGCCTTCTCGATGTCGTTGGCCGCCATGGGCTGGGAGTCCAGACTGCTCGATCGCGGAAGTTCCGCGCGGAGGGCTGGTGTCGCCGCCCCGGCAGCTGATTGAGACGATTCGTGGGCGACCAGCTCGTCAGACGCAGGTGGCTCCGCCCGCGCAGGCTTCGATTCCGACGTCGACCATGATGCCATGGCATCATGAAACCACTCCCGCACGCCGGCCCGAACCGGCGCAGGAATTCGGTGGGAAAACATCGCCGCCCCAGGCACGACGAGCATAAACGCACAGAGCAGGGCGGAACGAAACTTCATGCAGAATCCCGGTGGAAGGGGCGGGGAGGCTACCGGCCCTGCCCGCAGGGCCGCAACCGTGAAACCACGGAAACCAACAGAACAAACCCCGTGAGCCCGCGGCACAAAGCCGCCCGCACCGGGGCGGGCGAATCCCGGAAAGGGGCGCAATCTGGGCGAACGCCCGAGTGTGGCCGCGGGGTCAGTTGGCCCCCGACGTCGCTGGTTCCCCCACGACGATCACCCGGCGCGTGCCCGCGCCCGCCGGCGTGGCGGGATCGAAGTGGGGCATCCCCGGAGCATATTTCACGGGAATCGCCTGCCGGGCCTCATTCACGAGGCTGCGAACCGCCTGTGAGGCCAGTTCCTTCTCGATCTTCGACCGAACCACATCGAGGCCAACGCGGCCTGCCTCCACGTCGGTCACCTTCGCCACATGAACGCCAAACGGCGTGATGAATGGCTTCGACACCTCGCCCTTCGCCAGATTGAAAACACCGGCCGTGAACGCGTCGACCATGGGGCCGGTGCGCGTAATCCAGCCGATGTCGCCTCCGCGGGCACGACTTGGCCCCGCAGAATGCTTCATGGCCGCCTCCTCGAACGTGACGTCCCCTCGCAACACGTCACGCCGAATGGCTTCGGCCTGCTCCATTCTGCGGGCAACGCCGTCAACATCGACGATGTCGGGGCGGAGGATGATGTGACTCACCCGGAGTTTGGTGCCGTCGTAGTCGCGACGATGATCGGTGAAGTATCGGCTGACGGCCTGCGGCGTCACCTGGGGACCCACGAGTTTTTCAAGCGCCACCTCGAGCATCACCTGATCCCGAAACACGGCCTCCGTGCGTCCTGACTGCGCCAAAAAGGCCTCGAAGTTCTGACCGCGGCTGGTGATCTGCCGCGTCACCGTGGCGACGGCCGCGTTGACCTCCTCCTCGGTCACCTGCACCCGGGCGCCGAGCGACTGCCGCAGCAGGCTCTCGTCGATCAGCTGCTCGAGCACCGTGGCCTCGAGTTGCGTTCGCTGTTCTGCCGTGGGCTGCTTCGTGGGGTGCATGCGGGCGATCACGGCATCGATGGCATCCCGATCGATCACCGCCTCGCCCACCGCCGCCGCCGGCGACCCGGCCGATGCCGGCGAGGGACCTGGCACGCCCAGCCCGATCGAAGCCACGCCCACAAGCCACAGCACGCCCGCTCGCCTTGAAAGCAACCTCATCGCCGCCACCTCCTCCTCGCCGTCCGTCGCCGCCACCATCGTACGCGACCACCCCGGCCTCCTGAAGCCGCCGGGCAATCCGGTGGCGAAACTCGGGCTGGATGGAGAGAATGCCCCACCATCATTGCTCCGCTCCGCCACGGCTTCCCATCACGCGCGCATGTCGAAGATCGCCATCAGCCTCTGCGGCGAAGGACGCGGCCACGCCGCTCGGATCAGCACGCTCGTCGAACGACTTCAGGACGATCACGAGATTCTCGTCTGGACCTCGGCCGACGCCCTCGACTTTCTCCGGGGGCAGTTTCCCTCCGATCATCCCAGCGTTCGTGTGGAGGAGATTCCCGGCATCATCTTTCAATACAGCGGCGGGCGGCTCGATGTGATGAAGTCGATCGCGACAGGCCTCGACTACCAGGCTCGTCTTCTCGGCCCCCTCGTCGACCGCATGCTCGCCACCCTGGAAACCTTTCACGCCGATCTGGCGATCACCGACTTCGAGCCGGCCCTCCCTCGCGCCGCGGGACGGCTCGGCATTCCGCTCGTGAGCATCGACCACCAGCACTTCCTGCTCGCCTACGACCTCGACTCGCTGCCCTGGTCGCTGCAGTGGAATGCCTGGTTCATGAGCCATGCCGTGTGGATGTATGTGATGGAGGCGAGCGACACCGTGGTGTCGGCGTTTTTTCGTCCGCCGCTGCGACGCGGATGGGAGCATGTGGTGCAGGTTGGACCGCTGCTGCGGCCGGCGATCGTCGCCGCCCAGCCCCGTGACGATGGATTCCTCCTGAGCTACCTTCGCCGCCACACCCCCTTCACGGCCATCGAGGCGCTAGCCGACTGTGGACTCCCGGTGAAGGTGTATGGACTCGGTCGTCGAGAGACCGTCGGACGCGTGTCGTTTCACGACATCGACGACCGGCAGTTCGTCGATGATCTCGCGTCGTGCCGGGCGCTCGTTTCGGCGGGTGGCAACCAGCTCATCGGTGAGGCTCTCCACCTCGGAAAGCCCCTGCTCGTGCTGCCGGAACGCGCCCACGCCGAGCAGCTGATGAACAGCCACTTTCTCCGCGCCATGGGATGTGGCGACTTCTGCCTGCTCGAAGAAGTCGACCGCCCCCGCGTGCGAGGCTTTGTCGACGGGCTCGACCACTACCGCCCGGCGCTCGCCGCGGTGCAGGGGCGCATGGATGGCACGGACGATGTTCTCCGCGTGATCGAGCACCGGCTTCACGCCGCCTCGCCCGCGTGAGGCGTCAGGACGATGGAAGGGCTCTCACGATCGCCGGCACCATGGCCCGCATCGCCCGCGCCCGATGGCTGATGAGGGCCTTCACGGCCGGCGCCAACTCGCCAAACGTGCGGTGGTATTCCGTCACGATGAAGAACGGGTCGTAGCCAAACCCTCCGCATCCGGCAGCAGCTTCGGCAATCCGCCCGTGGCACTGCCCCTCCGACACGGCAACGATCTCACCCCGTGGACTCGCCAGGGCCGCATGGCAGACGTAGTGGGCCGCGCGATCCCGGCCGGCCACGCCCGCCAGCCGCTCCATCAAAAGCTCATTGTTGCGGGCATCGACGTCTCGCCGATCACCCGTGGGGGCCGCTCCCGAGAAACGCGCCGAGTGGATGCCCGGCGCTCCACCGAGGGCAGGAACCACCAGGCCGCTGTCTTCGGCCACAACCCAGTGCCCGAGCGCCTGCGCCTGCTGCGACGCCTTCAGGGCCGCGTTCTCGGCGAAGGTGGCCCCGGTCTCCTCCACGTCCACGGCGGCATCGAATCCGGCGAGTGATCGGCATGCGATGCCGAGCGGTTCGAGGAGCTCTCGCAACTCCCGAACTTTTCCCTCGTTGGTGGTGCCGAGCACGAGCATGGTCTGTCAGCGGCGCCCCGCCGGAGCCCGCGGCACGTCGATCGGCTTCGGCTGCACGTCGAGCAGAATCCCGCCAAACGCCCGCGGCATGATCTGGCCTCGGGCCAGCGCCGCCGGATCGGGGCCAAGGTTGGTCACGATCCGACTGATCTCGGGATGGGGCACCGCGCGCCCCTCGGGCCCCGGCACGGTCAGCTGATCGATGCTGCCGACGCACACGAAGCTCGAATCGCGATCGTGAAACTCGTAGGCGCTCCATCCGCTTCGCCGAAGGGCCTCGGTGAGGCGGTGTGCCTTGTCGGCCGCGTCGACGAGCCGGCTCTCCTTGTCAACGCCCCGCAGCTGTGGATCCTTCCAGCCCTGTCCTTTGAGCATGTCGACGAAACGGTTCACATCGACGAGGCTGCGGTCGGAGTCGAGTGTTTCCATGCCGCCCGCGCCCGTGTTGAACGTGCCCGCGCCCGTGAAGGAGGCGACGCGAACCGAATACCGTCCGGGGCAGTCGAGGAGGCAGTGTTCCACATCGGCATTCATCTGCATCACAAACTCATCGACCTGCTGCCGCGAAAAATAGTCGGCCGGAAGGAGTGGATTGGGGATCAGAATCGCCGCGTGCATGGGAGGCTTCCCCGCCGCGCCGGCGGCGGCGACAGTGCGATTGGCCTGCAGAAACTCACTTTCAAGCTGATCGTTCTTCGTTTCGGCAAGCGTTCTCGGCTTCAGTTGCTTCACCTTCTGCAGCATCTTCTGGCCGCGCGGATCTTCGAACGAGGCGAAATCCCCCACGAGCACCGCCACCTCGAGCACCTGGCCCGCACTCGCATACCGCATCCGCTTCGGGGTTCCATCGGGATTGAGGCCGTTGCCCCGCTGCTCACCCGAATAATCAAAGGCCTTCTCGTGGGTGTAGGCGGTGAGGCGGTGACCGCTGCGAAGTTCGTGCACGAGGCGACGGGCATCCTCACGGGCGCCCTCGCCGCGAAAGGTGGTGGCCAGCACGAGCCACGGGCCGTCCTTTTCCGCGAGCGGGTACATCGCCTGCGGGTCGACTGCCTCGCCCGTCAGCCACGACATCGGCAGCCAGCCGCTTTGTCCGTGGGCCACATGGGCCTGCAGCACGCCAGCCAGCATCACCATGGTGAGAATCGCCCGGCACCGGACGACGGTTGAGTGAATCACGGCACCTGCTCCTCGGTGGGTCGAGTCCGTCGCCAGACACCATCCTGGAAAACGGACCCTGCGCGGGGAGGAACCGTAGCAGGGCCCTGGCGGAGATGCCAGACTGGAACCCTGCGGAAAACCACGGACATCAGGCCACCCTGGCAGGCTGGGCAGACACGGCAAAGGACAAACGAGCGTGGCCGGAACACCGAGCCTCACACGACGCGCGACGATCGCCTTGGTGGCCGCCACCTGGCTGGCGTTCGTGGCGCTGCCGCCCTGGGCCCTCGTCTCGTGGCGTGCGCTGCGGCTGGCCGATGTGAGTTCGCCCGAAGCCCAGGAGCAGTGGGACGCGTTTCGGGATGACATGCGGCAGCACACGGGTCGCAACGGTCCCGTGCAGCGCAAGGTGCCCCGGAGCGTTGAACCGCCGGAACTCGTCTGGCTCCGCGATTATCTCCCCCTGGCGGTCGTGGCCTGGGTGACGCTGGCGGGGGCCATGGGGGGCTTCGTGGCGGCGATCGTCATCGGCATGACGAACCGCGCGTCAGCGGCCGAGAATCATGCGGCCCGTCACGGCGACGGTCAGAAACAGGATCAGGGTGATGCCCAGCACACCGGCGAACGAAGACACGGCTGACTCCCGAAGGCGAAGTGCGTTTCGATATCCGACACGATTCCCGACCCCGGGATCGTAGGCACCATACGACTCGCCCACAAGACGACCTGCCGGCTCACCCTGCCGGCGGCTTCCGAAACACCTCTTCCGGCACGAGCATCCGGCCGGTGCGACCGATGTCGTCGAGGGTGCGCCGCTGACCCACCGTGTGCCACGGCGTGACATCGGAGAGCTCCGGCATGATCTCGAGAATCTGCTCGATGAGCATGGTGACCATCCGGCCCACCGGCTGGCCTTCCGTCCGTTCGCGGATGGCGGCGGCGGTCTTCATGAGCTTGACCATCCGTGACCGTTCGAGCACCGGGCCCGAGAGCTGTCCCTCACCTTCGACGAGGAGTTCGGCAACCGGCACTTCGAGCACCTGCTGCCACCGCTGCAGGTCGGAGAGCCTGAGGTCGCAGTCGGGCTGCTCCTGACGTCGCACCACGGGCAACGACATCCCAAGCCGGCGGGCCACGTTGCGAAGCGTGACACCCTGCCGCTGCCGAACCTCGGCGATGCGATGGAGCGGGGCGGGCTTGTGCCGCGAGCCGTCGCCGCGTCGTCCACCATTCGACAGGTCGAACTCCGCCCGCACAGCGTCGGAGTGTTCGGTGTCGGCGACGGCGAGGGGGTCGTTGCCGTCGAGGTCGGAATCGTCGTCAAACTCGTCGCGGCAGTGCCGGTCGTAATGCACGGTGGCCATGGGATGGGACTCCTCGTCAGGCCCCCAGCCGTCATGGCCGCGGGGTGTTGTTCTGACAAAGAGGAATACGCATCGGGTTCATCGGATGTTCGCGCCGGAAGGTTGTCTTTCATGGTTTTTTCATGGTTCGCGGGGGTCGAGGGCTGGCCGTGGTAGGGTGGGCGGTCATGGAACCCTCCGCGCCATCACCGTCACCCGATCCGACCGCACCCAGCCCCCTGCGAACGAGCGTCGCCTGGGTGGCGTTGGAGCCTCGAGGCATGGTGCAGGCCCGGGGTGCCGAAGCCGTGGCTTTTGTCGACAAGTTCACCACGGCTCCCCTCCTGACCCTCACCGAAGGCGACGGCGCCGAGGGATTCTTCGCTGATGCCCGTGGATGGGTGATCGCCCTCACCACGATCCTCCGCACGAACGAAGGCCTCTGGATCGAGTGCGACGCCGCCTCGGCACCGCGACTGAGCAGCCATCTCGAGCACTATCACATTCGCGAACAGGTCGAGTTCACCGACACCACCGACACTTTCTTCGGCGTCGCCGTCGTTGGACCAGAGGCTGCCGCATGGCTGGCCATGCACACCGCCGATGCCGTGCCGATGAAACCACTCGTCCATGGACGCGTCCGTCTCGGCGATGTCGACACCCTGGTGCTCTGCACCGACCGGTTCGGCGGCATCGACTACCTCGTGTTCATTCCCCGCGAGGCGTCGTCGCGCCTCCTCGCGTGGCTGACGGCCACCTCATTGCCGCAGGCGAACCCCGACGACCTCGCATCGCTCCGGATCGAAGCGGGTTGTCCGGAGGCCTGCGACATCCCGGAGAAAACGCTGCCGCAGGAACTTTCCCGACCCCCGAGGGCCATCTCCTTCACCAAGGGCTGTTACCTTGGCCAGGAAACGGTCGCCCGCATCGACGCCCTCGGCCACGTGAACCGCACGCTCTCGCTCGTGGCGGTAGCCGGCCATCCGCCGCGTGTGGGGAGCGTCATCGTGGATGCCAACGGCGAGTCGCTCGGCACGATCACGTCTTCATGCCGTTCTCCACGCTTCGGTGGCGGGCTCGGACTCGCCCTCGTGCATCGCCGTGGTCAGATGGCCTCCGGGCTCGTTGCCGACGAAAGGCCGGCGCGGCTCATTCCGATCGACCATCCCGCCATCCCTTCGGACGAACGATCATGAGCAGCCGGAGTGAGGGGCGACCCGACGACGAGCGGTTGCTGGAGGCGAGCCGGTTCGTGGTGGTGCGACGTCACGAACCCTTGCCCGACGGAACCCGTCGTGTGCGCGAGGTCGTGCTGCATCCGGGCAGCGTGGTCGTGGTGCCGATGGTCACGGCCGACACGGTCTGTCTCGTGTCGGTGGTTCGCACGGCGGTAGGGCGGACGCTCCTCGAGCTTCCGGCCGGCACGCTCGATCGAGACGAGCCGCTGGCCGACGCTGCACGTCGTGAGCTGCTCGAAGAAACGGGCTATCGTGCCGGCCACATCGAGTCGGCCGGCGAGTTCTGGATGTCGCCGGGAATTCTCCGGGAACGGATGCATCTGTTCGTGGCGTCCGACCTCGTGCCGGGTCCGCAGGCACTCGAGCCCGGCGAACAGATCACGACTCAGGTGGTGCCCTGGCGCGAGGCCGTGGCGATGTGTCTCGACGGCCGTATTGACGACGCCAAAACCATCGCCGGCATCCTCGTCACCGACGCTCGGCGTCGATGACGGCCTGCCGTCGGGATCGGTCCACCAGGAAAAACACTCCCCCGACCAATCCGGTGAGCAGGGTGCTGAGTCCCCACAGGAGCGCCACCGCCACCGCCTTCTCGCTCGGCACCCCGGCCTCGCCGAGCAGAAACGTCATGGCGTTTTCGCGCACGCCAAATCCCCCGATGCTGATCGGGAGCACGACGGCAAGTGCCACGAGCGGCACCACCGAAAACCACAGCGAGAGCGGCTCGTCCACTTCCAGCGCCCGCGAGGCGAGTGCCACCGAGATCGCCCCTCCCATTTGCACGAGAAACGACCACCCCACCGCCTGGGCGATCAAGCTGGGCCGCTCCTGATACGGAAGCAGCTGGGCCAGAAAGCCGCGGAGCGGCGATGGCGAGGGAAGCCTCTCGACGATCCTGTCGAGAAACGAAACCGCGAGGAGGAACACCAGCAGCACGGCGGCGAGAAGCACGGCCGCCACGGCGAGCGTGGCCGCCAGCGAGAGATGAAGCCGACGGGCGGCGAGCGCCGCGCCGCCAAGTACGCCCAGCGCCGACAGGCCCGTTAGGCGATCGGCAAGAACGGAGCATCCGGCGAGCAGTCGCCGAGGCGTCGTGTCGCCGATCCGATAGGCCTTCACGACGTCGCCGCCGATCGACGACGGGAGGCAGAGGCTAAAGAACATGCCTTCGAAGAATCGTGCCACGAAGAATCGCCGCGGGTAGTCGAAGCCCAACGGCCTCGCCAGCGCCGCCCAACGCACGCCTGCCACCACCTGCACCACGATCCCGGCCACGAGGCCAGCGGCCCACCATCGCCAGTCGGCCTGTCGCAGGAGCACGAAAAACGCGGGCCAATCCACGCCCCGCAATGCGTAGGCCATCAGGCCCGCCGTTGCCGCAAGCCGAAGCACCAGACTCATCCACGGGGGGATGGCCGATCGACGAGGCTGAGGGTCGGTGGAATCGGATGCCATGTGGGAAAACGAAGCGACGGGCGACGACCTGCGGGAATCCCGACGAGGATTCCGGGTGGTGCCTCCGGCCTGGGCGACGAGTACCCTACACGAAGTCGCTGCGTCCTCCCATCCGAACCCTTCTCTGGCGAGTTGGCCTGCATGATGCTGTGGTTGCTTGGATTCCCCGGGGAATCCCTCATGCTGGTGGCGTTTGCGTTCGCCTGGGGTGCCGTGCTCGGCAGCTTTGCCAACGTCGTGCTCCACCGGGTGCCCCGCGGCGAATCGGTGGTGACCGCTGGCTCCCACTGCCCCGCGTGCGGTGCGGCCATCCGCCCTCGCGACAATATCCCGGTGTTTGGCTGGCTGATGCTGCGGGGTCGATGCCGCGACTGCGGGTCGGCCATTTCGGCCCGCTATCCACGGGTTGAGTTTGCCTGTGGCTGCCTTGCCGCCCTGATGGCATGGTCCGACCTCATCGCGGGCACTGGCCTGACGACCGCTGACGGCAGCCGCACCGGCCTCGACAGGCTGTTGTCGTTCGGAGATGCGCAGCCGCTCGTCGCATGGGGTCTGCATTCGGTGGTGCTGATCGCCATCGTCACGTGGACCATTCTCGAGTGGGACGCCGCAGCCGCGAGCGGGTCTTCCCGCGAAACCTCATCCTCCGGGCTGTGCCCTGGGGCAGCAGGACTGGCTGCGGCGGTGCTTGCGGTCGCGACCTGCTTTCCAGCCATCGCGCCGCCCCACTTGGGTTTCACGATCATCGAGGCCCCATGGCATCGTCACGCCGCGGCGTTTGCGGCGGCGACAGCCGGCCTCCTCGCAGGCAGACTTCTCGGCGGCTGGCTGGGCTCGCCTGCAGACCGCTGCATCGCCGCCCTGCTCGGAGCCGCCGCCGGATGGCCGTCGGTAGCGGTTATGGCGGTCGTAACGCTGGCCGTCCCGCGCAGGAATCTCGGCATGGCCCTGGGGATCAAAGTGGCTGCAGCCGCGGGAATTCTCGCCTTTTGGCAGCCACTCCATCACGCGTTCGTCGCGATCCGGGCCCTCGCGAACGGCGGGTAAAAAATCGTCGCACGGTGCATGAAATGGCCTTCGGCGGTGTGTATATTTCAAAGGTTCATCCGGGGCGATCGTTTCAGCAGCATGAGCCTTACTTCACCCAACATGCCTGTCGGTGGGCCTGATTTGCCTGCGCCGCATGACGCGTCGCGGGTCGAGGGTGATGCGCGCGAAGCATCGTCCATTGCGCCGAAGCAAGCCGTTTCGAAGGCTGCCGTGGTTGACCCGCGCGACGAAGGCATCGTGGACGGCGCCCTGCGACGCGCAAAAGCGTTTGCGGCCGACATGGCCTCCCCCGAACAGTCCATGCCGTGGATCGTGATTGCAGCCCTCACAGCCCTGCTGATGTTCAGCTACTGGCCGAGCCTCGCGCAGCTCCCCTCGTTCTGGGACAATCCCCAATACCAGCACGGCTGGATCGTGCCGGTCTTTACGGTGCTGCTCCTCTTCTGGTGGCGGCAGCCCATCACGCCCGTCGCGCCATCGGCTCGTGCGGCCGGCATTGCTCTCCTCGTGGCGAGCTTCGGCCTGCGGCTTTGGTGCGCGAGCTTCCGCATCGTCACCATCGACATGTACACCTTCGTGCCCGCGCTGATGGGCGTCTTTCTGCTGGCCGGCGGATGGAACATGTTCAAGTGGTCGTGGGCGCCCCTGGCGAGCCTGATCTTCATGTATCCGCTGCCCGACGAGGCCACTCGCTACCTGCTCGGGCCGCTGCAGACGCTGGCCACGATCATCAGCACCTACTCGCTCCAGACGCTCGGCTTCGATGCATTCCGCGACGGCAATCGCATCAACCTGGCCGATGGTCAGGTGCTCGGCGTCGTCGATGCCTGCAGCGGCCTGAAGATGCTCACGATCTTCGTGTGGCTCTCGGTGATGCTCATGCTCGTGGGTGGCCTCGAGTGGTGGGAAAACGTCGTGATCGCCCTCAGTGCGATCCCGATCGCGCTGGTGTGCAACGCATTCCGCATCACGACCGTCGGCATCCTCTACAACTTCAACTCCACGATGGCAGAAGGATTCCACGACAGCCTGCCGGCCGCCATGCTCATGATGCTGCTGGCCGTGGGCTTCCTGATGCTCGAGATGAAGGTGATGGCGCACCTCGTCATCGCCGAGGAACTCGCACCGACCGTCTTGGGCGGAAGCCATGCTCTGGCCGGTGGCCTCCCCTCGGCCCGTTCGCTTGGCCAAACGGTGCCCTCGGTCGCAGCAGGCCCCCGCGTGGCGATTCCCTCGGCCCCTCGCCCAGTCGGGGGCTTTCCCACGATTCCGCGCCCCAGTTTTACGGAAAAACGCCCATCGCCCCCTTCCCCGGGCGGCGACCAAAAAATGGGCTAAACTAAAGAATCAGTGAACTACGTTTGGCCACGCTGTCAAACGTGACTTCAGCACCCGAAACGACGAGATGCCGGCAGTATGAGCGAGGCAAACGCACCGCGAGACGGATCTTCGACCACGGCCACCGCTTCGCCGGTGGAGGGCGGCGCGGGCATGCTGTCGACGATCCGCGATACGGGACTTGCCCCCGTCGGACACCCGATGGGCCCGGTGGCCCATGGCGGCGCCAGCGATCCTCTCGCCGGCGGCATCGACTACCGCCGGGTTTGGCACGCCTTCCGCCGCCGCTGGCTGGCCGCCACGTCGCTGGCCATCCTGCTCGGTTCACTCGCGTCGATGCTCACGTTTGTGTTTCTGCCGGAGGGCTACGAGGCCGTGGCCTGGCTTCGTGTCCGCGACAAGTCGGGCATGTATGGCGTCGGCGGTGGCCGCGACAACGCCGAATACGAGGCCTACCGCAAGACGCAGGTGCAGCTGATCAAGAGCCCGTTTGTGCTGACGTCGGCGCTTCGTCGCCCGGGCATCCATGACCTTAGCACGTTTGCTGGTGAGCCCGATCTCGTCGGTTTCCTGATGACCAACATCCAGGTTTCCGCGCCGATGGAGTCGGAAGTGATCCAGGTGCGGATGCGTGGCGAAGACGCCAACGACATCACAAAAATTGTCAACGCCGTCGCCGCGGCGTATCTCGCCGACGTGGTGAACAAAGAGAAGTCGGAACGGCTCCAGCGCCGCGACACGCTCGAGCGGAAATACAAGGAAAACATGGCCGAGGTTCGGTCACGGCTCGACACCTACAACAACCTGGCCCGAAGCCTCGGCACGACCGACAGCGCCGAAGTGACGACGCAGCGCACGCTGATGCTCGACCATCTCGCGACGCTCCGCGCCCAGATCAACCAGGCCCAGCGTGACCTGACGATCATCGACGCCGAACTGGCCATCATGGATGCCCGCGACCGGGGTGAAATCAGCCTCGAGCAATCGGTGCCCGAAGAAACGATCGACGCGATGCTCCTCCGGGATCCGGAGTTTTCGGAGTATCGTGAGCGCCTTGCGGCGATCGAGGAGTCGATGGTGTATCAGGCCGAACGCAGCGCCCGCGGCCCCAACGATCCGGCGGTGAAGCGACTCCAGTCGATGCGAGAAGCGATGGTGCGTCGCCTGGAAGACCGCAAAGAGGAGCTGCGGCCGCAGATCGTGGCACAGCTCTCGATGGACTCGACGAGCCGCCGCACTGGCGCTGCCGCGGAGAGCCCCGTCGTGCTGCGGATGCGGCGTCAGATCCTTGCCCAGCAGCTGGATGATGCGACGAAGGAGTTCGACTCCACCGCCTCGGAAGTGAAGACGCTTGGGGCAGCCAACGCCGACCTCATGGCCCGTCGGCAGGAGATCGAGCAGCTCATGAAGGTCACCGACCAGATGGGCGTGCAGTTGCAGGCGAGCGAGATCGACGTCAGCATGCCAAACCGCGTGGAGCTGATCGAGGAGGCGAGTGTGCCCGAAGGCAGCAACGACCTCTACCGCTTCATGCTCACCTCGCTGGCAGGACTGGCGGGCCTGGTGCTCGGCGGTGGCTCCGTGGTGGCCTTCGAATACCTCCGTGATCGTCTGAGCGTGCCCGAAGAGGCGAGCCAGCGGCTCGGCCTCCGGGTGGTGGGCACACTCCCACGAATCTCCCGTTCGTCCAAGAGGCCCAACGACGGCCATGTGGCCGAGTGTGTCGATGGCATCCGGGCCGTGATCAATCAGACCGGCCGCGAGGCGCCAAAGGTGATCCTCGTCAGCAGTGCCGTGGAGCACGAGGGCAAAACGACGTTTGCCTCGCAGCTGGCGGCAAGCCTTGCCCGGTCTGGCAAGCGCACCCTCCTGCTGGACGGCGACCTGCGGCATCCCAACGTGCATCTGGCCCTCGGCCTCGACCTCCGTGCCGGCCTCCCCGAACTGCTCCGTGGCGAGATCTCGGCCGACGAGGCCGTTCAGCCAACGGCCATCGACGGCCTCTTCGCCATCACGGGCGGATCCTGTGACTACGCCGCCATCACGGCGCTGTCGCGGCCCGAGTCGGTGGCCCTGGTGAAGTCCCTTCGGGAAGCCTTCGACCATATCGTGATCGACGCCGGCCCCGTGCTCGCCTTTGCCGACGTGCTGCTGCTCGGCCAACTCAGTGACATCGCCCTCATCGCGACGATGCGGGATGTGAGTCGGGTGCCACAGGTTGCCAGTGCCGTCGACCGGCTCCGCTCGGTCGGTATTCGCGTGCTCGGCACGGTGGTCAATGGCGTGGGCGACCCGGCCCCACGGCGTCTCTACGCCTCGCCGGCTCCCGTCTGATGTGACCGGCGAGATTCCCCGCGCAGGAGACGATGGCCATGAAAGATTCCCTCACGGGTCTGCTGACGCTTGCCGGTGCCGCCGCCTTGGTGGTGGGCGTGACGGTGTGGCAAGGCAGTCTGACCGAGCGATGGAAGGATAAGTCGGTCAGCAAAGACCTCGAGAGCGCGGCCAAACTCCTCGAGGAGACCTTTCCAGCAAAGTTCGGCAACTGGGAATACGAGCTCGAACTCGACAACAACCCCAAGGAACTGGAGCGGGCCGGTGCGGTGGGCCACATCTCGAAGCTCTATCGCAACACCCGCACGAAGTCGCGGGTTTCCGCATTCATCGTGTGCGCCCGTCCCCATGACGCCTCGGGCCACACGCCCGATCGCTGCTACCCCGGCGCCGGCTTCGAGATTGGCGAAGCCGAGCATCGACAGAAGATCCGCCTCCTCGACGGCAGCGAGGCCGAAACGTTCACCGGCACGTTCAAGAAGCAGGGGCAGACCCTTCGGATCTTCTGGACCTACGGGATCCGGGATGAGGCGGCCGTCGATCGCGGCGACATCACCGCCAAGCGTTCCTGGATCGCACCGCAGGTGGCCCGCCTCGGGATCGTTGGCGAGCCTGCCGTCTACAAACTCTACGCCATCGTCGACGAATCCAGGTCGTCCACGAGTGCCCAGTCGATGATCGATTGCGAAGACTTCATCGCCCACATGCTGCCCGCGATGGCCGAGGCCATCGCGGCCACCGCCGAAGCCCCGGCCGCCGCTGACGATCCGCCGGCGGAAGCCGGAACCGACGCCCCGGCGGAAGGCCCTGCCGAGCCGGCCGCGGCGGGCTAGGCGCCCCTGCAGGTCTTTCGGCCAAACGGGTACACTCGGCGGCCCGAGAGCGTTGACCGAATCCACCGACCCAGGAGCATTGATGGCAACCGCAGCGAAGCGAGCCCTGATCACGGGCATCACGGGACAGGATGGCTCGTATCTGGCGGAACTCCTCCTCGACAAGGGGTATGAGGTGCATGGCCTCGTGCGGCGGTCGAGCACGTTTGGCACGCAGCGGATCGAGCACCTCTATCGCGACATTCACGAGGTGGTCCGTCCGCTCGTGCTGCACCACGGCGACATGGCCGACGGCAACGGGCTTTCGCGCGTCATCCGGGAGATTCGCCCCACGGAGGTCTACAACCTCGCCGCCCAGAGCCATGTACGGGTGAGTTTTGATCAGCCGGCCTATACGGCCGACGTGACCGCTGTGGGAACGCTGCGACTCCTCGAAGCGATTCGCGACTTCCAGGATGCCGCCGGCGAGCAGATCCGGTTTTATCAGGCATCGAGTTCCGAGATGTACGGCAAGGTGGTGGAGACGCCACAGTCGGAAACGACGCCGTTCTACCCACGAAGCCCCTACGGTGTCGCGAAACTCTACGGACACTGGATCACCGTGAACTACCGCGAGAGCTACGGCCTCCACGCGTCGTGCGGCATCCTTTTCAACCACGAGAGCCCCCGACGCGGCGAGACGTTCGTGACGCGCAAGATCACGCGGGCCGCCACCCGGATCAAGCTTGGGCTTCAGAAGAAGCTCTACCTCGGCAACCTCGAGGCCCAGCGTGACTGGGGATTTGCGGGTGATTATGTCGAGGCCATGTGGCTCATGCTGCAGCAGGACGAGCCGGACGACTACGTGATCTCGACCGACGAGACCCACAGTGTGAGCGAGTTCTGCGAGAAGGTCTTCACCCGCCTCGGCATGGACTACCGCGACTACGTCGAAATCGACCCTCGCTACTTCCGCCCTGCCGAGGTGGATCTCCTCCTCGGCACGTCGCAGAAGGCTCGCACCAAGCTCGGGTGGACGCCACGTGTGTCGTTCGACGGACTCATCGATCTGATGGTTGACGCCGACCTCGATCTGGCCCGCAAGGAGCAGGTGCTCCTGGCGGCAGGCCACGACACCGCCCTGCCCAATCGATGACCGGAGCGAGCTGTCGTCCATGCTTGATCTCGTCGGCCAGAAAATAGTCGTCACGGGCGGCGCTGGCTTTCTCGGCCGGACCGTCGTGCGGGTGCTCCGGGCCCGGGGCGTTCCCGAGGATCGAATCGTCGTGCCGCGGCGCCGCGACTTCGACCTTACGGTCGAAGCCGATGTCGAGCGGCTCTACGAAACGGCGCAGCCCGATGTGGTGATTCACCTCGCGGCCGAGGTCGGGGGCATCGGTGCCAACATGGCCCATCCCGGCCGATTCTTCTTCGCCAACATGGCGATGGGCCTCCACCTCGTGGAGCATGCACGACGTCGCGGGCTGAGGAAGTTCGTGCACACCGGCACCGTGTGCGCCTACCCGAAGTTCTGTCCGGTGCCCTTCCGAGAAGACGACATCTGGAACGGCTACCCGGAGGAAACCAACGCCCCCTATGGCGTTGCCAAGAAGGCGATCTTCGTGATGCTCGATGGCTATCGCCGCGAGTATGGCCTCGCCAGCGCCGTGGCGCTCCCGGTGAACCTCTACGGCCCCGGCGACAACTTCGACCCCGCCTCGAGCCACGTAATCCCGGCCCTTATTCGCAAGTGCGAGGAGGCTCGGGCTGCCGCCGCGCCGGAGGTGGTGTGCTGGGGAACCGGATCAGCCACGCGGGAGTTTCTCTACGTGGACGACGCGGCCGAGGGGATCGTGCGAGCCGCCGAGGTGATGGAGGAGCCGGTTCCGATCAATCTTGGCGGCGGTGTCGAGATCGCGATCCGGGACCTCGTCACGAAAATCGCCTCGGCGTGCGACTACCGGGGGCGGATCGCGTGGGATACGACCAAGCCTGATGGGCAGCCCCGTCGCGGACTCGACATCTCCAGGGCCCGGGAACTCCTCGGCTGGTCGCCACGGCAGGATTTTGACGCGGGCCTTCGCGCCACCGTCGACTGGTGGCGATCCCACGGCCAGGGCTGAATCCACGTCGCCTCACGAGTTGTCGATCGGCTCGAGCGCCCCGTGTCCGAGAATGAACGTGCGTCGTCCGGCATCGCCGTCGAAGATCACGGTGCCGACCGCCCGCGCGCCGGTGCCACTGATTCGACTGACGACTCCCTCGCCGTATTCAGCATGCCGAACCCGCTGCCCCTCGGCATAGTCATGCCGCTTTCGTCCGCCGGCCATCTTTTCCGCCAGGTCGGATGCCCGCTGAATCGTGGCGTCGCTGCGGCGGAAACGCCGCGGCGGGGGAGTGACCGCCGGCACGCCCTGTGCCTCATCGGGTTCAAAGGTGGGCCCATCGCCCTCGCCCGACCTGGATGATGTCCGCTGCCGCGAGGGCACGTCATGCACGAGATCGGAAAAATCGTCGAACTGTCGTGCCGCAGCGTCCCCGAACGGATCAAACACCACCTCGGACGACGGTGACTCCGCCCCCACCACGATCGTCTCACTGCCCTGCATCTCCGCCAGGAACACGCTCGGGGCCGACACGCGACGGGTGCCGCGGTAGTCGCGCATGCGGGCGCAGCTGGCATGCACTTCCTCTCGCCCACGCGTGATGCCCACGAACACGAGCCTCCGCTCCTCTTCGAGCTGATCGGCGTGATCAAGGCTCCGCTCATGCGGCAGGATGCCGTCTTCCATGGCCACGAGATACACGACCGGGAACTCCAGCCCTTTCGCCGCATGGAGCGTCATGAGGGAACACCGGTCCGCCGATTCGTCCCAGGCGTCGGCATCGCCGACCAGGGCCGTCGTTTCCAGGAAGCCCCCGAGGGCGTCCGACTCGACCGTTGCCGACGAGGAAGACCAGGTCTCGTCAAACTGCCTCGCCGCCGTTACCAGCTCCTCGACGTTAGCGAGTCGTTCCTGGCCCTCCTCGTCATCGTCGTCGTCGGCCAGCATCGCCCGGTACCCCGAGCGATCGAGGACTTTTTCCAGAAGCGCCGCCACCGAGGGCTCTCGTCCGGCCGTCGCGGCGAGTTCGGCGTGCAGGCGGGCAAAGCCGAGTAGCGCCAGCGACGCTCTTTTGGAAAGCCCTGGAATCGAAGCTGCCTGCTCCGCGGCGACGAGCCGTGGGATGCGGTGATCGTCGGCCCAGGCCGCGAGGCGATCGAGCGACTGGCGCCCAAGGCCCCGGGGGGGCACGTTGACCACGCGAAGGAAGGCCTCGTCGTCACGGGGATTCTTCAAAAGCCTCAGCCATGCGACCACGTCTCGGATCTCACGACGGTGGAAAAACTCGAGCCCCCGCACCAGCTGATAGGGCACCCCACGGGTGCGGAGCGCGAGCTCGAACGACCGCGAGAGGGCGTTGGCCCGAAAGAGGATCGCAAACTCACGGGCGGACCTGGTGCCCGCTCCGATGGCGTCCGCGATCTCCGTGGCGATCCGCTCGGCCTCATCGATGCCCGACCCATCGAGCACGATCCGCACCGGGGCACCGGCTTCCGCCGCCGTGACGAGCCGCTTGGCCTTTCGACGGGTGTTGTTGGCGATAAGGCGGTCGGCGGTTGCCAGGATGTTCGACGTGCTTCGATAGTTGTTCTCGAGTTTCACCACCTGTGCCGCAGGGTAGTCCCGCTCAAACTCCAGGATGTTGCGGATGCTCGCACCGCGCCAGCCATAGATGGCCTGGTCGGGATCACCGGTGACCGCAAGATTCGGATGGTCGATCGACAGCCCTCGAAGGATGCAGTATTGCACCGCGTTGGTGTCTTGATACTCATCCACGAGAATGAAACGATGTCGCTGATCGAGGTCACGCCGAAGCTCGGGGTCGTCGGCCAGCAGCGTCGCGATGTGCACGAGGAGATCGTCGAAGTCGACCGCGTTCGCCCGCAGGAGCATCTCCTGGTAGACGGGCCAGACACGCTGAGCCAGGTCATCGACGGGGCGGCCCCACCGCGGCTCGAAGGTCGTGGGCGTGAGGAGGTCGTTTTTGGCCCGGGAGATCACGCCGGCAATCCGATCCACCGGGGTATGACTGGCCGTGAGCCCGAGCGACTTGATCGCCCGCTTGAGCACCGACGACGTGTCGTCGGGATCGAGAATGGAATAGTCGCTCGTCAGGCCGACGTGGCGGGCATGCCGCCGGAGCAGGCGGGCGGCAAACCGATGAAAGGTGCCCATCTCGACAGGCTGCGGCCCCACGAGTTCGGTCACCCGTCGCCGCATCTCGTCGGCCGCCTTGTTGGTGAAGGTGAGGGCGACGATCTGTTCCGGGGGCACTCCCTCGCCGATCATGGTGGCGATCCGATGGGTCACCACGCGGGTTTTTCCGCTACCAGGGCCTGCTAGCACGAGCAGCGGACCGACCACATGGCTCGCCGCCCGCCGCTGCGATTCGTTGAGGGAATCCAAGGTCATGGCGATGAGGATGGCCGGGACGCGGGGCGTGGAAGGGTGGCACGGATTCGGCCTCGTACCAGGGCGTAGCCGATTTCGGCATGGATCGAGTATATTGCCCCGCTGGCGACGGGCTCATGCCCGTCCCATCAACGACTCAGACTCGATTCGCACGGGAGGGAACCCATGGCGCGAATTCCATACAAGAACCTGATGCAGTCCGATGAGATGGCCGAAAAGCTCGAAATGAGCACGGCCGAAATCGGACTTTCCGTCCGCACCACGAACTGCCTGGAAGAAAAGGGCATCTTCACGGTGCATGACCTGCTTCATTGCACCCGTGCCGACCTGCTGTCCATCTCCAACTTCGGCGAGAAGACCCTCGAAGAGGTCTTCAAGGCGCTTGAGAAAATCGGCTTCTTTCGGTCCCAGCGTACGGGGGCTGAATCGGAGCAGCCGGAGATCGCCGGCCGGATCGGGTAGGCCGTCCCCGCGGACACATGCCGAACGGCTCGTCCGCCGGCGAGGAGTTCGATGGTGAGGTTCCCGCGATTCTTCGGCAAGAAACGGGGCCATCGCCGCACCGGGTCGCAGGTCTGGGCGTCGTTCGGAGACGGCGTGTTTCACGCTGCGCTGTTTGCGGTGGGCCTCGTCTTCGCCGCCATGCTCCTGTCCGGGGTCGCCGTTCCGGAGTGGCGGATCAACCACCGCTACGCGCCGACCACCTGCACGATCATCGGTACCGGGCTTGTTCGGCACACGCGAATCACGCCGGCGGGCAACGGCCCATCGACGTGGCAGCCGTGCCTCCGGGTGCGCTATGCGACGAGCGACGGTCCTGCGGAAGCGTGGAGCCAGCCGCTCCGTGGAAGGCTCACCGACGATCGAAGCCGGGCCGTCGCCTCGCTCGCGTCGTGGCACGTCGGTGATGTCGTGCCGGGATGGTACGACCCGGCCGACATCCGCTCGGTGGTCCTCGAACGCGGCTACAACGGATGGATGTGGCTCATGATGCTCGTGCTTCCCGGAGCCCTGATCATCCTCGGGGGCGCCGGGTTGATCCGGGCGATCAACCGGTGGGGGCGGTCGGAAGAGCGCTGTGCCATGCCCACACGTCTGTCCGGCATGCTCGATCCACTCGCCACCGGTCCCCGCCATTCTGCCGGACATCCCGGCGTGCCTGCATGCGACGACATGATCAACTCTCCAGGAACCGTGCTGGCGTACCGCCTGCCGATCGAAAGCCCCGAGAGTTGGACGCTCATCGGCTTCGGCCTCTTTGCCGTCTCGTGGAACGTCGTCCTCGTCGTGCTGATGGTGGGCGCCGGCCTCGATTTCCTCGGTGGCACGGTCGACTGGCTTCTATTTGCCTTCATCATCCCGTTTGCTGGTGTTGGGATCGCCGCCGTGGTTGCCTTTTCACGGCTGCTCCTCCTGGCCACGGCCGTGGGAACCACCCAGATCGAGATCTCCGCGCAACCGCTGCGACCCGGCGGCTCCTACACCCTGCTCCTGGCGCAGGGCGGATCGGGCACCCTCGAGTCGCTGATGCTCAGGCTGACGCTCGACGAGCAGGCCACCTTCACCCAGGGCACGGATACCCGCATTGAAAAGCTCACCATCTGGTCCCAGGAAATCCGTTCGTGGCACGACCTCCAGTTGGAGCCGGGAACGCGTTTTGAAGCACGGGCCGCCATGACCATTCCGGCCGACGCCATGCACTCCTTCGCGTCGGAGCACAACCTCGTCCGCTGGTCGATCGAGGTGCGTGGCAAGCCGACCCGATGGCCGGCATTTGTCCGAACCTTCCCGCTGGTCGTCTTCCCCGACGTGGCCCGCAGAGACGATGGGGAGGGTGCACCATGACATCACTGTCGGAGTCGCACCATGGCCCCCCGCGGGTGTTCGTCACCTTCTCGAACACCGACCGCCGCTACGAGCCCCTGGACTCGCTCGTGGCCCGCTACGAAGTGGATGGTCTTGGCGACGAGATGCCTCGCGCCGTCGAACATTCCGTGCTCTGGTACACCGAGGGCAAGGGAGAGGAGGACCTCGGGGTGTTGTTCTTCGAACGCGTGACCGATACCGAACGCCTGCCTCCTGCAGTGCCCGGAGAATCCTTTGGCTGCACCCTTCCGGCGAGCCCGCTGTCGTACGAGGGAGTGATCGTGAAAATCAGGTGGTGCGTCCGGGTGCGATTCTTTTTTTCAGGTGGCCGTGATTTCGTGTCCGAGCATGAGTTCACCGTCGGAACCGTTCCCCCGGCTCGAATGCCACATGCGGTGCCCCTATGACCGGTTCACGATCCGAGCCACCGCGCCTCCCCCGCAATCCGTTTACGACCCGCATGACCGCTCCAGGGCGACTGCCCCCCCTCGACGCCGCCGGCAGTCCGGTGGACCTGGGGCGGGTGTTGGATGCGCTGCAGCCCGGAGTGTCCATGATCGAAGGCCCTCATGGCCACGGAAAAACCACGCTCCTCCGAGCCGTGTGTGCCGAGGCTGACTCCCGCCACAGGCCCTTCGACTTCCTCGCGATTCGATCGATATCCTCAGCCCTCACCACGGTCACGCGGGTGCTGTTCGCCGGTCAGCACGCGGTCGTGGCAGTTGACGGCTGGGAGGAACTGCCGGCCGGATTCCCGATCCTGATCCGAATCCTGGCGAGGTGGAAGTCGGTGGTCGTTGTGGCCACGGCCCACGCACCGGCTGGTGTTCCGGTCGTGGCTCGATGCGTCGCGACACCGGCCATTCTCGCCGCCATCGTCGGCCGATTGCCCGACCATCACGGTCTGATCAGTCAGCACGACCTCGATGAGGTGTTCGTCCGACACGCGGGCAATCTCCGTGAGGCGCTCTACGACCTCTACGATCGGTTCGAGCGTCGCGCTGCAGCAGGCGTCGCGCATCCACGGCCGATCGCCTGAGAGCCGCCAAAAGCCTTTTCCTGCCGTTTTCCAAGGTGGGTTCGTGCCGACTGTGTCGGCCATGCCGATTGCATCACCGCCCTCGTGGAAATTCACGAGGGCATCCAGGTTTTTTTCCTGAAGAACGGCCGGCGCGCAACCTACGTTTGCATGATGCCGCCGATTCCGCGGGTTTTTGCCGCGAGAGGGCGGGAGGAGAACTTACCGATGAAGACACGTCGAATCCCCACCATCGCCATGGTCGCCGGAAGCCTGCTGGCTGCAGCACCCGAAGCAGCGCGAGCGCAGTGCTGCCTCGACGGCTTGTTCAGCTGCTGCAAGAAGCCGGCCTATGCGGTTGCTCCGATCGTGGCTCCCGTGGCGGCTCCCGTGCCTCCTCCGGTCATGGCGCCCGTGCCGGCACCGGTCGTCGCGGCTCCACCCGCGCCCGTGATGGTGCCCGTCCAGCAGACGAGCTACGTGCCGGAAACCACCTACCGCACGCAGTACCAGACCGTTCCCGTCACCACCTACAAGCCTTCCTGTGAGATCGATCCCTGCACCGGGTGCCCACGGGAATGCATGCAGCCCGTCACGCAGTACGTGCAACAGGCGGTCAATGTTCCCGTCACGCAGTATCGTGCCGTCACCACCACGAAGTATGTCCAGATGCAGCCAGGCATGGCGGCCGGAGGCTATGCCGCCCCAGCCCAAGCCGCCCCGCCCGCAGCGAGTCCGTTTGCTGCACCGGTTCAGACGTCGCCTCAGGCATGGGGCGCGGCCGGTGCCGACGTCCCACCGCAGATCGTGCCCGGCACCGTCCCACCGGCGCTTCCCGCCACGGGGGCGCCCCAGCAGACGTACTACCCGATGACCGCGGCAAGTGGCACCATGACCGTCGCGCCACGGGCGATCGTCCAGCCGCAGCCGACGTCACCGCCCGCCCTCAGTCCAGTGCCGACGACGACACCCGCTCCCGCAATCAGCCCTGCGCCATCGCTCAAGCCGATTCCAGAGATGCCCCGTGCCGCCACGGGCGGCACGCCCGCGCCGGCCCTCCCCACGAGCCCAAGCAGCCTGCAGCCGGCAACAACCGGCCCGGCCAGCATGCCCATCCTGCCCGGCGAGGGCCCCAAGGCGTCGACCGGAGCATTTCCACGGCTCCTCGAGCCGACGAGCCACACCACGTCGTGGCAGCCCGCTGTGCTCGGCACTCCCTCGCCTCTGCGTCAGGCGTCGTATCCGACCGCGTCCCTGCCGTCGCGGCTCCAGCAGTAAAGCCTCTCGGGTGTCGAGGCTTGCCTCAGGCGCCCGCCCGGCCGACACTTCCGGACGCCCGGCCATCCCGCCAGGCCACCCGGAAGCGTCGAGGGCCCAGTGACGAATGCCGACATTGCCGCCGCGTTTGATCACGTGGCTGACCTGCTGGAATACCAAGGCGACAACGTCTTCCGGGTGCGGGCCTACCGGAACGCGGCCCGAACCATTCAGGCGCTGGTGGAGTCGGTCGCTTCGGTCCGAACCGATCCATCGCGATCGCTGACCGACCTCGAGGGCATTGGCGGTGATCTGGCCACGAAGATCGAGGCGCTGCTCGATACCGGCCGCCTTCCACTCCTCGACCAGCTTCGGGAACAGGTGCCGGCCGCTGCATTTGACCTCATGCGGGTGCCTGGGCTTGGTCCCAAGAAGGTGAAGCTGCTCATCGACGCCCTCGGCATCGACTCCCTCGATGCGCTCGAGGCTGCCTGTCGCGATGGACGCGTGGCCGGCGTCAAAGGATTCGGGGCCAAAACCCAGGCGGCGATCCTGGGCAACATCGCCTTTGCCAAGGATCCGGCAAACTCCCGCCTGCTGTGGCACGACGCCGATGCGATCGCCACCCGCCTGCTCGAATGGATGCGACGCTGCCCGCAGGTTCGGCAGGTCGAGGGCGCCGGCAGCTGGCGACGGGGGAAGGAGACGATCGGTGATCTCGATCTCGTGGTCGACAGCACCGACGCGGGCGCCGTCATGAATCATCTGGAGCACTGGCCCGATGCCGTCGGCGTGCTCCAGCGAGGCGACACCAAAACCAGCATCCGCGGCCCCCAGAATCTTCAAATCGACCTCCGTGTGGTCGCTGCGGAGTCGTTCGGCGCCGCCCTTCAATACTTCACCGGCTCGAAGGAACACAACGTCCGGCTGAGGTCCTTGGCTCGCGAACGGGGCCTCACCATCAACGAATACGGCGTGCATCGGCTTGCCGATCTCTCCGGCGACGGTCCAGCCCGCGGCAGTGGCATGGCAGGCCGCACCGAAGCGGCGGTGTATGAGGCCGTAGGCCTCCCCTGGATTCCTCCCGAACTGCGCGAGGGCCGAGATGAGTTCGACCGCGCGACCTCCGGCACACTGCCAGCGCTCGTGGAACTCGCCGACATTCGCGGCGATCTCCACATGCACACCACGGAGACGGATGGGGAAGACACGCTCGCCGACATGGCACGAGCGGCCGTGGAACGTGGACTGGAATACATCGCCATCACCGATCATGGGCAACGGGTCACCATGGCCCGCGGCCTCGACCGCCGGCGGCTTCTCGCGCAATGGGATGCCATCGACCGGCTCAACGAGTCGTTGGCCCGTGATGGCGATCCACCGCTCGTGGTGCTGAAGGGCATCGAGGTCGACATGCTGGAAAAGGGAGGGCTCGACCTTCCCGATGAGGTGCTCGCCAGGGCCGATTGGGTCGTGGCAAGCCTCCACTACGGCCAAAATCAGCCACGTGATCGAATCACGGCCAGGATTCTCGAGGCGATCGAGCATCCATGCGTGCGGGTGATTGGCCATCCGACCGGCCGCCTCATCAACAAACGTCCCGCCTACGACGTCGACATGGAGGCGGTGATCGAGGCGGCCGCCCGCACGGGCACGTTCCTCGAGATCAATGCCAACCCCTGGCGACTTGATCTCGACGATGTGCATGCCGCGGCCGCACGCCGCGCCGGCGTGAAACTGGTGATCTCCACCGATGCCCATTCCATTCGGGGCCTCGATGTGATGCGGTGCGGTGTCATGCAGGCCCGTCGGGCCGGCCTCGAAAAGGCCGATGTCGCCAACACCCGGTCGCTGGCCGAACTCACGCGGCTCATGGGTCGAGGCTAGAGCGCATCTCCGCTACGTGTAGCGACGAGTTGATAATCCTGAGCGGGTAGGCGAGGGGGTCGGCGAACGCTCGAGGAGCCTTGGGCGTATCCTCGCCCCGGCGACGAGACTTTTGCCGCCCCCG
>Ga0208783_10000126_pt1 | contig 44609 bp, 49 predicted proteins | sample DEB19_08_DNA_2_FD_184529 | JGI IMG/M metagenome (GOLD analysis project Ga0208783, IMG submission 184529) | Aqueous microbial communities from the Delaware River and Bay under freshwater to marine salinity gradient to study organic matter... | ecosystem: Environmental > Aquatic > Marine >... | reverse complement strand
CCACCGGACGAGTACTCGACGCCGAGGCGTCCTGCGTTGCCTGCGCCGTCATCGTCGGCCACCACCACGCCGCCGGACTGCTCAAGCGGCTTGTAGTACTCCACGACGAATGAGCCGGGGCGACCCCAATTCGTGACATCGGCAGTCTCGACGTAGGCGATGTCGGCGCTGCGGGTGACGCTGGCGGTGGTGGTGGGGATGTAGGCAGTCGGCAACCCATTCACGGCTTCAGATTGCGCCCCCCAAACGTATAGACCATTCGCGGTGTTCCCGGCGTAATACTCGGCTCCGTTGGAGGACACTCGCGTTGGGGTAGGTGTCGAGTTTAGTTCGATGACATGCTGGAAACTGGACGAGGCTGATCGGGATGCCTGAAGCCAGACCCGATACCAACCATTCCCTGCGCTGCTGATTCCGGACGCCGTGCTGGTAAATCCGCTCGACGATCCGCTTGCAATCGTCCCGGCCGTTCCGTTTGCCAGGTTGAACGTGCAGACAACCCAATCGTTAGACGTGTTCCAGAAGCGGAGCGACATCGCCGTCCGCTGGTCGCTCTTGACGTAGCAGGAGAAGCAGACGTTGGTCCGCGTCACGTTTTGGTCGAACTGGTGCCCGCCGAAGGCCGTGGTTTCGACGAATCTCGTCGCATTGGACGTTCCGTCAGGAGAGACCGCTGCGTTGGCGGTTTGCGTCAGGTCTCGGCCCACCCAAGATGCGGACCAGTCCTGGCTTCTGAGCAGGCCATTCGTCCTCTGCCCCTCCACCAGCAACCCGAGCCGCGACCCGCTGCTGTTGTGGGTGAGGCGCGGGATGCCGTTGGAGGAGGTCGTGGTGGCGCTGTAGGGGAGCGGGGCGGTGCCTTCAACAAATTGCGCGCCCCATGCAAGGACGTTCGTCGCGTCCCCGGCTGCACCTGCATAGGTCGGAAACCCGTTGCTGTACGAGGGCGTCCCGCTCGTGGTCGGCCCGCAGCGCAAGTGCAATTGGCTCCCTGATCCCGTAGAAGTTGTCACCGTCACCCAAACGCGATACCAGCCGTTTCCGTAATCCTCCGCCGTCGCCGGGGACGATTCCCCGGTGAATGTTCCGATGGAGTTCGTGGTGGTACGAGTTCCGTTGGTTAGATCGTAAACCGCAACGTACGCGGAATCGGCGGTTGAGTTGTATCGCAGCGCAACAAACCCGAAGTCTGAACCTCCCTTCTTCAGAAATACGGAGAACGTGCGAGTAAGACCAAGCCCGGTAGGGATTACTTGCGAGAACCAATGCACGCCGCTCGTGGTATCGGCAATGAGTTTGTCTGCGGTGACCGTATTGTCAGGAGCCGTATCTGTGTTCAGATACGACGTTGTGGTCATGCCGAATGCCGTCCACGTCGTACCGAAGTCTTGGCTTTGCAGGCCCAAATTCGCCACGCACGGCGCGACGTACCCGCTGCTGTTGACGAACGTCCGCGTGGTGCTGGCCGTCGAGGAGAACACGTAGTTCGTCCCGTTCGACCACGGCTCCCCGGTGCTGAAGTCGAGGGACCAGGATGCGGCTGGAGTTCCGGAAGCGGCCTGGGTCGTAGCAGACGCCGTGTTGCTGTAGGGCGACCAGCCCATCTCATTCTCGGCCTTCACGCGGAAGTAGTAGAGGGTCGAGGCATTCAGCGAGACCGCCGAATAGGAGTTCCCGTTCGGCCCGATCTCGTCGTCGGAGATGACGGTCCAGTTCACGTTGTCCGTGGACCGCTCGATGGCGAAACCGGTCTCGTTGTTCGCGTTGTCCGTCCAGGTCAATGAGATCGTCGAAGAGCCGGTGGCGGTGGCGACGAGGCTGGACGGCGCCGCCGGGACGCCTGGGTTAGAGCCGAGTCCTCCGTCCATAGTCACCGAAACGGTGTTCGACCAGGCGGAGGTCTGCGTGGCGTTGGTCGCGGCCACCCGGTACTCGAAGGTCGATCCGGTCGTCAGGCCGGTGTTGATGTAGGTGACCTCGTTGGAGGTGTTGGCAAGGAACGCGAACGTGCCTCCAGGCACTCGACGCTCGATTCGGTATCCGGTGTTTCCGGTGGAGTTGTCAACCCAGTCCAGGTACGCGGCGGTGAACGTACCGAACCCTTCGAGGAAGGTCGGAGCGTTCGGTACCGTCCAGGTGTTGGCCGTGTTGCTGTAGGCCGACGTACCGGCAGCGTTGGTTGCCGCCACCCGGTACTCGTACTGACGAGATTCCTGGATGGTGTTGTCCCGGTAGGACACGCTGTCGGCACCGATGGCCGCGATCTGGCTGAACGAGCCGGACGGGAGCAGGCGCCGCTCGATGACGTAGCCGGTCTCGGTGGAGGCGATGTCGTCCCAGGAGAGATCCACGCGGGTGTTGGTGACGTCCTGCACCGCAAGTCCCGTCGGAGCAGCCGGGACGGAAGCGACGGTGACGGTGCCCGGCTGTGTTGCCCAGTCAGACTGACCGAATGGGGACGATGAGCTGACCGCAGCGACACGGTACTTGTAAGTGCCGTCTGGTCGGTTCGTGTCCGCATAGGAAGATGCGTTCGCTGCCGTAGTGGCGACCAGCGAGTACGACGCACCGCCGTTGCTCGAACGCTCGACCCGGTACTCGGTCTCGACGGACGAAGCGTCGGTCCAGGAGATGTTGACCGTGGTTCCGGAAACGGAAACGGAGAGGTTGGTCGGGGCCAGGATCCCGGTGACCGGCGTTGTTGACTGTGTGTAGGAGCTGCTCCCGACGGCGTTGTTCGCCCGGACCTGCACCGGGTATGCGGTCGTTTCCAAAAGCCCGGTGATGGTCGCCGAAGTTGCCGTCGTGGTGGCCGATTGCCAGACCCCCTGCACCTGCCATTCGTAGGTGAACGAAGTGGCCGTGTTCGGGAAGACGCTGTTGTCCGTCCAGGTCAGGTTGATCGAGGTCGGGAAGACAGAACCGGTCAGGCCTGACGGCGCTGCCGGGGCCTGGGTAGGTTCGCCAATGATGGTGTTGGTCGGGACAAGCCGAACCCCCTTTCGCCGCCCCGCAGCCGCGAACGGACGGAAGGTCGGTTGCGTGGTGGGCGACGAATTGGGGTTGCTGCTTGTCATTGTCCGTTGGCGATGATGACCGAGAGGTTCGTGTTGCTGACGCCTGCGTCCGTGCAGACGCGCATGAGCGGCATGGTCTGGATGACCTGGGCCACCGTGCGGTAGCCGTCGTTGCCGGAGCCATAGACCGGGGAGACGCCGATGGGGGTGGTCAGCGATCCGCTGCCGACCGAGTAGAGGACCGCCCAGTCGCTGCCGTCGAGGCTGCCCTGGATCTGGATGTTGCAGGTGCCGCTGGGTGCCGTTGCGGAGCTCTGCTTCATCTTGATGACGGCGACGCCGACGGAGTCCATCAGGGCGTCGTAGGTGACGCCGGTGCCGGTGATGGGCGTAGCCATCGACTGGCTGTTCATGATCGTGATCGTTTGCATGGTTACCTGTTGATGAAGTTGAGGAGAAGGGTCACGGATGCGGACACGACGCCTGCTCCGCCGATGATGAGTGACTTGGCGCTCTCCAAAGCCCGCACCCGGGTGTCTAGGTCGCGGATCTCCTGCTGCTGCTGCTGCCGGAGCTGGATGAGGGAGTCGAGCTTGCCTTCGAGGCGCCCGATGGCGAGCATGACGTCGTGGTCCTGGGACATCAGGAGACCCTCGTGAGCATGAGAACGATCGTTCCCGTGGAGTTGGTCGGCGTGATCGTCCCGAGGCTGGCGGTCGTCCCGGTGGTGTTGACGGTCACATAGAGAAGGCTCATGCTGGTCGGCAGAGGAGCGTTGGCAAAGGCGTTGAAGTTCGGGTTGAGCATGACGACGCCCTTCCAGACACCTTCAGAAGACTTGAGGTTCCATGCGCCAGCCGTCGTCAGCCCGAGCGCGTTGGCGCGTGAGAACGTGTTGCCCGGCTGGTCGATGGTCAGGGCAGACCAGTTGGACCCGCTTGGCGTCCCGACCAGACGCAGGGTCTGGCAGGCGCCGATTGAAGTAACGCTTCCTCCGCCGCCGGAGCCGCCGGTGGCTGCCTGCCAGGTGGCGTTGCCGCTAGCGTCCGATGTCAAGACCTTGCCAGCGCCGGGGGTGCCGGAGGAGATCCGCAGGGCGCCGTTGACAATGACCGAATCAGCCGCGGCGTCGCCAAGCGTGGTGTTGCCGTTGACCGTCAGGTTCTGCCCGACGGTGACCGGGGTCGTGTTCCCGAAGGTGGCGCTGGCGCCGTTGAAGGCGTTGGTGCCGGTGAAGGTGTTGTTCGTGGCAGCCTTGACGTCCGGCTGGTTGCTGTTGACAAGGACCGTCGCGCCGGACACCGTTGACAAGCCAAGGCCGCTGCCGATGCCAACCGTTGTCACGGAACCGGCGGAGGTGCCGGTGGTCGGGCCGACGAGGATGGTCTGGGCAGGAACGGTCTGGATCTGGCCGAAGCCGACTGCCCTGTTGGCGATGGTCGGGTTCGGGTAGGTCCCGGTGAGCCCACCGCCCGCCGGGCCGATTGGGAGGGCCCCGACGACACGGAGCTTGCTCCCGGAAGTCCCGTCTCCGGACAGGCAGACATACGGGTTTCCGTCGCCGCCGACGGTCGCGTCGGTCGATACCGCCGACAGCTTCGAGTTGGCGACGTTGAGCGAGTTAGTGGCAGTGTTCTGCGCCGCCGTTGCCGTGGACTGGGCTGCCGCGGCTGCGTTGGAAACCGTCGTGAGTTCTGCCGTGGTCGGCGCCCCGACATGGGCCGCCGTGATGACGACATCGTTAATCTGCCCGGATTCCTCGTTTACTCCCTTGACGGAGTTGACCCTGGGAGGAGACCACGCAACCGTACCGTCTGCGTTGGAGCAGGTGAGGACGCGCCCGACCAAGGCATCTGCCGGGATCTTGGTCACTGCGTTGATGGTCACCGTGTCCGACACGGAATCGCCGAGGGTGACGTTTGCCTGGAACACCTGGGGCACCGAGAAGGTCTTCGTCCCGGAGATGACCTGGTTCGTGCCCTTGGTCACGCCGCCCAGGTTGCCGGTCGGGCTTGCCTCTCCGTCAAGGCTGATGAGGACATTGCCGGTCAGGCCGTTGACGTTGGTCACCGGGGCGTTGGACGGCACCTGCCACTCGACGTTGCCGCTTGCGTTCGTGCAGGTCAGCACCTTGCCAGCCGCCGGTGTTCCGTTGCCGTTGATCTTCAGTGTGCCGGTGATGTTGATGCCGTCGGCGGTGTTGTCTCCGATCGTCATGCCGCCGGTGGACACGAACCCGTCGTTCGCCGTGACGATGCCGCCGAACCAGGCGGTGCCGTCCGACTCGATGTAGGACGTCACGCCGCCAGCAGGCGCGTGTCCCTGGAACACGCGGTCGTTGTCAGCCGTCCGCTGCGCCTGGATCAGGCCGTTCGTGTTCAGCAGGACGCCGGATGATCCAGTAGTCCCGACCGGCGGCGTCGCCGTGGACACGGTCTGGTTGGCAGTGAACTTCTTGGAAGCCGCGATGTCCTGGGCGGAGTTCGTGGTGACGGCGTTGGTCACCTGGGCGGCCGTGTAGTCGCCCGCGATCGGGATGACGTCCCCGGCCCGGTTGTTGAACTTGTTGACGCCGACGCTGCCGTTGAGGGTCGCCGAAAGGACGCCGTCGCCGTTGATCGACAGGTTGCTGCCGACCTTGACGCCGCCGAGGACGGTTGCGGAGGCGACCGGCAGGGTCGCGTTCTGGTTGACGCTGACGACTCCGTCGGCGGTGACTGACAGGCCGCTTCCGACCTGCATGATGCCCTTTTGGGCGGCCGATGCGACGGGGATCGTCTGGGCCGTGAATGCGCCCAGACCGGCTGCGGTGATTGAGACGTCGCCGCTGGCGCCGTTGACGGTTGACACGCCAGCGGGCTGCGGGGTCTGCCAGATTGCCTTGGCATCGGCAGTCCTTGTCAGGACCTGACCGGCGCTGCCTGTGGACGGGATGAACAGCTCTCCGGCAATGGTGATCTTGTCAAAGGCATCGACGCCAAGGCTGACATCGTTGGTGAACGTCTTGGCGCCGTTGATGTTTTGGTTCGTGTCAACGGTCACCGCCCCGACGTCTGCTGCGGTCAGCGTGACGGCACCGCCGGTTGCCGCGCCGGTCTGGCCGTTGACGCTGGTGATCCCGGTCTGCGGTGCAGCCAGCCATGCAGCGTCGCCATCGGCGTTGATGCAGGTGAGGACCCTGCCCTGCTGGGCGTTGGTCGGGATGACAAGCTTGCTGTTGATGACAAGCGTGTCGGCGCCCGCGTTGTCGCCTAGGTTGATGCTGCCGGTGAAGTTGACGGACGCCGTGACGGTCTGTGCGCCGCCCTCGGTGTTTGCCGGGAGGGCCCCGATGGAGTTCGGCGAGATCGTGATCTCTCCGGTGCTCAGGGCCACGTTTGCGCTGCCAAGCCGGATCCCGTTGACGACGCTGTTGAGGCTGAGGTTGCCGTTTGCGTCCGAAGTCAGGGCCTTGCCGGTCGGGCTGGTTGCGCCGCTGATCTTGAGCTTGGTGTTGAGGATGTCAACGACGCCCTCGAACTTCTTCGGGGCGGTGATGACCTGGGCCTGGTTGGTCGGGGAGTCCGTCAGGACGACAGACGAGGGAAGGTTCTCCGCGGACACCGACGTCTTCTGCCAGGAGACGTTGCCGAGGAGGTCCGCCGCGGCGAGGACGTATTGCTCTCCGTTGGAGACCTTGCTGATCGGGGTTCCGGGCTCGAACCGGAAGACCGCGTTGTCGTCGATGACCACGCCGTCGATGAAGGTCTTCTCGCCAGCGATGTCCTGGGCCTGGGTCGTGTTGACGGCCGAGCCTCCCTGGTCCAGGAACAGGTCCGAGGACTCCTGGGAGACGTACAGGGCGTTGAGCATCGCCTTGTCGAGGTCCTCGGACCGCAGCAGCGACCCGCCCTCGAAGTCAACGGCGCGGTTGTCGGCGGTTCCTGGGGTGGCCCGGACGATCTTGATGTTCGGGGCCTGGGCTGTGGTGCGGAGCTCCGGCGGGGTCCCGAACCGAACGTGGTCCTGACCGTTGACATTGACGATGGACCACCCCTGGGTCAGGATGTTCTCGTCAATGAAGACCTTGACATGGCTGCGGTCGAGGGGCGGGCCGCCTGCGAACTGGATCGGGAAGTCAAGCTTGACACCGTCCCCGCGGTACCAGGTCCGGGACTGGTACGGCAGCTCGTAGTACTCGGGCATCAGGATCCTCGACGCATGGTTGACTTGATGTTCTCGATCTCTCGCCGACGGTTGGCGATCTCTGGGTACTCCTGCAAGAGCCGCTGCAACGCGGCACGGCGATAACGTCCGATCTCGCTGCGGAGCAGGCTGACGCGGGTGGTCTGCACCCCGTCAACGGAGGTTTCCGGCATGGCCTGGTACTGGCTGGTCCGGATGATCTGGGCCAGCCGGTCGCGCAGCTTCGTGCCGCCGATGGCGGTCTCGGCGGTGAGCTGCTGGTAGCGGTCGAATGCCGTCTGGCCGGTGCCGGAGCGCATCTCGGTCAGGTCGATGCCGCCGTCCAGGGTCGGGCTCGGGGTGGAGAAGCCCACCAGCAGCTTCGCCAGCTCCTGCTTGACCGGGTCCCGGCTCTCCTTAGTCACGCGGGCGGGGATGGCAAGGTTCCAGGCTTCCGCTGGGTTGTCCATAGCCTCCCCGAGGGCGTTCCGGCGCTTGTCAACCGTGCCGCCGTAGCCCGGGATGCGGGCCATGATGCGGTCCATGATCTCCCTGGGGGCCGCCATCTCGTCCTGGAAGTGGGTGTAGGGCTGCGTCAGGGCGTTCGGGATGACCGCACCGGCGAGGCTGCCGACGAAGGCCTGCCCCTTGGTCTCCCAGTTCATGATCGCGTCCAGCATGTTCCGCAGGCCGGTCAGGTAGGTCTTGTTGACCATGTTGTTGGCGATGGAGCCGACGACGACCTTGGCGGTCATGTCGATCATCTCCGCCTGCTCCTTCTCCGACAGGTACCGCTGGTTGGCGATGTCAACCGCGTCGCCCATCAGCCCCAGGATCGAGGCGTAGGGGTCGAAGCGGGAGTAGGAGACGTAGCGGTCGCCGATGCGGATGGAGTTGGGCTGCCATCCGGAGTCCATTAGGGCCTTGCGGACGTTGGGGTCGGACGGACCGCGGCCGGTGATCGCGCCGTTGAAGGCGGCCGTCACGGCCACGCCGTACATGAGCAGGCCAGCCGAGAGGCGGCCGACCATCTCGCCGCGCATCTCCGGGTTGTCCATGTGCTTGCGGAGGTTGAGCGTGGCCTCGATGGGGTTGCGCTCGACGGCCCAGATCAGCAGGTTCGTGGGCGTCTTGACGAAGGGCATCAGGAAGCCCAGCGCCGGGACGTCGCGGATCAGGCCGGTGGCGTTGCGGCCAAGGCCAGCCAGCGTCCTGGTTCCGAGGGCCATCGAGTGGGCCTCCTCCAGGATGTCCGTGTAGTCGCGCTTGAACGTGGTCTGCTCGGCACGGCGGCGGACGCCTGCCGCGGCCCGCTGCATGAACTCCATGTCAAGCCGGTCCCTGCCCTGCGGCGCGACCCAGGCCTTCGCCATCCCGTTCTGGACGTATGCCGTCCATTCCGGGCTGCCGGGCTCGAAGCCCTTGGCCTTGGCCTCGCGCATGACGCGACCACGGACGGCCTCCTCGCTGTAGAGGGCGCCGACGTCGTTGAACGCCTGGCGCATCTTGCCGCGGACCCAGGCAGCCAGGCGGGTCGGGTTGCCCTGGACGTTGGCCGGGGCGTTGTGGATCAGGTACGACCGCATGTCCGCCCGTGCGGCCACCGAGGAGAAGGCCTCGTCGGTGGCGCCCATGAGCTTCGTCGGGATGCCGCCGAGGCCGACCGCCTGCCCGGAGCCCCACACGAGGTAGTCCATAGCGACCGTGAAGACGTTGCCGTTGCGGCGGGGCACGAACCCTCGGCGGTTCAGGAACTCGCCGTAGGGGCTGCTGTCGGACCCCAGGGTGATCGAGTCGCCGCCCTGCTTCCACGAGGCCCTGGTGGAGTTCCAGACTTCGCCGATGACCGACGGGAGCTCCTTGTAGACGGAGAGCTCGCGGGAGGCGCGTCCCGTCTGGCGCTGGTCGAACAGGCCGTCCACCGCGTAGCCAAGCGCCCGCTCCAGCGGCATGTAGAGCCACGCCGCCGAGCCGCTGATGACGTTGATGGCGCTGGAGGCCGGGCCGGACAGGATGCTGTTCTTGAACGCCCACAGGGCGTGGCCGGACCAACCCGAGCCGAGGGCACTGTCGCGGATCTGGAAGAAGGTGTCCTTGTCGAGGATTCCGATCTCGACCATGCCCTGCATGAACTGGAGCTGCTGGCTGACCTGCTGCGGGGTGAGCTGGGAGATGCGGGCGGCCAGCTCCTCCTTCCACATCATCTTCCGGTTCTGGAGGGCGCGGCCGATGATGTTGGCGTTCTTGCGGTCCGCCGCGGCCATCGTGACAAGGACGTTGTAGAGGGCTTCGCGCTCGCCCTGGGAGGCGCCCTGCTTGATGGCGTCGAGGTACTTGTTCATCTGCGCCCCGACCATCGCGGAGACGACCGCCGCGCCGTCCTCGAACATCGGACCGTGCCAGTCGGAGATGGTCTGGGCGAACTTGATCTTCTGCTCGGGGGTGAAGCCGCCGATCGACTCCATCACGCTGAGGAAGCTGTCGCGGTCGGCCGCGGTCTCGGCGTTGGAGCGGACGCGCTTGATGCCCTCGTACAGGACCTTGTTCTCGGAGACCATCTCGGCGAAGGCCAGGATGAACTCGCCCTGGACGTTCCCGTTCTTGGCCCCGAAGCCCGTGTTGAACAGGCCGCTGTCGGTGGTCTCGGCGACCAGGCGGTTGAGTTCCTGGAGGTCGCCTGGGGTCCAGCCGGTCGGGTTGCCGCGGACGCGCTTGACGATCTCCTCGATCTGCTGGCGCAGCGGAGCGATCGGGTCGGGCCGCGGAGAGTTAGGCACCGGCATGGAGCTGGCGCGGGGGTTGCCGCTGCCTGCCTTGGACGGGTCAGGGAGGCTGAATGCACGGGAGGCGTCCGGTACAAGAGACGGCGGGTTTCTCCCCTTGAACTCTGCCTCGCTTCGGCTGATGATCTTGCCGCCGGTGTCAATGACCGACGCCAGGACGTTGTCTGATCCGGAGACGCCAGCATCCGACGCAAGGGCGCCAAACAGCTTGTCGGTCCCGAGGATCTTGGAGAGCGCATCGAGGAATGCCTGCCAGAGGCTCCGGTTGTCCGGAAGCTTCATGTCGGCGAGCATCCGCTGGAACTTCCCGTTGGTCATCGCTTCCGCGATGAACTCCTGGATGTTCGTGAGCCCGTAATGCGCGTCGTTAGGCATCCAGGTCTGGAAGAGCCTCTTGTTCTTCCATTCCTCCGGGATGTTCTTCATGACATGGTCGTACAGCTCGAAGAGCTGCTTTACGTCCTTGTCCTTGATCTTCGAGATGATCTGCCTCATCTCGGAGGCGGCAGCCCCGGTCTTGTTCGTGAGGGCCGCGCCCTGCCCGCTGAAGTTCTCGTAGTCGAAGAATGCCCCGGTCTTGTTGCCGACGGCGTCCCTGACCGACAGGTTGATCTTCCGCAGGACGGTGGCGTGGACCGCCTCGTGTAGGACGACGCGGGCAGCCTGCTCCGGATTCTTGATGCTCTGGAACAGCGTGACTAGCCGCTCCGCGCTGAAGTACTCGCCTAGGAAGATGCTGCTTTCGCCTCCGGCAAGAGTCCTTGAGTCCTGGAGCGACTCGCTGTCGGCCTGCTTGAGCAGGAACTCGCCAAGCGCCTTGAGCCCCGGCTGAGACTGCATCTCGGGAAGCGAGATGGTGCTCTCAAGGGTTTCCTTCAGCGATCCTCCGGTGGTGATTCCGAAGACTGACTTCCGGACACCGGCTTCTGCGAGGATCTTGTCCATGCTCTCGCCCTCAAGAAGCAGCGGCTGGAGAGCCTGCGACGCCGACCTGACGGTGTACTTGCGCGGGTTGGCGACCATGTCGGAGAGCTCCCCGACGATCTTCGCCCGCTCCGCAGCCACCTCGGCCTTGATATCGGTGGAGAACTTCCCGGCGAACTCGGTGCTCTGGGCCTCCGCAAACAGCTTCGATGCTGGCTTGGACGCCCGCTGTAGGTCCCTGGTGCTGTCGAACCCGTTGTCGTTCTTCCAGGTGTTGATGGCGTCGAGGACGTCGTCATGTCTTCGTGTCTTCTTCCACGCATCTATAGCCACCCACCGCAGGCTCTCGGCAAGCCCGTCTCCGGAAGAGGCGACCTGACTGAGGCTCGGCGGCCCGCCTTGCGTTTCCGCGTCAATGACCTTCTGGATCCTGGCAAGCATCGACGGGGCCTGCTCAAGCGGCCGGTCCATCGCGCCGTTCTCGATCACTGGGAACTTCTCAGCCGCGCCAGACGAGCGGCCGTCCGCCGCCATCGCCGCCACGCCTTCGTCGGGTCTTGAGTAGGCAGACGCGGCCCTCTCGATCGCGTCCCGGTGCTGTGCTGCGTACTCGGCCTCGGCACGGGCGGCGACGTCGATGGCCTCCTCCGGGGAGGCACCGGAACGGGCTGCGGCTTCGCCTGCCATGCGTCCGTGGCGGACGGCCTTGATGCCGTGCATCACGCCCTCGACGACGAAGTCAACGGGGACGCCCAGGAGCATTCCCTCGACGGCACCCTTCAGGCGGGCCTCAAGCTCGCCCTCGCCCTCGCCGGAGGCAAGGAACTTGGTGACGTCGTTGTTGAGCCAGGGAGACTCGAACTGGAGCGCGAGGTTGCTGAGGCGCTGCTGGCCTGGGGTGGTGAGCGTGAAGTCGGCGACTGCGCCAACGGCGGTTGCGCGGGCGATCTCGTTGGCGACCTTGGCGCCAGCCGAGGCGCTGGCGGGAGCCTTGGCAAGCCAGCCGAGGCCCTTTGACGCGGCCTTGCCAAGACGGCCTGCCTTTGCCACTGCGCCGACGCCGGACGCCGCACCCATGCCGGGGATCAGGATCGAGCCGAACTCGACGAGCCCCTCAAGCAGGCCACCGGCGATGCTTCGGGACTCCCCGAGCGGGTTGGTCTTCCAGTCAGGGAGGACGTCGAAACCGACCCAGTCGATCGTGTTGTAGATCCCCTGGGCCGCCCCGACCAGGCCACGGGGCGCAGCCATCAGGGCATCGGTGGTGTCCCAGATCGGCATTTCGCCTTGTGGCGCAGGCTGCCCTGCGTCAACGATTGGTCCGCCGGAAAGCTCCGGGGACTTGATCTCCGCGTCCTGGCCGAGAGTCGTGAGTGGGTTCTGGAATTGGCTCATTGACCGATCTTCTGCTTGGCTGATTCGAGGCTCTGGAAGTAGGCGCTCTTGGCCTGTTCAAGCTGCTCGGGGGTCGTGTACGACACGGATGCGGGCACCTCGAACCGCTTGCCGACGCGGCGGATCTCGAAGAGGATCCGCTGGGCCTGGATGAACTGCGGCATCTCGTTGTCGGTGAGCCCAAGGCGCTTGAGGACCGCCGAGACCTTGCCGTAGTCGCGCAGCTCGTCGAGTGACTGGACCATCGGGATGGCGAAGGCGGCCTTCATGGCCTCCTGCTTGGTCTTGGGGAGGGTGAGCCCGAACACCGGCAGGCCCTCCTGGTCACGGTCTTGCAAGATGTGGTCGAGGGTCAGGCCGCCGAGGCGCATGACGTTGGCGTAGTCCTCCCGGATCTGGTCCACGTTCTTGAACGTGCTCCAGTAGGAGTAGGCGGCTCTCGGCAGATCGGCTCCGACAGAGAAGTCGGTCGCTGCTGGAATGATGAAAGCGGCTGCGGCAGAGATGCCGCCGATGATGTCCCGGTCCTTCGTCTCGATGTCGCCGCCGTCCTTCATGGCCGTGAACAGGCGCTCGGCCACGGCGACGCGGAGCTGCTCGACGCTTCCTCGGGTACCCGAGAGGAAGCCGATGTCGTAGTCCTTGGCAAGCTGGTCCATCCGGTCGCGGAAGATTTGCTCCATCTGCGGGGGGACCGACCTGTCGGAGACGCTGACGGTTCCCCTGGACACCTCTGAGACGAGGTTGCCGAGGTCCTGCCAGGATTTCCAGTTGATGGCCGCCTTGTCTTCTTCCGGCTTCGTGAACGACCCGCGCATACTGATCTTCCCGGCGGTGACCGCCTGGTCTGACTCGTCCATGACGCCTTGGACAAGCTCGGCGTTGCGGTCGGCCATGAAGCGGCGCACGGCAGCAGCGGCCTGCTGCTGGCCTTCCTTCGCATACTCGGAGAAGAGCTTGCCCTGCTTGTCGGGAACCTCGTCTGCGGTGAACCGGTTGGCCTCCAGCATGAGGTTCGCCTGGATCCGCATGGCGTGGCGGTTGGACTCCAGTGCTCCAGAAGCGGTGGGCCGTCCGTCAAGACCGAACGGCGACAGGCCGTTGGCGTTCATGTGGGAGCTGAGGAGCCCGGCGTTCTGCCCGATGGTCTCTTCCAGGGTTCGCTCAATGGCTGTCTGCACGGCACCGCCACGGCGGGCTCGGAGCTCCACGGCTGCGATGAGGTCGTCTGGACTGACGCCGAGCTCCAGGCCACGAGCAAACACCGCCTCCTCGGAGGGGAGCGATCCGTCGTAGATGCCCCGGTAGACCTCCCTCAGCGCGTCCTTCGACCGGGCCGCTGACATGGCATCCGTCCTTGCAGAGAGTGCCTGGACTCGCTCGATGGCGAACTCCTTCAGGCGTTCCCTCACCGAGTCGCTGAACCCGTTCTTCTGGGCCAGGTCATCGACGTAGACGGATGCCCAGTCTGCAAGGCTGCCACCGGCGATCTCTGCGCCCTGGGTCTGGATGTGGCGGTACGCCTCGGAGACGAATCCCTGGCCGAACATCGCCCGCTTGGCGTTGTCGAAGGCCATCTCGCCGACCCTGTTCTCCTGGTCGATCTTGGCGACGATCGTCTTCCTGGCCTGGTCTTCGAGCTGCACGAGCTCGGTCACGAGGTCCATGTTGTCGCTCACGGACTGGTTGCCGTACTGGATGGACCGCAAACTGTCCAGTCTGCTAGTCAGTTGCTCCAGGTCCGGTGCCGACATCAGGATGTCCTTGGCCGAGCCCATGAAGGCGGCTCGGACCTTGACGGGGTCGGTGACCTTGGTCTGGAAGTCGGCCCACGACCTGTTGGCCGTCTCGACGTCGCCCTGCACCACCGCGGCCGTGAGGGCCTGCTTGGCGAACAGGGTGCCCTTGGACTCCTTGCGGCGGACCGACTCGACCGCGAACTCGTTCATGAGCTCCGCGTCCACCCTCTGGGCGACCTCGCGGAACCCGGCAAAGCCGTAGAAGTCGCCGACGAGGGCTTCCCCGAGGACCTCCTGGGCAACCTGGGCGGAAGCCTCCTGGTAGGAGAGCGGGTTGTCGGGATCCGTCACCTGCTCTCGCTTGGCGTACATCGCCGCCCGGTAGTCGAAGGCGAGCTTGCGGCCGAAGTTCTGGCGGGCCGCGATCTGGAAGAACGGGTTGGCGGCGTCCGAGACTCCTGACTTCTCGATGACCGACTTGAACTGCCGGTTCAGCTCTGCCGCCCGCTGCTCGATTGGCACGTTCTGCGCCTGCACCTGGCCGAAGTCGAGCGTGGACCCGGCGATTGCGGCCCGCTCGTTCTCCGCATCCACGGCCCGCTTGCCGAACGCCAGGAGGCCCTGGTTGAAGGGGGCCAGTGCCTCGGCGATCTGGATGAGGTCGTTGGCTCCGCGGATCGGCTGCCCGGCCGCCGGAAGCACGTTCAGGCTGATCGGGCTGGCCGACGGCTGAAGGGCGACCTGCGGGATGTTGTCGCCGGTTGCGTAGCGCGATCGCATCAGGTTGTGCCCCAGTTGAAGTTGCGACCGAACCGCCCACCGAAGTACGGGTTCGAGTACTGGCGAGAGGCCTGCGCTGCTTCAGGCGCAAAGAAGCCGGGACCGGCGAAGTTGGCCGCCATCCCGAGACCCGAGCCGAAGGTCTGGAGGATCGGCGAGATGATCGACGGGCTGGCCTGGTACTGCGGCATGGCCCGGATGACCTGCGCCTCGGCCTGGCTGCGGAAGCCCTGGGCCTCAAGGTTCATCTGCCGGTCCCGCATGGCGTAGTTGAGCTCGGCGTTGCCGACCGCCTCGATCTGCTGCCTGCGGAAGTCCATCAGCAGGATGTCGTAGGAGTTGCCGTAGATGCCGCTCTGGCCCTGCTGGACGGCCGCCTGCCCCATCGCCTGCCTGCCCTCCATCTCGATCTGCTGGATCTGCTGGGCGAAGGCGGCGCGTTCCTCCTGCTGGCGCAGGCCGATCTGGCGGTACTGCTGGAGGAGGTTGGCGTTGGCAAGCCGCTGCGTCTCCTCGTACTGGTACTTCTGGAATGCGTTCTGCTGGTCAACGGCCTGCTTCTGTCCCATGTAGGACAGGCCTGCGGCCGCGCCTGACATGGCCGTACCGGCGATGAGCAGGCCACCGGCGGCCGCGCTGGTTCCGAGCGCCGTCCCGATCGTCGAAGCGAACGGGATCGCGGCAAGGAGTGGGGGGCACATTTAGTCTTTGACCTTCAGGTGGTGGAAGAGGACGGGGACGTTCTTGACTGTGATCTCCTGCGTGACCTCGAAGCCGAGCCAGCGAAGCCAGCGCAGGTGCTTGGTGTTTCTGGAATCGACCCAGTTCCCGACGGCGGAGAACGGGCGGCAGCAGTGATGAAGCCAGAGGTAGCTCTGGCGCAGGAACGGGACCTTTGCCGAGAAGAGGGTGTCCGTCCCGAGGAGCCACACGATCCCGAAGCCGGAACCAGGCAACGGCTCGGTCACCCCGAACATCGCGCACGGCATGGAGTCGCTGATGATCGTCATGGGCTGGAGGCTGTTGCGGTATCCCGAAGTCAGGGCTTCGGTCGGGAGGACATCCCATAGATCGAGCTCGTCGAGGTCGGCCTGGCGAATCCTGTCGGCGATGTAGCGGACGTCCGTCTCGATGGACGGGCGAACGTGGCTCATACCCGTGACCTCGTGACGAACTGGGCCTCGAAGCTCGCTGAGTTGAGGCGGACGGGGAAGTGCGTGTCGTTGGACAGCGTGATCGTCGCGTCCTCGTTGCGGGCGTGGATCGGGTAGCGGAATGTTCCGCGCTCCAGGTTGACGCCGTCCGTCAGGTAGCTAGCGTCGAACGACCCGCCGAAGTACTCGTAGGAGTACGGGGTGCGGTATCTCGTCGAGATGCCAACCTTGAAGTAGCCGGTGTCGGAGAACGACACGGTGCCGTAGGTCAGCGTCAGGCGGCCGTCAAGAACCGGCACGTTCTGCTGCCGGAGGTAGACGGGGCTGAAGGTGTATTCGAGCGTGTACGGGATGCCGACGTAGGCGGGCAGAGCCGTGGCGTTACCGGCGATGGTGACGGTGCTGGAGGTCTTAGAAAGGATGTCAACCTTCTTGCCGTCGAGCACCGCTACCGCGGGGAGGTTCTGGAAGTTGGCTACCTCGGCACCGACGGAGGTCTGGACCACCGACGAGGACCCGTCCCAGGTAGCCGAAGGCACCTTGACGAGGCAGTCGATGTGCGGGAGGAAGTTCGCCGGGTCTGGGACTCGGATCTCGAAGTCCATGAACTCCAGGTAGGCCTGGGAGTTCCGGATGACCACCATGTACAGGCGCTTGTTGAACCACTCCATGCCGACGATCCGGGTGCATCCCGGGAAGGTCCAGCGGCTCCAGGCGCTCTGGATCTTCTCGTTGCCGTTCAGGAGCCACTTGTAGTTCCACAGGCTCGGGATGCCGCCGCCGGTCGGGTTCGTGGTCTCGGAGGTGGCGACAACCGCGAGGTTGTCGTAGGAGCTCACGGTCAGGCTCTGCGGGCTGCCGACGATGTAGGCATTGACATGGCTGGTCAGGTCCACGGCGTCGTAGCTGTCGCCGGAGGTTGACATGGCCGAGTACTCGCGCATACCCGCGTACCGGGCATCGGCCTGCATGAACAGGATCGAGCGGCCGGTGGACACGGGCCTGCACAGGGCCGACGCCGAGGAGAACTCGGTCGTCTTGACGCTCATGGCGGTCGCCGACGTCAGGGGCTCGTCGTTGGCGGTGCGGAGGACGAACTGCGCCTGGTCGGAGAAGATGATGACCGACTCGTTGTACGGGATGGCCGCCCGGAGGGTGCTGACCGAGGTGTTCAGGGTCCCGATGTCGATGGGGTCGCTGTCGAGGACGACCGCGATGGCGCTTCGGAAGAAGTTGTAGTAGTTCCCCGCCTCGCTCATGATGACCTTGTCGGAGGCCAGGAAGCTCAGGCGGTTCTTGTAGAAGAAGAAGTCCTGGATCTTCTGGCCGACGAACGACGGCCACGGGTTGGTCGTCAGGTCGCCGACGGCGCGGGTCGCCCAGGGACCGGGCTCAATCGAGAAGAAGACGCCGTTTGTCGTGTCCACCTTGCGGCGGACGATGAACGGCATCGTTGACGCCTTGAGGGTCGTCAGGGTGTTCGGGGCGACCGTCTCTCGCCAGTAGCCGTTGGCACTCAGGGTGTCCTTGACAAGCTCCACCCAGTAGTCGCCTGCTTCCTTCTCAGGATCAGGGTTGACGGCGATCTTGAAGCCGTTGGGGCCCTGGAGCGGAAGGTCGGAGATGCGGGGGACCGTGCGCTTGGCGGCCAGCAGGAGCGTGTCGCCGCCGGAGTCGGCGGTGCGGATGGTGAAGGTGTCGGTGACGGTCGTCACCTTGACATGCAGCGTCGAGCCGAACCGCTGGATGGTGAAGCCGCCCCAGGACATGCCGAAGAACTGTTGGGCGATGTCGTCGGTCTTGATTGAGTTGTACTCACCGGCCTCGACGGTCTTTCCATCCCAGGTCTTGACCTCAAGCTTGGTCTCGGTGGCCCCGTTGATCGAGAACCAGATCGTGTAGGTGCACTTGTACGAGCCCTGCGTGACGGTGATGAGGGCTTCCTGGGCACGGGTAGCCGATGCCGTGGTGTCCGCCTCCACCGCCACATTCCGGTTGACAACGAAGGTCGTGTCGGCGATGGACATCATCCGGGTGTTGGATGAGTCTGCTCCGCTCATGTATGTCGTCCACGAAGCCGGGACTGCGTCGCTCCAGTTGGCGCCGTAGACGGGCACGGGGACACCGGTGAGCGTCCATACCTTCAGCGTCGGGCCGCTGATGGACATGACGTACTTCTCGGATGTGTCCCGGTCGATGAAGTGGTAGAGCGAAGTGCTGTCGGTCGGGCCGTTGTCAAGGACGCCGACGAACTGGGTCGGTGGGCGCTTCGTCAGGCCGTCGGTCGGGGAGGAGTAGCCGTTGACCTGCTCGGATGCCTGGCTCGGTAGCCGCATCTGGGGCGGCTGCTGCGAGACGCCCTGGATGAGGTTCGGGACAGGGATCGACACCAGCATCAGAAGCGGCGCCTCTGGTAGTTGACGAAGTCGTTGTTGAAGATGTTCATGTCCGCCTGGTCGCTGTCGTACTGGAGCAGGCTGAGGTAGGCCTGGGCCTCCTCGGACTGGAGCATCGCTGCCCGGTTCGCGTCGCCGACCATGCGCTCGAAGAAGGCACGGGATGCCCGCATGACGACGTAGCGCCGGACCGGCTCGGGGATGTCGGTGAAGTCCAGGAGGATGATCGCCTCGACGTCCTCGATGTCCTTCTCGAAGACGTCGGTGTTCTCGGCAAGGTCGTAGACGAACCCGCCGCGCTTGACGATGTCCATCTCCGCGTGGTCGATGGTGACGTAGCTGGGCGGAACGGCGATCTTGCCGCTGGCCTGGCGGACCATGCTCAGGCCCTTCATGGTGTTGAACCACCACCCCCGCGACTGCACCTCCCGGCTGGTCTCGTCAAGGATGCTCTGGGCGATGACCGCGTCGGTCGGTACCCCGCTGTCGAGCGTGTTGACGGGGGCTTCGCCGATGCACGAGAGCATCGTGTTGACCGCCTGGAGGAGGGTTGTGTCAGTTGGCATGGAAAGCCCCGATGGGGTTTATGGCCCCACCGGGGCCGAGGCAGAAAGGAGCGAGTGAATCCGCCCTGGGGCGGTTAGGCCCCAGGACGGTAAGGATCAGGTGAGCTTGAGCTCGACCGCGCACTCCGGACGCAGGACGCCGAAGCCGGTCATGAGCTTGCCGAGCATCAGGGTGCCCTGGTACTCGATCTTGCGCTCAGTCTCGGTAGCGATGTCATGCTTCTGGACGCAGCCGACCGACGCGCCGTGACCGCAGACAGCCACGGTCTTGGAGAAGTCGGCGGCGTAGCCGTTGGTGGTGCCGAACGGGCTGTTCTTGATGCTGTGGTTGGGCATCGCTTCAGCCGTCGTGGCCTTGCCACCAGCAAGCGTCTGGTACGTCGATGCGATCTGCGTGCCCGACGTTCCGGAGTCAGCGTCAGCGATCATGTTGACGTTGGGCAGGAGCGGGGTCTTGACAAGGCGGAAGCCAGCGATCTGGTACAGCTTGCCTGCGGCCACGTTGCTGTTGCCGGGCGAGTAGTCGACGCTCTGGATGTACTGGCTCTGGCTGTTCACCAGGCTCCAGTAGTTCGTCGGACTGACCAGCATGAACCGGCCCTCCTCCGCAACATCCTTGGCGTCCAGTTCCGCAGCAGCGTCGTAAGCCTTGCTGATGAGGTTCGCCGCGGTGTACGAAGCACCGATGTCGATCGTCGTACCGACCAGGTCCTTGTTGCCGGACGTCTTGTACGTCACGGGAGCAGTGCTGGTACGGGCGGCGGCGATCATCGTGTGGATGGCGACGCGGTCGAAGTAGTACGCCAGCTGGCGGCTGATCTCCTCGGCCACCGGACGGCGAGCGTCCCAGTGGTTGAGCATCTCGTCGACGTCGGAAACGAACGAAGCCGAGATGAGCTGGCCGTCGATGTTCAGCACGCGCTCGGCGAACTTCATCTCGGAGAGGTACCCGTTGGTGCCCTCCAGGATGTTCTCGCCGGGCTTGTGGAACTTGGCGGCCACCGACCCGTAGAGCGGGAAGGTCGCCGACTTGCCCTGGCTGATCGTGCGGATGGTGATGAGAGGCTTCATCACCGTCTTCTGCTCAAACAGCGAAAGGACTTCGCCGCCGAACACCTTCAGGAAGAGTTCCCACTTGTCGGCTGCGCCATTGACCGAGCCGAAGCGGGAGGGAGTGATATCCCAGTTGCCCATTTGAATGGACTCCTATGTGAGTGTGTGTAAGAAACGCGCTGGCTTGACAAGCCGTTCTGCGGGCGAGTCAGCGATCCTCCTCCACGGGTGTCCGACGCATCGGGCCGCGAGTCGGTCTCGGACTGTTTCCAAGACGGACGTTCACCCCAGCCAGCGGGGGGTGATGTGATTCAGATTCGGCGGGTCTTGCACAGGTAGTAGGCCGCCGCGAAACCGCAGCAGCCGACCAGCAGGGCGAAGAACACGTTGCCGAGGAAAGATTCCATTAGTGCTTTTCCTTTGCCGCAAGTGCGGCATTCAGTTCAGGGTCTGCCGCACGACGGGCGGCGATGTACTCCCGAGCGCTCTCGGGCTTGCTTGGGTCCAGGACTGCCTCGATGAACTTGGCCTCCTCCTGCTTGCGCCGGGGGATCCAGCCGACGGCGATTCGGATGGCAGTGCCGATGCCGGTCTGCCAGAGGATCACGGCCACGGCGACGAGCACCAGGCCGATGGCGCCGATCTTCAGGAGGTCCATGAAGTCCGACGGGCGGGCCTGCACGTTCGGAAGCTCACCGTGGATGTCGGATGCAAGGCTGTCGATCTTGCTTGCACGAGACACGACGACCGCGTCGCCGGTGTCGTTGCCGTGCCTGACAAGCGCCTGGGCCTGGGTCCGGATCTCGTTGGTGTCCCTGGCGATGCGCTCGACAGGGTTGCAGGCACCCAGGCCTGCGGCGAGACAGACGACGGCCAGCCGCATCAGTCGAGGTTCGAGTTCTTGAGCTTCTCGATGACCGCGCTCCGGTACGCCGGATCCTTGCTGTAGCGCGGGTCGCTCATGGCGGCCACCATCTCGGCACGGGACTGGAAGCGGTCGGATGCGTCGGTGCGCCTGCCCTCGACCACGCGGGCGGGACCAGACGAGTTGCTCTCCTTGAACCGGGCAGCGAGGCTGCGGACGGCGAAGAGCGTCTTCTTGGGGTCGCCTGAGTTGATGACTTCGTTGTAGGCCTGGATCTCCTCGGGAGCGAGCGCCTGCGCCGCCCACGAGACCATCGACTGGTACTGATCGCGGCCGCCGACCTCGCCGTACACGGAGTTCTCCGCCGCGACTGCCGCCGACTTGCGGCCCTCGATGTAGGAATCGACCAGGTCGCGGGAGACGCCGAGCTTCTCCAGCTCCGCGTAGGACTTGTCGGACAAGGCGCCAGACTTGGCGTACTCCTCGACGTAGCCGGAGAAGGTCTCGGTGGTCAGGCCCTTTGGGGCGTCCTGGGGCTTCTCCTCCGCCTTGTCTGCGGGCGCCCCGAGCTTGGCCTGGAGCTCGACGTAGGCCTTCTCCAGGTCCTCGGCCGACTTGAACTTCCCGGCGAAGGTCTTCGGCGCCTCCGCGGCGGGCTCTGCCGGTGGCTGGCCGTTGCGGGCGGCCTCTGCGGCTTCCGCCCGTGCGAGGTAGGCGGCGTCATTCGGTCCGGTGGGACCCTCGGGCTTTGCTGCGAAAGGGACCTGGACTTCGGTGCTCATGCTTCAGTGACTCCTTGTGCGCCCTGCTGCTTCATCTGCGCGACCCCGATCTGGGTGCCTGCGCGGATGAGCTCCGGAGCGATCTGCTGCTGTGCCGCCTGCTGCTGGGCGGCCTGCTGTTCCTGGGCGATCTGTTCGGGGCTCTTGACAATCCCAGCGACGTCAAGGCCAAGGGCCGCCGCCCGAGCGGCCATGTATCCGGTGACGTCCAGGTACTGGGCCAGCGCCTGGGGACCAAGCGTCTGCCCGATTCCTGAGACGAATGCGTCGAGCTTCATGAGCTCATGCCCGCGCCCGAGGGCGTCCAGGCCGGTGATGATGACCGGGCGGACGATGCCTTCCGGGAGCTTGCGTAGCTTCTTCTTCTTCTGCATGTGCCCCAGGGTCACCCGGATGAGCGGGAGCTGGAGGTCACCGGCAAGCGAGGAGAAGACGCCGCCGAGGGCGTCCTCAAGCTCCTGCGCCATGATCCGAACCTCGGTGGCGGTGACGCGCTCGGCGTTCCGCTGGACGGAGGAGCGGAGCAGGAAGGCGTGTTCCAGGCGCTGCTGGATGGCCGTGCCGACGCTCATCGAGACGTTGAAGTCTGCGAACTTCTGCATCTGAAGGACGGTGACGTCCTCGGCGTTGCCGATCTTGATGGCGCCGTTGGGGGCGTTCTGGACGTCCGTCAGGCGCGTGGCGCCGTTGGGGCGGACGAAGAAGAGGAGACGGCTGGCGGCAAGGCTGAACTCGACGATCGACTTGGTGATCGCCTCAAGGCTGTTCAGGTCGCCGAGGTACTCCTCGACGATGCCTCGGCCGTAGTTCTCGTTCGAGATCCGGTTCCAGCGGAGGACGATGTAGGGGAAGTCGTCTGGGAGGTACGAGGCCTCGGTCCCAGGGATCTTGGTACCGGCCACCTCCTGGTGGCATTCGTAGCGGCCGTCCTCCAGGCAGCACACCGTGTAGACGTCAACCGAGTCGCCGAGGCGCCGTCGCTCTTCCTCGGGGAGGGCGTCTAGGACGTCCTTGTCAATGGCGTCCTTGGAGACCTTCTCCTTCAGGATCAGCTCGGTGACGGTGTCCGCGACGCGCTCGACGACGTACTGGTCAAGGGCGTAGAAGCGCCAGCCGTGCTTGGGGTCAAGGCGGAGGACGCCGTTGCCGCCGACGATCAGGTGACGCAAGGCATCGAACAGGACCGGGCGAATGGGCTCCGCCTCCAGTTCCTCGACGATGGCACGTTCCATCTCCCCGAAGGCCTGGTCGAGCTGCACGAGCATCTCGGCGGCCTCGGCCTGCCGGACGACCTCGCGGCTGACGGTGAAGCGGAAGAAGGGGGTGTTCGGCGGAAGCAGCGTCAGGAGCAGCTTCGACGCCAGGTTGTTGACGGCACGGGCACCGAGGCTGTTGTAAGGCGTCGGTAGTTCCGAGGCCCCGGTGGTGCCGGAGGGAGGGTAGATGAAGGGGAGCGTCAGCTCGGAGCAGCGCCGGGCACGGTCCAGGTAGACATGGCGGTCGGACTCAAGCTTGCTCCACTTGGCCCGTGCCGGTGCTTCGTCCATCGTCATGCCCCAGGCACGTTGACACCGGTGCCGCGGTAGGGGATGACAAGGGACTCGTAGCTGCCGAGGGCGCCGCGGCTTGGCCGCTGCTGGATCGACAGGCTGGGCGCCATTCGATTAGCCATCTTCACCGGCGGAGGGGGTGCCGGTGGGGGCGGCGGTGCCGGGGGCGGCATCTTCGGGGCGCTCATGCACATTTGGGGGTCCTTACCACTTGTTCTGTTGGGATTCCTGCTCGATCTTGAGGAACTGAATGACGGAGTACTGGCCGCGCCGCATCCAGATTTCGCGGTCGGTCATCGACAGCTCCGGGATGGGCAGCGGAAACCGCGCTTCGAGGGCGACCAGGAGTAGTTCCGGAATCGGGGGAAACTCGGGCAGCGGTTGCTCAGTGTCCATAGATATGACTCAGGCTTCCGGAGAATCGAACAGGGTCTTCGGCTTGACGATCTCCCCGGTGTCGTCCAGCGCCTCCGGCAGGTCCCCGTTCTTGATGCGGTTGAGCGTCCACAGGTACGCCGCGATGTTCCAGCGCACGGCCAGCAGGTGCGGCTCGTCACGCCGCCCCATCATGAACTTTGACAGGTGGCGGCAGGCGGAGTCCAGGTAGCGCGAGAGCGGCTGGCCCTTCTCCCAGTTTCGGTCGCCGTACTTCTTGGCGCCCAGCTCCAGGTAGCGGGCGTCGGCGTCGATGATCTCCCACGGGATCAGGTCGTAGCGGCCCTTGCCCTCCCGGGTGTCCCGGCGGGACCCGGTATCCCAGGTCTGGCGGGCGCCGGAGTCCTTGATGCTCATGTCGTCTTGGCGGTGTTCAGACATTGGCGACCTTTCGTGGAGCCCAGAGCTTCACCTGCCCGGTCTTCCGGTTGTAATCGCCCTTCCGCAGGATCCGGGCAAGTCTTGCCTGCGTGAGGGCCACGGGCTCGTTGAGCCCTGCCTTGACAAAGGCCTCGACGACGGCGTCCCAGCCGCCCTCGACGATCTTCTCCGCCCGTGCCGGTCCGATCCCGGGGCATCCCGGGTAGCCGTCGGTACGGTCTCCGGTCAGGGTCTGGATCAGGTGGTTCCGGTCAGCCTCGGCCTGCGTGACCTCGATGATCCCCAGGTCCGGCTTGCTCGGGTTGTAGACCTTGGTCGGGATGGTCCGCAGGTCCTTGTCGGCGGAGACGATGACGCAGTTCTTCTTGGTCGTGGCAAGGATTCCCATGACGTCGTCGGCCTCAAGCCTCGGCCAGAACTCGCAGTCCCAGGTCTCGATCATGTAGTCGCGCAGGGCCTGGAAGACGACCGGCTTGCGGACGTTCGCCCGGTTCGCCTTGTACTCGGGGTAGACCGACTTCCGGAAGTTCTGCGTGTCCGACAGACAGACGGTGAACGACGTCCCGCCCAGCGTCTCCACGAACTCGACGATGTCTACGTCGATCCGCTGCTTGGCCTCGGCGAAGTCCGAGTGCAGCGTCCAGAAGTCGTTGCCCCAGTCGATGGGCTTCTCGACCGCGGCAGCCGTCGTGTAGCACAGGATGTCGCCGTCGATCAGGATTCGCATCAGTCGGCGCTGCCTTCCACCACGAGGCGGTTGACATGGCGGGTCGCCATGTGGCTCAGGCCGACGATCTCCGGGGCGCTGCCCTTGGACTCGTAGGTCATGGCGTAATGCTTGTCGGTGCGGTCCTGGTACCCGATGAACAGCATGGAGTCGAAGCGACTGGCAAGCTCCTCGAAGAGTTCCGGGGTGGTGGCGAAGGTGAGGGGGTTACTCATAGTTGGTTCTCTTCAGGCGCTTCAGCTCGATCTCGATGGAGCGGCGCTTGGCGCTTCCGACGGGCCAGTTGCGGTAGTCGAGGACCAACGCAGCCTGGGGTGCCTTCTCGATCAGGTAGGGGATCACCGCTTGGATGCAGCAGACGGCGTTCTCGCCGCTTGCTTGCCACTGGTACTGCGCCCGCTGCCGCGGGGTCGCCGGGCGGGAGAGCCGCACCGTCCCCCCGAACTCCTGTTGCAGGGCCCGCAAGACCCAGGGGAAGCAGTTCGAGACTGAGCAGCGGATGCCACTCCGGGATGAAGCAGCAAAGCAGCCTTCGCCATCCAGATAGCCAGCCAGATACGCAAGCCACGAAGCACGTTCAATGCGTCTCGCTCCAGTTGGCTCCGCTTCGCCATTCCCCGTCAAGGGGAATCCGGAACCCGTAGTGTTCTCCTGCGGCGCGGATGGCGTTGACCGCGCTTTCGCCAACATGCCCGACCAGGGCAGGCCTGGCTTCAATCTGAAACTCGTCATGGATCCAGCCGACGACACCGAAGTCCTTGCCAAAGACGTAGCCCTCCTTCTCAAGGCCAGCGACCAGGATGCTCAACGCCTTCTTCATCACCACCGCACCGGCGCTCTGCAACAGGGTGTTGAGGGCTGAGTGCTGGGAGCGCACGGGGAGCCTGCGCCCGTCAAGGCCCACCAGGAACCCGCGCTTGGACGCACCGGCGACCGCGTCCTTCAGCATCCGGAACGCAGGCACCGCCTTCTCGAACTTCCGGCGCAGCTCGGCCCCGCGCTTCTCGTCGCCCCCGACCGTCGATCCGAGCTTCGTGTCACCGGCGCCGTAGATCATCGCGTAGATCAGGGTCTTGGCGACGTTGCGCTGCGCTTCGAGCGCGTGGTCGTCCTTGTCCCGCTTCGTACCGGCCTTGACAAGGCCGAACGCCTGCGTGTTCTCCCAGTGGATGTCGCCGTCAACGACGATCCGGCCGTAGGCGCCGTCGTCGTACTTGGCGAGGAAGTGGGCAAGGCACCGCAGTTCGAGACCGGATGCGTCGGCGCCGACGAGCACCATTCCGTCGGACGGCATGAACAGGGCACGGCAGTCGGAGCCGTATGGGCTGCGTCCGGCGGGGACCTGCGCCATGTTCGGCTTCGAGTGGGTGGCCCGGCCGGTGACCGCGCCGTTGGTGTTGATGTACCCGTGGATGCGGCCGCGCTTGACGAGCTTCAGCCACGCCTCGTCGCCCTCGGCGATCTGCCCGAGGCGCTTGACCACGAGGAGGTACTCGCACAGGAGCTTGGCCTCCGGGTAGTCCAGCGACGAGAGGATCTCCTCGTCGATGCGCGGCTGGCCGGTGGCGGTCAGCTCTACCGGCTTCCAGCCATAGAGCTGCTGCAAGGCACGGGCGATGTCCTGCCTGCTGCCTGGGTTGAACGGCTCGGTCTTGGTCTTGGTCTTCAGCTTCGTGACCTTCGGCGGGAAGGTCTGCTCAAGCCGCTCGCGCAGTTCGCGCTTCTTGACAAGCAGGCGGGCGGTGAGGTCGTCGGCTCCACGGAGGTCGAAGCGCCATCCGTGGCGCTGCATCTTGAGGCAGATCCGTGCCACCGAGTGCTCAAGGGACACGACCTCGGAGGCGATGCCTTCCTTGAGCACCTGCTTGTAGAGGGCCAGGGTGACGGCCGTGTCCTGTTCGCAGTAGTCCTGCATCCGCTCGGACCAGTAGCCCCAGTCGGCGGTCTCCCCGAACAGGTCCTTCAGGATCCCGAGCCGGGCTCCCCAGGCCTTCAGCGAGTGGGAGCCGATCAGCTCCTTCGGGAAGTTGGTGCGCTTGAAGTCGTCGTTGCGGACGTCGGGCCAGGCCGCACGGGCAAGGACCAGGGTGTCCGTGATCGTGCACGACGGCTTCGGGCAGACGCCAAACTGGGCAAGTACCGGCAGGTCGAACGACAGGATGTTGTGCCCGATGATCTCGTCGGCCTGCCGGATCAGATCGAAGGCGTGGTCATGCCCGAACTCCGGGTAGGTGCTGGCGACGATGTTGCCGCTGGAGGCGTCCCGCAAGACCACGCTCCAGATGTTCTTGACGTCGTCGAGCGCGTCCGTCTCGATGTCAAGCACGAACCGCATCACGCCAGCACCTCCCTGATCTTGGCGATGCCCCCCTTGTTGAGGACACCCGGAGTCCCTTTCCCAACCCACGCCCCCTCGATGTTGAACGACACCCACTCCTCCGCCTCGTCGTCCGTCATCCCGTCCTTGACGAAGTGCTTGACGAGCTTGGCCCGGTCGTAGATCACGATCGGTACGTCCCCGCACCGATGGATCCACCCGACGATCGCGGAGTCTGCGCCGGTAAGCAGGAGCGTCTGGTCCATGACATTATTGTAATGTCGCCGTTTGGCGACTACGATCAAAAGTCGTGGGATTCCGCAGTTTCTCCGGACGGGTCGAACAGGGCGCACGGCGACATGCGGCCGGTCTCCTGGTCGTACTCAAGCGCCATCGCCACGCCCGTCTCGCCCGTGAAGCGGTTCTTCAGCACCCGGACCCGGGTCTGGTTTCGGTGCTCGTTGCTCTGCTGATTTCTTTCCAGAGCCATCACGCAGTCGGAGAGCTGGGCGATTCCTGCGCTGGAGCGAAGGTGGGACAAGCGGACCTCCCCGCCCTCCTCGTGGGGCCTTCCGTCCACCCTTCGCAGGTGGCACACCAGGAACATCGCGCACTTCACCTCCTCGACAAGGGTCCGAAGCTTCGTCATCAGGGCATCGAGCATCTTGCGCTCGTCGCCCTCCGTGGCGCTGACCGCGATGCTGACATGGTCCAGGACGATGACCTTGCAGCCGAGCCCCTTCACCATGTAGCGGATGCGGTCGAGCAGGTTCTGCTCCTCCGTCGAACCGAAGTGGTCGTAGAGATACACCCGGTTCTCGGAGAAGGTGCGGTCGAAGGCGTCCTTCAGGACCTCCTTCGGGGCACCCAGGTGAAGCCGTTGGTTCACCTCGATCGACATGAGGCCGAGGGCCGTCCTGGCCGTGCTCTCCTCCAGGGCGATGTAGCCGATCGTGAAGCCCTGCTTGACGAGGTGGTGGGCAATCTCGCGGCAGAACTGGCTCTTGCCGATGCCGGTTCCTGCGGTCACCGTGACGATCTCTCCCATGCGGATGCCGTGGGTCATGGGGTTCAGGTCCGGCCACGGGTACGGGATGCCCTGCCTTCCGTCCCACTCGGCGATCTTGTCCCAGATGTCGGTGGCCGCCACGATGCAGTCCGGCCGGAACGGCTGTGCCCGCCAGAGGCAGTCGATCAGTTCCTTGACCTTGCCCTGCTTGACGGCCTCGTTGGCGTCCTTGGCAGGGAGCCTGGCAATGTGCGCCTTGCCCGGAGACAGCAGCATGGCGCACTCCTTCGCCGCCTCCTGCCCGGGCTCGTCCATGTCAAAGGCGAAGATGACCTTGTCGAATCCTTCGAGCCAGTCGAGCGACTTGCGTACAGCCTTGGCGGCGGAAGTGGCCCCGTTCGGCACGGAGACGACGGGGAACTTGTTCTCCCAGCAGTGCTGGCTGACGCTCATGGCGTCGATCTCCCCCTCGGTCACGACGACCATGCGGCCGGACGGGGCGAAGAGGTGCTGGCCGAAAAGAACAATGGAAGAGGAGTCCCCGAGGATCCGGAACTGCTTGTCCGGGGTCCTGATCTTCTGGGCAACGACCTCGCCCGAGACGTTCCGGTATTCCGCTATTTGAACGGGCTGCCCTGCGTATTCCCCTACCCCGTAGTTCCATAGCCGACAGGTCTCCTCCGACAGGCAACGCTTGTCAAGCGACTGGTAGGTCGCCGGGATCATCCCCTGCATCCTTACTGCCTTCCTCTCGTGGGCAACGCTTCCGTCGCCCCTCTCTCGGTATTCGCATCCGAAGCAATAGCCGTGCCCGTCGCTGTAGCGGGCAAGGTTGTCCCTGCTGCCACAGGACGGGCACGGCTCGTGCCTCAGAAACGAGGACTCACTCGGCAAGCCCGGTTTCCATCTGCTCGACGAGGAACCGGACAAGAACCCCCAGGTCCTGCTGCGAGACGTAGAAGACGGACGGGTTGTCCTTCTTCTGGAACTCGATGTCCCCCAGCATGTTCACCCGGATCACATCCCCGTGACAGTTCTTGAGGACCTTCTCCGTGGCCGTGTCAAGCGTCTTTTCCGTGACGAAGCAAGGCATTCGCTGCTTTCCTTTCTGGCTCGTTCACCCGAACATGAGTTCTGCCGCGAACCGGAACGAGTCCGAGATACGCAGCATGACGATCCAATCCCCCTTGTCCCGTCTCATCAAGACCACCGGCACCTTGTCGTGCTTGGCGTCGCGGATCGCCTGCTCCAGGAACTTCTCGACCGCAAGCGTCTTGCGAAGCTTCACCTCGACATGGAGGTTGCCGGTGCCGCCGAGGTCCGCACCGCTGACCTTGGCGGAAGTCTGCGCCGTCCGGTGGCAGTCGCCCATCTTCCAGTGCTGACGGATGGCGTCCCTCGCGGAACGCTCTCCGTACTTGCCACGTTGACGGTTGTTTGCCATCAGAAGTCGGCTTTGCTGGATCCGGACTTGGCGACCGGCTTCGCGTCGTCCTCGAAGTTGTCGAAGGTCTCGGTGACGAAGCCGGACTCCTCGGCACCGAAGCCGAAGTCGCTGGCCGAGGTCGCCCGGGGCTCACGCACCTCGATGACCTGGACCCCACGCAAGCGGGCGCTGACGCCGAACCCGCCGATGCCGGGGGCGTTGAACGTCGTCACCTCCAGGCTGAGGCGCAGGCGCGACCCGCTGCCGATGCGGATGTCGCTGTTGATCGGGTTGCCCTTGGCGTCGAACAGCGCAGGACGCTGCTCCCACGACCGGCCGGACTTCGAGGTCACCTTCGCCTTGAGCTTGGCCTTGACGGAGACGGTGCCGTCCTCGTTGCGGACGAGCGGGAAGCTGGGCGCGATGCGGAAGTTCTTGCCGCCAGCCAGCTTCTTCGCCTCCGCGGCGGTCTTGTCGCGGAACGCGGTCACGCGGTCGAACAGCTCGTCGGCCGCCTCGCCGGGGTCGAGCACGAGCTCGACGCGGTACTCGCCCTCGGCATGGAACTTGGTGTCGGGCTCGATCAGGTACGGGTACTTGGCCGTCCCAACCGGAGTCGTGATCTTGATCGAGGATGTCTGTTGCGTCATCATGGTTACCAGCATACCAGTTCTGTCGCCTGTAGGCGACCTTCAGGAAAAGAAGTACGGCGAATTGTTGATGTCCGCCGGTACGAGCGATCCGTATGGGGGCACCGGCGGGAGTTCCACGCCCTTCGGAAGTTCGTGCTGAACATGCTTGCGGAAGATTGACAAGAGGTCGTCCTCGAACATCGACGACCAGGTCCGGCGGATGACGCGGTAAACGGTAGGCGTGTCGGCCGCGAGGCATCCGTAGGAGTCGTGCTGACCCAGGAAGTTCTCGATCTTCGCGGAGAGCAGGGCGTCGAACGTAAGGATCTCCGCCGCCGCGTCGAGGGAGTGGATGAAGTTGGGGGCCAGCGCGTTGAGGTGCTTGCGGGTGGCGACCCGCTTGCTGGCCTTGCGGAGCTGGAACATCCGGACCGTCCGCCCGAGCGTGGTCTTCACGTTGCAGGCGTCGTACTGGTGGTAGGTCTGGTGGACGAGGAAGCCCGACGGGGTGACCCACGAGGGCTGGACACCGGCGGAATTGCAGACCTTCTGCACCTCCCGCATCCACTTCATGAACTCCGTCCCCTTGCGGATGGTCTCTCCGATGGCCCGCCACACCACGGTGGCTAGGTAGCCGATCGGGTACGTCGGCTCCTTCCAGGGACCCCCGACCTTCTGGTACTTCTCCTGGTACCAGTCACGGATGTAGGTAACGCCAGCGTGGATCGAGCCGTTGTACGGGACGATCATGACGCACCGCTTGACGGCCGCCCTGTCAATCCCGTAGCGGACCCACTCCCTGGCCCACTCCTGGGTCTTCGGGTCCCGCTCCTGGCAGAGCAGTTCCTGGGTCCGGTTGGCAACGGCCGTATAGATGTCGATGGGCGCCGTGTCGAGGGTTGCCGGGCAGCAGTTGGTGAGCATCCCGCCGACCTCGTCGCGGAGCAGGAGGCTGATGATCTGGAGCCCGTTGCACGAGCCGTCCATCCAGACGGGGTGGTGGCTGTTGCCGCCGCCCATGACGGAGGCGATGTCATGGCACCACGACAGGAACTGCACCGGCTCGTCACGGTCGATCCACAGCGACTTGTGCTGGTAGGGATCGGAGACGACGGCGGTGACGGCACCGGAGCGGATGAACTTGTCGGCCTCGGCAATCCGCTGGTTGATGCTGCCCTTGACGCCCATGTGCCCTGCCCCGCCCAGCAGGAGCGCCGTCCACTCGGGGGAATGGACCTTGACCGGCTTGCCGATGCCGAACGACGTCAGGCCCTTGCCGATGTCACCGGCCTGGTACGAGAGATAGGTCGTCTGCGGATAGACGCGGCCACGGAAGTCCATGCACACCGGCAGAAAGAAATTCGCACCACAATATCTTTCAGCCAGAGCCAGGGTCTGGGCCACGTTGATGCGGCGCCCGGCGTTGGTCCGGTTGGCCTCGTGGACCTTGTGACAGTCCCGGCGCCAGAGCTTGATGGCCGGGTCGTTCGACGGGATGTTGGGCCTCGGGGGAACCCGGATGTCCTCGATGGGAGGCAGGTCGCCGAAGACGACGCCGTTGCGGTAGAGCGTGTCAACGACCTCCAGCACCTGCGTGTTGACGCGCAGGGGAACCCGCTGCATCGCGTTGATGACGCGGTACACCGTCGGCATCTGCTCCTTCGTCGCGCACTCCATCTGGGTGCCGGACTCGGAACGGATCAGGTCCTCGCCGAGGTCGTTGGCGTACCCGCCGACCGTCGGGCTGGACCAGTTGTACGGGGGCACCACCATCGGCAGCTTGACGGGGCGGAGGAACTCGCAGGACGAGCCGTAGTTGCGGATCCAGTCCACCGTCTCCTGGGTGGGAACGATCCAGGTTGTCATGCGCTTGGCCGCGGTCGAGACGTTGCGGACCTCGATCAGGCCGGTGTGGCGGCGGATCAGTTCGACGAGGACGAAGCCCATCCGGAGGAGGAGCGCGTCGTCGATGGTGACGCTGCGGACCAGCTCCGCACACTCCTCGTTCATGTTCGAGACGATCTTCTTGATCGTCGCCCGGCGGCGCAGGTCAGACTGCGGGTCGGACGTCCACCGGGCCACCGTCTTCAGGACGAAGGGCTTGTCACCGGCAAGCCGCTCCAGCAGGACCTCGGTCTGGATCCGCCTGCCGATGATCGACATGACACGGCTGGCCCGCTGCTTCTTGCTGATCCCGTCGATGACGGACTGGAGGGCCAGGAGCGCCAGGACCTCCGGGTCGATGCCGGAATCCAGGAGCCCCTTGACGCCGGTGTTGTTGAAGCCCGGCCTGCCGATGGTCTTGAACTCCTCCCGGAGTGCCTCGGCAACGGGGTAGACGGCCGCGTTCAGGAGGCGGGTGCCGTGGTCGGTGTCCGATTCCCGGTCCCCCTTCTTGGCCTTCTCCGTCCGTCGCCAGAAGCGAGACTTGCCGGACTCAACCATCTCCTTGTCGAGCTGCCGCTGGGTCAGAGTCACCCGTCCCTCCCTTTAGGTTGTCTTCAGGTGTGACAGAAGGTTGCCAAGGTCTTCTGAATGACCCCGCTTTCAGCGGTTTCTTTCCTTCTGCCTTGTCACCCTTCTCTTCTCTTTAGAGGATTATAGCCAACCGGCGAACATGGACGGAAAGTAAAGTTCCAGGATTTGGAAGAAATCTTGAGGATGGCGTCTCCCCGAAATCCGGCTGTGACAACGCATGTGACATCCCCCACGAGATAGGCTGTCAACAGTTGTCTTGTGGCGGTCTTCCGCCTAATGGCGATAGTTGGTGCAGGAACCTAAATCTCGTGCGTCTGCCAATTTCGCCACGCCCGCTTTGTCAAGGTCAGTATTATTCGCTACTCGTTGAAGTTCTGTCACATTCTGTCACACGTTCTGTCACACGATACGCACAAGATAGTCACTCTCGTGGGGTGGTACGGTAGGCCTTGTCACACGCCCCTGGCTGTGCGTAATGAAACCTCTGTCGATGGATCTAAAGGGCGAGACTTCCTCACAAGTGTGGGCAGCGTCGCTCCAGCGTACAAGTCCAGATAACCTGTCGATCGTCAGGCGGACCGCTCCAAGACATGGACGTAGTCACGGAGGTGGTCCGGCCGCAGGTGGGCGTAGCGCATGGTCACGGCCAAGCTGCGGTGGCCCAGCCACGCCGACACCACGGCCACGGGAACGCCCCTCTGGATCATCCGCGAGGCGCAGGTGTGCCGGAGGGTGTGCATGACCACCTCCGTGTCCCCCCGCATGGACGACCGCTCACGGGCACGGGAGAAGGCCCGTGAGGCGTGGTGCCTGTCCGTGAAGGAGAACGGGCGATCGTGCGACCGGTCGAGTGAAGCAAGTACTTCCCTCGCCCGCCTCGTCAGGGGAACCGACCGGGACGATCCGTTCTTCGTCTCGTGCACGGTCAACTGGTCGCCGGTGATGTCCCGCCACTCCAGCCCGATGGCCTCCGACAGCCGCAGGCCGGTGTCAACGAGGACCATGACAAGCTTCGAGAGCCTGGGATCCTGGCGCCCGATGATCTCGATGATCTCCTGCTCCTCGTCCTTGGACAGGAACCTGTTCCGGCCCGACGGCTCCTTCAGGGAACGCACCTCCGGCCGCTTGTCGATCCAGCCCTCGACGGCCGCGTGGCGCAGCATGACGTTCAGCCCGCACACCCAGCGGTTGATCGTCGAGTTCGAGTAGCCCGCCGAGCGCAGCCCGGAGACCATGTCATGGATCCTCCCGGCGTCGATCCTGGACACCGGCGTGTCGGCCCCCAGCCTGTTGACGATCCGCTGGCCCAGAGCGGCCATCACCCCGGACTTGAGCGTCGCCCACCGCGAGGCATAGACGCGGGAATACAGCTCCCCGACGGTGCGCTCACGCGCCTCCTCCCGGCTCCCCGCCTTCACGAACGCCTCCGCTTCCGCCGCGCTCCTGAACTGCCTGCGGATGCGCTTCCCGTCCATCATCCCGTCAACCTGCCACGAGTTCTTCCGCTTCCTGATGTTCATGTCACTTCACCTGCATGAGTCCCTTTGCGACCTGCTGTCCCTTGGGGGTGAGGTAGACCTGCAACGCCCGCCGGTCCGTCGGAGCCGTGTCGGTGCGGATCAGCCCGAACCCCTTCCTGCCCTCCGTCGGGCGCACCAAGCCGCTCGACAGGAGGTAGATGTTGCGGCTGGCGGTGCTGGCCGACAGCCCGAACTTGTCAACGACCCTCGACATGGGAACACCCTCGTTGAACGGGTGGCTTGCGATGTAGGCGAACATCGCCATCGCAAGGCCCGTCATGTCCGGGTTCACCGCGTCCCGAAGGTAGGCGACTTGATTGACGAACGTGTCGAGAGACTGGCTAGCCATGCGTTGCTCCTTTGCTTTGCACACTTTACGCCAAGCCAACGGGAACGGCAACAAGCAACTACCCCCGTTTGTCAACACATGGTAGCCAGGGACCGCGTTCATTCAAAATCACCCCGTGTCAATCCGTGGTCCTGGCACAGCAGCCGGATCTTTCGCAAGGCACGGTCGTGGACGCTCTTCGCCTGCGCCGGGGTGATCCTGTCACCCACGGCCCGCTCGTTGTAGAGACGGGCAATCTCCGTCCATGTCGCACAGTCGTCGTCCGTGCGCCTGACACGGTCGTCAACCGCCTTGGTCTCGTACCCGTTCTTCAGCACCCACGACACCAACTGGGGGCTGACCGCGTACCTGACGGCGATCGTCGCCCGCTTCATGCCGGTCTTGGCTAGTTCCCGGATCTCCGTCACCTGCCCGTCCGTGAGTTTGCGCTTGTTCACGCCTCGCCCCCGATCTCCCGCGCCTCGTACTCCCCGAGGGAACGCTGAAGGTGGACGTTGCGTTCCTTGGCCTCCGCCAACTGCGTCGCCATGCGGTCGATCAGGTCCGCCGCCTTGGCAAGCATCGACGCATCCGGGTGGAGGTCGGACGCAGCCGACTCCGCACGGGCGCGGGAACGCAGGTACTGAACAACCCCATCGACAACCTTGTCTTTCATGGATTAGTGCCTTCTGTCAACCGTAAGGGAAAAGAGAAAGCCCCCCGGCAGGGCCACGGGCACCCTGCCGGAGAGCAGCGAGTAGGCCTGCACTTTAGCCGACCTTGCCAAGGACGATGCTCCCGGCGAGGTCGAACGGGGAAACGTCGGGGATGTCGTTGTGGATGGCGATCCCCACGGCGGCACCCCTGTCCGGGCAGTTGAAGGCACGGACGTCGTACTCGTCCTCGCAGTCGGCCGAGTGCCACCGCTTGGGTGCACGGTCGGAGACCACGGGAACGGTCTTGTCAAGGCCTTCGAGACGCCTGGTCAGTTCGAGGCTCATGAAGTTGTACGGGTTCCGCACCTTGACGACGCCCTCGAACTTCTCTTCGAGCAGCCCGTGCTGCTGCAAGTACCTGATCGACGCGGCAACGTCGCCCATGATGAGCGCACGGTTCTTGCACTCAAGCGCCTGAAGGATCGTCATCTCCTTGCACCCAAGCCGCTCCCACATCCGCGGCAGCGAGAGGACGTAGTGCATGGACGCCACGGTCGCATCCTCCGAGCCGTGCACGAGCGGGATGGTGAACCCCTTCCCGCCCGTGAGGGTGAGACGCATCCATGTCGAGCGTGACGGGGGATCGTCCGTCATCGCGGCATCGCGGTGGCGCTCAAGGCTCTTGAACCACCTGTGCGCCTCTTGGCTGTACGGGATCACGCCGCACCCCCTTCCTTGGTGATGTCCATCGCAACGAACTTGAACCCCGAAGGGTTCTCCTTCATGAACGCCTCATGCTCCGCCTTGACGACGGCGTAAATCTCGTCACGCTTGCCGGTGCGCTCGATCTCCCCGATCACGCCGATGAGCCAGAACTCCAGTTCCGTGGGCAGACCCACGGACTCGCCCTGCCCGGTGCCGAGCATGACAAGAGCGTCGCCGTGGATCATCTGCCCCGCGAAACACGAGGCAAGGACGTTGGGCACGGGCTCCTCCTTCAGCAGCGCCTCGTCATCGACCCACAGATCGACGGTCTCCACCGCGAACATGCGGCGACCCGTGTCGCCAAGCGCCTCCGTCAGCCCACGGGAACGCACAACCGCTCCCGTGTCCGCCTTGATCGCCCGGTTGAACTCCTGCCAGTCGGGGTTGTCGATCGTCCCGAACTTGGGTTCGCCGGACGCAGGCAGCAGCAGATACACGTTAGACCGTTCCATTCAGTTCACTCGCTTCCTTGTTGGGGTTCACCAGTCCTGCGTAGCACTCCTGGGCCTCGTCGAGCGACCCACACGGGTACACGTTCTCGATCCGGCCGTTGTCAATCGACTCAAGCACCCACCACATCGTGGGCTTGTCCTTCTGCTCGTACTTCCACACGTTCACCGTGCGGAACGTCTTGCTCTGCACCACCGTGCCCATGCCGTGGGGCGGGACCACGCCGGTGCGGATCGCGTCGTACATGCTCACCATGTCATGCCTCCTCGCTTCCGAAGATTTCTTCGATGGTCCAGTCAAGCCCCGTGCCCATCATGGCCTCCGTGACCTCGCAGACCGCGTTCTCTGCGTCCTGCCCGTCCAAGTCCGTGATGCCGGGGAACTTGACGACGATGACGATGTCCATGCCCTTGATCTTTCTCATTCTTCCTCCTCGTCGTTACGTTGCTCCTTGATCCATGCCGCAAGATCGCGCTTGGCTGATTTGAGCCCGGTCCGCACCGGCACAACGTCGCACACCGACACGTTCGTCGTGCCCTCCGCAAGATCAGCGTGAGCGGCGAACTCACGCGCCGCCTTCTCGGTGGCGAACAGGTATGTCCGGACCGGGAAATAGATTGGCTCGTCGCCCGTGTCGAACTCAACGTTTACTGCCCATGTCATGGCCGATCCTCCACTTCGATGTTTGCGAACCCGTGCGGCTGCTCCGTGAGCATGAACCCGATGCGGTCGCACCCGCTCTCCACCGCGTTGATCGCCCACCTGCATTGGTACGGGTAGATGAGCATCGTGCTTCCGGTCTGATCGTCGGGCGTGACAAGGACCTCCCACACGCGCTCCTCGGGAACGCCACGGGGGAACTCGTTGCGTCCGTAGCACAGGCTGTCCTCCGGACCGACGGCGCGGCTCGTGCACACCTCGTAGAACTCGCCGCCGGGCACGGGCTGGTAGCGACGAGCGAACTCGTCCCAGTCCATCGTGCCGATGACCTTGTCAATGGGCCTGCTCACGCTCCCACCTCCTTCTGCGCCGCCTCGGTCTTGTCCGCAAGCGCCGCAAGTTCGCCCCGGTCCTGCGTCCACGCCTCGCCGTTGAACGTCAGCGTGAAGTAGCCGTCGAGCCCGTCGGACTCGACCAGTTCCTGCAACGTGTCGCACAGCAGGTCGAACCTCGTTTCGCCTCCCGCGTTCTTGCCCTCGGGCACCTCCAAGTACATGACCACTCGTGGCATCACGCACCTCCCTTCTGCTCGGCCATAGCCCGCAGCAGGGCACGGGCCAGTTCGTCCATGTCCATCGCTTCGATGACGGCATCGACAATCCGGTCCAACGGAACTTCCGCAGCCACCTGCTCGGCGTCCATGTTGTCCGCCACCTGCTGCGCCAAGTCCGAAACGTCGATGTGGCCTGCGACGGCCTCCGCCAGTTCGTCCATGTCAATGTCTGCTTCGATCCTCACGCTGCACCTCCGTTCTTGCTGTTGCGATGTGATGCGACCTCTGCGGCAAGCCGCTGCACAAGCGGCATGATGTGTGTTGTCAGCGTGTAGCCCGACGGCGTACCGATCTGCTCCATGTAGCAGCCCCAGTAGGCGGCTTGGTCCAGTACGTCAGCCTCGGGGCCCGGCCTGTTGCTTGTGTTCACGCTGCACCTCCCTTCGCCTGCTCGTCCTGATGCTCACACAGCACGGCCATGAACCCGGTCACGAAGTCACGCTCGTCGGGCAGGAGCATGGACGGGTCCACGCTCTCCATGAACGCGACCATTCCCACGAGCGTGGCGTCCGTATGGACACGCCAATGCCCGCTGTCGTGCACCTCCCTCATGCGCTGAAGCGCATCGCTCACCATGCATGAACTCGCTCTCATACTCGCTACTCGCTTTCTGCGGCACTTCGCCGCTTGTGTGCAACCATCATCGGGCATTCGTCGCCGTTCGTCAACCCCTCATGCGGCATTTTTCCGAAAGTCTGTCGCCTTCCCCGTAGGGGAACTTTTTTTCCGCCGCATCCTGTTCAGGCCCTCGTCAAGCGCCGCGTCCATGCCTTCAAGCAGGGCCATGCACTCGTCGGCGGGAACGATCTCGCACCGCATGACGTAGGCAAGCGCCTCACCGGCGCCCCAGTACTCGCGCCACGCCTCCTCGCTGGTGCCTGCATGACAGCGCAGGAACCGGCAGGCATTGGCAACGCGGTCACGGGCTGCGTGAGCCAGGTACTCGGGAGTCTTCATGTCAATCGCCTCCCTTCGTCACGCCGTCGCGGCGTTCGAGGTATGCGATCATGCTTGCGAGGTACTCCAGTTCCGCGTCGATGGCGGCAAGAATCGGGTCGTTCGCGTCCATGTCAGCCTCCGCTTGCGTCTTGTCATCCATGTGCTCACTCGCTTTCTCCGCATGAAGCGGGATGGGCGCCCCGCCCGTCACCCTCGGACGGGGCACCCGACCCGTGTCACGCCGCCACCGCTTCGCGGCCTGCGTTGGCAAGCAGGGACAGGCGGTCGCAGGCATCCGCAAGCCACCGCTGCGCCTCCCCGTCGCTGTTCATCCACCCCTTGGACACGGCGTCGTACTCGCCGTCGCGGTACCACTGCTGCTTGCTCGCCCCGTAGTCGCCGTGGGACACGGGAAGGCACACGTTCCGCAGCATCCACCCCACGCTGCGGTGGACGCCGCCGCCGACGCACAGGGCCGCAAGCGTGGTCCAGTCGATCGCCTCGCCGACCTCCTTGACACGGACCCGGATGGCATACGTTCCGGAGCAGCCGACTTGGAAGTGCGAACCCCAGTCCGCTTCGACGGCGTAGCCGGAGTCCTCGGCGATCCGGATGAACGCGAGGCTTGCCGCCGCGTTCCGGGCCATCTCCGTCGCCGTGACATGCCCCAACGCACCGCTGTTCAGGAGCACACGGACCACCGGACGCACCACACGGGCCCGCATCCGCTTGCTCCACACGCCCTCCACCGTGAACTCGGTGGCGTAGCGCACGGCGTCGATGGCATCGCCATCGTCGAGCCGCTTGACAACCTTGCGGCGGGGAGCCGGGGCAAGCGGGGCGCCGTACTGGCCGCAGTCGAAACGGGACAGGGCCTCGCGCTTCCACTCCGGAGGAGCGGCAATCGACGCCACGGCATCGTCCCATCCCATGCCGTCGGCCCACTCCGTGGCGCCACGGTAGCCGTCGAGCCTGTCACGCAGCCGCTTGGCCGCATTGGCGTTGGGACCCGTGACGCCGTCGCGCTCCGCTTCGACCGCCGTTGCAACGGCATCGGCAAGGTTCGCAAACGTGTAGACGGTCGTGTCTCCGTGCTTGTCAGTCGTGTAGCGCATACTCGCCTTTCTGCGGCACTCGCCGCCTTTCGCATCCCATCATCCGGCAACCGCTGCCGAATGTCAACATGTTTCCGCCAAGAATCCCCGCCGGGGAGTTTCCTCCCCGTAGGGGAGTTTTTTCACCGACAGCCCGCCGCGGCGGCCAGTACGTCCCCCTCGTACTGGCTCGCCATCGCCTTCACCTCATCACGGAGCACGAGATCGACCGGGTTCATGTCCGCCGCAGCCACATATGCCATGCGCTGCGCCAGCCTCATGCCGACGTCCCACTCGCTGAAACGCTTGTCCTTCAGGACAGCGTTCACGGCATCACGGATCCGGAGGATCCGATTCGCCTTGTCAATGCCGCAGATGGAGTTGAGGACGTTGCGAAGCAACGTGGGGCACAGGTTCCATTCGACCTTGACGAAGCGGTCAAGCAGGGAGCCGTCCTGCGGCTGTGCCGCCGCATACACCTTCGAGAACTTGAGCGAATTGGCTCCGCCAACCGCGATGAACTGCTCGTGGCGCTTCAGGACCTCACCTTCGGTGGTGACGATCTCGCCGTTGGCAAGCGCCATGTTCAGGGCCGTAGCCACCTGCGGGTCCGCCTTGTCGAGTTCGTCAAGGCAGAAGACGCCACCTTCGGTGTAGAGCCGGGTGAACGGCGTCGGCCGCCACTTGAACGCCCCTCCTTCGGAGGGCAGGAAGCGCCCCGTGAAGAGCGACTCCGATGCCCCTGCGGAGAACGAAACTGCCCCGAAGGGGAGACCCATCTTCGCGGCGAACTGCTTCGCAGCGGTTGACTTGCCGGAGCCACGCTCACCGTACAGGAGCACGTTCCTGTCCTTGCACGGCTGTGTCATGGTCAGGATGACCATGTCCTTGAACCGGGAGTGTTCGGTGCCGTCAAGCCTCACTTCCGGAACGGAAGGCAGCGTGATGACAACGGGCCGCTTCGCGGCATCGGCGACAACGTCCTTGACACGGTCTTCGATGCTCTGCATCGCCTCCTCGATCTTCGCCTCCACAAGGGGCATGACCGAGGACGCCATCGCACCGCCAAGCACAGATGCCAGGTCTCCTCCGGAGACCGCAGGAGCCGCCGTCGGGACAGCCGAAACCATCCCGGCGATCGGGGAACGGGGAGCCTCATAGGCTCCGGCCGTGGCGAACCGGGACTGGAACATGGCAAGCCCGTCAAACAGCGGGGCAATCTTGGACCGAAGGTCCCAACGCATGGGGCTGCCATCGCCCTTGATGAACGTGGGGTTGCCTTCGGCAAGGTAGACGAAGCAAGTCTCCGACTTGGCGGCGCCGGGAACGTCGTAGATCCGAAGGATCATCCGGTTGCTGTCGGTGCCGACATCGGCTCGCTCCGTCCATGTCATGCGGGCATTCCATCGGGTGATACGCATACTCGCTGCTCCTGCCAACTACGTTGGCATCGGGTGATAAGTGCCGTTTGGCGACGTTGCCTCGGCGCTTTCAATGGTCGCCGATGCCGGGCCGCTTGTCAATGGCTGGCATCGCCGAATCGTCGCCGATTGGCACCGTATCCCGTAGGGATAGATTTTTTTGGATTTGCCGTGACAACCGGCTGCCTTGCCTCGATTCGCCTTGACTCACGCGAGCGTGCTGTGGCGTTTTGAGCAAATAGGCCCCAACGCTGAAAGCGTTGAGGCTTGGGCGCGAGGCTGTTCTGATGCAGGTGCGCGGGCGAGCGCAGGATTGCCAATCCCGTGCGTATGCGTGATTTGCAGGCGTATTTGCGCGTGTGTGTCACGTTCGCGTGACATGAGCGTGATTCGGGCGCGTTCGGGCGGGGGTGCGGGGGGAAACCCGCGGCTGCGCTCCACCCCCACCCTCTCACAGTTTTGTGCAAAAACCTTGAGACCGGTCCCGGAGGGGCCGAAGGGGACTGACACCCCCATTGCCGGAGCCCTCACGGCGTCGTATGGCTGGCTAGGCCATTGTTGGACCATCGTTCGGGCGCTTACGCCCACCCCTCGGGGGACCAGTGGCTTGGTTTCGGATCGTTTACGGACGGTCCTTGACGAACCCGAGCTTGACCAGGGCGGCCGCAAGGGCTTCCGCGGTCTCCGCGATGGCGGGCTCGTCGAGGTCTGGGAGGGCTGCGTGGAGGAGCTCGTGGACGACGGTGTCGAGCTCGACTGCCGTGGGCTGGCCCTTGGCGATCCTGATCTCCCTCTTGCCGTAGTCGCAGACGCCGTAGTTGTCTGCCAGGGTGTTGACCCACCTGACCTTCCACCGGCTGCCCCTGACGGTCAGGGACCGGCTTCGAGCAGGCTTCGCGTTGGACATCGAGCAGGGTCTCCGTAGGGCTTTGGGTGTCTCTGGAGAGGGAGGGAGGAAGGCGGTGGAAGGCAGACCTATAGACACCTATAGACCCCTTTTGCCCCCTTCCCCCATTCCTGGTGTCCCGACCGTCAATTTCAACCTAGTCCTTGGTGTGTCTACCCAAGGACCGCCTTGGTGGCTCCGGCATGGCCTCCAGAGGCCGATGCCTTTCCATAGGTCATCCCTGGGCCTTTCCTGCCGTTTCTGCCTGGGAAACCATCGTTTCCTTTCTAAGGCCCCTAGGAGGCTCCAGGAGGCGTCCGAGTTTTGGACGTCCGGAGGTACCTGCCAAGCGTCAAAGGCCGCCAGAGGGCACAAGAACCCCGCTAACGGCCAAGCCTGATCCACCCCTGGGAGTGGCGGGGGCGGTAGAGCTTGTTCCAGCTCCGCTCGAAGTCCTCCAGCTCCTTCTCCAGGAGGCGCTCCTTGCGTTCGAGGATGTTGGCCTCTACGTCGGCGGAGGCGTGGTCCTTCCAGTACTGGACGGCCATTGCCAGGGCGTCCAGGCGGTCGTCGTGGCGGAGGGAGCCCCGGTCCCGGGTGAGGCGGGTCATCTGGTAGAGCAGCCGGTAGGTGGCCTGCTTGTCGTTGGGGACGTCCCCGACGGAGTCGTAGTCGGCCCGGACGAGCCTGGGGGGCACCACGAGCCGGTGCTGGTTCATGACCGGCTCCAGGACGTCGGCGATGCGCTTCTCCTTCTGCTGGCTGTGCTTGACCTCCGTCAGGGTGACGGGGTAGGTCTCGCGCAGGTACGGCAGCAGCAGGTTGTTGAACATGCCGTCGCCGAAGTTGGCCTCGACGAGGACCTCGTTGGCCTTGTACCGCTTGGCGACGTCCGCCAGCTTCTGGAGGTTCTCCGGGGTGTAGCCCCCGCGCAGCCCGCCGCAGTCCAGGACGTACATCCAGCCGTTGAGGCTGGAGACCACGGCGTAGCCGGTCTCGTCCTCGCCGCGGCCGGAGGGGTCGATCGTCATGACGACCCCCTGCCACTTGACGTAGTCCCCCTGCACCCTGAAGGGGCGGTGGAAGCGGTCGCCGCGGAGGCCGACGTTGGGGAGGTCGGAGAGGACGTTCTCGGGGGAGCCGCTCCAGAAGACCTTCTCCGGCCCGTGCTCGTTGTCGAAGTCCATGACGACGAGGTCGGATAGCTTCAGCGGGTACCGCTCCTGGTCGCTCAACGAGGTGTTGAGCATGAACTGGAGGGCGTAGCCGGAGTTGCCGTAGGACAGCCTTCGCTCGGCCAGGTCAACCAGGGAGAAGCGGGTGGGCTCGGTGGCCTCGCCGATCCTCGTCTGGTCCCAGGAGTCCGCCAGCATGGGCGTCAGGCGCCTGCCGTACTGCTCCAGCATCTGCTGGCTGGGGTACTCGGCGGGCCAGATACGGGTCTGGTAGCCGCGGTCCTCAAGCAGCCGGTAGATCGAGTCCTCGCACTGGGGGGTCCCCAGGAAGACGATGCGCCCCTCGGGCTTGATGATCGCGTCCGCCTCCTTGATGGACTCCGCGAGCTTGTCACGCATGACCTGCGTCTCGGAGTTGTTGGGGACCTCGACGTCGTCCAGGACGATCAGGTCGGCGCGGCTGCCGGTGAGCTGGCCCGTGATGCCCACGCTCTTGACGGAGGGCGCATGGCTGGCCTTGGCGGGACCGACGTCGAAGGCGATCTTGGAGTCGCGCTGCCCTTCCCTGGGCTTCAGGTGCTGGAAGAGCGGCATCTCCTCGATCAGCCGCTTGGTGAACGTCGTGAAGTCGTCGGCGCGGGTCTTGCTTGCGGAGACCACCAGGATGTTGGTGTCGGGGTTCTTCCGCAGGCAGTGGAGGACGTAGGCCGAGGTGATCCAGCTCTTGCCGACGCCGCGGAACGCCTGGATGACGCAACGCTTCGGGCCGTTGTCAAGGAACGCCGCGATGTCGTACTGGAGGGGCGTCGGGTCAGGCAGGTTGAGGTGCTTCCAGACCATGTACAGGACGTTGCGGAAGTCCTGCGTCGGGTCCTTCTTCCTCGTCAAGCGGCCTCTTCCTCGTCGTCGAAGGGCAGGTTCTCGGCGAGCTTGAGGATCGGCGCACCCTCGACGGCGGCGCAGTCGATCTGGTTGTCACGGAGCATCTGACGGGCCACGTTGAGGTCGGAGGGCGTTGCCGTCCCCGCCTTGATGCGCTGGATCAGCTCCTCGATGAGGATGCCGTGGAGGGACTCCAGGGCCTTCTTGTTGCGGCTCAACCCCACACCCTCACCGGGTTCGCCGGATAGACGAGGAAGGACGCAAGGACGTCGAGCTGACCGGCCGTGAGCGGCTCCCGGCAGCGGAGGTTGACATGGTGGCTCTGGTCGATCGTTGGCGGGACAAGCTCCTCGTCCCCGTCCATGATGGCTGGCTCAAGGACGATGGGGCCGATCTCGTCCACGGAGGTCTGGGTGCTCGGGTTCACCGGGACCCCGATGGAGGCCAGGGTGTCCAGCATTTCCTGCCGGTCTTGGAAGCGGAGGTGGTAGTCATTCATGGGATCTGCCACTCCTGCTGGTCCTCGTTCCAGACATACGGCCCGTCCTGGGGCATGGGGACCGGGGGCTGCCAGAGGCAGGTTTCCTCGGCCAGGGTCCACGACGGGTAAGGCTGCGGGGGGATGAAGGCATCCCGGACGGGGTCGT
>Ga0208783_10000125_pt1 | contig 44678 bp, 56 predicted proteins | sample DEB19_08_DNA_2_FD_184529 | JGI IMG/M metagenome (GOLD analysis project Ga0208783, IMG submission 184529) | Aqueous microbial communities from the Delaware River and Bay under freshwater to marine salinity gradient to study organic matter... | ecosystem: Environmental > Aquatic > Marine >... | reverse complement strand
CCCGCATCGCGGAACTGGAGGCGGCGCTAGAGAGGATATGCGACACAGACCCCGATGACGGAACCGCTTGGTTCCACGAAGTTGCCCGCGCCGCGCTGAAGGGAGAGAAGGGATGAGATACAAGCTGATCTATTATGCATGGGTCGACGGTGAGAAGGAAACCCACATCGAAAATGTTAGCTATACGATGGCTATGGCTCTTAAGAAGCTCCTCGTTATGCAGGGCGCAAATGAGGACAAGTTAGACGTCGAGGAAGACCGCGCTGCGCTGAAGGGAGAGAAGACTTGATCTTCTGGGTCGACTTTGAGACAGCCAGCGAGTGCGATCTACCGGAAGCGGGCGTCTATAACTACGCCCGTCATCCGTCGACCCGCGTGCTGTGCATGTCCTACGCCTTTAACGATGGGCCTGTGATGACGTGGCGGCCGGGTGAGCCTATGCCCGACGTGCGCGGTCAGATCCGGGCGCATAACGCCGCGTTCGAGCGGCTGATCTTCTGGCATGTGCTGGGTATGGACATACCGCTGGAGCAATTCTATTGCACCGCTGCGCAGGCGCGGGCGAACTGTGCGCCGGGGAGTCTTGAAGACGTTGGTCGCTTCGCCGGTCTGTCAATGCGCAAGGACCATCGCGGCGCGTATCTCGTCCGCAAGTGCTGTATGCCGCCCTATAACACTGAGCTGCTGCCCGAGCTGATCGAATATTGCGAGCAGGACGTTCGAACCATGCGCGCCGCCAGTCAGGCCATGCGCGAGCTGACGCCTGAAGAACTGGAGGACTATCATGTTAACGAGCGCATCAATGATCGTGGCGTTCTTGTCGATATCGCTCTGTGCGGCGCGGCGGTCAAATATGCGGCTGACGAGCTTCGAGAGATTCAGGACACCGTCGTCGAGATCACAGGCGGCGAGATCACGAGCGTTCGAAGTCCTCGTATGCGACTGTGGGTGCAAGAGAGGCTTGGCCCCGAAGCGCTGAAGCTGATGCAGCGCGAAGACAAGATGTCAATCGACAAGAACGTCCGCGCCAACTTGTTGGCTATGGACAACCCGGAAGAGGTGCCTCCCGATGTCAGAGAAGTTATCCAGTGCGCCGATGACCTTTGGGCGTCGAGTGTGGCAAAGTTTGATCGTCTTCGCAGCCTGGCTTGCGCTGACAGCCGCGTTAGAGGCGCTTTTGTCTTTGCCGGAGGATCCGCCACAGGACGCGCGTCTAGTTACGGCGCGCAGGTTCACAACTTCACACGTAAATGCGCAGATGATCCCGCCAGCGTGCGACACGCGATGGTGCGAGGCCACGCCATCGTGCCGAAATACGGACGGCGCGTTACTGACGTATTGCGTGGTATGCTGCGGCCCGCTCTGATACCAGCCAAAGGCTTCTCTTTTGTCGTCGCTGACTGGTCGGCCATTGAGGGCCGTGTCAATCCGTGGCTGTCCGACAGAGGCCATAAGAAGCTACAGCATTTCCGTGATGGTCTGGATGTCTACAAAGTTAACGCGGCAAAGACGTTTAACGTAGACTATGACGCCGTGGACAAGGGGCAACGTCAGATCGGCAAGGTGCAGGAGTTGGCGTGCGGATTTGGCGGTAGTATCGGCGCGTTCGCTGCTATGGGCCGCATTTACGGAATCAACCTGCCCGCGCCGCAAGCGCGCAAGATGGTCAACGCGTGGCGGCTGGCCAATGACTGGGCGCCGCCGTTCTGGCGCGATCTGGAAGTTGCATACATTCGAGCGTTGCGCAACAAAGGTAAAGAATTCACCGCAGGAAAGATAACCTACCTGTCAGACGGCAAACATCTTTGGTATTGCTTACCCTCAGGCCGTGTGCTTTGCTATCCGTTCGCCCGATTTGAAGACGACGGCGGTATCACCTACGCCAAGGCGTCGTGGAAACCCGCTGCCGATGCGAAGGAGTGGCCCCGTGCGCGTCTGTGGCCCGGACTGGCATGTGAGAATGTCACACAAGCGACCGCCCATGACCTTCTTCGTGAGGCTCTTCGCCGTCTTGATAATTTGGGTCTTGCGGTCGAACTTCACGTGCATGATGAGGTTGTGCTTTCTAGTTCTAGGCCGGAAGAAGATAGACAAATACTGATTGACGTCATGACAACGCCGCCGTCATGGGCGGAAGGATTACCGCTCGACGTAGAAGCGAGCATTATGGGGGTTTACGGAAAATGATTGAATATTTCACAAAGCTGGCGCCGGAAGGCGAGACAGCCCTGATCGTAAGGCAGATCGACACGGGTAAGCTGCACGCTGACGGAACGCCTCGTTACACATGGCCCGCTTATTATCCATCACACAAGCGCCGTAAAGGCGAGAGCTGGTTCATCAATACCGGATCGTTCATCGTTGACCGATTCAAGAATGGCAAGCCGTCTGCGAGCGTGGCGAACTGCACACATGTTCTGTTTATGATGCTGGACGACATCGGCACGAAATCCAAAACGCCGCCGCTTGCGCCTACAGCTATCGTCGAGACAAGCCCCGGTAATTTCCAATACTGGTATGCCTACAGCGATCAGCCGACAGTAGAGCAGCATTGCGCCGCGCTGTCAGCTATCGCACGCGCAGGCTACACCGACCCCGGCGCGACTAACGCGGTGCGTAATTGTCGTCTTCCGGGGTCCGTAAATGTGAAGCCGGGACGCGAGGCGTTCGAGTGCCGCGAGGTAGAGTTTTACCCTGCGCGTGAATACACGCTGCAAGAGATATGCGAAGCGCTTGGCGTCACGCCTGACGAAGAGAGCAGCCGCGCGAATAATATACGTCTTACGGACACCGGAAGCGATGACGTGCTGGCGTGGCTGAACGAGCAGGGATTTGTTACGTCGCGCGTAAACGGTGAGGGCTGGTGCGGCGTCGTCTGTCCAAATCACGCCGAGCATACAGACGGCCAGCTAGAGGCCCGTTACATGCCGCAGTCGCGCGCGTTCTGTTGCTATCACGGCCATTGCGAGAACCTTGACAGCAATTACTTTTGCGACTGGGTCGCCGAGCAGGGCGGCCCGCGCCACAAGCCAGGCATACGTGACGAGCTGATCGTCGAGGCTATGAAGCCGTTGAGCGGTCTGAAGCCGACGAAAGAATACCCGAATGTCGCCGACGAAATCAAAGCCGAGACGGAGCGCAAGCAGGCAGGACGCGAAAACCGCGCGGGCTGGCATAGTCGCTTCGCCTATATCATATCCGACGACGCCTACTTTGACCGCCACACGTGTTCCGAGATCAGCCGTAAGGCGTTCAATGCGCTGTTCAAGCATGTCGATTGCACGGTTTCGAACGCCGAAGGCAAAAAGCGCCGGATCGAGGCGTCGTCATGGTTTGATATGTTCCGCGAAGAAATGGGCGCTTACGCTCTGCACGGTCTGACCTACGCGGCCGGCGAAGACTGGATGGTTACAAAGGATGGGCTTGTGTATGGCAACATGTGGCGCGACGCGCGCCCGGTGGTCAGCGCGGCCGGCGACCCGCAGCGGTGGATCGACCATTGCCGGCGGCTTGTGCCGGAAGAGCATGAGCTGGAGCATATATGGAACGTAATGGCCTATAAGGCCCAACATCCGAATGTAAAGATCAACCACGCCGTCTTGCACGGCGGCCGTGGCGGCTGTGGCAAGGACACCATGTGGGCTCCCTTTATCTGGTCGGTCTGCGGGCCGCACGAGAAGAACAAGGGCCTGATCGACAACGACAGCCTGTCGAGCCAGTGGGGCTACCAGCTTGAATCCGAGATCACGGTTCTGAACGAGCTGAAGGAACCGGACGCCAAGGATCGGCGGGCGCTCGCGAACAAGCTGAAGCCTATTATCGCCGCGCCGCCAGAGACGCTGGTCATTAACCGCAAGGGCCTGCACCCCTACCAGATGGTAAACCGGCTGTTCATGCTGGCGTTTACAAATGAGGATATGCCGATCACGCTCGACTCCGACGACCGGCGCTGGTTCTGCGTCTGGTCCGACGCGCCGAAGATGACAGCCGCCGAAGCGCAGGCGGTGTGGGCCTGGTATCACAACGGCGGGTTTGAGGCCGTTACGGGCTGGTTGCGTGTCCGTGACGTGTCCGCGTTTAACCCGCAGGCGATCCCACCCATGACGGATTACAAGCAGAAACTTATCTATGTCGGCATGAGCAACGCCGAGGGCCACGTCTACCACATGATCGAGAAGGGCGAAGCGCCTTTCGATGTCGATGTTATCAGCGGGCCGTGGCATACAATTCTGGACAAGCTAAACGAGACCGTGAACAACGCAACCCGTGTCGTGCGGCCGGCGCTATTCCATGCGCTGAAAGAAGCCGGCTGGATTGACAAGGGCCTGTGCTACTCGTCAGACTTCCCGTCGAAAAAACATTGTTTTGTGAAACCGCATATGGCGGACTGGAACCGGTCAGAGGTAAGGCGCGCGCTGGCAAGGCTGACGCGTGAAGGGGAGGATAAGGATAATGTCGTCTCAATCGCTGAACGTATATCCGGTGTTCATAAAGCACCTGGGTGATCTGACCGAGGCCGTTGAACTTTATCTTGACTGGGCGTCGAGTCCGGGGGACGATGACTGTCCGCCCGAGCTGATAGACCAGCTCTGTGCAGCGCAGGAAGAGGCGCGGGCGCTACTGGATGGGCTCGGTTATGGTTCGGAACCTAATTGACCTTTTGATCTGCGCCGCAGCATGGCTGACAGAATACGGGTGCGGGTGGCCTCGTCATGAACCTCCGTTAGCGCCTCTTCGAGCGCGAGGCGTAACCGTTCGGACTCGTCAAGCGCCCCGGTAACGGTCCATTGGGCCCTTTGACGCGCCTCTTCGTAGCCCTTCAGATAGGCTTTTGAAACCTCTTGCTGTAACGCCTTGAGGCGTTCCTCGAATTCGGCTGTATTCATGCGCGGCCCCATAAGAAAACGCCCGGCTGATCAGGCCGGGCAGTCGGGGAGAAAACGCAATACTCTTTAGCAGACGCCCTGGCCCATGTAAAGAAGGTCAAGACGGCGCACGATCTCCTGTTCGGTTAGTATGGGGTGCTCTGGCGCGGAAGGCTCCACAGTGCGCCAGAAAGCCCACAGGGGCGGGTTTACGGTGTAGGCCGGTATATCCCTTGGCAGGTCAGGGATGACGGCCTGTAGGGCTTCGTATTGCTCTTCGAAGGTCATTTTACCCCCAACAGTATTTCGATCAGCACAGCTACGATCACAGCGAGCATGGTATCATCTTTCTTCATAGTTTCTCACCGCTCGCATGACCGCCGGATGCGTCCGACGCATGACCCGGCCGATTGTCGGATAAGAGGCTTTCAGTTCCTTGCGCGCCCGCCACATCACCCGCTGACGGATCGCGCAGCGCCATGCAGTTCGGTCGTGCGCTATTATCATCCCGGGGGTCGTCCCGTGCGCTTTCGCCTCTTCCTCGATTATCGCCATTATCTGGTCTTCTATCATTGAATCGCCCTTCGATTGCGAAGATTAGCGCCCGCGCCGCCTTGAACAGTGCGCGGTCGTCGGCCCGTGGAATGTAAACCTGAATCGCTCCGTTTTCGTAATGTAGCGTCAGGGTTTTCTTGTCATTCTGCCATGTCACTTTGCTGGGCTGAACTCGCCGCATGTTTCTCCCTCCAGGTAATATAGGCTTCCGCCATAAGACGCGCGCGGCGCTCTATTTCTGTTTCGATTAGCTGTTTGCGGAACGCATCCGTTTCCATGCTCAACATGGCCCTTAAGGCGTCCGTGGATAGGCTTTTGAGCCCTTCCCGGTAGGGTTGTAGCTCTTGCCAGATTTCGTTCATGCGGCCCATGTTAAAACAAGCTCCACTGGTCGTTGTCGAGATGTTCCCGCGCCGCGTCGGCGACATGCTCGCTGTTAAGCAAAGCCCTGGATATAAGGTCGAACAGTGGGCCGGGCGGGAGGCGCACATATTCACCGTCGCTCCGATGCGAGTCGATCTCGATATCCGTCACGTCTATCAAAGCGATACCGGACGGAACGCCTGCGTCCCTGTCGCCCGGCTCCCATTCGTATTGAATCGTTGCGGTCCCGTACACGTAAAGCGCCTGTCCGGGCAGCGGCATGAATTCGTCAAGTTCGTAGTCAAAGGTTTTCATTTTCCAAGCTCCAGGTAAGCGTGGGTGCCGGCGCGTGCGCCGGACACGTAAACGTCGAATCCGTGCGGGTGGCCGCCGGCATGTTGCACCAGTCGCACGCGGCCCCGCGCGCCATACAGGCGACGCGCGAGACGTTGCGCGAATATCCTGGCGGCTTCTTTATCGGTCGCGGCCCGAACGGGCCGAAACGAGTCTAAACGCCATTCCATTTCTCTAGCCAATAGCGTTCTGATTCGTTGTCATAGACGTTACGAAAGTCGTCTCTTGCCGTGGCCAGTAACGGCGGCGGCGATTCCATCGCTTCCAGGTGCTGTAAAAGCGCCTCGAAAACATCCCTATCGAGTTCAATGGTCCACATTGGCTTGCTCTTCCGCTTCGTAAAATTCCCGCTCGCAGTCGTTACAGGTCATGTTGTCATACAAGCCAAGCAAAACCCATTGCGTGCCGTCCCATTCGGCGCACGCGTCGCGGATTATGTTGTCGCTCCCGCAATGCGGGCAGAGTTGTTTAATAGTCATGGCCCCATGTCTCCCCATATGATTGCAGCATTTCGAGCCGCGCTAGTTCGCATGAGAGGGCGGCGCGGGCGGCGCGGATATCGCCTCGAGATACCATCACGTCTTCTTTAGCCTTATCGTTTGCCTCTTCGTTCCAGTCTGGGTCAGAACGAATAGTTGCGCTTGCTTCCTCCCCAAGATCATCGGGAAATAGCCAAGTTTTCGCAAAAGGTTTGAGCGCCGCCTTAAGTTCCGCGATGTGAATGCGCAGCTTCTCAATTTCTTCCATACCTCTCTCCGTCAACGCGGCGCGTTCGGCGCCGTCGTCCCATAGGGCTTCGTCTATCTCGCGCCGCAGCCGCGTTATTTCTGGCAGGATGGGGCGCGCTACCATGCGCCGAGCATTTCGAGCGTATAACGGTCGCGGTCTAACCCTTCGGGTTTCCAGCCGGCCGCTTTCATATCGTCAAATAGCGTCTCTACTTCGCGATAGATTGCGCGTTCTTCGTCGCGCATGAACAGAAGCGCGCCGATTGATAGCTTGTAAGGGTTGCAGACTGATTGCGCCCCGTACCATGCCGCGCGCGACATGGGGTCTTTGGGCGCGTTCTTTAGCAGCCGGCCTTTGTGCGGCCCTTTCTTATGGCAAGCGCCATAAAGCGCCCTTGCGGCGGTATCTGATAAAACCATGATCTTTCCTCCAATTAAGCGGCTTTGCCAACGCGGAATCCATGCAGGTTTATGACGATGTCTTTGGGACTCTTGCTGCTATTGCCAGCGCACAAGCCGCACGCGGCGCAATTAGTCCGCGCTCCGTTTTCTTTAGCAGCCGGGCAACCGATTTCGGTTGTGGTGCGCGCCTCTTTTGCTTTCTTGGCGCGGAAGGTCCGCCAACCGCAGGCGCTTGCGAGTAATTGATCCGATTCCGTCTCGCACGACGCCATGCATAGCAGGGCAAAGGCCTGGAAAGCCGGGTTGCGCCACTGATGCGAGTAACCCGTGATCTTACCGGCTTTAAGCGTAGCGGCGCGCCATATCTGAAACGGCGCAGCGGCCGGGTCACCGTATGTGCCAAGCCGGAACGCCATGCCGGCGAATAGATCGGGCAGGATGGTGGGGTCATAGTCTATACCCGGCCGCGCGTAGCGGCCGCGCTCATACGCGCCGTATACGATTGCGACGCTTTTGGCGACGTCTACGTAGCATTTTCCGCCCTTAAACGGCCGTTGCGGGCAATCGCCGCAGATGCTTTCGTCCTGGCCGGATTTCAGGGCGCGGAACGGATGCACGTCAGCGCGGATGATAAACGTTTGGACCATAGCGCCAGTCTTGGCGTTATTGCTGGCGGTATCAACGCGCGTCGCGATCACTACGATAGGCGCGCCGTCAATGGCGCTTGGCCCTTCGTACAGTATGACGCCGGCATGGCGCTTGGCGCGTAACGCTTTTCGGAAGTCTGTTAGTGTGAGCATGATCGTGTTCCTTTGTTACGATAGAGCGGCGATGATAGCGCCGGTGATTGCGAAACAGGCGGCGAAGGTCTGGATTGCGTCGATACAGGTTGGCATTGGCGCAGTCCCTATCCTGCGGCGCGGAGGCGCGGCGGGTTGGCAAGAACGCGGCGCGCTTCTTTGCACGCCTCGCGGACCATGTCGCGAAAGTAACCGTCGCGGCGGAAATCTTCGGCGGACGCGTAGCAGCAAGCGCCAAGATAATCTGAGGCGGCAATCTCGCGGCCGTCGCACGATACGGTTATGCGCGCGTCGAACCATATATACCGCCCGGAATTTATACCTTCGATAATATCGTTCGCCATTTCATCGCTGTCGAAACAGTCGAGCGGGTTTTCATAGCAAGGCGCGAAAGCCAGCGCGACGGTGAAACGCTTCGTTTTGAAGCTATAGACTGTTTCGTATTCCATTTTACTGTCTCCTGTTGTGTTTGATGCTTACAGTATAGCGCGATTCGAAACGATTGCAACAAGATTTTTGATTAGGCGGTTTTGATTGGCGGTTTTTGGGGTTTGAGATAGTGTCTAGCTGTAAATTAGGTGGAGGAAACGTGCGTGATTCCCGGGCGTTAGGTTGTTTAGGTTAAAAATAAAAAAAAAAAGATTCAAGATAGTAAGTATACATATAGGTTTACATACAGTAAAAGTTTAGCGCAACTTAAACATACTCGCCTAAACCGCCTAATAGCATAAACCACCAAATTGGTAGACTAATGCGCCGGTCGTCCGGGGCGCGCGTCTCTTGCCTCGAGCTGGCGCTTCAACCCGACCTGAAACAGACTCGCCTAAATAGCATAAATGGTTCGGCTTATGTTTGTTTACATAAACATACTGGCTCTTGACCGTTGACATTAGGTTGACTGTAAACGTATTGAGGTGACTGTAAACGGGAGGGGGGGCTGGGCCTTGGGATCTCCTTTAAGAAATACGCAGGGACTGCACGAAATTTTTTATTTTTGTGGGCGTAATGTAAACAATTTTTATTTTTTAAAAATCCATGCTATAACAAACCATGTTTCATTCACTCCCATACGAGCCGCGCAAGATCTCCGCGACAGAGGCTGTGCTGGAGCGCATCTACGAGGCGGCAAAGAAGGGCCTGCGCGGCGACTCCATGGCGCTGGCAGCCGGGCTGACGCCGCACGAGTATCGGGCGCTCGTGCAACTGGACCCGATAGCGGAGTATGCCGAGACGAAGGGGCGCGCTGACGGCGAGGCTGAGCTGGCCGACGTAATGATGAAGGCGGCCCGCTCCGGTGACACCAAAGCGGCGATGGACATGCTGAAGTTCGCGCATAAGTGGACCGCGCCGCAGTCCGTGCAGGTCGAGGTCAACCAGACCATATCTATTACGGCGGCGCTGGAAGAGGCGAAGCAGCGCGTCATCGAAGGGATTATTATAGATGCAAGCGCCGATCTTCTCAGCGACGGACGAGCAGAAGCTGATGGCGACGCTATGGGCGTCGCAGGTGAAGGACGACCCGCTGACGTTCGTGAGGCTGGCCTTCCCCTGGGGTAAGCCCGGCACGCCTCTGGAGGGCCACAGCGGCCCGCGCAAATGGCAGCGTGAAGTGCTGGTCGAGCTAAGGGACCACATCAAGGCCAACGGCGGCCGCGTAGATTTCCAAACATTCAGGATGGCTACCAGTTCAGGGCGCGGTATCGGTAAGTCCGCTCTTGTAAGCTGGCTGGTGATCTGGATGCTGACGACCCGGATAGGGTCGACAACCATCGTGTCGGCCAACTCGGAAGCCCAGCTCCGCAGCGTCACATGGGCCGAGATTACGAAGTGGCTCAGCATGTCCCTGCACAGCCACTGGTTCGAGGTGAGCGCGACGCGAGTGCTGCCGGCCAAATGGATAGCCGAGCTTGTGGAGCGCGATCTGAAGCTGGGCACGCGCTACTGGGGCGTCGAGGGGCGGCTGTGGTCGGCAGAGAACCCGGACGCCTACGCGGGCGTGCATAACTTCGCGGGCGTCATGCTCGTGTTCGATGAAGCGAGTGGCATAGATGACGCGATCTGGTCAGTGGCGGCGGGCTTCTTTACTGAAAATACTCCTAATCGGTTCTGGCTTGCTTTCAGCAACCCCCGCCGTAACTCAGGATATTTCTACGAATGCTTCAACTCCAAGCGAGAGTTCTGGCGAACAAAGACTGTTGACGCCCGAAGCGTGGAGGGAACTGACAAGGCCGTTTATCAACAGATTATCGATGAATACGGCCCTGACAGCAGCGCAGCCCACGTCGAGGTCTACGGAGAGTTCCCCAACGCCTCAGACGATCAGTTCATCGGAACCATGCTCGCTGAAGAAGCCATGGCGCGAACGCCGTCAAAGGATCCATCTGCGCCGATCATCGTGGGTGTGGACCCGGCGCGGTTCGGGGCGGATGCGACGGTCATCGCGGTAAGGCAGGGCCGGGACATCATCGCTATCCGGCGCTACCGGGGCGACGACACCATGGAGGTGGTGGGGCGCGTCATCGACGCCATAGAGGAGTTCAGGCCGGCGCTGGTGGTCATTGACGAGGGCGGTCTGGGCGCGGGCGTCGTCGACCGGCTGAAGGAGCAGCGCTACAAGGTGCGCGGGGTGAACTTCGGTCAGAAATCTGTCAAGCCGCTGATGTATGGTAATAAACGGGCCGAGATGTGGGGCGCGATGAAGGAGTGGCTGAAGACGGCCAGCATCCCGAAGGACCGCTTTCTGAAGTCTGACCTGACCGGGCCGATGATGAAACCGGACAGCAAGGGAACTATCTTTCTGGAGAGCAAGAAGGACATGAAGGCCAGAGGGCTGGCCTCGCCCGACGCGGCCGACGCTATCGCTATAACTTTCGCCTACCCCGTGGCTCACCGGGAGGCAAGGCCGATGGACAACAGACCGCGTATGACGTATGGTGGCAACGCAGCTTCTTCAGGATGGATGGGGCATTAGATGGTTTCTCTATCAGTCGGTCGTGGCGAGAAGCTGTCGACGAAGGCCGGGGCTGGCCTCACAGCCAAAGGTCGCCGGAAATATAATGCAGCCACTGGCAGCAAGCTGAAGCCACCTGCGCCTAATCCCAAAACGAAAGCGGACGAGGGGCGCAAGAAATCATTTTGTGCAAGAATGTCTGCCGTGGCAGCTAAAGCCAAGAACGGCGAGCGCGCAAAGGCTAGTCTTCGGAGATGGAAATGCCCGTAAAAAAACCGGGGCTCTACGCCAATATTGCCGCCAAACGCGCGCGCATCAAGGCCGGATCGGGAGAGAAGATGCGCAAGCCGGGCGCTGAAGGCGCACCGACCGCCAAAGCGTTCAAACAGTCAGCCAAAACGAGGAAGAAGTAATGCCGCTCGTAAAGTCAGCTTCAAAGAACGCCTTTCGCAAGAACGTAAAGACAGAAATGGCCGCCGGAAAGCCCCAGAAGCAGGCCGTCGCCATTGCCTACTCGACTAAACGCGCGGCGGCCAAGAAGGGCAAGTCTTGTGGCAAGTGACGACGTTGTAGCTGCCGGCAAAGTATCCGACAACCCGGACGACGACCGTCTGGCTGTGATGAGGCACCGGTTTACCGTTGCCCAAGCGGCCTATTCTGACTCAAGAGAAGACGAGCTGGACGATCTCCGGTTCATGGCCGGAAGCCCTGATAATGCCTGGCAGTGGCCGGCAGATGTGCTGGCGACCCGAGGCGCGGTGCAGGGCCAGACGATCAACGCGCGTCCGTGCCTGACAATCAACAAGCTGCCGCAGCACGTCAGGCTCGTAACTAACGAGCAGCGCCAGAACCGTCCGACTGCGCGGGTCATCCCGGCGGACGAAAACGCCGACCCGGAGGTCGCCGAGATCTTCGACGGCATTGTGCGGCACATTGAGTATATGTCCGATGCCGACGTGGCCTATGACACCGCCTGCGATAATCAGGTGGTCTACGGCGAGGGCTACATCCGCATTCTGACGGAATACTGCAAGGAAGACTCTTTCGATCAGGACATCCGCATTGGCCGCGTCCGCAGCAGCTTCAGCGTCTACATGGACCCGATGATTCAGGATCCCTGCGGGCAGGACGCGGAATGGTGCTTTATTACGGAAGACATTCCTAAAGCAGAGTATGAAAGGTTATACCCCGACGCCACGCCTGTTACAGGCATGATGTCTCAGGGTGTGGGCGACCAGACGCTCAGCATGTGGGTCAGTCAGGAGACTGTCCGCATCGCTGAGTATTTCTACGTCGAGCATAAAAAGGCGACGCTGAACCTTTACCCGGATAATATCACGGCGTTCAAAGGCACGCCGGAGGACAAGCGGCTAATGTCAGCCTATGGCAAGCCGCTGCGCTCGCGTGAGAGCGACCGCCGCCGGGTCATGTGGATCAAGACCAACGGCTATGAGGTGCTGGAGGAGCGCGAGTGGGCGGGCAAATACATCCCTGTCATCCGCGTCGTCGGCAACGAGTTCGAGGTCGACGGGCAGCTTTATATCTCCGGACTGGTGCGCAACGCCAAAGACGCCCAGCGCATGTATAACTATTGGGTCAGTCAGGAAGCAGAAATGCTGGCTCTGGCCCCCAAAGCACCCTTCATTGGCTATGGCGGCCAGTTTGAAGGTTATGAAATGCAATGGAAAACGGCCAATACAAACAACTGGCCGTATCTGGAGGTCAACCCGGATGTTACTGACGGAGCTGGAAGCCCTCTGCCGTTGCCCGAGCGCGCTCAGCCGCCTCTGGCGCAAACCGGCCTCATACAGGCGAAAATGGGTGCTGGCGAAGACATTAAATCAACCACGGGTCAATACGACAGTAGTATTGGTGCGACCAGTAACGAAAGAACGGGTCGCGCTATATTGGCACGGGAACGGCAGGGCGACACGTCAACGTATCATTACGTAGACAACCTCGCGCGGGCGATCAAATACGTGGCTCGTCAGTTGGTCGATCTGATTCCGAAGATCTACGACACGCAGCGCGTCGCCCGTATTATCAATGTTGAGGGCGAAGTCGGCATGGCGCGCATAAATCCGGCCCAGCCGGAGGCGGTGCGCAAGATCGTCGACGAGCAGGGCATTGAGATTATGAAGATCTATAACCCGAATGTCGGCACCTACGACGTTCAGGTTGCTTCCGGCCCCAGCTATATGACCCGTAAGCAGGAGGCCATGGACACCATGGGCCAGATCCTCCAGACCAACCCGGCGCTTTGGAGCGTTGCGGGCGACCTGTTCGTCAAGAATATGGATTGGCCGGGCTCGGAGACGATGGCCAAGCGGTTTGAGAAGATGCTCGACCCGAAAGTGCTTGAAAACACGGACGACTCGCCGGAAGCACAGGTTATGCGCCAGCAGATGGAGCAGATGGCGCAGGCTATGGAGCAGACAACCGCCCAGATTCAGCAGCTTATGAACAGTTATGAGATGCAGAAACTGGCGATTGACGAGCAGAACAGCCAGATCAAGGCCTATGAAGCTGAGACGAAACGGATTCAGGCCACGCAGGCAAATATGACGCCCGAGCAGATACAGGATATCGTGCAGGGCACCATCGCGGCGGCTATTGATATGGGCGATATCGTGCCAAACATGCCGCCGGCGCAGGCTTTACCGGGGATTGAACAATGAGTTGCGCGGATTTGATTGGGCATCTCTTCCTTGCGCGCGATGTCAGTCATAGCGTGCATCTAAACACTCGGTCTTATGCCAAGCATAAGGCTCTCGGCGGGTTTTATGACAAGGTGATCGACCTCGCGGACGATTTGGCCGAACAATATCAGGGGCGGCACGGCCTGATTGGGCCAATTACGCTTCATTCGGCCAAAAAGACCGGGAATGTGGTTGAATTTCTTGAAGATTCGCTGAAAGAAGTTGAGAATATGCGGTATAAGGTGTGCGACAAGGAAGATACGGCCATCCAGAACACTATCGATGAGATAGTTGGCTTATACCTTAGCACGCTGTATAAATTGAAGTTCCTAGCCTAAGAGGGCATCATGGGTCTGAAATCTACGACTGTCTGCTTGGGGTATCAGCAGATCACATCTCTTAGTTCCGCCGCCGGTCTAACACCGCCGCAGGGCGCTACATTGGCGCTTATCGTGCCGGAAACGCAGAACGTGCGCTGGCGCGATGACGGCACAGACCCGACGGCAAGCGTCGGTATGCCGATCTTTGTTGGGGCATCGCTCAGCTATGACGGTGACTTTAACAAAATCAAATTCATACAAGAAACCGCCAGCGCCAAGCTAAACATTAGCTACTACGCATGACCATACGATTCCGCTCCATATTTGGCGATGAAATGCGGCTTCGGCCGCAGCTACAAAGCTATCCGGAAACGTATGAAGCGGGATTGGGGCCGTTTATGCCTGCGGTTGGTGAGGGCGGTTCAGGGCCAATTCCGTCACAGACTATCTTTGACAGGTTTAATGTGCCGATTCTGGACAGGGCCGGCATTGAGATCGAGGCGAGGGCGTAATGGCTTACATCTATAATCTTACCGACACATGGAACGCCGCAGGCACAACCTTTGCCGGTATCAAGATGGCCGTTACAAATACGGCTTCCAGCGCCAGCTCTAATCTGCTCGATCTTACTGTCAGCGGGGCCACAACCGCCAGTTTTGCCGTTAATAAGTCCGGTGCGCTTAGTCTGAATGGAGCGGTCACTACCGGCGTTCAACAAACATCGCAAGGATCGCTTGTTCTTGCCAACACAGCCGCAGGCGCGTGGCCCGTCACGCTTCAATCGTCTAACAGCACTTCTGCGGCATGGACCTTGACGCTTCCGACAACGGCGGGCACCGCAAACTATGCGCTTACGACAAATGGATCTGGCGTGTCGTCTTGGGCCCAGATAAGTTTGACTGCTGGCGTAACAGGCGTTCTTCCAGTTGCAAATGGCGGCACAAACGCGTCTTCCGCCAGTATAACAGCGTTTAACAATATAACTGGATATACTGCTTCCGGTGCGACCGGAACAACAAGCACAAATCTTGTTTTTTCTACTAGCCCTAGCATAACTACGCCGAGTTTCACCGGTAATATATCGGTAACAAATGGCAACTATTCTGCTACGTCTAGTTCGTCATTTTCACCGCAAATAACACTTACAAATTCTTCGGCTGACGCGTCCGGGCCATATTTTGTGTTTGTGAAAGGACGCGCAAGCAATACGACTTCGCTAAACGGGGATAATTTAGGTAGTTTTACTTTTCAAGGTAGAGACACAACTAACGCAGCAATAACAGGGGCGTTGATTACCGCGCTACAAGTTGCAGATGCAACCGCAGGAACTATACCTGCGGCGCTTCAGTTTGTCGTTACTGGCGCAGAACGTATGCGCGTTGAAAATAACGGTAATGTTCTTATCGGAACAACTTCGTCTCCGACAACAGGGACGAGCTGCTTGACGATTGCAAATGGGACTGCGGCTACAGCTTCGCCAGCCTCCACAATTACACTTTATTCGTCTAATTTGTCTTCAGGAAACACAATGCTATCTCTCTATACACAAGGTACTGTGGTTAATGCTAACGCGACTGCGGCCGCAACCCACCGCATAGCTATTCGCGTTAACGGCACAGTTTATTATCTTCTCGCCAACACAGCGGCATAAGGTCAAACATGGCAAACACATACACATGGATAATCTCACAGCTCGAATGTTACCCTCAGTACGAAGGTCACACCGACGTTGTCTTCACCGTCCACTGGCGGCGTCAGGCAACCGACGGCACGCACATGGCTGATGTCTACGGTTCGCAAGTAGTTGCCTTGGTCCCGAATGCCCCCTTCACGCCATTCGCCCAGATCACCAAAGCACAGGTCGAAGGTTGGCTTGAGGATGCTATGGGTACGGAACGGGTTGCTGATCTTGACGCTACCCTCGACAAGCAAATTGAGAGTGAAAAAAACCCGCCAATAGCGCGTCCGGCGCTGCCGTGGGCGTAAAAATCGGCGCGGGAGGTTGTCTGCTCGGCCCGCGCTGTTCTCCACCGGGCAGATACACCTTGGAGAAGGTAAATGGACAAGATTGCAATCGAATTACCCGCGCAAGCATGGAACCTTGTTTTAAACGCCCTTGGGCAGCGCCCATATGCAGAGGTTGCAGAGCTAATTATGGAAATTAAAAAACAGGGCGAGGCGGCGGTCAAGGCAGCGGAAGCGGCGTCTGTTGACCAAGGCCACGCTTAATAGTATATAAACATCAACCGACTGGCCGGAAAGCTAGGTGAAAATGAGTGATGAACAGGTTGTAGCGGAGATCAACCCCGCGCCGGAACCGGAAGCTACGGCAGCGCCGGAAACCGTTGAGACGACGCCGGAGGAACAGCAGCCTTCGAAAACGTTCACTCAGGAAGAGTTGGACGCCATCGTCGGCAAACGCCTCGCAAGAGAACAGCGTAAGTGGGAAAGAGAGCAGCGGCTTGCGGAGTCACAGACTCCAAAACCCGTAGCCCCTCTGGCGGACCCGAATGATTATGAGTCGGCTCAGCAATATGCCGAGGCATTGGCTGAGCGTAAGGCCCATGAACTTCTGGCCCAACGAGAGGCTGCGAAACAGCAAGCGGCTGTCGTCGAAGCCTATCAAGAGTTAGAGGAAACCGCTCGGGACAAATATGCCGACTTTGAACAAGTCGCCTATAACCCGAACCTTCCTGTAACCGATGTGATGGCCCAGACAATTCAGGCGTCCGAAATCGGACCCGATGTCATTTATTGGCTCGGGAACAATCCGAAAGAGGCTGCGCGAATTTCCCGGTTAGCGCCCATCTTGCAGGCACGAGAGATCGGTAAGATCGAGGCCAAACTGACCTCGGACCCGCCGGTCAAGAAGACATCATCCGCCCCGGCTCCGATTGCGCCGGTTGCGGCTCGCACAACCGGCGGCGCGTCCTATGACACGACAGACCCCCGGTCGCTGAAGACCATGACGACTTCGGAGTGGATTGAGGCAGAGCGGCAACGGCAGATCAAGAAGCTGATGGCGCAACAGAGATAAGGCGCTGAAAACATGAGCAATTCGCTTCTTACTATTGACATGATTACGAGGAAGGCTCTGGAAATTCTGGAGAATAACCTTGTAATCACCCGCACCGTAAACCGTCAGTATGACGACAGCTTCGCGGTTGAAGGAGCCAAGATCGGCTCGACCCTCCGCATCCGTCTGCCCGACCGCGCTCTGGTCACGGACGGCGCGGCGCTTCAGGTTCAGGACGACAACGAGCAGTACACCACGCTCGCAGTCTCCAGCCAGAAGCACATCGGCGTCAACTTCACGACCGCCGAACTGACGATGCAGTTGGACGACTTTGCTGACCGCGTCCTGAAGCCTCGTATTTCGCAGCTTGCCGCTTCTATCGACGCGGACGTTGCGAATAGCTTCAAGTATATCGGCAACTCGGTCGGCACGCCCGGCACGACGCCGGCCACGTCGCTGGTCCTGCTTCAGGCTCAGCAGAAGCTGAACGAGAACGCTGCGGTCATGTCGCCGCGCTACGCGACGGTCAACCCGGCCGCGAACGCCGCGCTGATCGAGGGCATGAAGGGCCTCTTCAACCCGGTCTCGGCCATCTCGAAGCAGTTCAAGAACGGCATGTTCGGCGAAGGCATCCTCGGCTATGACGAGCTGAATATGTCGCAGTCGATCAAGCAGTTCACGACCGGCTCACGCACGGGCACCGTAACGGTCAATGCGACGGTCACGACTGAGGGTTCGACGACTGTCGTTCTGACGGGCCTTGGCTCGACGACGATCAAGGCCGGCGACGTGTTTACCATTGCCGACGTTTATGCCGTCAATCCGCAGACCCGTGAGTCGACCGGCTCGCTGTTCCAGTTCGTCGCTTTGGCGGACGTTACGGCGTCCACGACGGCTTCGGTCACTGTTGCGGCGATGTATTCGGCAACGCAAGCTCTTGCGACGGTCGATGCGCTCCCGGTCTCCGGCAAGGCTGTGACCTTCCTCGGCTCTGCTTCGACGCAGTATCCGCAGAACCTGATCTATCACAAGGACGCCATCGCCTTCGCAACGGCCGATCTGCTGATGCCGCAGGGTGTGGATATGGCTTCGCGTCAGGTCCATAACGGCATTTCGATGCGTATTGTCCGTCAGTATGACATCAACAACGACCGTCTCCCGTGTCGTATCGATGTCCTCTACGGTTACAGCGTCATCCGTCCGCAGATGGCCGTGCGCCTTTGGGGCTAACAGATGGGGCTTCGGCCCCATCTCTTTCTCAATTCAAGGAGTTCTAAACCATGGCTATCACTACGCAGGGCGCTTCATACCCGCTCGAATCCTTTGGCCCGACGCCGGCCCTTTCGCAGGGCACGGGCGGCTATCAGTTCTCGGCCGGCGTTCGCGGCGAGCCGCTTATGCGGGCGCAGGCGGCTTCAGCCGATCTAACCGGCGCAACCGTCACGATTACTACCGCCAATCTGGCGGCCGGGATTGTGACGATTGACGCTGGCGGCACCGACGCTGGCGCGTATACGTTTCCGACAGGCGCGCTCATTGACGCGGCTTTTCCGAGTGTTGCAGTCAACACCGCGTTCGATGTTAGCTTCATCAATATCGGCGACGCGACCCAGAACGACGTGACGTTCGGCGCGGGCACGGGCAACACGATTGTTGGCAGCGCGGTCCTTATGGACAACACGACGACAACCAATCCGTCTTCGGCTATCTTCCGTTTCCGTAAGACCGGCACGGCGGCGTATTCAATTTACCGCATCGCATAACATCAGGAGAAGGCAATGCCTAACACTAAACCTGTCGGCGTTGCCTTCTCTGATCCCGAGCTTGTGAGTGGCACGACCATTACGGGCGCGGCGATCAGCGGAGGCACCGTCACCGGATCAACTTTGGACTCTACGTCCAAGGTCGCGTCTAATATTGCTAGCGGGCTTACTGCCAGCCAGCAAGGCGCTACGATTGCAGTTACCACGGCGGGCACCAATGATGTTTTCATCATTGCTCCGGCTGCTGGCGTCCTGTCGTCCGCGCTGTTTTCTGGTGTCGATGCCTTGACGGCAAACGACACCAACTACATCACGTTCTCAATCACCAATCTTGGTCAGGCTGGAGCCGGCACCGCTGCGATGCTTGCGGCGACCGACGCCAATACGACCAAGGCGACTGGCGGAACGGGCCTTGCGGCCAACACTGTTCGGTCGTTGACGCTTAACGGCACGGCGGCCAACCTCATTGTCGCGGCCGGGGATCGCATCCGAATCCGCGCAACAGTGTCGGGAACGCTGGCCAACACGGTCACGTTTCCGGTGTATCGGCTTACATTCACCGTTTCCTGATCCTGCTCCTACAGCCGGCCTACGGGCCGGCTGGCCCTTACCATAGGTGAAAAATGGCTGTAATATACCTGCGCCACCCTAAGCATGGGGTGAAGATTGCAACAATGGATCTAGAGGCTGACTATGACGAGCAGAATGGTTGGGAGCGTTTTGACCCTTGTGACCCTCCTGTTCAGCGTCGTGGGCGGCGCAGCGCAGACCTACACACAGATTCAGTGGGGGATGAACAAGGGAGTAACGCCCTACGCCTTCGGCGCGAATATTAACGGGACGTGGCGCGACCTTGGTACGGTTAGCGCGTCTGGGGCGTGGGGGTTAACATTAAGCTCAATATTAGTTCAACCAACTGCTACTACGCCATCAAATATTTACAGCGCCATTTTCCCCGGCGTCACATTTTCTGATACTATTCAAGCTGTTCGCGATATTACGGCGGGGACTACGCAAGAAAATAACGCTGGAATTGCTGCGTTCGTAAAAAACGCCTCCGGAGGGGCCCCATCAAGCGGAGGCAACGGCGTTGGGTTTTTTGCTGCGATACAATCCGTAGCCAATAACTCTCCTGTTTGGGGCCTTAACACTTTATGTCAGGACGCGCCCACACGCGCCGTGTCGGCGTTGACCGGCAACTATTGCATCGGCGCGGAACTTGATTTCAACATTATGTCCCCTTCCACGCAAGTTATTGGCGTTAGCGTAGGCGGCAACTCACTTACACAACCAACTACGTCCAATGCCTACTTGGTTAACACTTTAAGTCAAGCATTAGGGTATAAATGGGGCGCGGGATTTGTGTCTTTAGCCGGAGTTACAGACATCGGCGTCTCCTTAGGTGCGAAATCAGCATCCGGCTCCAATATTGAAAGTCAAAATATACAGCTTGAGTGGCGCGATGGCGCTGCCGCGTCGCAAATTATGGTTATGAAGATGGCCGGAGGGTTTTTGTCATTTCAGAACACAGGCGCATGGAATGGTATTTCTATAAATGGGGCATTGACTGTTAGTAGTTTTGCAACGTTCCAGAATTTTTCGACGTTTAACGTCGCTCCAAGAATTAAAGGGTCTTCTACTGGTACGACAATTATTGAAACGGCCAACTCCAGCGCAACAGACTATACAGCAACTTTGCCCGCCAACACTGGCACGATTGTTGAGACAAATCTGGCGCAAGCGTTTACGGCTACTCAGACGTTTAGTTCTGGCATTATCTCCGCAGGCACAGCCCCCACCGCCACCGGCTCTGGCGGCACATGCGCGGCGGGAGCGGTTACGGGCGGCGCGCTGGCCGGGACAGTGGCGTTGACAGGCGTTTGTGCTGCGACAGACACGCTCGCGCTTACATCAATGCCTGCGGCCACAACCGGATATGTCTGTGACGCGGCGGATCGCACAACCGGCGTCGTAAATCTTGTTCAGACAGCAACGACGACAACCGGCGCAACATTTACGTTTAATGCTTCTACGGGCGCAACGGATGTTGTCCAGTTCAAATGTCTAGGGTATTGACATGACCTTTGAAATGGCCTGTGCGCTTTGTGAAGCAGGTTACATGAGCGTGGCGGATTACGTTGCGCTCTGTAAAGAAAATGGGTGGGCGACGTGATAACGACAGTCACCCGGCAACAATTCTTTACCGCTTTGGCCGACGTGTCTGAGATGAACGTGGCGTATCAGGGCGTGTCGGCGGACGCGAACTATCCTGATTGGATAGAGTTTAACGCGGCGAAACTGGTGCAGGTTGGCGATCCGCTATATGTTCAGACACAAATAGCTCTGGGCTACACGTCCGCCCAGATGCTTACTCTTTTCGACGCCGCCGTGCAGGTGCCCCTATGACGACCGTAACCAGACAGCAGTATTTTACCGCTCTGGCCCAGCTAGGCGACATGAACCTGCTGTTTCAGGCCGTGCCGGCGGACGCCAATACGGACGACTGGATCGAGTTTTGGGCGGCCGAATATATCAGCTCGGGCGATCCGATTGCGGTTCTGACGCAATCTTCGCAAGGCTGGTCCGACGGTCAGATGATCGCGCTGTTTACCGCAGCGCAGAATGTTCCCGTCGTCGTGCCTAGCACGTCCAACACGATTACCTCGACGGCGAACAATCAGATCAACGGCGCGCTGCGCCTTCTGGGCGTGCTGGCCGAGGGCGAAACGCCGTCGGCTGAAACGTCTCAGGACGCGCTGTTCGCGCTCAATCAAATGATCGATAGCTGGAACACTGAGCGTTTGGCGGTGTTCTCTACTCAGGATCAGGTGTTTAATTGGCCGTCCGGCGTTCTTAGCCGGACGCTCGGGCCGTCAGGCGATTTTGTCGGCAACCGTCCGGTTTTGGTGGATGATTCGACCTACTTCCGAGACCCGCAGACCAACGTGTCCTACGGCATCAAAATCATCAACCAGCAGCAATATAACGGCATTGCCGTCAAGACTGTGACCAGCACCTACCCGCAGGTGATCTGGATTAATATGACCTACCCGAACATTGAGATGTATGTCTATCCAAAGCCGCTGCGGCTTCTGGAGTGGCATATTGTCTCAGTGAGCGAACTGGCCAACCCTGCGACTCTCGGCACGACGCTGGCGTTTCCGCCCGGCTATCTTCGCGCGTTCCGCTACAATTTGGCTTGCGAACTGGCTCCGGAGTTCGGCGTCGAGCCGTCCGCGCAGGTGCAGCGCATTGCCATGTATAGCAAGCGCAACCTGAAACGAATCAACAACCCTGATGACATTATGGCGCTGCCCTACAGCATTGTAGGAACCAGACAGCGGTATAATATCTACGCGGGCAATTATTGATGCAAACGCCTATTCTTGGCTCCAGCTACGTCGCGCGCAGCGTCAACGCTGCGGACAACAGGATGGTAAACCTGTTCCCCGAGATCGTTGCTGACGGCGGCAAGCAGCCGGCGTTCCTCCAACGCGCGCCGGGGTTGCGTCAGCTCGTGCAGCTTCCAACTGGTCCGGTCCGAGGCTTATGGACGTTTGGCGATTACGCCTACGCGGTATCTGGCGCGCGGTTTTATCAAATTGATTCCGACTGGAATTACACAGACAAAGGCGGCGTCCCCGGCTCCAACCCGGTCAATATGGTCGACAACGGCACGCAGCTATTCATAGCGGATGGCCCGACCGGCTATATCTACAACGCCAATACGGACGTGTTTGCCCAGATTACGGACCCGGACTTTCCCGGCGCTGTCGGCGTCGGGTTTCTGGATGGGTATTTTGTCTTCAATGAGCCCAACAGCCAAAAGTTTTGGGTGACCGCGCTTTACGACGGCTCGTCAGTCGAACCGCTTGATTTTGCCAGCGCCGAAGGTTCGCCCGACGATCTTGTCACGCTGATTGTCGACCATCGCGAAGTCTGGCTGTTTGGCCAGACTTCGGTCGAGGTCTGGTATAACGCCGGGCTACCTGACTTTCCGCTCGCCCGTATTCAGGGCGCGTTCAACGAAATCGGCTGTCAGGCGGCCTATTCGGTCGCCAAGCTAGACAACGCATTGTTCTGGCTCGGCAAGGACGCGCGCGGTAACGGCATCGTTTATAGATCCAAAGGATATACAGGCGAGCGCATTTCGACGCACGCGGTTGAGTGGCAGATCCAGCAATATTCGACGCTGGCGGACGCTGTCGCCTATACCTACCAGCAAGATGGCCATGCCTTCTACGTGCTGAACTTTCCGACTGCCAATACGACATGGGTCTATGACGTGTCGACCGGCGTCTGGCATGAGCGCGCAGGATGGGAGGACAATCAATTTACCCGCCATCTTGGCCAGTGTCAGATGAACTATAACAATGAGATTGTGATCGGCGATTACGTCACCGGCACTTTATACGCCTATGATATGAATGTGTATTCTGAAGCCGGGTTTGTTCAAAAATGGCTGCGGTCATGGCGGGCGCTCCCAACCGGGCAGAATGATCTAAGACGAACCGCGCAGCACAGCCTCCAGCTTGATTGCGAGTCGGGCGTCGGGCTTGCGGCCGGGCAAGGCAGCAATCCGCAAGTCATGCTGCGTTGGTCAGACGACGGCGGCCATACGTGGTCGAATGAACACTGGAAGTCAATGGGCCAGATCGGGCAATACGGCAAACGCGTTATCTGGCGGCGGCTTGGAATGACCCAGAAGCTGCGCGACCGCGTATATGAAATCTCTGGCACCGATCCGGTCAAAATCGCGATTATGGGCGCTGAACTTATACTGAGCCCGACCAATGCCTGAGAACGTTTCTCAAATCCCGGCTGCGCGCGTTCCAATAACGCCGACCGAAGTGCCGTCGCGGGAATGGTATCGCTATTTTTACAATCTGTTTGCCATTTTGGGCAGCGGTTCGCTTCGTTACGGCACGTTCTATGACACGACCGATCAGACAGCCGCTGCCCCCAATACCGCTTATGCGATTACGTTCAACAACACGGACTTGTCGGCCGGCGTCTATCGAGGCACGCCAACGTCCCGCATATATGTAGACAGGCCGGGGGCCTACAACTTTCAATTTTCGCTTCAGCTTGAAAGTTTATCGGGCACGTCAAAAACTGTCTTTATCTGGCCCCGCGTAAATGGTGTTGACATTTCTAACTCAGCTACAAAGATCCACATGCAAGGCGTAAATAACTCCTATGTCGCCGCGTGGAATTTTGTGTTAAGAATGAATACAGGTGACTATTTCGAGCTTATGTGGGCGACCACAGACGTAAACGCTCAAATTCTGGCCGATCCGGCGACCGCGTTTTGCCCGGCTATACCATCGGTCACTATGACCGTATCGTGCAATATAGGTGAATAATGGCGGTTCTTACTCCTGCTCCCAAGATGCAGTTCTTCGACATCAACGGCGAGCCGTTGGTGGGCGGGAAGGTCTACACCTATGAAGCCGGCACGACGACGCCTAACGTAACTTATACCGACAATACTGGCACGTCGCCTAACTCCAACCCGATCATCCTGAACGCTCGGGGCGAGGCCAGCATCTGGCTTGGCGCGGACATTTACAAGTTCAAATTGACTGACGCTAACAATGTCGAGATTTGGACTATTGATTACATTTCCGCGCCAATTTCTGGCGTGTCTCCCGCGCTTACGGGAAACGTGACAATTGAAACAGCGTCGTCTAGCCCGGCGCTCAAGATTACCCAGACCGGCACGGGCTTGGCGCTCCGCGTTCAGGACGAGGCGGACCCGGACTCGACGCCGACTGTCGTAGACAATCAGGGCCGTTTAGGTGTCGGCACGGCATCGCCATCTGAAAAGGTAGATATCTCCGGTGGCGACCTTGCGTTCACGGCTGCGGCTGGAACGCTTTACGCCAAGGTGACGCCGGGAGCGGCCCTGACGGACATCGCCGCTGCCGGCGCAAGGGCGCTCACATTTACGACCAATAGCGCGGAGCGTATTCGCATAACGGACACTGGTCTTGTCGGCATTGGCAAGACGCCGTCGGCCGGCGTTGAGCTTGATGTTGTCGGCGACATCGCTGCATCTGTCTCGGTCAAAACGGACACGATCTCTGAACTGACATCCGCAGCCGGCGTCACAATTGACGGCGTTCTATGCAAAGACAGTCAGGTCGCTCCGGCCAATCGCGTGATCACGGCGGCGACAGCGGTTGCAACGACGAGCGGGACATCGGTAAATTTCGGTAGCATCCCATCTTGGGTAAAACGAATCTCAATCATCGTAAATGATGTTTCGTTTTCAGCTAGTGAAAGTCTTGCAATTCAAATTGGCCCGTCAGGCGGCGTTGAAACGTCGGGCTATCTTGGTACTAACGTCGCGGCGAGCGGCGGCGCGGTAGTGGCCTATTCTACGGATTTTCGGACAGGGGCGTTTTCCGGCACGACTATACGCGGCATATTGACGCTCGATAATATCTCAGGGAATATCTGGATATTGGCGGGTAATGTTTCCGTTGGAACCAGCAATCTGTTCGTGCTTGCAGGTTCCAAAACGCTCGCAGGCACTCTTACGCAAGTGACATTAAAATCGCTTGGCGGCGTAAACACGTTTACCGCTGGCAGCATAAACATCTTCTACGAGTGAGGCTATAATGGACCCCTTCACACTAGCCCTTATAGGCGGCACAGCGGCCAGCGGCATCAGCGGCCTTATGGGCGCGGGCGCGTCGAGGGCGGCGGGTCAGCAACAGGCGCAAGCCTCCATGATGTCGGCGCTGCTACAGGCGCAGCAGGCTGACGCCGCCCGGCAGCAGCAGGAGCGCATGTATAACGAGTCGGTCGCCCGCATGGAACCGTTCCGGCAGGGCGGCGTTGCGGCTACTAACCGGATGCAGGAGCTATACGGCATCGGCGGCAATCAGGGCGCTGCCGGCTACGGCTCCTACGCCCAGCCGTTCAGCATGGCGGACTTCGAGATGGACCCCGGCTATGCCTTCCGGGTGCAGCAAGGTCAGCAGGCCATTGACCGCTCGGCAGCGGCGCGTGCCGGGCTCCAATCGGGCGCGGCGTTAAAAGAAGCCGCCCGGTTTGGACAGGAAGCAGGTAGTCAGGAGTATGGCAACGCCTACAATCGTTTCCTCCAGCAGCGTGAGTTGCAGCTTCGCGCTTTGCAGGGGCTTGCGTCTCCCGGCGCGTCCATGGCGTCGCAAACGGGCCAGCTCGGCGTTCAGACAGGCGCGAACATTGCCAATACCATGCTGGGGGCCGGTCAGGCGCTCGGTCAGGGGATCGAGCAGGCCGGTCAGGCGCGGGCGTCCAGCTATATGGGCGGCGCGACGGCGCTACAGGGCGCGCTGAGCGGGATCGGACAGAACGCGATGCTGTATGGTATGATGAACCGTTATGGTCAAGGGGCTAACCCAGCCAGCATGGCCGGATATACATATGGGGCACCGACATCCATGAGCGCCGGTTTTGCGCCGGGCTTTATGGGCGCACCGACCTACGGGAGACCCGCATAATGCCCGTTCGCTACGACATCGCCGCGCAGGTTCCGCAGGTATCAGGCGGCGGCTTTGACCCTCTGAACGCTTTCGCGCAGATGCAGGCGATGGACTACCGCCAGCGTCAGAACGCGCTTGCCGAGATGCAAATGCAAAAAATGCAGTCGGACCTGCAACAGCAATCTGCTTTGCGGGGGATAATTAGCCGTCCGGGTTTTAATCTCAATACGCCTGAAGCTACACAAGCGCTTTTGGGAGCGGGCCTATTTGATGAGCCACTGAAACTTCAGGCGGCGCAAGATACGCGCGCGCTACATCAAGCCGCGCAAAGAAACTATGAGAGCGAAATTAAATCTAGGACAGGGTTAACGCTGGCGCAGATAGATAAATATGGCGCGGAGACTGAAAAAGAAGCCGCGATGGCTCGTAAAGCGTCTTTGGAAGCCTCCGCAGCGCAGTTAGCGCGCGCGCAGGAAGGCGCATCGCTAGTTCTTGGACAGGGCGGGCGCGGGTTCGACAAATGGCGAAACAGTCTTCCTGAAGAATTACAGTCTGTTGCGCCTGAAGTATATGACCCTGACCAAATGTCCGCATTTTCTACGACGTTGGCCACACACCAAGAAAAATTAAAGAATGTAAATCAATTTGATTATCAAACAATAAAGCGGGGCAATAAGACTGTTATCGTGGCCATACCAAAATCTGCGCCTGAGAGAGGCGCGACTGAAATTGGCGGCACAACAGGCGAGGAAGAAATTAAATATTCCGATCTCCCTGTCACTGATTCGTCAGGCAATACTCGATATGTCCGCGTTCCGCAAAACGTGGCGCAGCCCACAGCCGTTCCTATTTTAGGGACTGAAGGTCAAAAACCCCGCCAACTTTCATTTTCGCCCGGCCCGCAAGGAACCGGCGTTATGTTTGTGGGTGATCCAAGCACAGGTACAGGTAAATATTTTTACCCTGGTCAGAATAGTTTTGGTAGTCTTGTTAACGATATGGGGACTACCCCAACCCGAAATGCGTTCGCCGCGCAGCCTCCTGCGCTTGCCGCGCCTCCAGCTACTGCGCCCGCTGCGCCTCAAGGCATGGTCGGTATTCGCGGACGGGTAAGCGCGGAACCTACACCTACGGCTCCGCTTGGTTCGACCGAACGCGGGCGGCAAGATGTTATGCAGCAGGTTCTTCAAGCCGGAGGCTATAATCCTGACACGGGCGTGGATATTGTTGAGCCTCTGTTGTCCCGCGCATCAAGCGGCATGTTGAGCGCAAAAGGCACGGACATAGGCCGTATGTTCGGCGCAAACAGCGCGGCAGCGCAAGCGGATACTGAACTAAAACGCGTTAGCGCTGATCTTACGCAAGCGTTTGCTGGCAACAGATTGGCTACGGCGGGCGTCGCTGCGGCTGAGGCGGACCGATTTGAAAAGCAGGCCGCTGATATTGGCAATCCTAATCTTACTATCGGGGAACGCTTGGCGGCTTATAGAGGTATTAAACGTAACGCAACACGGCTTTTGGGGTCTCAATATATCAACCCCTTCGATAAAAGCGGCATGACGCAAGAGACAATGATTCGCGCTCGGGTTGAAGAGACGCCGGAAGGTGAGTTTACTGTGCCTGATCCAGACGGCGGCGTGCATAGATTTGGCACCCGCAAACAAGCGGCTGAATTTTTATCTTATGTCCAGCGCATGACGTTAGGTAAACGCTAATGGTGGATTATGCGGATATAGCCCGGAAGTTTGGCGCTAAAGGCGCGACAGGCGAAGTATCTTTTGCGCCGCAGACGCCTACGACCGATTACGGCGCTCTGGCCAAACAGTTTGGCGCTACCGGGTTTACGCCCGCAGAACCTGCGCCAGCGATGTTAGATGAAGGCATTCCGACTGAACGGCGGACATGGCCCGAGGCTCTGATGGAAGGTGTTACCAACATTCCATCAAGCGCGTATAAATACGGCGCTGAAACTCTATCTATGCTGAACCCGGCCAATGCGCTAGACACACTGGAATCAGTCAGCCGGGTAGGCTACGGGGCGTTGCGCGCGGGGGCGGAAAAGGTATTGCCGTCGTCGGCGTTTGCCTATTTGGCTTCAATGGAAGATCCTGACGCTGCAGCCAAAGCCCAACAAGCGGCTGAAGTAGCAGGCGGCCATTATGCGCGCTATTTTACTGAAGAAGGCTGGAAAGAAGCTATCGCCACAGACCCCGTAGGGACTGTCGCCGATCTTTCAATGTTGATGTCGGGTGTAGGGGGTGGGTTGCGCGCCGCAGGTCGCCCCGCGCTGGCGCGGCCATTCGATTATGCTGGCAATGTTCTTAACCCTATGCGCGTCCCCGCCGCCGCCATTACCGGTGTGGGCGTTCCTTTAATGGCCAAAGGCGTCGAAATAGCTAACCGAATTGCTGCGCCCAGATATTACGCTCTTCAGCAGGCTTTGGCGGGGAAAGAACGCCCGGTGTTGAACGCTTTACGTTCGCCGGAAGCTACTTTGGTTCCCGGCACGCGGCCTACGGCTGGGCCTGTTGCCGCGCCCAGCCAGTCTACGGGCTTTGCCGGGCTTATGCGGTCGGAGCAGAAAGTTCTGCCTGATGAGTTTGCTGAAGCCGAACGCATCAATGTTGCCGCACGTCAGGCGGCGCTTGAAACGGCGGCGGGCGGCCCGTCTGGGGTAGCCAAAGCACGCGCAGAGCGCGAAGGCATAACTGCACCCATGTATGAAGCAGCTAAAAAGATAGAAGTGTTTGAAGATGATACACTACAGGAATTAATGTCGCGTCCGGTCGTCAGCGAAGTTACCAGAATAGCGCGCAACATAGCTAAAAATAAAAATGAGTCATTTAAAATTGGCGAAACCGCCCCGGCGCAAACTGTCGCGTCGGCCATATTGGATGAATTTGGCCGCCCCCTTACACGTGAAATTCCGGCTACTCAGGCTAAATATTCAGTTCGCGATCTTCACAACATGAAAACCGCAATGGATAAATTATTGATTAAAGGCCCCCGCGAATTTGGTATTGATCGTATAGATCTGAGCGCAGTTAGACAGGCCCGCAAAGAATTTGTTGATTGGCTCGACAACAAAGTTCCAGATTACGCGGCAGCGCGCGCGGAATACGCGCGGCTCAGTAAGCCCGTCAATCAGGCTGAAGTATTGACCTATCTTAAGGATACGCTGAAAGGATTGACGGAAGGCCGCGAGCGCGGTCGGGCGTTTATTCAAGCGGCAGGAAAAGACGCACCAAAGACTATCCAGCGCGCCGTCGATGCCGCGCCACGGTTTGAAAAACTGTCGGATATTCTGGAGCCTGACCAGATAAAACTTGTAATGAACATTGCACGAGATCTGGAGCGCGAAGAGCGTTTTGCGGATTTGGCGGCTTGGCGCGGCGAAATGGGGCCTAAAGCTGGTAAAATAGGTGAGGCTGCTACGTTGAACATCCCGCAGGCTATTACAAATTTTACCGCTATAATGGCTACCCGCGTGTTGAAAGCTCTTCAGGGCAAAATTGGCAGAGACGCGGCGGTTGAAATTGCCTTGGCGTCACTTGATCCTAAAGCCATGGCCGTGATGGCTGGTGAGGCTCTTATGGCGGAGCGTAAAATGCGCGCTGGTATTGAACGCAACAAGCGCGTTATGCAGGCAACGGCCGAGGCTATGAAATCACCCCGATTTCAGGCTGCGCAACGCGCATACAATGCTATGGTTGAAGAACCCAAAAACGCGATGGCACGGTGATGACGAGCGAAACACAGATCTTCTTTGACGTGGCCGTCGCCGTCATCGGCGCGCTGGGCGGCTGGATTCTCAACACCGTCTGGACGGCTGTTAAAGAGTTACAGAAAGCCGACAAGGAGCTGGCCGAGAAGGTCGGCGAGATAGAGGTGCTGGTCGCCGGACGCTACGTCACCCGCGACGAGTTCAACCACACGCTCAGCCAGGTATTCGCCAAGCTGGACACGATCCGCGATATGATCGCCATGAAAGCAGACCGATGACAAAACTCAACGCGACATCAATCGCCCGCCTGCGAGGCGTGGACGCCAACCTGATCGCCCTCGCAAAGAAAGCCCGCGAGATCTCTCCGATCCCGTTTGAGATCACCGAGGGGCTGCGCACGATGGAGCGCCAGCGGTATCTGGTGAAGACCGGCAAGAGCCGCACGCTGAAGTCCTACCACCTGCGTGGCAAGGCTATGGACTTCGTCGCCATGCCGGGCAACAAGGTGTCATGGGATCTGAAGGACTACAAGACCATTGTCGAAAAAGCCTTCAAGCCGGCAGCCAAAGTGCTGGGGCTTTCTGACAAAATCACTTACGGCGTCTACTGGAAATCAATCGTGGATGGTCCTCATATAGAAATTCACGATTGATTTTTCCACGTCACATTGTTCCGTATCCTGCGAACGCAGTTTACGGAACATCCATAGATAAGGGAGAGTTCTTTGGCTGTCTTGTCTGACGCCCTTATTTGCCGAACTGTCTCAGCGGTTACTCGCGTAAACCGCTCTCTTTTATCTGATTCGGTCCCCGTACCGCGTTTCAGAATATACCGCGCGTGCGCTAAATTTCCCCTCCTGTTAACCCACTCAAGATTGTCAACATGATTGTTTTTTCTATCGCCGTCTTTGTGGTTTACTTCTGGCAAACCATTAGGGTTTGGAATAAAAACCCGCGCTATAAGCCGGTGAACATACTTATTTGTTTTCTTCCTGTCCTTAGCCAATTTTACGCAAAGATAACCGGCGCTATGGTTAAACGGCCGTATTTCTTGCGACGGCACCGTTCGAATTTGTTTTCCAAATTGCCGCTCGCGGCTTTTGGAGCGTACGCGCCCATCTTTGGACGCTTCGTAATCAGGGAATATGTCTATTGTCTGCCACATAGGGAACCTTCTAGCAAGGTTCTTTCCATGATACAAGTGTAAACATGATTCAGGAAACCCTTCGCTTCCTTATCTGGTCGACCATGTTCTCGCTGCTGCTTTGGGGCGCGGCGCTGCTGACGGGTTGCTCGGTCGAGGGCGACGGGTTCACGAATAACGGGCGGCCCGTAAAGCCTGTCGTATGTAAAGAAGTCCATCCCGGCTATATGAGGTGCAAAAATGTTGACTAACTGGATGACTACGATTCCCGGCATTCTTCTGTTGGCGCGCACGCTCTGGGACGCGTGGACGACCAAGACTATTCATTGGAATGAGCTTCAGGACGCCTTGATCGCGCTGGGCCTGATTGCCGCCAAGGACTGGAACGTCACGGGCGGGTCAAAGATTCAGGATTGAAAGCGACAGGCCGAAGTCGCCAAACCCAAAACGGTCGATGAAACGATTGATGATCTTGATACTGGCCGCTTCTAGCGCGGCCTGTCAGACAACGAGCGGGGGTTGCCCTCCGCTCGTAAACTATTCCGCCGAACAACAGGCGTTAGCCGCGCGCGAACTCCGACGACTCCCGAAGGGAAGTCAGCTCGCTCAGTTTGTCACTGATTACGGGAAGTTTCGCGCCGCGTGCCGGCTTTGACGCCCGCGCTACCTTCCGGTCAGCCTTCTTCTGATATTCGATAGTCTCTACGCCCTGTTTGGACGCGATGTAATCCTCAGCAAACGTCGCCGCGAACATCTCGTAGTTCATCGCATCAACGTGACTGTCGAGATGGGCAGGCGACGCAAACGCGCGCGCGTTCTTGACGCACGCCAGAATTATAGCGATCTCGTAAGGGTGGAAGTCGCGCCCGAGGCGCAGGCTGGCAAGGTCAGAGATCAACTGAAAGTTATCTTCAATCCCGCCGTAATTAGCGCCGCGCTCGGCGATTACGTCCCCGGCCAGTTTCAGAAGTTCGTGCGGTGTCATCTATTTCCCTCATTAATTCGGCCCGTTCACGCAACATCCGCAACGTCGTGAAACGCTGGTGCAGACGTATGATGAATGTGGACCGCCGAGCGTTACGGCGCTCGTCCTCCAGAAGGTCTAATACCTCCCGTTCCGTCAGGCTGGTCAGCACGTTCTGGAGTTCCGGCCAATTCACTTCAGTTCCTCCAAGGCAATCTCAGCCAATGTTCGTTTGTCATGTAGCGCGGCAAATATCCGCTCGTCAATAGTTTTGTTACAGATTATGACGTAGCACCACACGTCGCGCGTTTGGCCGCTGCGGTGCAGCCGACCGATGGTCTGCTCGTAAAGCTCCAGCGACCATGGCAGCGACAGGAACACGATCTTGTTGCCGCCGAATTGCAGGTTGAGCCCATGCCCGGCGCTTTTGGGGTGGATCGCCAGAAGCTGTATTCGCCCTTCGTTCCAGTTATCCACAGCGCCATCTTCGTCTATAGTGGTAAGTTTATATCGGCGCTTTAGTTCGGCTAATTCTTCCTTGTAATTGTAGACGACAATGGTGTTGTCGTGCTGGTTCTCTTCGAGGATGTCGTCGAGCATGTCGAACTTGTGGCTCGATAGCCATTCTGCGCCAGCCTCACCATAAACGAACCCGCCCGCGAGCTGCTGTAGTTTCTGCGTTACGACAGCCGCTGTCGGGGCTGTGATCGTCTGGCCCAGTTCAAGAACGAACTCTTTTTTTAATGTCTCATAAGGCGTCAGATCCATGTCGCAGCGCATTTCGACAACGTGTAGCGGCGGCAGCTTGTCCTTGTATTCGCCCGGCTCCAGCACGTAGGTCGCCGGTTTGATGGCCTCCATGATCTTTGGTAGCGCCCCCGGCACCGGCTCCCACTGGCTATACTCGCGGTTAATGCAGTAGAAATACTGTTGCAGGAACGCGCCCTTGCTGCGCCCGAGCAGCGACTGATCGACGACTTTGCATTGGCCGAACACATCTTCGAGCCCGTTCGACGTGAAGGACCCGGTCAACCCCCAACGGATCTGGAACTGATCGAGGATCTTCAGTAAGTATTTGAACCGTTTGCCGGATGGATTCTTTAACCGCGTCAGTTCGTCAAAGACAATACCGTCGAAGTTCTTTGGATCTATTGACGGGATGTTGTCATAGTTGGTGACGACGATGTCGGCGTCTGATTCGAACGCAGCCTTGCGCTGCGCTGGCGTGCCGACAGCGACGGCCAGCTTCATATGCTCGGCCCATTTTTTGGTTTCGACCGGCCAGACCGACAGACACACACGCTTGGGCGCAAGCACAAGCCAGCGGTCACAATGACCGCGCGCCGACATGTCCGACATGGCCGTTAGCGTGATTGCTGTCTTGCCCGCGCCAACCGGCGCAAGGATCATGGCTCGGTCGCGAGAGAAGAGGAAATCGGCTGCTTCATGCTGATAGGGCCTAAGCATCCATAAACGCCTTTATTACTTCTGCCGCGACTTGCGGGACAATCGCGTTACCGTAGGCGCGCAAGCGTCCCACGCGGTTGGGAACCCCATCAACCAGCAGACAAAGGTCGGATTTAACGCGCCGCGTTTTTCCGTCTGCGCCTCGTCGCCATTCGGCGTTGTTCCATGGGCCAGCTTGTCCGTAATCCAAACCGCGTCCGCCAACGCCGTCTGGACGCCATTCTCCTTCATCCGCTGGGGGTCTTTGCTGTTCTTCGTGTTCTTGTTCGCCTGTGGAGTCGGCCATGTCGCGGCTGCTGCTGCCGTCTGGATATTCATCCCGCCGTCTCTGCCGGATGCCCCCGCGCCCGTCGTGCAATTTGCTGTCGGCGTTGGCCACCCAGAACAATCGCTGTCTGATGTGCGGCGCGCCGACGCTCGCAGCGCACAGATCGGCGCCCGCTGCGGCATATCCCACGTCTTCCAGGTCAGCGAACACTCCGGCGAGCCATTCACGTCCAGCGCGGCTCGCAACCTGTTCGCCAAAGACCGTTGCAGGTTTGCACTCGGTGATAAGTCTGAAGAAGACGGGCCAGAGGTGGCGCTCGTCGTCCGCTCCTTTTCCTTTTCCGGCGACGCTGAATGGCTGACATGGACAGGAGCCTGTCCAGACGGGTCTATCGTCTGGCCATCCCGCGAGGCGCAGGGCGAGGCTCCATCCTCCGATGCCAGCGAAGAAGTGACATTGGGTGTAGTCTGCAATATCCATTGGCTGAACATCGACTATGGATCTTTCGTCTACATCGCCGTCAGGAATATGCCCGGCTTTTATCAGGTTACGCAGCCATTCCGCTGCGTAAGGATCTATCTCGTTGTAGTACGCTCGGTCGCCCATCTATCCACAGCTTCTATAGAGTTAAGACATGCGTAGTTCTGGTGGAGCCTGCGCATGTCGTTTGCAAATATCTTCTGCAACGCAGACAGACGCCCGCGCTCCGTTTTCAGTTCGATGAACCACGCCTCGCCGTTTGGCAACACGACGATGCGGTCGCTGACGCCCCGGTTCGACAGGCTGTTGAATTTATACGCCAATCCGCCCATAGCTTTCACGGACTTGACGAAGTAAGACTCTATCTCTTTTTCCAGCATAAAAATATTTGTTGCACGAATCATAAAATTTGTCTAGGCTCGAATCATCGAAAGGTAAGGTAATGTCACACAGCAACATCGTTGGCGGCTCGACCGCCAAGCGGCTTATCAACTGCCCCGGCTCGCGGGCGCTTGTGGATAAAGTTCCTCCCCGTCCATCAACATCATACGCTGAAGAAGGAACGCGGCTGCATAACGCTATGCACGCAATCCTGTCGCTAGACGCAAAAGTCGAGGACTTTGACAACCACGAGAAATTGCAGTTTGCTCTCGGCGCTTTGAACGAAATAGATCCCAACCGTGAACTGGAGTTTCAGACCGAGCTTACGGTGCATTATGGAGGGTTTCTTGCAGGCGTATTTGGATCAGTCGATCTCATTGGCCGAATCGGCCGCCGTGCAGTGGTTCTTGATTGGAAGTTTGGTGATGGGGTGGCGGTGGACGCTGAAGAAAACGATCAGCTTCTGTTTTACACCGCTGCTGCTATGCGCACACCCGAAGCACGTTGGGCGCTGGAAGGCGTGGATGAAATAGAACTTATCATTGTCCAGCCGCCGCGCGTCAGCCGGTGGCTCACAACACCCGGTCGCGTCAAGGCTTTCGAGCGCACGTTATACGACGCCGTGCAAACGTCGTTCAGACCTGACGCGCCCCTTAACCATGGCGATCACTGTCGTTGGTGTCCTGCGAAGCCGACATGCCCCGCAATCACGGGGCAGTTGGAGCGCGCGATAGCAACGAAGGTGAAAGCTATTGACCCGGAGAAGATGAACTATGCTTTGGCGATGGCGCTCCTTGCGGAAGAATGGGCGAAAGGCGTACGCGAACTTGCGCAGACGATGCTTGAAAATAAAGCGCCAATCGATGGATGGAAGCTCGTGCCCAAGCGCCCTACACGACAGTGGGCCGACGAGGCAAAGGCAAGAGCAGCTATTGCAGAAATGGGATTTAATCCCGAGGATTTGATGGTGATGAAGAGTCCGGCGCAGGCCGAGAAGATCTGCGGCAAGCTGCCGAAAGAACTCTTTGTTTCCATCTCCACAGGTAACACCATCGCGCCGGAGAGCGATCCCCGGCCGGCGGTGTCTACACTGGGCTCCGACATTCGTCGGGCCTTCTCTAAACTAGAGGTAAAGTAAATGAATATCGTAAAGTTCGGTAACGCTAACCTTCCCACCGCTGCGTCGCTTGCGGCAGCGTTGCGTAAGACAGCCGAAGAGGCCGCGTCGGGTCCGGGCGTCATCCTGAAAATGGATAAGACCGGGCACTGGGTCTATGGCGCTGACCAGACTGAAGTTGACCGTAGTGGAGTCTGGGCGGTTAATCCGCTCTCGTTCATCCACGGTTACATCGCGTGGGGGGAGGGTGAGGTTCTTGGCGAGCATATGGTCCCGATCACTGATGAGTTGCCGGAGCTGGATGCAGCGCCGCCGAACGCCAAGCGTGGTTGGGAGCCGCAGGTCGGCATGAGCCTCAAGTGCATCAGTGGCGAAGACAAGAACGTGGAGGCGCGCTTCACGACGACTGCGGTCGGCGGGAAGAAGGCGATGCACGCGCTTGCTATGAAGGTGGCCGAGCAGGTCGAGAAAGATCAGGAAAAGCCTGTGGCGCTGGTAAAACTTGGTTCCGATCATTACCAGCACAAGAGCTATGGCCGGGTCTTCACGCCTGTGTTCGAAGTCACTGACTGGATCGGACTCAACGGCCCGGTCGAGGAGGCTGATACGGACACTGGCCGTCGTCGTCGTAGCTGATACAGAGCGGGGGCCTAGCGCCCCCGTTTTCTTCGAGAGGGTAAGATGGAAAAGGTTAGCTACTATAAATACGACGCCAAAGATCAAAGGCACATGCTGATATCGCTGCCGCGCGTTAAGTGGCTGGAACTCGATCCTGATTATCGGCCGCCCGCGCCACCTGTCGAGATTAAAGAAGACCGACGCAAAGACGCGCGGATAGGCAATAAAGCCATAACGGGCGGCGTCAAGTATGACAGGCCGGCGCAGAGAAGCGACGCGCTGTCGCCCGCGCAGAAACAAGCGTGGGCGCTATATAGCGGCGGCATGTCGTTTGTTAACATTGGCGTAGAGATGAACCGTTCAACCAACGCGGCCCGCAAGCTGGTCGCACAGGCAAAAGAGAAACTAGGGATAGGACTGGAGAAATGACTAATGTTCTGGAACGAGTGATCGAAGATCAGCAAAAGAAAATCGACGAGTTAACGAAAGAGGTCGATAGTCTAGAAACCGCGCGCCGCGCCAGAGTAAAAGACATACAGGATTTTTACGCCGATCAGGACGTGCTTTTCAAATTGCTGAACCGACTCGTAAACCGCTCCGCGTTCAACCGGATCAGGCACGACAGTCCTGATTATGAAGAATGGTTGCATGATGTTCGAATGTTCATGCTGGACAAGAAATGGTGCATGAACTGCGAAACGACCGGTTGCTGGGGAGACTGCTATGACTGAAGCCGACCTTCTGATGACTGCTTACAGGATGGAGTATAATGAAGCGAAAGAGCGGGCTCCCGGAAGCATCGCGGAATTGGAAGCGCGGATTGCTGACATGCCAGCCCGCAGCGCACAAAAGATAATGGCTGAGCAGGCAAGGGATATTTCGGAACTGAAGGCGCAGCTTGCAGATGTGCAAAAAGGCCGCGATACGCTTGTGGCGTATATTGCAGAACTGGAGGCGGCGCTAGAGAGGATATGCGACACAGACCCCGATGACGGAACCGCTTGGTTCCACGAAGTTGCCCGCGCCGCGCTGAAGGGAGAGAAGGGATGACTGACGTTGACGAACTGGTGAAGCGACTGCGCAGGCTTGATTATAAAACCGATTTGGATGAAGCCGCCGCCGACACACTTGAAAGGCAGGCAAAATGGCTTGAAGGTTTTGTTAAGCAATCCGATGAAATGGCTATTGCGTTATCAAGTGAGGCAACAAAAAGTGACCATCTGTTTGCTGAAAACAGCAAATTACGCACCCGCATCGCGGAACTGGAGGCGGCGCTAGAGAGGATATGCGACACAGACCCCGATGACGGAACCGCTTGGTTCCACGAAGTTGCCCGCGCCGCGCTGAAGGGAGAGAAGGGATGAGATACAAGCTGATCTATTATGCATGGGTCGACGGTGAGAAGGAAACCCACATCGAAAATGTTAGCTATACGATGGCTATGGCTCTTAAGAAGCTCCTCGTTATGCAGGGCGCAAATGAGGACAAGTTAGACGTCGAGGAAGACCGCGCTGCGCTGAAGGGAGAGAAGACTTGATCTTCTGGGTCGACTTTGAGACAGCCAGCGAGTGCGATCTACCGGAAGCGGGCGTCTATAACTACGCCCGTCATCCGTCGACCCGCGTGCTGTGCATGTCCTACGCCTTTAACGATGGGCCTGTGATGACGTGGCGGCCGGGTGAGCCTATGCCCGACGTGCGCGGTCAGATCCGGGCGCATAACGCCGCGTTCGAGCGGCTGATCTTCTGGCATGTGCTGGGTATGGACATACCGCTGGAGCAATTCTATTGCACCGCTGCGCAGGCGCGGGCGAACTGTGCGCCGGGGAGTCTTGAAGACGTTGGTCGCTTCGCCGGTCTGTCAATGCGCAAGGACCATCGCGGCGCGTATCTCGTCCGCAAGTGCTGTATGCCGCCCTATAACACTGAGCTGCTGCCCGAGCTGATCGAATATTGCGAGCAGGACGTTCGAACCATGCGCGCCGCCAGTCAGGCCATGCGCGAGCTGACGCCTGAAGAACTGGAGGACTATCATGTTAACGAGCGCATCAATGATCGTGGCGTTCTTGTCGATATCGCTCTGTGCGGCGCGGCGGTCAAATATGCGGCTGACGAGCTTCGAGAGATTCAGGACACCGTCGTCGAGATCACAGGCGGCGAGATCACGAGCGTTCGAAGTCCTCGTATGCGACTGTGGGTGCAAGAGAGGCTTGGCCCCGAAGCGCTGAAGCTGATGCAGCGCGAAGACAAGATGTCAATCGACAAGAACGTCCGCGCCAACTTGTTGGCTATGGACAACCCGGAAGAGGTGCCTCCCGATGTCAGAGAAGTTATCCAGTGCGCCGATGACCTTTGGGCGTCGAGTGTGGCAAAGTTTGATCGTCTTCGCAGCCTGGCTTGCGCTGACAGCCGCGTTAGAGGCGCTTTTGTCTTTGCCGGAGGATCCGCCACAGGACGCGCGTCTAGTTACGGCGCGCAGGTTCACAACTTCACACGTAAATGCGCAGATGATCCCGCCAGCGTGCGACACGCGATGGTGCGAGGCCACGCCATCGTGCCGAAATACGGACGGCGCGTTACTGACGTATTGCGTGGTATGCTGCGGCCCGCTCTGATACCAGCCAAAGGCTTCTCTTTTGTCGTCGCTGACTGGTCGGCCATTGAGGGCCGTGTCAATCCGTGGCTGTCCGACAGAGGCCATAAGAAGCTACAGCATTTCCGTGATGGTCTGGATGTCTACAAAGTTAACGCGGCAAAGACGTTTAACGTAGACTATGACGCCGTGGACAAGGGGCAACGTCAGATCGGCAAGGTGCAGGAGTTGGCGTGCGGATTTGGCGGTAGTATCGGCGCGTTCGCTGCTATGGGCCGCATTTACGGAATCAACCTGCCCGCGCCGCAAGCGCGCAAGATGGTCAACGCGTGGCGGCTGGCCAATGACTGGGCGCCGCCGTTCTGGCGCGATCTGGAAGTTGCATACATTCGAGCGTTGCGCAACAAAGGTAAAGAATTCACCGCAGGAAAGATAACCTACCTGTCAGACGGCAAACATCTTTGGTATTGCTTACCCTCAGGCCGTGTGCTTTGCTATCCGTTCGCCCGATTTGAAGACGACGGCGGTATCACCTACGCCAAGGCGTCGTGGAAACCCGCTGCCGATGCGAAGGAGTGGCCCCGTGCGCGTCTGTGGCCCGGACTGGCATGTGAGAATGTCACACAAGCGACCGCCCATGACCTTCTTCGTGAGGCTCTTCGCCGTCTTGATAATTTGGGTCTTGCGGTCGAACTTCACGTGCATGATGAGGTTGTGCTTTCTAGTTCTAGGCCGGAAGAAGATAGACAAATACTGATTGACGTCATGACAACGCCGCCGTCATGGGCGGAAGGATTACCGCTCGACGTAGAAGCGAGCATTATGGGGGTTTACGGAAAATGATTGAATATTTCACAAAGCTGGCGCCGGAAGGCGAGACAGCCCTGATCGTAAGGCAGATCGACACGGGTAAGCTGCACGCTGACGGAACGCCTCGTTACACATGGCCCGCTTATTATCCATCACACAAGCGCCGTAAAGGCGAGAGCTGGTTCATCAATACCGGATCGTTCATCGTTGACCGATTCAAGAATGGCAAGCCGTCTGCGAGCGTGGCGAACTGCACACATGTTCTGTTTATGATGCTGGACGACATCGGCACGAAATCCAAAACGCCGCCGCTTGCGCCTACAGCTATCGTCGAGACAAGCCCCGGTAATTTCCAATACTGGTATGCCTACAGCGATCAGCCGACAGTAGAGCAGCATTGCGCCGCGCTGTCAGCTATCGCACGCGCAGGCTACACCGACCCCGGCGCGACTAACGCGGTGCGTAATTGTCGTCTTCCGGGGTCCGTAAATGTGAAGCCGGGACGCGAGGCGTTCGAGTGCCGCGAGGTAGAGTTTTACCCTGCGCGTGAATACACGCTGCAAGAGATATGCGAAGCGCTTGGCGTCACGCCTGACGAAGAGAGCAGCCGCGCGAATAATATACGTCTTACGGACACCGGAAGCGATGACGTGCTGGCGTGGCTGAACGAGCAGGGATTTGTTACGTCGCGCGTAAACGGTGAGGGCTGGTGCGGCGTCGTCTGTCCAAATCACGCCGAGCATACAGACGGCCAGCTAGAGGCCCGTTACATGCCGCAGTCGCGCGCGTTCTGTTGCTATCACGGCCATTGCGAGAACCTTGACAGCAATTACTTTTGCGACTGGGTCGCCGAGCAGGGCGGCCCGCGCCACAAGCCAGGCATACGTGACGAGCTGATCGTCGAGGCTATGAAGCCGTTGAGCGGTCTGAAGCCGACGAAAGAATACCCGAATGTCGCCGACGAAATCAAAGCCGAGACGGAGCGCAAGCAGGCAGGACGCGAAAACCGCGCGGGCTGGCATAGTCGCTTCGCCTATATCATATCCGACGACGCCTACTTTGACCGCCACACGTGTTCCGAGATCAGCCGTAAGGCGTTCAATGCGCTGTTCAAGCATGTCGATTGCACGGTTTCGAACGCCGAAGGCAAAAAGCGCCGGATCGAGGCGTCGTCATGGTTTGATATGTTCCGCGAAGAAATGGGCGCTTACGCTCTGCACGGTCTGACCTACGCGGCCGGCGAAGACTGGATGGTTACAAAGGATGGGCTTGTGTATGGCAACATGTGGCGCGACGCGCGCCCGGTGGTCAGCGCGGCCGGCGACCCGCAGCGGTGGATCGACCATTGCCGGCGGCTTGTGCCGGAAGAGCATGAGCTGGAGCATATATGGAACGTAATGGCCTATAAGGCCCAACATCCGAATGTAAAGATCAACCACGCCGTCTTGCACGGCGGCCGTGGCGGCTGTGGCAAGGACACCATGTGGGCTCCCTTTATCTGGTCGGTCTGCGGGCCGCACGAGAAGAACAAGGGCCTGATCGACAACGACAGCCTGTCGAGCCAGTGGGGCTACCAGCTTGAATCCGAGATCACGGTTCTGAACGAGCTGAAGGAACCGGACGCCAAGGATCGGCGGGCGCTCGCGAACAAGCTGAAGCCTATTATCGCCGCGCCGCCAGAGACGCTGGTCATTAACCGCAAGGGCCTGCACCCCTACCAGATGGTAAACCGGCTGTTCATGCTGGCGTTTACAAATGAGGATATGCCGATCACGCTCGACTCCGACGACCGGCGCTGGTTCTGCGTCTGGTCCGACGCGCCGAAGATGACAGCCGCCGAAGCGCAGGCGGTGTGGGCCTGGTATCACAACGGCGGGTTTGAGGCCGTTACGGGCTGGTTGCGTGTCCGTGACGTGTCCGCGTTTAACCCGCAGGCGATCCCACCCATGACGGATTACAAGCAGAAACTTATCTATGTCGGCATGAGCAACGCCGAGGGCCACGTCTACCACATGATCGAGAAGGGCGAAGCGCCTTTCGATGTCGATGTTATCAGCGGGCCGTGGCATACAATTCTGGACAAGCTAAACGAGACCGTGAACAACGCAACCCGTGTCGTGCGGCCGGCGCTATTCCATGCGCTGAAAGAAGCCGGCTGGATTGACAAGGGCCTGTGCTACTCGTCAGACTTCCCGTCGAAAAAACATTGTTTTGTGAAACCGCATATGGCGGACTGGAACCGGTCAGAGGTAAGGCGCGCGCTGGCAAGGCTGACGCGTGAAGGGGAGGATAAGGATAATGTCGTCTCAATCGCTGAACGTATATCCGGTGTTCATAAAGCACCTGGGTGATCTGACCGAGGCCGTTGAACTTTATCTTGACTGGGCGTCGAGTCCGGGGGACGATGACTGTCCGCCCGAGCTGATAGACCAGCTCTGTGCAGCGCAGGAAGAGGCGCGGGCGCTACTGGATGGGCTCGGTTATGGTTCGGAACCTAATTGACCTTTTGATCTGCGCCGCAGCATGGCTGACAGAATACGGGTGCGGGTGGCCTCGTCATGAACCTCCGTTAGCGCCTCTTCGAGCGCGAGGCGTAACCGTTCGGACTCGTCAAGCGCCCCGGTAACGGTCCATTGGGCCCTTTGACGCGCCTCTTCGTAGCCCTTCAGATAGGCTTTTGAAACCTCTTGCTGTAACGCCTTGAGGCGTTCCTCGAATTCGGCTGTATTCATGCGCGGCCCCATAAGAAAACGCCCGGCTGATCAGGCCGGGCAGTCGGGGAGAAAACGCAATACTCTTTAGCAGACGCCCTGGCCCATGTAAAGAAGGTCAAGACGGCGCACGATCTCCTGTTCGGTTAGTATGGGGTGCTCTGGCGCGGAAGGCTCCACAGTGCGCCAGAAAGCCCACAGGGGCGGGTTTACGGTGTAGGCCGGTATATCCCTTGGCAGGTCAGGGATGACGGCCTGTAGGGCTTCGTATTGCTCTTCGAAGGTCATTTTACCCCCAACAGTATTTCGATCAGCACAGCTACGATCACAGCGAGCATGGTATCATCTTTCTTCATAGTTTCTCACCGCTCGCATGACCGCCGGATGCGTCCGACGCATGACCCGGCCGATTGTCGGATAAGAGGCTTTCAGTTCCTTGCGCGCCCGCCACATCACCCGCTGACGGATCGCGCAGCGCCATGCAGTTCGGTCGTGCGCTATTATCATCCCGGGGGTCGTCCCGTGCGCTTTCGCCTCTTCCTCGATTATCGCCATTATCTGGTCTTCTATCATTGAATCGCCCTTCGATTGCGAAGATTAGCGCCCGCGCCGCCTTGAACAGTGCGCGGTCGTCGGCCCGTGGAATGTAAACCTGAATCGCTCCGTTTTCGTAATGTAGCGTCAGGGTTTTCTTGTCATTCTGCCATGTCACTTTGCTGGGCTGAACTCGCCGCATGTTTCTCCCTCCAGGTAATATAGGCTTCCGCCATAAGACGCGCGCGGCGCTCTATTTCTGTTTCGATTAGCTGTTTGCGGAACGCATCCGTTTCCATGCTCAACATGGCCCTTAAGGCGTCCGTGGATAGGCTTTTGAGCCCTTCCCGGTAGGGTTGTAGCTCTTGCCAGATTTCGTTCATGCGGCCCATGTTAAAACAAGCTCCACTGGTCGTTGTCGAGATGTTCCCGCGCCGCGTCGGCGACATGCTCGCTGTTAAGCAAAGCCCTGGATATAAGGTCGAACAGTGGGCCGGGCGGGAGGCGCACATATTCACCGTCGCTCCGATGCGAGTCGATCTCGATATCCGTCACGTCTATCAAAGCGATACCGGACGGAACGCCTGCGTCCCTGTCGCCCGGCTCCCATTCGTATTGAATCGTTGCGGTCCCGTACACGTAAAGCGCCTGTCCGGGCAGCGGCATGAATTCGTCAAGTTCGTAGTCAAAGGTTTTCATTTTCCAAGCTCCAGGTAAGCGTGGGTGCCGGCGCGTGCGCCGGACACGTAAACGTCGAATCCGTGCGGGTGGCCGCCGGCATGTTGCACCAGTCGCACGCGGCCCCGCGCGCCATACAGGCGACGCGCGAGACGTTGCGCGAATATCCTGGCGGCTTCTTTATCGGTCGCGGCCCGAACGGGCCGAAACGAGTCTAAACGCCATTCCATTTCTCTAGCCAATAGCGTTCTGATTCGTTGTCATAGACGTTACGAAAGTCGTCTCTTGCCGTGGCCAGTAACGGCGGCGGCGATTCCATCGCTTCCAGGTGCTTCAAGAGCGCCTCGAATACGTCTCTATCCAATTCAATGGTCCACATGTTTCAACTCTCTTTCGCTTCATAAAATTCCCGTTCGCAGTCGTTGCAGGTCATGTTGTCATATACAGACAATAAAACCCATTGCGCGCCGTCCCATTTGGCGCACGCGTCGCGGATTATGTTGTCGCTCCCGCAATGCGGGCAGAGTAGTTTAGTAGTCATGGTCCCATGTCTCCCCATATGATTGCAGCAGTTCGAGCCGCGCGAGCTCGCGTGACAGGGCGGCGGCGCGGTCGGCGTCGTCGTCCCATAAAGCGTCCTGTATCTCGCGCCGCAAGCGCGTGATCGTTAGCGAGATTGATTCAGTCATGCGGCGCGCCCAACGCGAAACCCATGCAGGTTAATGACAATATCCCTGGGGCTCTTGCTGCTATTGCCAGCGCACAAGCCGCAGGCCGCGCAATTGGTCCGCGCTCCGTTTTCTTTAGCAGCCGGGCAACCGATTTCGGTTGTGGTGCGCGCCTCTTTTGCTTTCTTGGCGCGGAAGGTCCGCCAACCGCAGGCGCTTGCGAGTAATTG
>Ga0208783_10000124_pt1 | contig 45017 bp, 89 predicted proteins | sample DEB19_08_DNA_2_FD_184529 | JGI IMG/M metagenome (GOLD analysis project Ga0208783, IMG submission 184529) | Aqueous microbial communities from the Delaware River and Bay under freshwater to marine salinity gradient to study organic matter... | ecosystem: Environmental > Aquatic > Marine >... | reverse complement strand
GTAATTCCATATCCTGCAATTGTTGTAGGGGTTGATGAAATCTTAGACCAAGCTAAGCTTGTTAACCATGATGGATTTGAATATGTTCCACCAGTTGAAACGCCATCTGTAATTCCATATCCCGAAATTGTAGTTGGAGTTGAAGAAATCTTAGTCCATGCAAGCCCTGTTATCCAGGATGGGTTTGAATAGCTTCCTGTAGTATAAACTCCATTTGTTACAGTTCCTGCATTTCCAGAAACATCACCAGTTACATTACCAGTAAGATTACCTGTAACATTTCCACTTACATTTCCTTCGAGTGTGGCTACTGCTAAGGTATCTAGAGATCCCTGAGTAAAATTAACTGTTGTTGTAGGCTCATCTGTTACGCCTTTGAATAGTTTCCATTTATTATCTGAAGCATCACGAACAAGTCCCGCATGTTGATATGTGCCATTATCAAATGATGCTACAAATCCAAGGTCTACTGAGTTTCCAGTATTTCCCTCTCCAATATAAATAAGTGGATCATTTACAATTAAGTCTGCTGTATTTACAGTTGTAGTTGTTCCATTAACTGTAAGATTTCCAGATAGAGTTAAATTTTGAATTGATAAGGTTTTTGTATTTACCCAGTTACCAGAAGTTGAATCATATTTTAGAACATCATTATTAGCAACAGAAGATATTGCTACGTCATGTAGTTCATTTAGCTCATATCCATTCTGTGGCTTAATATAAACCATACCATTGCCATTATTTGCTTTTGCTACCACTCCAATAAATACCATATGGTTTGGAGCAGATGGCTTTGTTGATGTAAATGATCCTGGTGTTGAACCAAGCCAGAGTATGTCTCCTGGTGTATATGATCCAAGCGAAAGTCCAGAAAGCATTCCTTGCGTAATAATTAAACCATCGGCTGATGCTGCAATTGATTCTGCTGCAATACCGATTGTTTTTGAAGATGTTGTATCTGATGAATTAGAGGCTAATCTTACAGAAGGCCTGTCTCCCTGTGCTCCATATAGATAAACTACTGAACCTTTAGGAATTGTTGAGCCTTGAGCATTAAATACTTTGAGAACAATATCTCTACCAATATGATTTGCAAAGTTTCCGCCAATTAATCCCAGCTGTAGGGTTCCATCAGTTGCATTCCATGATAATTCTCCTTCTGCAGGAGTTACTGTTGCTGTTTTATCAATTTGAATCGAGTCAACTGAGGAAATTTTTCCAGTTATAGTTAGATTATTAGAAACTGTTACATCATTTGGAAGTCCAACAATTACTGCTCCAGTAGATGTATCAACTTCTACCTCATTTGCTGTACCAGTTAATGATGTTACACCAGTGTTATAAAATTCAATTACGTCATTTGTAGCATTTGCTAGTGCTCCAACACCATTGCTTCCGACAAATGTTAGAGTGTCGTTATTGCCATCTGCTACAACTGTAGTTGCGCCTACGACAATATTTTTAAATATATTTTGTGATGACCCTTTATCTGTATTAGTAAAGGCAAGGGTTCCTGCACCTGTTCCAGAATCTGTATATGCTACAGAAACTCCGTCATGAGTAGATCCTGTAATTAATCCAGCTACAGCATCTCGTGCTTCTTCGTCTGTATATCCAGGAGCGGCTGCAAGGCTGATTGAGTTAGCATTATCATTATATGAAACTGTAATATTTGTATGAGTTCCATTTGCCAATGCTTGTGCTGCTGCATCTTGAGCTAATTCTGCAGAGAAGTATTTATTTGTAGTACCCTCTTGAATATTATCTGTTGAATATGCTGCTTCTCCACCAAGTGGGATTGGGAATCCGTTAATTGTAATAGAAGAGTTTGCAAGTTTATTATTTGCAATTGATCCTGCAAGCATAGTATTTGTAACTGTGCCTGTATCTCCACTAGTAATAACAGTTCCTGAATTATTTGGAAGAGTAATTGTTCTATCTGCTGTAGGCTGTGTAGCTGTAACAGTTGTGCTATATGTATAGTCTGCATCGTTCCAGAGAATAATTGAGTTTTCTGGAATTACTAAGTCTCCACTAGAATTTAGTTCTGCTGGTCCGCCAGGAGCTCCTTGGTCTGCAGCTAAAATATATTGATTAAGACTATTTGATAAACCTGAAGGAGTTACGTTTGCATAATTTGGTGTGGCTGTCCATGTTGCACCAGTACCAATTTTAAATTTAAGGGTATCTGTTTCAATACCTATCTCACCTGCACGAAGAACGGGATCTGCTGATACCCAGTTTGCGGCGGTGTCTCTGCGTAATTGAATTCTAACTGCCATTTTCTATGCTGCTCCTCCGTCTATTATATCATTGTTTGGTGCTGATGAATAGTTTGAAGTTGCCGCTCCACCGTCCATAGATACAATATAATTTAAATCTGAAACATATTGACCATAATCAACATGGCGAACAAGACCTTCTCCAGCGTAGTGTTGGTGATCCAATAATTCTTTAGGACCAGCCACGTCATACCAGATATTTCCGTTATATACCTTTATTGTATTTTCAGAAGAATCAAAATACACTCTTCCTTGTGCTGGAGATGCTGGAGCATCTGCTAATACCTCAAATGAGTTTGAAGTTCCACTTCCTCCGCCGCTTCCTGTTCCAATTATAGACCAAGTAGCGCCATTGAAAAACTTCAAAGCATTAATTGTACTGTTATAGTAAATTTCTCCAACATAAGATCCTGTAGGATCTGAACTTAGGGCTGGCGGAGCAATCGTTGTCTTAAATTGCTTTGCCACGTTAACCTACTACTATTACCTTGTATGCTCCTGCTGAAGGGGCTGTAGCAAATTTAATTGTTACAGCAGAGGCAGATGTAAGTTCGACATCTGTTTCTACCTTAGCATAAGGTGATGCAGTTTCAGATACCTGAACCATCACATCTGTAGTTCCTAAATTATGTGTTACTGTATAAGATGTTGCTGAAGTTGAAAGAGTTTGAACATACTTACGTGTAATTGCGTGGTAATTTGTACCATCATTTGTAAGGGTCCAGTTATCATTTGTCTCATTCCAAAGTACTGATACATTTGTCTCTGTTCCACGTTCAACTTCAAGACCAGCATTAGCTGTAGGAGAAGTCGTAACATTACTATTTAATACAACAACGTTATCTTCAATTGTTACTTGCTCTGTATTTAGTGATGTTAGGGTTCCGTTAACTGTTAAGTTTCCGCCAACTGTCAAGTCGCTGGTAATTGTTACGCTATCTGGAAGTCCAATTGTTACTGCTGAATTTTCTGATCCTGAACCAGATACTTCAATTTCTCCAGCTGTTCCAGTTATTGTAGCTACATAATTGCCAGTTGTTTGAGTTGCAAGGTTAACATTCTTGATGCTTACTGCACCATTTGTTACTGTAAAGTCTGCATCTGCGAATGAAGCAACACCCTTATTAGATATCGATGCATCTTCGCCAGCTACCGTAATTGATGTTCCAGTATGAGTTACATCAATTCCTTCTCCGCCTAGAATTGATAGGCTATGTCCTGATGGCGTTAAAGCACCAGAATCAGTTGTAACTGTCTTAACTACTGTATCTTCTAGCTCTACATGTCCAGTAGTTACATTGAAATCATCTGCATTGAATGAAGCAACACCTTTATTAGATGTGCTTGCATCTTCTCCAGCAATTGTAATTGTATTATTTGTTACAGTTGTATCAATTCCTTCTCCCGCCGCAAATGTGAGAGTATCGGTTAGAAGGTTTACTGTATCTGCTGTTCCAGATTCTGCAGCAATTGAAAGTGTTGTTGCTACGTTTACAGTTCCTGCAGCAGTCAAACGACCTTGTGCATCTACTGTAAATGTTGGAATCTGTGTTGTTGAACCATATGATCCTGCAGTTACTGTAGTATTATCAAGATCGATAGTTGTAGTTCCAGCATTATCATCATATGTTGCTGTGAGGGCGACTCCACCTATTACGGAAGATCCAATTACATCTTGGATTACTTCTGTGGAACCAGACATTGGCATCCATGGGCCATTAGGCGATGCCAATCCATTGTAATAGTACATCGTGTTATTCGATGTATCATAATAAATCTGACCAGAAACTGGGCTGGACGGAGCCGAACCTAAGTTCTGAATTCGAGCGTTTTGTAACTCATTCTTATTGAGATCAACGCTAACTAAAAATTTTCTTGCCATTTGCTTTGCTCCTTAAGACAGGTACGCTGTCCCTGAAAACGGTTGAGCCATTGTCAGTGTTAAAGTGTTGTTATTATTATAGTCTATTCCAGTTTCTAATACATCTCCAGCGCTTGACTTAACCGTAACATTAGGCTTTATTCCTAAATTATGGGGTATCGCTACTGAATATATTCCATCTACTGGTCCAGTGACTTGAGCCATTTCCCAAGAGTAAACAAATGTGGCATTTAGGTAGTAGCTTGTTGCTCCAGCCCAAGTTAGGTCTGTAGGCTTAGGGCCATAAAATTTTGTAGTTGTCTTATCATAGTAGAAATCTCCCTCTAGACCCAAATTCTCTGCTGGAATCCCATTTCCATTAAGAATTGTTTTACCACGGGGACCTTGTGGACCAGGGGTATTTACTACAACTTTACTAACTTGTTCTGTTACTACTACTGTTGGGTTATCGTTATTATTTATAATAGGCATTAAATTGTCACCGATCTACTCAATGTCATAAAGCCCTCTAGCAATTTAATTTTATTTGAATTGCTGTCAATAAGCATGATGTCATATGAGGATTTTGGATAGAATAACTTATTAGTCTGAGTAGGAGTAATCTTAATGGTTAATTTACCATTTGGCCCGTCAATTGTTATTCCACCTGTAGAAGGTGAGGTTAATGTGAAAGCTAATTTGCTTCCGCCCTTTGTATCACGAACCTGCATTTTTGCGGTGCTACCAGTGATATCAATGGGATCTCCATCGTTGTCTTTATATTCAACGGTAAATGTGAAGGTAGTGTTTTGATCCACTTCCCAATTTTTTTGTCCTGCCATTTGCTAAAATCTCCTAAAATAGGAAAACTCCTACGCCCATTTTAGCATAGGAGCTATCCTAACTACTTATTAAGTTATTACTTCTTTGTGAAGCCGAAAGCTGGCTCATTTGGATTGAGTGCCTTCAGGATAACTGGGAGACATGCGGCAATACCGCCCTTAATTAAATCTCCTGGGTCTGTGTTACCAGTCATATATAGAGCAATGGCTGCACCAAGAAAGTGACGACCATAGCTTGCTAACGCTGCTAGAATTTTCTCTTGCATTGTTACCTTTCCATCATTATTTAGATCTTCTTTTGCCATAAGATCCTCCTATTTCTGGGCCTTGTGCCCAGGAATTTTGGGTTTCCCCAATATTTATTATATACCTTTTAGGCGGAAATGTCTACAATCTCACAATTGCCGTCTGAAGTACAAGCAAGAGTTTGAGTCCCAGATGTTCCGTCTTCTGTTTCATAGAAAGACAAATCTTCCCATCGAATAGAAGAAGGCATTTTAGAAAGAAGTTCAAGATATTCAGTCTCAGTTACTTCTTGGTATGGTGCTTGCTTATATGAGTGATCTGAATGCGGTAGGAATGAAATTCCAGATACCTCATCAAAATGCTTATATACCCATGCCCCTACTTCCATCCATTCATCTTCCTTAACAGAAACTGTAATTGATGGCTTGTGTTCACACCAAGCACGTTGGTAAACCAACCATGTATTTAAATGTTCAATTGCTGTAAGATCATTACGTAGAATTGCACCTTCTGGTGCTTTTACTGGAAATGAAAATACGTATGTATCATTTGGCTTCATGAAGTCATCTTCTACTGGAATTCCGACTTCTTTTAGAAATGTTGATAATGGGTCTTTCTTGTCTCCACGAACTGTACGAATATAATACTGTGAATGCCATGGATGCATTCCTGAAGATACTCCAACAAGTTGTGATACTGTTCCAGAAGGCTTAACGCATGTAATTGCTGCTGATACTGGAATCTTAAGAGATGCAGCCATTTCAGCATTAATTTCTCTAGCGTATTCACGAAGCCCTTCTAGTGTCTGCTCAAGCTTCTTCAAGTCCTGCTTTCCAGAAAAGAATTTGTTTCCAAACTGTCCAGTAAGAGAAACTCCTAATAGACGTTCTTCTTCTGTATTATCTTTCCAGATTTTACGTAGGTATTTAAAGTCTGTAAGAGTTGACTGCCATGTTCCAAGGATAGTTGCTAGACGTACCTTTTCTGCTACGGTTTTAGGAGTGTCGTTTTCACGAATTACAACTTCGGATAAATTACAGAACTGATAAGGTCTAAGGATAATTTCTGAGCAGGGGTTGGTTCCATAATGGATTTCAGGATCCCGCCTTCCCCATTTTCCTGCTTGCTTTTGAGCAGCGGCAACATTGTATATGCCACGCTCACCTGATTTGGAATCATATAGATTCTTCCATTCCGCAATAAACTGTTCCATTTCTGGCTTACGAGAATATGCTACTGAATTATTTGAAAGGGCTCGCTGTGAGTTGTTTTCCCACCAGTTTCCTGATTTTGCTGCTGCCATTTCAATATCATTAATATTTGAAAGAGAGATCATCGCAGAACGACGAACTCCACCAACCACAACGATTTCGCCAATCTTACACATAATATCATGAGCCTCAATAGGCTTCAACTGGCGACCTGCTGCAGCTTTAAATTTTGCAATTGTAAAGTCAAAAAGGTTAATTAATGGTTGTGGTCCAGAAGAACGACCACCCATTGTCTTAAGACGTGCACCTGCTGGACGAAGTTTAGAAACATCTACAGATGGAATCTGTCCCGCCCATAGCATTGCAAGAAGTTCTCGGTATGCTTTTGCCCAACCAGTTTTAGAGTCCTCAACTACGATTGTAGTTGTAGACTTTTCAAATGATTCTGGGACGGCAGGAAGCTTATTAACATACTTGTATTCTACAGAGAAACCAACACCTGTACCACACATAAGAATATACATCGTCTCATCAAATGATCGTGGTGAATCTACTGGAACAAATGAGCAGTTATATCCTGCAACATGGTCTCTTTCAAGAGCAGCACCTGCAGTCATTACTGCTCGCATTGAAGGCATTACGCTTCTGTCATATACAGCCTTCTTTAAATCTTCTACAAGTTTAGAATCTGGCTCATATGCATAGTTAGTAAAAAGATGATCAAGCATATACGCAAAATATCTATCTACAGTTTCACCCCATGTTTCACGACGGTTTTCTTCAGGGATCCATCTTGCATATCGTGACAATGCAATAAAGTTTTCATAGGGGTTTTCAATAGTTCTTGACATTTTTGAGTAAAGCTCCTTCTCCGCCTTGCGGTTTAATTTAAAAAATTGAATAGATACCAATTCTACCAAACTTTATTTAGTGTGGGAAGAGGTTTTAGAATCTTTCTTCTAAATGTTTAAATGCATTCTTAGTCAACTGAGTCCAACTATATTGTTCATGTATTTTAGTTGACTGAGCAAAGTAATAACCAGATAAAGCTTTAAAATTAATTGCGGCAAAAACCATTTGATCTTCTAAATGCTCACGATCTGGCTTAAAGAAACTTCCTAAATGTGGATCTCCTACTGCTTTAGGAACTCCTTCTGTTTCTGCATCTGTAAACCTTGACTTTAACTTTAATGGACCAATAAATTCTTTATAATGTGCCCAATCATAAGTTGTTATAACTGGCATGCCTGTAGCAAGCCCTTGTAGTGGAATAAATCCAAATCCTTCTCCCCATGTAGGATAAACCAAAACGTGGTGGGAATGATAAAGATCTACTAGCCTATCTATTGGATACTCTTCTGTAATAACCTTAATATTACTATATTTATGTTCTGGCAATATAAGATTTTCATCATCATATAATCTAATAGTATGTGGACCTATTGATTTTATTGTTAATTGATATTCTGGATTATTACCAAATAGTTTAATGAAAGTATCTACTACTGCCTGCCCGTCTTTTCTTGGAGAAGGTTCTCCTACATGCAAAAACTTTAACGGTTGTCCTTCTTTAATAATTCTTTTTACAGGTTTCCATATTGACTCTATACCATGTGGATAAACATATATTGGTTTAGTTATTCCATTATTACGATATACATCTGCACACCAATCAGATGTTGCCCAAACTTCATCACATAAATTCATACGCTCTGTCCATTCTGGACGGATCTTAGTAGATTCCCACGGAGTATAACCAATCTGATATTGATTTTTATGTAATTTATAATGATGAGGTTGTGTAAAGTTTAATTGAAGTTGAGCTTGAGGATTTGCAAAATCTACTTTATGTCCTAATTCTTGTAATGTACGAACAATATTTTGTCCAGCATAGCCGAAACCTACTGCTGGATTTAATCCCGCCTTAATTGTGTAATAAGATATATGCATTAAATTCCTAGTCAACCAGCTTGACACTAATTGTCAAACAATGCTATTATTATAGTTCGTTATCTCTATAGGAGGAAATGCCCATGGAGAATATCAAACAACGTGTGAGCGAAGTTGCTCATACTTGGACATCAATAGCAATGATAACATTATTTCTATTTGGTGTCCAGCCTCAACCGATAGAATCGGCGCAGGCATTGGTAGTAGAACCAAGCAAGACACAACTACAACTGAAGAAAGAAACGCTGGAAAAATTCAGCAACACTGTATACAAACCTTCAGAAATGTTGTCAGATACAGAATTAAAAAATCTGTTGAAGGCAGTAGGATTTGAAGGAGTAGCCTTGAAAAAGGCTTGGGCCATTGCCAAAGCGGAGTCTAATGGACGCCCGATGGCATATAATGGCAACAGGAATACTGGAGACAGTTCCTACGGAATTTTTCAGATTAACATGTTGGGAAAACTCGGCATTGATCGTAAAGAGAAATTCGAATTAAAGTCGAACATATTATTGTTTGACCCAGTAATAAACGCAGAGATAACGTACTACATGACCCAAGGCGGTAATGATTGGAGTTCATGGTCATCCCATACAACTGGGGCGATGAAAGAGTGGTTAGGAAAGTTTCCTAATTAATAGGAACGGAGAAGTCATTGAAGGTACAGATAGTATCTAAATATTTGGCTTTAGCAGCAGAGGGCCTTGTGCAGAAAATGGATTGTCCATTATGCCAGGGCCTTCTGATGCCTAACCAGGATTTAAATGATATAATTTATGTATACTGCCTAGCATGCCAGTATAGAAATAACATTGGACTTGTAGAATATGAACGAATGGAAAAAGCCGTCAGAAATATCTGAAATCCAAACCGACGGCGGTCAAATAAAAGAAACAGACGCTATGGGTAGAGAAAAATTCTGGGAAGACTTGGGCAGACCAAATGACTGAAAACGAAAAATCACAAAATTTAGAAGATAACCTAGACATGGTTAATTACATCATGCTACATAGAATTTATGATCTATTAACAATTATTGCAAATAAGCTAGTGGGACCTGAAGATACATCCAAACTTATACAGTATCATGAACAAGGATTTTTATTGGGTCCCACTCCAGCATATACACCATCTGAAGATTCTTCAGAAAACTCTTGACTTAGAAAATTCGCTATGTGATAATAATCTTGCACTGGTTGTAGCATCCCACCACTTTTGCTCCCAGTGCTTGCACGTAAGTGCAGCAAGACCCATTCGGATCCGCCTCTGAATGGGTTTTGTCCTATATAGAGCACCCCTGGCAAGAATTGAACTTGCGACACATGGCTTAGAAGTCCATTGTTCTATCCACTGAACTACAGAGGTATGGAGCCCAATATCAGATTTGAACTGATGACCCTCCGCTTACAAGGCGGATGCTCTGCCACTGAGCTAATCGGGCGTGGAGCGGATGATGAGAATCGAACTCACCCCTTCTGCTTGGAAGGCAGAGGCACTACCAATATGCAACATCCGCATGGCTGGACCACCAGGGCTCGAACCTGGGACCTAGAAGTTAACAGCTTCCCGCTCTGCCGACTGAGCTATGGTCCAATTATTATAAGTATACTAAATGTAGTGCGAAATGAAAAGTGCGCCCGAAAAAAGTGCGGCGGGACTAGAAGAGATGTTTCACATGAAACAATAGAGGGCCAATTATCCTATTTACGAAGCCTTACGTATTTTCCTGAAATGAGTCCTAATACGATGACAATTGCTACATACGATCTCACATTTAGCAATTTCTTCATCTATCTTCTTCTTGGACAGAGTTGGGATTAATTCCATTACATTTGCATGTTTCTTACCACGGACGTGGTCAAAGTCCATGACATAATATGGATAATTGATCCCACAGTCCAAACAAGGAGTCCTCTCCTTGAGCTCTCGTATATACTTGGCCAAATAAGCCTTTTGCTTGGCAATAGAGAGCTTTTCAGTCTTCATTGGTTATAATGCCTAGAACAAGGGATCATATGGCTCTAGTATATCAAGGAAATTTTTTCGACTACCCGCCTTTTTTAAATTTTAACCATGCTTATACATGGCTTAGCCATGTTCATACCATTTAGGAGTAGGACTTAAATATGCAATTGCTTTATTTAGTAGATCAATATCATCTCTGAATTGTCCTAATCCGATATTACAAGAATTACAGAGCCATGATCTGAATGCTCCTGTTTTCCAATCATGATCTAGATACCATTTTGGAGAATCCCCGCCACAAATTGGACATCTATAATTTTCATCTGGATATGGATTCTCTAATTTTAGTCGACTAGTAATTTTTTGAGATATAGATTGACAAGGACGACATACAGATTTGTAATGAATTTTCTTTGTGCTTGTAACAGCAATAACCATTTCTTCAATTGGTTTTTCTACTTTACATACACGACAAGTTCTAAACCTTTGAGTCATTCTTTAGGGTTTTTAATAAACATAAAATATAGAACCCAAAGAGTTAGTCCTATGAAAATTACTGCATCCATTGTATTACCCGCCTTATTTTATTACATAGATATCATATAGATATATATTGATATCTGGGAATTTAGATTTTAGCAAAGCCCCCCTACCCCCCATAGATTAAAAATCTATTTGAGATAGAGAAGCTGACATCTGGTATATTTGAGTATCAGTGTAAGCCCCCCACAAACCATGATAAGTATAACATTAAAGATTTTGATAGGTCAAGAGTTTTTACAAACTTTTTTATGATTGCTTAAAGTCATGTGTGCAAAGTCAGATCTAACATCTATTTCCGCCCCGCATTTATCACAAACAACGATTCGATTAGCTGCCATGTAGGAATAATATCATATTTGATTCTAGTTGACTAGTAATTTAGATTTATAAAAATGTTAATATAATTTTAATTTGTATGATCCACGATTTTAAAATGTCCGTTTTGTCTAATTAGTGCGCCCATATGTGTTCTAACTCACAGAAAAAAGTATGTGATGTGCCTCACAATGTCCTAATATGTCCGAATTGTCCCCTTGAAATTGTCGGTGGGGTCGTGTAGAGTTATATATATAACGAAAGGAGATAACCACAATGGATTATCTAGACTATATGGACGAAATCTACGAGGAATTAGTAGAGGAGTTTGGACACGAGATAGAATCTCAGTGTGTTCATAATCACACCGATTAGAGGGTGTGTCGCCTTGATAATGTCGGTCATAGGTGATAGTCTTACAGACATAACAATTAAATAAGAATTAGAGCGTGAGCCTAGCAAATAAACCGAAAGGGTGAGCCTAGCAAATAATCGCTCCCAACAAAATTAACTAACGAAAGGTAGGTAGCCAAATGAGTGCTAATCTATACAATGTCCAATCCCTACTAGTAGGCAAGGCTTATCGTAGCCGTACCCTAGAGGGTATAATCCAAGACGCTGAGCCGTCTGATGTCTTCTATGATAACGCTAATGCGTACCTTGTCCGTATCCGCCCTACTCATGGGCTTAGCGATAAGTATCGTATCGTAGCCGTAGCGTGTGATTAGTATCACACCTACGCCCTAGCGTGTCGGCTTGATAATGTCGGTCAAGTCTGATAGTCTAACGACATAACAAAATAAACAAAACGAAAGAATAGGAAATAAATAAATGAAAATCGAAACCGCAATATGGAATGGTAAGAAAACAAGAGTTTTAGCAGTGCCTAGTTTCTCTACTTCAGATGAAGCCCTAGAGTTTCTAAAGGAAATACAGAAACTAGATAAAGAGGCAACTCTTACAATTACAGCAGTTAGCCAATACAACTAAGAAAGGAAACTAGATAAATGATAAACGCCGTTCAAGTAATCAAATGCTCATCGTGCTATGGTGAGGGCTTAGTTTTCATCGGTGATGAAAATGACTTTCATATTGAACCCTGCGAATGTGTAAAGGAGTTAGCGTAATGTATGCTATGTCTTGGGAACTAAATAATCGTGACTACAAATACGAAAGTATTCAACACGGATATTCTGAAATAGATTTCTATGATGAAGAAGAAGAAAACGAAATAGAGGAAATCTCTCTTGAAGAAATAATGGAAGATGGTTTTGATTTAGAGGAGGAGGTTTTCTAAATGTGGGAAAATGATTTCTTAGGTATTCACCTAGATGAATATGGATTTACAATAGATAGCGCATGGTTTTATTTATCTATTAGTTATAATCTGCTACTAATTGCGGGAGCGTTTATTCTAGCCCGCCGATTTTATCTAAAGCGCAAGCGTGTAAGGTAAATCACAAAAAGGATCGGCGTGTCGATTTGACAAATCGGCAGCTGGCCCGCACGTTCTTGCGGGCGTTATTCACAGCTTTATACACAGGTGTGGAAAACCCCTGGATTTTGAGCGTAAGTTATCCACATGACCTAAATCACAAAAATAGTTTTGCGACACGCCCGAAAAACGGGTCAAAATGTCAGTGGTCTATGTTAGGATACTAGTATCAAGATAAAAGAAAGGTAGGTCAGAAAATGACTACACTAAATAAAAATGAAATAATCGGATACTTAGTAGATAATGATTTTTGCGTAACAGATAAAATCTGCGTATTTTGCTCATCTCTAACAGACGGGTGGAACGCTTTCTGCCCTAGATGTCGTGACTATAAAGGAATGATGGATTTGTATTCCGCCGTAGAATACTACGGAACAGAAATCCTACCTAACTAAGAAAGGAAAACTAATAATGGGTTATTTAGAAATTTTTGAAATGAATGAAAATGGTGCTGGTTGGGTATCATTAGAAAATGCTTCCACTTCTACTAAACTAGATTTGGAATTAGCAATGCTAACAAAAGCAGAAGTGAAAATGCTTTGCTTTGTTTGTCATAAAGAAATCGCAAAAGGAAATGTTTGCGTAAATCATAAAAATGTTAGAGGCGCAGTTTATTTTGAATAAAAATAAATAGCGTGTCGACTTGACAAAATGATCAGCTGCCCGCACAAAAGCTATGGGGGCGATTTGTCTTTTAAGTCCATTATGTCCGATTTGCCAGATCCCTGCGACACGCCGAGGAATTTGTGAATTTTCTCACACGGCTTGAGCGTCTCAAAATATGAAATTACTCGCTAGTAAGTTGAAGAATGTCAGTGGCTTTTGGTAAAATTACGGAGTAACAAAATGAAAGGAAAACTAACTATGAAAAGTTATTCAATTGTCGATTTGCTAGTAGATACTTACTACGCACCTACTTCTCTCCGCCGTCGTTTCAATGGCGGAATTATCAACCACGCAGAAAAGCGTGAGGATATTTATTTACCAGAAGGCTATGAGGCTTTCGCTATTCGCTACCGCCCAACAGGTCGCTTCAATGACGAATGGGCAACAGTAGCCGTCAGGGTCGCCGACTACTAAAATGTCGGTGGCTTCCGCTATAATCTAATCAACTAAACGAAAGGGAAACTAAATGAAACTAGATGAATTCAAGGCTCTTGTTATAGAGCAACGCAAGGCGCAACAGGCGCAAAACTTACAGGCGATTTTGTCAGTCGCTTCTGCTACAATTCCAGCAACAACAGAACGAAAGGAAAACTAAAAATGGAAAAACTAGAATACATTGTAAATCAAATCCTAGACTGCGATTTGTGTAATGGTGTCGGTGCTCAGTATTTCTCTAATGGAGAGGACTACGATTTCGAGGACTGTATTTGTAATCCTTATGGGATTATTCTTGACGGGAAAGATGTCATTTTTGATAATGGCATACTTTCAGAAAATCAACTATTCGCAACAGGGGAGGCTATCTAATGAAAAAAAATGTTTTGATTAGTTATGTAGTAGAAGCAGACAGCGATTTGTCTGCTATCTTTGCCCTGAATAAATCTCTTTCTACTTTGCCTGATAGCGAATTAGTAAAGTTTGACGCTTTTGATGTTTTGGAGGTATCAGAATAATGATGACCCGTAAAGACTATGTTGAAACCGCTAAAATTCTAAACTATGTTAGCGATAAAACTCACCCTGCCGTTTTTTCTAAAATGGTTGTTGATTTCGCAGAAATGTTTGCGAAAGATAATCCGAGATTTGATGCGAATAGATTTTATTCCGCAGCGAATTATAAAATTCCAAGTTTTAGAAGTTAGGAAATAAAATGACAAAAGAAAAAGTAAAACGTGTTCAAGAATTGCGCCGCAGTAATGCGGCAACACCAATTCCGTCTAAGAAAAAATATAAACGAAAATCAAAAAATCAAAAAGAAAAATATCTAAAAACTTATTGCGAGCTGATCGCTCCGTTTTTTAGATAGTTGAAATTTCAACAAGCCCGCACACGGTGCGGGGTCGGGCGTGTCCTTACGAATGTGATAATAATCACCCCGAAACCTGCGGCGTGTCGCTGAAAATGTCAGTCGTTTACGCTATAATTGCTGCGTATCCCAACGAAAGGAAAAACTAATGGGTTTAGATATGTATCTCCACGCTAAAAAGTATGTGGAAAAAATTGACTGGAATAAATTGAGAGATTTAGACCTTGACATGGATAGCGATGAGGCTATCATGCCACTCTGGAATGATATTGTAGAAACGGCAGGAATGAAAGATATTGCTACCGATATCTATGGTGTAAATGTTGAAGTAACTGCTGCTTATTGGCGTAAGTCTAATCAAATTCACAAATGGTTTGTCGATAATGTACAAGGTGGAAATGATGACTGCGGCAATTACTATGTGTCTAAAGATAAACTAAAGGAATTGCGAGAGACTTGCCGTCAAGCCTTATTCGCTAAAGACCCTAGTTTGCTGCCGCCGCAGGCTGGCTTCTTCTTTGGCTCATATGATATCGATGAATGGTATTGGGAAGATATCAAGCGTACTATCAAGAAACTAGACCGCTTGTTCGAATTGCCCGATTTCGACCAATTGTCCTTCTACTATAACTCATCTTGGTAAATGTCGGTGGGCCCTGCTACAATAGGGCCCATAACGAAAGGTCTATAAATGAAACTAAAACGCTCTAACGATAGGAAAGTAACTAATGCCGTCTCCCCAAATGGTAAAACCCCAACAATTGCTAACACCTTCGGATTACCCGCAGGAAAGGCTTATTCATGTCCTGGCGCAACGTCTATCTGTGAAAGTGTTTGCTACGCTGGTAAACTTGAAAAGGTATACAAGGGAGTAAAGGCTACTCTTCTCCATAATTGGGAGCTCCTACGTAATGCCGACATGGATGCCATGCTGCTATTACTAGATGAGATGATTGTTGACTTTGTCAATGATTGTGAAAAGCGCAATGCTAAAAAATTATTCCGTATTCACTGGGATGGCGATTTCTTCAATGATACTTACGCATATGCCTGGAAGACTGTTATATCTAATCATCCTGACATTCAATTTTGGGTATATACACGAGTAAAGTCTGCAGCGCTTATTCTTAGAGGTACACCTAATCTATCTCTTTATTATTCTACCGACGATGAAAATAAAGAAATTGCTCATGACCTAAAACTAAATCAAGGTATCCGCCTTGCTTACTTAGGCAAAACGTTTGCTGTCACCGAAAGCACAATGAAAGAATTGACTGGCAAGCCTGGCGCTAAATGTCCTGAGAATGCTAAGAAAATTCCTCTAATTTCTACTAATGGTTCTGCCTGCGTATCGTGTGGCCTATGTGTGTACGGTAAAGCAGACATTCGATTTTCTGCGAGTAAAAAATAATGCCTGCTAATATTTTTACTAATCAGATCGCAGAATATTTGGAGGTCCCTTTAAATGTTGCAGAATCAATTCAAAATGTTATCGATACTTATTTTTATTTAGACTGGAGCGAATGTGATAAATTTGAAATGCATGCAACGTTCTTAGCTGCATATCAATTTTATAAAAACGAGCTGTAGAGCCCGCACACGTATGGGGGCAAAATTTGTTTTACGTCAAGTTACGACACACCCTGAAATTTGTGAGGTTTATCACAAAATAAATCTACGACACGCCGATAGCCAAATGGTAAATGTCGGTGGCTTCGGCTATAATTGCGCTATCAACAAACGAAAGGAAACAAATGCTAAACACAGATAACTGGGCTTCTTACCCGTTTTCCGTCGAGGGTGTAGATTTTGTATCTAAACTAGACCCACAAGGCTCTTTCTATCCACAAGTAGAACGCCTGCCTGCTGGAGTATTTACTGCTGAAAATACTCGTATGGTAACTGAACTAATCGGTAATCCTGCTCTCTTTACTCGTCAAGAATTGCAAGATGAGTTAGACCGCATAAATGCTGGCGCTTCGCAGGCTCTCGTAGCCTTAGCCTAACAATGTCGGTGGGCTAGTGTATAATCTAGCCCACCACAACAACGAAAGGAAACAAATGTTATCAACCGCAACCGCCCTTATCGAAGCAACCGAACAGAGTATTTTTGATGAGGAAGTAATGGGCTTTGCTCAGGCTTTCTGCCACAATGCTAAAGACTTGGATACTGAACAATTCGCTAAGTCTATTTATGTTTATTCTTGTATGCTTGCTTCTCTCGCAGTAGATAAGGCTATGAAAGTTTTACTAAGCGAAGATGAAATCATAGACCTAATGAACGCTATTGACGAATTGGAAACAATGAGAGATGAGGTAATGAACAATGGGGAGTAATTTCGCAACCGATTTAGCTGAACTAGATTTAGGTTTATCTTTAGAGGATAGTATTGCTATCCACTTATCAGCTAATCATTATCCACCCGTTCCCCGCTCTATGGTAGAACCTTGTATTGCCGCCATAGATGCTTATCACGATGAGGATTACCAACGCCTTATTGACCTACCCGCACCTATTACTTGGCGGGATCAAAATCAAGCACCTGCTTCCGCTATCGTAGAGGCTCACCACCTAGACGCTTGGCTTCCGCAGTATGACTAAAATCACACTTTCCAACCCTACCGCTTGTCGGTGGGGTCTGGTAAAATACAACCCTAACAGAAAGGAAAAATAAATGGCAACAACGCTAGAAATCGGACAAACCTTCACAACTGAGAAATCAGGTGTAATCGGTGTAATCAAGGCAGTAGATAACCACCCTTCAGGTGTGGCTCGTGTGCTTCTTGATGTAAATGGCTCAGAACGCTGGACAAGCGTATCTATCTAATCAAATGGCAGGGCTCACCAAAATGTCGGTGGGCTCTGCTACAATCTCTCTCTAACCTAAACGAAAGGAAATCAAATGGCTAGAAACGGAAAATCTATTAGCGTGAAAATCGCTACAACCAAAGTTATCAAGGCTTTGGAAAACAAGTTAGCACAAGTCAAGAAAGACAAGGCTAACCAAAAAATCAACGAGGAGAAATACTCAAAGGCTATGGAAAAGTATAACAAGGAAATCGCTAAGATTGCCCTTGCTAACATTACCAAAGCAAATGACTTATCTGCTCACACAAGATACAATGGCGAACTAAATGTATCTTTCTCTATTCCAAAAGGTAGCCTAGACCTACCTGCTGAACCTGAAAAGGATTTTGAGACTTTTCACGATTGGCAATACAAGGAAATGGTAGATGAAATTGAGAACGCTATCCGTATTCTCAAGATGACCGATGAGGAAGTCGTAAGCACTTCTACTTACAACGCTATCGCAAGATACTTGTAATCTTAGCGGGGGCTAGACAAAATCTAGCCCCCTATGCTAAAATATTTATCCCTACTAACAGAAAGAAAACAAATGTATAAACTAACAGTATTATACGATGGCGATGTATTCGCTACTTACCAATACTCAGATGCCCTACAAGCGTTTGAGGCTTTCGCAAGATGTATAGATGTGGGCTTTGCTGAAAATGAGGCAACCTATAATCTCTCAATGCCAACAGGCAAAATGTATACCAAAAATTTCAATCGAGCAGGATTGGTGTCCGCAAAATGAAAAATCGTTATCGTGTAGAAATCTTTGACGAAATCAAAGATAATGACCTAACTCTTTACTCAGATGAGGGCGTGAATAAAGAATATCTAACTGAACTTGTATTTTCTAATCTCCGCCGCTTTTCTGGTAATGTTCGTGCTTATGTTTTTGATAATCTAAAGAAAAAGAAAACAACAGCACTTTATTTACCGATGGAAGTTATTCCTAAGAAAACGGAACTAACAAAACTTCTCGGATAAAAAGCTTGGGGCGGGATTCTATGTTCCCCCGCCCCATCTTCCCGAAGGCCCGCACAACTGTGGGGGGCGAGCCCCCGTTACGTCAAGTCGACACGCTCCCTGGATCTTGTGATATTCATCACACCTGGACAATTCGGACATATTGTAACTAACTATTGATAATGTCGGTGGTGTCTGTTATACTTAGGCTCAATCTAACTAATGAAAGGAAAAATCTATGGCTCATAACCTAGAAACTAATGGCAGCGAAGTTGCCTTTGCTTTGCGTGGAACTCCCGCTTGGCATAATCTCGCAAATCGAATCTTCTCACAAGATGAAGATGTCTCTACTCAAACAATGCTTGACGAAGCAAAACTTTCCAATTGGAATGTTCGCTTGTCTCCATTGACTGACCATATCTCTACCGAATGGAACGATGTATCTAATGCTCAATTAGTTATTCGTGATAACCCATTCAATGGCGGAACTGATGTTCTTGCTACTGTTGGTAAGCGATATAAGCCTGTTCAGAATGAAGAACTATTTGCTTTCGCAGATAATATTCACGATGCTAATCCCGATTGCCGTTGGGAATCTGCTGGCTCTCTAAAGCAAGGTAAAGTTGTGTTCGGAACTGTTGATATTCCACGCACAATGGTATTAGACCCACAAGGTGCTAATGACCAAACTAAACTTTATCTAATCGTATGGACATCACACGATGGCTCTGTTGCTGTTCAAGCAGCGATTACACCTGTTCGTGTTGTATGCCAAAACACTTTGAATCTTGCTATGCGTAATGCTAAGCAATCATTCAAGATTCGTCATACTCAATCTGTCGAAGGTCGCATTCAAGTTGCTCGTGAGACTCTTGGTCTTGCTCTTGGATACTTTGACGAATTCGAGAAAGAAGCGCAGGGCTTATTCAATCAAGCAATTACTGACGCTGAATTCTCTAAGTTGATTCAGACAATCTATCCGAAGCCTGATAAGGATTCGTCTAAGGTTGCTCTTACTAAGTGGGAAAATAAAGTTGTCTTGCTAGATGACCTTTATCATAACTCCCCTACGAATGCTAATATCAAGGGAACTAAGTGGGGCGCATTCAATGCTCTAACTGAACGCCTTGATTATTTCCGTTCTGGTCGTGGCAATAGCGAATCGCTAATGGCGGGCGCAAGTGGCTTTGACCCTGTTCTTACTGCTGAGAAAAATAAAATTCTCAAGTTAGTAAAATCATTCTAACAAAATGATAAACTAGCGGGGGAACTAAAAATTCCCCCGCTTTTTATTTGGTTCGTTAGCTTAGTTGGTTAAAGCGCTACCCTGTCACGGTAGAGATCACGGGTTCAAGTCCCGTACGAATCGCTATTTGAGAAATATAATCTCAGATAATGAGACGCCCCCACAGCTGAAGGCGGGAATCGTGTGTTACGGATCACATAAAATATCCCCGAATGCCTGGACAATTGTCAGTCCAGGGGTGTATAATTCTCGTCATGTCAAACGAACTGGTTTCATCTAAATATACATTTGCCTGCGACCCAGACGAATGTGATTGCTTGATTGAAGTAACATCATCTGATGGATTTGGATTTCCTTCAGGTGTGGTTGAAATCACATGTCCGTGTGGCCGTAAACCAAACCTATTGTCAGTGCAACATGCTACAATTCAACCAATAAACGAAAGGAATACCATGGAAACAACTACAGAGGTCCCAACGACCTATAATGCTAATCTCCTTGTGCAATACAAGGATATCACTAACGGTGAAGTTACATTTCCAATCATCAAGGTGAATGACCTTGAGTATAAGTTAGAACGCATCAAGAATCTAGAAGACTTTTTGTCCCGTTCACAGGGAACAATTCGACAGATTATTGATAAACTAACTGTTCAAGAGTGGTACAACCCAAACACAGATAAGGACGAAGTTCTTCGTGAACTCTGTGAAATTCTGGACCACGAGCCAAAGCAGGAAATTCGAATCACAGGAACTATGACATTCGAGTTACGCTATGACTGTCCACTCGACGAGGTCGAAGATTTCGATGCTCGCTACTTTGCACAAGACACTCTAACTTTAGATGCATACAACGGAGATGTAATCGTTGAATCATTTGATGTTGAAGATGCAGATATTGAGTTCTAATGTATTTTGAACTTACCGCTCCCGATAGGCTGTCTCTTGAGATGGCCTATTGGGAAGCACAAATTTCTGGACTAGACCCCGAATTCATGCCACCATTGACATTCAATGTTGGAACTGGTAGCATTGAGAAAGTAAGTCGGATTAGAGATAAGTTTAACTTAGTTGAATCTTATACGGCGGATGCACAACCGACGGGATATATAAGGAGATAAAATGGATTATCAGGATGGATTTGAAGACGGTGTTAAATTTGCACGAGAGGTTATTATTAATAATATCCGCTTGTGGGCTGAAACATCTGAGGACGGGCAGGCATATGATGATATCGCTGACCGCCTAGAATTCGGAACCGTCGACTATGACCTCTGAGGATCTAAATAAATGGATTGGGTGTGACCAATGTGGTTCAGCTCAAGCAATGTATTTAATTAAACTATTATCAGGGGAGCTAGCTTTCTGTGGCCATCACTTTAATAAAAATAAAGAGGCCCTTGACAAGGTCTCCTATGAAATAGTAGAATTGAACAAGATAGAAACACCACTAATAGAAAAGGAAGAAATAAATGGGTGACAGAGCAAACTTCGGATTTGTACAGCCGAATGGAAACACAATTGTACTGTATGGACACTGGGCTGGACATCAAATGTTGGGCCGTTTGGCGGATGCTGTAATCGCAGCACGTCCACGTTGGAATGACACAGCATATGCTACACGCATTGCTATCAGCCAACTAATCAAGGACGACTGGAACTCAGAGACTGGGTGGGGTCTACACGTAAATGAGATTGCAGACAACGAGCACAAGATTGCTATCGTTGATTTCAATCAGCAAACGTTTAGTCTTCATGAAGAGGATAGTTTTAGCAATACCTCAAACAAGGTACGTGGTATGAAGAACGAGGCACTATTCACAATGGACCTTTCGACATTCTGTGAGAAGTACGCCTTGGAAGGAATACTAGTCAACTAGTATGATATAATATGAATAGGCCAAACGGTCTATTCATTTATAGGGTGCGGCTAATTAGGTCCTTACCAAGTCGCTAAGTAAAGCAGGTTTACTTAATTCCTTTCGTTTGACTAGCAGCCCTATTTGTCAGGTCCCCGCAATTACTACGGTAAAAGCGGGGATCTCCTTTTTTGCCCGCAGATGGTGAGGGTAGCATATCTGTTTTACGGATGTCAAGTATATTTCCTGAAATTCTCACAATATGGTCAGCTTTGGCATGTGATCCATGCCATATAGACAAATGTCAGTGGTGGGATATATAATTAGGTCATATCAACGAAAGGATATAAAATGCCAAATTGGGTATATAACACTTTGACCATACAAGGTCCAAAGTCAGAAATTGATTATATCAAAGATAGATTGAATCGTCCATTTGATGTATTACATGATAGTTGGAATCCTAAGACTATGGAGATGGAAGTATCTGAAACTCATTATTCCGCCCCTGTCTTTGCATTCTGGAATATCCACTCTCCACTTGAAGAGGGTATTACCATGGAAGAATATGTTCAGCAACCTAGTCGTCTAGGAATTGACCCACAAGACCCTGAATGGTTTGCTAAAGAAATTGCACATGCCAAAACTCAAAAGGATTGGTATAACTGGAATACATCTAATTGGGGAACCAAATGGGATGTTGCTGTTCGTGACGGTGACGAATGGCCTGAAACAGAATTACTTGAATATAAATCAGAGGGTGAGGATAACTGGCTTGTATATAAATATAATACTGCTTGGTCTCCTGCTGTAACAGTTCTAACTAAACTATCTAATCTTGTTCCTAATTCTTTACTTACTTTATCATTTGAGGAAGAAACAGGTTGGGGTGGGGAATATGAAATTCTTCGTGGCAATGTAACAGAACTATTAGATTATGAGAATCGTTGCAGAGATTGTGATGAAATAAACACAATGGATTATTGCGAGAATGAATGTGGAGAGATATGTTCATCTTGTAATTATATGGGTGAGGCAGACCTAGAATGTGTAGCAGAATGTCAGACCCATAAGATATACTTGGATTCCGAGCACGTCCCTGATTATAGAATGGAGCAAATCAATGGCTGAATCATTTCTAGAAAATGAGAACCAAATGGTTATAGACGCAATCTATCATGAGATAGGTGAACAACTTGTCGAAGATTGGGTTCAATCTAATTTAGATGAAGGGCAGATGTATGCAGATTATAGATTTGCAGAAATGTCCAATGATAACTATATCAAAGGTAGGTTTAATCTATTTTATGATTTGAACCCTGAAGACCAATATTACTTAGAATGGGATGAAAATGTCTAATCAATTAATCGAATATATGAAACTTCATTTAATTAGTTTAGAGCAAGATATGGAGAAATTACATTCTGAGGATGTAGTTCCCTATAAAATACTAGAGGCTTCTTGGTCTACCACCGCCCACCTTTTGTCAGTGGCAGAGGATATAATGGGCTCATGAATATAACAGCAACTGAACTAGACCCACGTCTACATAAACTCGTTAACCTTGGTGTTAGCGGCATTGATATCATGCACGGAGAACTCAAAATCAAAATGCTGGAGGCTGAAGCAGAACTGCAAATGGCTCAGGAGATTGAGGAAGAGAACGACTATAGCGACGCTATGGAATCCATGGAACGCAAGTACTGGGAAGGCTATACAGACGCTCTGGCGGCATTGTACAGCCTCACATATGACCTATCATTTGCAATTGCTGATAAGGAGGCAAAGAATGGCAATTAAGGAAGTTGAACTACCTACAGATCTAGAACGCAGGGACAACGTTTATAATGAATTAAACAAGATTGTCGACCAGTTGTCAGCCTTGCCTGTCTTCCCGTCATTGATGTGGACATGGGCCTTTGATGTGCTACGTAACATCTACGAAGACCACAAGGAGGTTGCCGAATACAATGACTATGTCATTGCAGAGGGCACAGAGTTAAAACAAATCTTTGATAAGTTCTGGGAGGATGTAGACAATCTAGGACTCAGCATGGACCACGGCGGAGAAATTGTCGAAGAGGTTATTCGTGACTGGATGATTGACAATGATTTCCTGGTTTCTCTGGATGACGACGGTTGGTTAGATGACTGACCAAGAAATAATTAATTTTAAGTTGGAGCTGGCCCGTGCTTGGATTCAAAGCGGGCAGCAAGACTTGGCCAGGGACCTGGTCAGGTCGATTATAGAGGAGGGCATAAATGAGTAATTACGCACCAAGCTTAGAAATCCTGGAAGTAAACTATTCTGTATCACCTGGTGGGGTAGATACATTTGAAGTCTATGATAAATCTGAGATAGAACCTGTCCAGCTTCCAATATATGAGACAGAGTCCTTGACAGAAGCTGTCCAATTCTGTTACAATTTGGGACGGGATTTTATTGTCCGTACATATGCAGAGTGGGAAATGAGGGAGCTACTTGCAGACATTTAGAGTATATGGTTCCAGGACCCAAGAATTCTATACAGACATTGCTGCAGCAGATCCAGGTGAGGCATATGACATTGCCTATAAGGATCCAATGCAGTGGTTTGAGGTAGAGATAGATGACCCAATTGAACCACATCATGTGGAGCTATTGGACTTACAACTAAATAAAGATAATGTAGAAGACGATTATCCATCAATGGAAAGTGGGATTATCATTGGGGGAACAAATTAATCGTTACGGGACTATTTACAAATTCGTGAATATCCTATATAATAAATACCTATCATGAAAGGATAGAATAAATGACAACAAAGCGAGAATATCTAGCATCAAAGGGAATTACTGTTGGCCGCCGTGGCCGTTTCTCTTCCGCTGCAAAGCAAGCTCTCCAGGAGGCGGAAAGCCAGGGGATCAAGTTCGTAGCTGAGTCTAAGACTCCTAAGAAGTAATCTCATATAATGAGACGGGGGCTGGCGCAAGTCAGCCCCTTCTGATATAATCCAAAGACGAAAGGTGGGAATATGGCGCAATCAAAAGAAATCAAGGTAGGCGAACTACTAGCAAACTCAGTAGAAGACTACTGGTTCAACCCAGCAACGCTGGGTCATTATCTCAGCCAGCAACCTAACTGGACAATCGACAGGGTAATGGAGGTCGTCTGCTGGATTATTGAGAAGAATGCTGGTGTATATAAAGACAAGGCGGGGAAACAAGAAATCTCCGAAGGCCTTGCCCTAGCATATACATTAGACAATCTAATCAATAGAATCAAAGAGGCAAACAACTTCAATCATATCAAGTTGCCCTAAATAAACACAATATAACCCCAATTCGGACATATCCAAATTGTCCGTTTTGGGGTTTTTTTGCTGTGGGCATATGGGCCGAATTTCGCTTTTACGAAGAATGATCTAAAATCCCAGAAATATTATAATAAATCTAATATAATCTATATAGAATATAACAAAATGTGATCTAAATCTGCCAGAATATGGACCAAATTTTCCGTTTACGGAGAGCTAAAAAATAGGCCTGAATGGGCCAAATTCTATATTTACGACCTATTGACAAAATTCCCAGAATATGCAGCTATTGACAACATGCATGGATATATGCTATATGGGTCAAATTGGGATTACGTCCATATTTTGAGATGGCGTCCAATTACTCATATAATATTAAATCTAATATATGATAATAATTGATAGTAAATTGATAACCATTTTACTCCACAATGCTCCACTATACTCCACTTAAAAGGCCTTAGAAAGGCCATAGAGAGGAGAAAAAAGGTGGGGGGTAGTGGAGAGATATCTACCTATTTGGTCCAAATACAGGAGTTATGACAGGATGTCTATCATCCTCATCTGACCATTTGCCTGTAGAATATCCTATTTCTGGATTAGAATGACCCATTTCTGGATCTTTGTCTATATCTTCTTCAAAGTCTAGCCATGCCTCAAGATTGTCTAGAAATCCCATTATTCTTCAAATGATTGTTGTGAAGCCCATAGAGCATCTTGATCTATTTGACTAGGGTTTGTACCATTAGGGTATTGGTTATATTGGACTCCATTAGCTTCCCGCCCTTTTTGTTCTACAACAAATCCATTCTCTCTATCGAATAGGACATAGTCCATTTCAACTAGATTAAAGGTATCTTTAAATATCGATATAACCTTATCTAATTCTAGTCGACCACAAGTATAGAGATCAAATTGGATTAGCCCTGGGTCTACTTCATCCCAGATATGAAAGGCGATATGACTGGTCTCAATCATAACAATAGCTGTGAGACCCTTATTGCCTTCCTTATCTACATAGGATGCAAATGGACCCTTAATAATCTTCATGTCGATCTGCTCGACTAAATTGCGTAAAAATTCAATTCCTTGCTCTTCCGTATTGATCGGATTCTTTATTTTGGCATTTACCAATAAATGCTTATGATATATCATGTTAAACCTTTCCCTGTAAATATGCGAAGTAATTAAGTATAGCAAATAGTATGACTAAAAGCCCTATAGCGTATTTCATTCTTTCCCGCCAAAATTGATTACCTTGAAGGCATCGCCTGTCTCTTCATCCACGAAGTCCCAATGAAAAATATCATAATCTGGATCTACTGTACCAGTTTTCTCCCAATATGGAATACCATCAGCATCATAGTCATCCCATTCTGCCCCGCTTAAATCCATATTTAATTTATAGAATGTTCCATATTTACTGTAGATGGGCCAAAATGTATCCCATAGCCATCCATTAAATTTATACTTCCAGCCTGTATATCCATCTTCTTCCATATAGGCTATCTTTAGCATGCCTTTAGATGCTATGGATCCTGCTATATTAGCTATCCACCGCAACGGTGGCTTAGAGTTATGTTCTGCAATTGAATCATCTAAAAAATTACGCATGTCTTCTCTCTTCTCGCCGCACTTTTCGGTTCACTAATTGCGATCTAATTAGTCTTAATTTTATCTATAATCTCATCAAATTGATTGTGAGTAATTTTTTGGTAGATTAAAGATTCCGCCTTAATCTTAGCCAAGGATCTAGCCTTATCCATATCGATTCCTGGAAGCTTTTCTTCTATATCTTTAAGGCACATTGCATGAATTAGTTCTGCCTTAAACGCCTTGTCCATGCCCGTGCATTCCGCTATCTGCATTATTCATCATCCATATCTACTTCAAATGGGTCACTTAGATCTAGTTGATCAAGATTCTCTAGGGACTTATATGTAACCACTGCTGTAAATGCCATGAAGGCAATTAGCCCTGCTGCGACAAGTACCTTTTTATTCATTATCTTCTCCATTAAATAGAGTTACTACATCCCTTAGTATTACATCACGCTTTGTGATATACCCGCCCTGCTTGTTTAGTTGATCAATGGCAGTCTTTTCATCTTCCGCCAAAATCTGAATAACCATGTTTACATCAAAACTATAGCACTTTGTTTCTTTTATATTGTTTTCTATTTTCATTCCCAGCCATTGTACTTTCTTGGTAACTCTGTTGCTCCGTATGCGTATTCATATGAGCTTAAACTAAGCATCCTAGACTTACCACAAGGGCAAGGAGGGGCTTTATGAATCTTTTCTTCTGGCAGTTCTGTCTCGATACTCATCAATGTATTGCAGGTTTTACATTTAAACATATACTTAATCACTTTTTATCCTCCATGATCATTTCTATTATTGCATAGCAATCACAAGTGCTGGTCATACATTCTGCCGTTCTTAATCCGTACCGTCTTAATTCTCCTGATGCTGAGAGTAAATGCTGTTCTTGTATCAAAGAAGCAATTCTTTCCCGCTCTCTTTTCTCAGCCTTTTTACAGCCATTGCAGGGACACTTCCAGACAGTTTTACTATAACTTATCTGGTCTCTAGGGTCTCTTAAATGTGATGTTTCTGCTGCTTCAAGATCCAACTTGTTCTTCTTCCGATTCTATAAGAGCCCAGTATCTACGCTCCCAGCTTTCTGATTTTTCTTGTGCATCAAGCCACATTTGTTTCATACTATCTCTTTTTTCGTATGCTTGATCTATTAAGTCTTGCATATATGCTGTTTGAGAAACTATGTCTTTATTTACTCCTTGAGCCCTACCAATAGCGATACCGCTCATAAATATTAAAATGTTCCAAAACAAGTCCCACATATCCGCCTCTTTCTTTAGATACTAATTATAGACCAAGGTCTTAGACTTTGTCAATAGCCTCATCTATATTATATTCGTGTTGTTTTGTACAATCTCCGCACTGCTTACACATAGAAATCCCCCGCCTTTCAGCGGGGGTTCTCCTTAATTAAACTTTCTTTTGCCTACCAGTACGCTTTGGAACTAATGAAGTTTCTCTACGTATACCGTGTTTATTACGATCTATTTTTACTGCAGGCTTTGAGATACCAGATTTAAATTTGCCTTGGCTTGGATTTTTCCTAGTTGCTTCTTGCGAAGTTACAGCTCCTGATGGCTGTGTATTTGGAGGAGTATCCATTCCTGTACCATTATTCATTAATAAATCTCGTTCTCTCTTCTTGAGTAGCAGTCATGTTTAGTGTCAAACCTGCTTCTCCATCTCGTGTGACGTCAAGCATGCCTCCTGGAATTTTTGCCATTCCAGATTCGCTACCTATGTTTTCGCATCCGCATTCTACGCACATGATTACTTCTTTGTTGTTCCTGCTGGACCTTGTGTTGACTTGTCCTCTGCTGGGAATGCTGCTGCAGGATCTGCTGCGTATTGCTCGCCGTTCCAAACAGGTGCATCGTTTACTTTAGGACCAGTAAATCCGTCCAAGTTAATTCCTTCTGCCATTTTTTTCTCCTATAGGGTCAATTTAGATGGGTCTAGAAATCCATCCATATTCCCATTATAGCATTTCTAATTTCTATACTTCTCTTCCCAGCAATGGTCGCAGACCATAATATATCTAGTTTCTGTGCTGGTGATGCGGGTTGCAGCATTGCCACAACCCTTCACCTCGCATTTTTCGTCTTGCGACATTACTTCTTCTTTGTAGACTTTTTGACGGTCTTTTTTGGAGCAGTCTTCTTAGCTGGAGACTTCTTTGCAGGAGCCTTCTTCTTAGGTGCTGCCTTCTTGGTTGTTTTCTTCACAACTGTCACCTTTCTTTCAGGCTCTTCTAAAACAAGAGTTGTGTACTTGAACTCTTCTGGAAAAAGCCATTTCTTTAATTTATCAAACATTATTTTTTGTCTATCTTTCTGATTATATAATCGATCACCATTTGTGGCTCCCATTCTTTTGGGAGTTCAAGATTACCTATTTCTCTTATTATGTCTTTTCTGACTTTTTCTTGTAAGTATTCTTCCACAATCTTATTCTATCATTTATAAAATAAGGAGGCAAGACCCTTGAGCCCTGCCCCCTTATTAAATTTAGATTACTTTACTAGAGTAACCTTAGCTTTTGGATTCTTTGCATTCCACTGACGAGCCAACTTATTGAAGGCAGCCTTTAGATCCGCAATAGACTTATCTGAAGCAGCCTTTGCTGCTGCAGCATCTGCTAGGGCCTTATCAGAGGCAACCTTAGCATCTGCAAGAGCCTTGTCTGCTGCAGTCTTATCTGCTGCACGGCCTGCACGTTCTGCTGCAAGAGCAGTATTTGCTGCTGCAAGTTGTGCTGTAAGAGCAGCAACTTCACCACTCAAATCACGAACTGCAATTACCTTTACAGATGATGCAGAAGGTGTGCTAAATCCAGTAACTGCTGCTGCCATGTCTGCTGATGCAGCATAGAAAACGATTGTAACTGGACCAGTTGCTGGAGCAACAAACTTAACGTCTGCTGTGCCAAAATTAGTCAATGTTGCACCAGTTGTTACTGTTACGGTATCAAGTGTTGCTCCATTAGCAATTGCATTTAGAGTCTTTCCAGAAATTTTATTTCCAAATACGTCTTGTGCAGTTGCTGTTACTGTTACTGATGTTCCTGCTGGTGCTGAATCAACGCCAGAAAGAGCGATCTTATCAATCAGTGTAGATGTACCCTGAATGAAGTATGTTGCTGTTGTGCCCTGATTTGAAATTGCTACAGAGCTAATTGCTGTCGTTTTAGTATATACATAAAACGTTGCTGTTGTACCTGTACCAACATTCAATGACCATGTAGATGATCCTGAAGATGATGTTACTGGTGCTGTAGATGTTGCAAATGCAGGAACTACAGTTGCGTTAGTTGCGCTAACAGAAACTGCTGTTCCTGTGTCAACTGTTACTACAAATTCAACTACATCGACAGAATCTACAGAATTATCTGTAGGAACTGGAATTGTAATTGGTGCAGTCGCTGCTGTACCTGCTGTTTGTGTTGTCCATGTCGGGGAAGCAATTGTTCCTGTATTCTTCTTTACAGAAGTAATGACCATGGGTGCAGCACTTGCAGATGTTGCAACAAGGGTGCTCATAGTCATGGCTGCAACCACGGCTAGGGCGATTTTCTTAAATGATTTCATTTAATTTATTTCTCCTTATATTATCCATATTCTTGTGAAAATGGAATTCTAGTTTGTGTACGAGTTCCGCCATTGTGACGGTGAGTGATTATCCTCAATTTCATTTTTCATATCAATGTCTTCGTACATTCTTACAACATGCATACATGGATCTTCGCCATTATCAAATCCTTGCATTTCATGTTCAGACATTGGTAGTCCGTCGTGTGTGTAACATACAGGAGGTCCGCACCAACCTTTTTCAAGCCCGTATGAAATCCATTCGTCAAATGTTAAATCCATTGTGCTAGTTCCTTTAACAGTCTGTGCTTAGGCATTGCACCTACGACTGTGTGGACTGGATTTCCATCCTTAAATAATACCATAGTCGGTATTGATTGTACAGAGTATTCCTGAGATTTTCCTGGATTTTCATCAACATTTAACTTTCCTATTAACAGTCCAGTCTCACTTGAGAGTTCTTCTAAGATTGGATTCATCTTTTTACAAGGACCACACCAGTCTGCCCAGAAATCTACCAAGATAAGACTATTATCTGATATAGCCTGACCAAATGTATCGTCTGTGATTATCATATTGCCTCCACATGAGTAGGCCAAAAATATTGGCATTTATCGCAACAAGTATAGCCCAACTCACGATAGTCAGAATATTCGCTATAGAAATAATATTTTTCAGGATCTTTCTCAAATAACCTGCCCTTGTGTGAGTAATGAAGCTTTTCATCTCCAAGCCACCAAGGTCTGTCTGACTCTAGACCCATGAAATTCTCTTCATAAATCTCGTCAAACTTTGCGTGTGTGCTATTTTTATAGCCACGAAGAATAATTTCCTTAATAATAGATTCATTATAAAGAAATAGCCAGTCTTCATGTCCACGCCACATCTTAACTGCTGGATGATTTATCCAAGCACCTGATTCATCATAGTAACCCGCCAAGGACTTGAGTACCTGTAGGTTCTCAACGCTTTGCTTGATAAGACGTTTACGATCTAGGTGTTTTGCAGTCTTATCAAAATTTGCGTGTGGTAGAAATGTTTGCATAGTCCTATCCTACTAAATAATATAAGGCTAGTCAATACTAGTCTTGATTTTTTAATTCTTCGGCAGCCTCATTAAATTTATCCATAAACATTTGAATTACAAATAATGTGCTTTCTTGTGCATTCTTTTTTAATGCTTCTTCTGCCAATTCGCTTCTTTCTTCGATTGGCATTGCGTTATACCATTTCTGATATAACGCAATTGCAACGTCTCCGATAATTGCTTCCAGTACAGTTACTTGATTAGCCATTTAATGCTCCTGCAAGATCAATTAGTATGCCGTTTCCTTGCTTACCTTTAACTGGTCTAGACTTAGCTTTAATCAAATCATATAGTTGTGTATATGATAATGTTGGTTTAGCAGACTTAACCGCTAGCCATGATGCTGCTGCTACTTGAGTTGAAATAGATGTGCCAGTAGCATTCACTCTTGCCCCGCCTGGAACAAATACTTGTGCTCGTGAGTTTGCAGTAAAATCAATTAAGTTAGCATCATAGTTACTATATACCTCTATGCCATTTCTTGTAGCAGCGCCTACTGAAATTGAGTTAGGGATACATGAAGGCCAGTCAATCTTTTTATAGTCATAGGTATTGCCTGAAGCAAAAAATACTGGTACTCCAGAATCAACAAGAACCTTTATCTTATTTTCAACTAAGGTGCTTTTTGGGCAGTAGTCTGTTGAAGATAACAAATTATGGTGTCCTTGTGACATCGAAACTGCTTGAATATTAAACTTATCTCTATTTTGAATTACCCAATCCAAGGCCATCCATACTGATGCATCTGTGTTAATTTGTCTATCGTAGTTAATATTTTGACCAACAATACGTACAAATACAATATTCATATTTGGGTTAGTCTGAATTGCTGCAGAGGCCATCTGTGTGCCATGATCAAAACCATTTTTGGTAATGGCATTTAGTGGCAATGTAGCAGAATTTGGACCTTCCATAAATGATCTTCCATTAGGGCATGTTGTCCATTCTAAAACACACACCTCGTAAACTAATTTTGATTTAATGTCAGGAATTGAGTTGTCTATCGCAGTATCTAGGATAGCTAATGTAGGCACATTTGATGTGCTATTTTTCAGCGTAGAGTTCTTTACATTTGCAAATGAACTCGTTGGTACAGCAATTAATACGGCAATTAGAGCCGTTAGGATTTTTTTATTCATGTAGACTATTCTACTAAATAGCGTAGAACCTGTCAATACTATTCTTTAGGTTTCCTGTTGTACCATTTGCCAGCATCCATTTCAGGAATATTTAATCCTTTTGATTCCATCATAGCCTGCAAAGTTATCTTTAAATATTCTAATTCATACTGCTGGCGTAATACTTCAAGTTCCAGCACCCTGATTCTTTCTGACTTTCTCATATATCCGTTCTGTCTTTATCTATCGGAGTGGGAGCAGTTGCAAGGCTACCACAATTAGCACATTCCATATCTAGGAAGTAAGTTGCTATTTCAAAATCATCAAAAATTGCTTTTATGTTCCATATGTTACATCCACATGGACATACATGAGTAGGAGTACCACGAACATCCATTGCATGATCATAGTTTTGAGGTCTCAGGTTAATGATATCTCCCATTTGCTCTTCCTCTTCATAAGGCTCAATACTTTCTTTATTTAATACAAGCAACTCGTACTTGCTAAAGAAGTCTCTCGCTACCCCGACTGATAACAAGCCGAACAGTAGGGCGGCTAATCGATTTAGCCATTTCATAAATCTATTATATCCTAGACTTCAATTATTGTAAAGGGTGGTCTGACACTCATATTAAACTTAGCCGCCGCCTCTAAAGCCATTCTAACACGTTTACGTGGAGTCTTAACCTGAGCTGTAGAGAATAGAGAGCCAAGGGCAAGTTCTTGTCCTGCTCCTTCTGCCATATATTGAACATCTGCTTCTCCAATATGAAAATCAGAGTCCATCGCAAAAATTCTTCCAGCACCTTGAACTGCTATTAAAAAGATGCCACCAAGATCTCCGTCCTCTGTTCCTGAACTGAAGTTTCCATAACCTTGTTCCTTAAAAGCATCTTTAATTGATTCAACAAATCTAGTTCTCATAAACTTATCTAGATTTCTATACCCTGCAGTTGGCTTATAAACAGGTGGTGTCCAATTGTATTGAAGTATCTGACCCATTCTAAAACTATCAACAAACCCAATACCAAATTGTCCTACTTTAAAAACTTTTGGATCAGTTCTTTGAAATATTAAACCACTTTTATCGTCGGATGCAGCAGCATCTCCGCCAAGGAGAACCTTGTTTTCATGAATTAGGGCGACTATACAGGTCATACCCCTAGTATACTATTTTTAATATTCCGAGTCCATATCCCTAAATTCAATTATATTTAATTGAACTAGGGCATTTTCAAGCTCAGCCTTTACCTGAATTAATTCTTGGATAGAAGAATAATATTTATCTTTCCAGTCGATCAGTTCTTTTTCTAATTTATATAACTCAATTTTGAGGTCTTTTATCTCTAATTTAAGATGATCTTGTTCCCGCTCAGCCCTACGTACTTTTTCCTTTTTACTGTCTCTTACGGCAGCGACCAAGGCAGTTGCAAATCCAGATAATGTGGCAGCAAATAGGGCAATTACGATTGAGGTATAATCCATAATAGATTAATTATACCGTAAAATTAAGTCTAAACTAGCAACTCTGACGCTGATACTTCATTGCCAACATAGCGACGGCGGATAATAAATTCCTTAACATGGTCTGGTCCATTTGATCTACCCGCCAAAATAATTACCCAGCGTGGCTCAAATTTAGACGAGATGCATGTCTCGCACATTAGCAGATTTATAGGAAGCAATGAAGACTTCTTTACATCTAATTTAGCCTTAGTCTTATTGCAACTATAGCAAAGTATTTTTTCCATTAATTTGATTCCTCAACATGTTGATGAACAATTTCATCCACTATGGTGAAATTCTCATTCTCTACTAAATCTTCGTACTCTTCTCCGTCTATGTTATATTTTACCATAGAGGCAAAGGCTCCGAGTTTTTCCAGCATTCCATAACGTTGTTCGTCATGAAGCCAAACGATATATATGACATCAGAGTACTCTCGCACTTGGAACTCCCTCTAACTCGCATCTTACACCATATGATTCAATTAATTTCTTTACCTTACTTACGTAATCAATAACCATTTCTTTTTTGGTTCCTTCAAACTGTATAAAGTTATCTTCATATAATCTTAATGCGAGAAAGTCGGGATATTTTACTATGTCCATCAAAAGCATTGATGGCTTTTGTATCTCGTGCACTCTCTTTTTCATTTCATCGTTATAGAATACGGGCTTATTTGGTTCGCCAGTCCATTGATTAATTCCGTATTTAAAATGCTCTTTAAGCTTGTCTTGGCTCTTATCAATGAACATTTTTCTTCTTCAATCTCTTCCAGGTTTCGGCAGTCTTATGCAAATTCTTAGACTTATCAATAGATCCAGAAGTCATAAAGACACCTCCCCATACTCCATATTCATTCATATCCTGACCAGCTTTATAGCAAATACTAACAACTGGGCAAGATAAGCACATCTCATCTATATTTCTTGCAATGTTTGGATCGGCTTCGTATTGGTCATAAAATAAATTTGTGTCCATTCCACGACATATCGCAAGCGAGTACCAATCAAAATCTTCTTCATCTATTCCTAGATTACTTAAAATACTTGACATATTTTTTTGGAAGTTCCCATACGCCTTCGTTATTTACAGAAATTCTTTCTGCAATGCCCCAAGTATTTCTAAATAGTCCTTTTATGCTTGTGAACCCTGATGGATCCTTTTTCCATATTACTAGGTCATAATTGTCCCAATATGGAGTAACATCCTTGGCTCTCTTGATTAAGAGATTTACGCCAATTTCATTTAACTTTAGCATGCCGTCCTAATAAATTAACCGCAGCATCCCACTGATATATATTATACAGGTTTTGCTGCGGCTATGTCAATAGTTACTTAAGAAAAGTTCCATCCCATATGGACTTTTTTACTGGCTCTTCTTTGTCCTCTACGTCGTATGCTTTATCTACTGGTACGCAATTTGGGACCATTCGGCCATTTTTTTCTTTCATGCCGACTTGCCTATAGCCAGTCCAACACTTCTGCATCTCATTATCCCACTTGTCATCTTCTTCATCATCAGACTTATATATATCTGACTTAGACATATCTTCCATTTCTGTAGAGTCTTCTGACTCTGGGGCTTCTGTCTCTGTTTCTGTTTCTGTTTCAACTTCTGGCATTTCGATCATTCCCTCGATAGCCTCCATCAAATGCTCAATTACCATGCCAAGTTGTTCCTTGGTTATTTCAGGACGGAGAGCTTTTTTAATTTCTTCATCGTCATCAATTTCAATTACTGTATCAAATGGCTCTACGGCATCTTCAAGCATATCTTTAATTTCTTCTACAAGATCATCTTGGGTTAATGATTTCTTCATATTCTTTTCCCGTTCTACAATTTTGCGAGACCAAGAGAAACCAGCATCTCCACCCCATGCGTCCCACATAATTCTACCATTCGAAGGGTTAGAAGTATTGTAAAAGTCTTTACCTTTCTTGTCTACTTCATGTCTTGAAAAGAAGGAGTACATTCGCTTGACAGTAGAGAGGCTGAGTGTTTCACCTCTAGCTAATTGTCCAGCACGGGTCCAGCCAACTGCTGTACCAGCACCTGTTGCTTTACCCTCTTGTTTCCAACGTATAGCCCGCTTTGCTGCAGACTTCATTCCTCCTGTTGGTTTGTATCCTTCTTTAGCCATTATTTCTCCTTCACGCTAACGACTTTGACGTTTTTAACTTCATCGTCAACTCCGAATATATCATTAATATAATCTGCTGCATCTTCCTCGCTGAATGCTTGGACTTCTGCATCAACCTCAAGTTTAATCCTATAGGTATTCATTTTATTTACCGCAAGTAGGGCACTTTCCGTCTGCTGTAGGTGCAGGTTTAACTGCTGTTCCTCCAGATTTAAACTTCGGACGACCAAATCCTACGATTGAAACCATTACTCCTGCTTTGTTTTTCTTATATGCACGAAGCTGCTTACAGCATTCTCCGCCATTTCTCTGACTGCCCTTTTTGTTGCTTGAAGTATTACCTTCAATACACCAAACAGTTCCGTCTTCATTATCTTCAATAACAATTCCTACGTGAGAAATTCTATCGACACCGTCTGAAGGGAAATCAAAATAGGCGATATCTCCTGGCTCTGGATCTGCAATGTCTCCATCAATCCATGCGTTAGCCTTCTTAAATGCTGCTGCGCCACCTGGTGTATAAACTGTATTAGGAATCTTTACTCCTGCTTCATTAGCACACCAGTTAACAAAAGATCCGCACCATGGCTGGAAATTAGCTTTTGTATATGCACCATACTTTGTTTCATTATCTTTTGGACCTTCAATATATCCTACTTGAGATTTAGCAACTTGAATTAAACGAGCAGCGGTTCCTGCTGGAGCTTTTGCTGTTTCTGCTGGTACTGGAAAATCACTCATGTTTATTCCTTATCCCAATCTGCATCAACTGGTTGTTCTGCTGGCATTGCGCCATCTGGCTTAGCTGCCAAACGTGCACGTACTGCGTCTGCTTCTACGTCTGCCTTTAGTTCATTGATTGCTAATTCTGATTCAAGCTTCTTGTCTGCTTGAGTATTCTTTGCATCTACTTCCTTGTTATCCAACTGTGCCTTCATAATATCTTTAGCACCTGATTGTCCAATTAATAGACCCGCCAAAGTTCCTGTAATAAATGTTGCAACGCTACCCAATACGTTGAAGAACATCTTATCATTTTCTGACTGTGCTCCGATTGGTTGTGATACGAACAATAGCCCGTACAAAATTCCTACTGATGTAAGAAGAAGAATTGTTCCAAGAGTTAATCCTAGAATAAACTTTAATCTTGCATCAAGATCTGCTGGTGTTAATCTTTCTTTAGCCATTTTTTACCTTACTATTCTGATAATCTGTCCATATTTTTTCGCCAACAATATCTTTGCTGCACGTTCCTGTTGATTCACAGATTGGAGGATTACATTCTGCCTTATCCCAATTTGCTTGATCCTGACAAGGATAGCGGAAACTGCCCTGATACCCACAAGAAGTTAGGGTCAAGGCCAGCACTACGCTTGAAAATGAGGCAATTATTTTTCTCATGCCTCTATTATACCTTATTCCTCGTCTTTTCTTAAAGGGATGGTTATTAGCCAAATAACGGTAACAATTATTGTGGCTAGGCCCACTACGTCTTGGGCTGTGCCTGTTAGGGTAAGCCAAGCTATAAAAAAGCCAAGGAGGGTCCATAGCTGGGCTATGCTTTCCTTTACTGCTTCCCAGATCCAATTAAAAAATCCTTTAATTATTTTCATCCTATCCTCCTTGTCATGGCTGCTGCCACAATATTTCCTGCAATAATTACTGGCACAATCACTTCCTGCGCCTTTTCTCTTTGGTCGTCTGTCATATCTTTGCCCCATTCTGATGGGCTAAGTAATTTTTCAAAATCAATATCTGATATAGCGCCAATTGGATCCGATAAAAATGCTTCTGTTGCAATTTCAGTTGTTGCATCCGCTAAAGTATATGGCATAGGCGCTGCTCCATTTTCTTTAATTCTATCACCAAATTCTTCAAGGGCTTTTGCAATTGTTGGTTCTGATGCCGCTAATGCTGCAACCTTTGCAATTTCTGATGTTTTAATTCCAAGACCTTCTGCAACCGCCGCTTTTTGCTCTGGAGTTAATTTAGTTAATGTATCTTTGCTTGTTAAATCTGCAATTAGATTTGCTGTTTCTTCTGTGATACTATTAGGCCGTGATGATTCTTCAGAAGGTTCAGAAGGAGCTGGCTCTGGTTCAGGAGTTAGCTCTGGATCTTTATCCGTTTGCTGAGGTGAAGGCTCTGGTGAAGGCTCAGGAGTTGGCTTTGGCTCAGGGGTTGGATCTACATTCTCCTCATCTGTGGTATCGGAACTTGGCTCTGGATTGGGATCGTCTGGTTCAGTTTGCTCGTTTGATGGGTCAGGAGTAGGTTCAGGTGTTGATTCTTCTGTCGGTTCTGTCGTTGGTTCTGGTTGTGGTGTTGGGTCTATGGGTGTCTGAGGCTGATTTGCCATAGCTGCAGCAATTGCGGCGGCAACTCTTTGTTGTTCTTCAAATAGATAAGTCTCATTATATAAATCCCAAGCATCTTGTATTGCATCATTCATATCAATAATTGCTTGATCATAAGTAGACTGAGCATTATTTTTAGCAGTTAATTTATTTGATGTATTTGTAACTGCATTGTCATATGCAGTAGATTTAGTTGTTAAAGTTTGATTATATGTAGATAAAGTTGAATTAGCAGTATTGTATACATTTACTTTTGTATTACGTGTTGCTAATTTAGTATTGTAATCTTGTTGTGCCGCTGATTGTGCTTGTTGTGCAGAAGTTAAATTATTTAATTGCTGTTGTGTTGCACCAGATCCATAAGAAAATGTATTTAGGTTACAGCTAAATCCTACACCCCAGCCACCAGTATACGCACATCCTGCTGTAGTCCAACCTCCAGGAATTGACCAACCAAGGAGATACGATCCTGGGCCTCCACCGTTGTACCACCATATTTCTACATCTAAAGTTTTATCTTGGCTAACATTATATATTGGAGAGTATGGGCTCCAGGTAGCACCTTGTTCTACCCAATTATCAACAGCCAGTTGTCCGTCAACATACATTCTAAATCCGTCGTCTGTGTAACCAGCAAAGTACACGCCTGTCCAATCTGATGGTACTGTAATTTTTCCAGTAAATTTAACAATAATATCTGAATAGTGTCCACAAACTGGAAGGTTCATAGAAGCGGAATTCCAAACACCAGTACATATAACAGAACCAGGCACTGCTATATGCTGTCCATTAACATAACCGTCTCTTAATAAATGATAAACGGTGTACTGAAGTCCTGCTGATCCAGCATTATTTACAGCATTTTGAGCAGATTGAAGGTTAGTGTTTGCTGTTGCTAAGTTGATTATTGATATATCGAGAGCGGTTTGAGCAGAATTTCTTTCAGATAATGCAGTAGCAACTGTCACTGTTTGTCCATCTACTGCAGATTGTGCTGTAGTCTTTTCAGATAATGCAGTAGCCTCTGCAGCAACGGCTGTATCATACTCTGCATAGGCTGTGTCTCTTGCTTGTTTTGCAGCAACTGCTGCATCATATTTATCTTCTGCTATATCTATTAAGGCTCTAGTTTCAGCCTCTTGTGTAAGATTTGATACTTTTTCATTAAGCTCAGATATTTCCTGAGCCGCCAAACTTAACGGATCATCACTATAAGCAGGTGTTAAAAATAGCCAACCAAACGCTAAAATGGCGGCTAATGACAATCTCCATGCTTTAGTCCTAGTCAACTATAACTCCTAGTTACAAATCTTGTAACAAGTTAATTATATCATCTGACTATTTAGCGTTATCTGTTTTGTAGAAGCCGTTACCTTTAAACTGAATACCAAATGTACCGAACTGCTTAACCATTGCAGCACCGCACTTTTCACAAAGCTCAACCATGTCTGCTTGCGAAAAAGGTTTTGGTATTTCTTTTGTGTAATTACAAATCACACACTTGTAATCATAATTTGGCATTCTTCTCCTAAATTTTAAGGAGCAGTTTAGCCACATGCTCAGGTGGATCCTAGGCAACTATGCCCGCATCTGCGACTCCCCAGTGACGGGGTGCAGACTTATATTATACCTTATTTAATTTTGATTGTTTTAGGCTTTTTCTCTTCAGGAACAATACGATCTACATCAATATGCAGCATACCATTCTTGAATTCGGCTCCTACCACTTCCATATATTCACCAAGCGCAAATGTGCGTGTGAATTTACGGGCGGCGATACCCTTGTGAAGAATTTCTCCAGACTCTTCTTCTGCTTTAACTTCACCCTTAACGATAAGAGTTCCATTATCTACAGTTACCTCAACATCCTTTTTGTCAAAGCCAGCCACAGCAAGAGATACACGGTATGTATCTTCGTCAACCTTGACGATATTGTATGGCGGGAATGATTGAGAGACTGCCTCTCGATGGATATTGTTGAGTCTTTCTACTTCACGATTGAAGCCGATAAAAAAAGGATCCCTAAAGAGATCCATGGCAAATGTTGTTACCATTTTATTCCTCCTTTAAGCGAATAAATTAATATGTGGGCCCCTTACGGCGACCCACATATATTATAGCAAACTGTATTTTGAATTACAAGATTCGCTTTTTATCTTTCATTTTTTCTTCATTTGCAGTTGCTGCATATAGGGCTCGTTGGTGTGCCTGAGCTCTAGATTTAGACGGGTGGCAACCTTTAAGTTCGCCTTTATCATTTACTACAGCCCAACCTTTACAGCCTGCTGCTCCTTGTTTTACATCGTATGGCATATTTCCTCCTAATTATTTGGTGCTTCTGGCATATCTATTGGCAGTATGCCTTTTTCTTTTGCAATTTCGTAACCTTCTTGGCTTAGACTAATCATTGCTTCTAAATTTTCATTATAGTCTACCTTAATATATCCAGCCTCATATAACTCTACTAAAGTCTTATCGACATATTGTGTATGCGCTTCCCATAATTCTGGGGCAATTTCTTCAGCAATTTCATTTATAGCAAAGATCATCTCTCCGCTTTCATCTACTCCAGCTAACTCTATAGCACCTATCTCTAAATAGTATGCCATTTTTTCGTCTTCTGAATCTCCATGGTTTTCCATTTTGCCTCCTGTGCAACAGGTCAGACTTGAACTGACGATAACCGAATTATGAGTTCGGGGCCTTAACCAACTTGGCTACTGTTGCGAATAGCCTATTGTATTGTGCCGTCATCATTCTTGTCAATAGTCACTTCAACTAATTGCTGTACATAATCAGAGAAATGTTTTCTAATACTTCCAGGCGGTCTAGTGCCAGAAGCCTTCCATATTCTTTTGTATTCCACCACGTTAGCAAACGTGGTAGGGCAGAGCATAGTACCATTATACTCCTTTAGGGTTGTTGGCAATGGGACATGCTTACCACAACATTTACATTCTTTAGCTTTATCTTGATATACGCTCATACTATTTCCATTCCTTCTATTACATCCGCCAAGTCTTTAGGCATTCTAGGGGCTTCTATAACATTCATGCTTCTTGCATACTCCTGCTCAGTATCTCTCTTAAAACTATCGTATGTATGGACCTCTATTTCCCCTATACTACTAGACTTAGTTCTACTAATAGCATTATAAATAGATCCACAGACTGCGTCTGCTAAGTCCTTAGATCCTTTTCTTGGGTGGTCAACTCTATCTCTCATAATTTTTAACTGTAACAATTCATCTATCAAAAGCGGTAGGTGTGGTCCAGTTAATCTTTCTTCTAGAACTACCATAGCCATATCGTCATAATGCTTTTTGGCTACAGACAATGTTTCTGTATTAATTCCGTATGCCTTTAATTGTTGCATCATGTCATGAGAATTCCATCTGTCAAATGTGCAGACACGTATATTAAATCCAGTTGATCTTAGGCTTAGTATATAATCTTTAACTTCAGTAAAGTCTACAGACTTATCTGATGTTGGAGTCCAATATCTAACCGCATCAACTTCTACAATTGGAGCAGCCTGCGAATATGTGTCTGTTACTTTTACATTTACCCATTTGTTTACGTGAGACATAGCAACGGCACAATGGTCATGTTTTTGCGCTAAGTCAACATGCAAGAAATATTCTTTATCTGGATCTGGCGCAAACCATGGCTCAAGTCTGCCGAATGAGTCAATTGCTAGAGCCATATTACTAAATGCCTTTTCAATCTTTTCACGAGATTTAAAGAATGCATCTACTGCTTCTGGTGGCATGCAAGCAAAACGACTAAGAGCATCTGGCATATTCTTATAGAACTCTACCTTAAAATTCTCAATTGTTTTAGTTGGGTTAATCTCCCATGTGGGACGCTTCAAGGCATAGACTTTAGGGATAGTATAAGATACGATGTGGTCTTCTTCCCATTCAACTGTTATCTCATTTCCCTCTGTACCGTCTGGAAGGTTATCGTCCATCTTCATTGTCTTGCTTCTAATAATAGTTTCTTTTTCCGCCACCACTGAATCATAGAATTTTTGAATAGGGTCATTCTTAAAGCGGGGGAATGAAAGCAGAATAACCTTACCGTAGTCTGGGAAACGAGATACAACAGATCCACGATACATATCATAAATAGCATCAGCAGTCTTTGCTTGGTCATGACCAGTTGTGTTCTCTGTGGCAAAGCCAGAAATTTCGTCAAGGATTACAGCGATTACGTTATAACCTTCGAATGCTTCACGCTCAGAGTGTCCAGAATATACGTTTACATTTTTATTAAATCTAACTTCAGAAGCTTTGGGATCATACTTTCCAATAAACCAAGGTGATCTGTCTATGCGTGTTTTAAAACCTTTGAAGAAAACATTGTTTGCCTGTTGTGCGTTAACAGCAATATTAATAATATCGATAGTGTCTCCAGGTGGCTTACCATAATAGGTTGCTGGATCTTTGAGGCATAATAGTAAATATACTATATACGATACAGATATGGTTGAGCAATAATCTTTTCCAGAACCCTTACCCAATTGTGCAATAACCTCATTGCATGTTTGCTTAAATCTACGCTTACCTTCTTCTTCCCCAAACAATTTAATTAGCGTGGACTCTTTATAAATCTGAGAAGACTTTTCAATTAATGTATATTGATTATCTGAAAGTGGCGGAAGCCCAAGATAATCTGGACTTGTTACAAATGTCTGTAGGTCGACTGGCCTCTCATCAAATTCTTCGCCATCGAGTATATCTATCAGATCATTGAAATTAAGATCCACTTACCTGCTCTGCATCTATTACAACTGGTTCAACTACTCCAGTAATTTGGGACAGTCTCTTTGCCACCTCTAGCTTACACTTAGGGCATGTTGCTGTAACTTCTTTTAAAATCTTTACAAGAACATCTTGCTTGCGTTCTGTTTCTGCTAATTGTGTAGCAAGCTCTGCGTTATCTAATAGGCCAACCTCTTGAAGCATACCTATACGCTTGCCTTCAATATCAGCAATTAGCTTTAATGCCGTTGCTTTTACGTTTAATTGACCCTGAGTGTCTGCGTCCTCTACGGTCTTCCAAGCCTCTTTAATAAGCATGGCATAGTGTTGGTCTGCCCCAGAGATGGCTTCCTTTGCCCTCTCACGAGCCCCAGAATCGCTTCTAACGACCTGCTTCCACTCTTCTATATACTCTAAGACCTCTGCCCGTTTAAAACCCGTTAGGGTGGCAATCTGAGTAGGGTTATTACCCTTTAGTAGTTCTGAGACTACCTTGTTCATTCGATCATAATGATCTGCTAATTCAATGTCCATATATATACATTATATTCCTAGTCGACTAAAAAATCAACTGGATTGTTGGCTTTTGGCAATCTTTAATAGAACTAAATAGCCAATTAGGTCATCAATATCATTATCTCCTGGATAATCTGTACCCTTCATAAGTCTATTTAATTTATCATCAATACGGACATGAAGCTGCTCTCTTGGCCCCGCCTTTGAAAATATGCGAACAGGGTCAAGGGCTGAATTGCCATAAGCAATATTTTTCTTAATAAGCATGTGTGCAATTTCATGGCAGGTATGCCAAATTTCTTTACCTGCTTCTGTTCCAACTGTAAGTAAATATAGATCTTCGCATTTAAAGTCTATGGAGTCTGGAAATACTGGTTCTAACATCTCTCCGCCTTTTATTCATGAATATGTTCAGGGCGAACATAATCAACATTCTTTCTTATCCATACTTGCCAGCCTTTTTCCAAAACTGTTAAATGTTCTGAATACATGCTAACAAACATATCAATTGCTGGACCAGGATTATATCTTATCCCCCTAGGATGTGTCCATGCATAATCATCAATTGCCATAATCCCTCCTGGTTTTAGTATCTCCCAAGAAAGCAAGGCATCCATCATAAATGCTTGCGGCATATGATCTCCATCAATATAAATAAAGTCATATTGAATTGAACGATTCTTCATTAGCCACTCATCACTATAGGCTTTTTGTTTAATTAATTGATCTTTAAATGGATCTAATTGTTGATCAAAAGCTGCTTCAACATCTGCAAAATCAAATTCTTCATGGACAATATTTCCATTCCATGGATCTATGCATGTTAATGTAGATGTCTTATCCGTTAAAATATTTTCAATTGTCCACGCTGCACTATTACCGCAAAAAGAACCTATTTCAAGAAACTTTAGATTTGGCTTACCTCTAAATTCATCAAGCAGTCTATCAAAATCTTCTTGAGTTTTATTTCCTAAAAACCAATTTGGTAATTTTTCTGCTAACTCTCTACTCATGCTAATACCTTTCTTTGTTGCTTAGTTTGAAATGTAGATTCAATATCTGCAATTTCACAGTAAAATTTAGAATTTGGTTTTACTGTATAACAATTATATTTATTTTGTTTTAAAAAATAGTAGTCTATTGGGAGACTAATTTGATTATTAGAAACATCATCCACCACTCTTTTTGCGGTAATTCTATTTATTACATAGCAAAGGCAGGACCAGTCTTGATATGCCCTACAGACATCTTTATCGTCTGAATAAATTTCAGATGGAATTTTGTTTTGTGGTGCATAATAAAAAAAGACATCCCAATCTTCTGGAAGTTGATTTAGATAGTTTACAAGACTACTAAAGAAGCCATCTTTATAAACAATATCATCTTCCATCAAAATTAAATAGTCTGAATCTGATTTTAAGAAATTTTTGTAAGCTGTTA
>Ga0208783_10000123_pt1 | contig 45108 bp, 41 predicted proteins | sample DEB19_08_DNA_2_FD_184529 | JGI IMG/M metagenome (GOLD analysis project Ga0208783, IMG submission 184529) | Aqueous microbial communities from the Delaware River and Bay under freshwater to marine salinity gradient to study organic matter... | ecosystem: Environmental > Aquatic > Marine >... | reverse complement strand
GATGGGGCGCCTCCGGATCCCGGCTCCCGGAGACCTGCCCGCGCGGGAGCGGCGTGCGCTCGTCGCGGCGGCGGTCGTCAACCTCCTCCTCAACGCCGCCGTCCTCCTCGCGATCGCCCGGCTCGGGGTCTCGCTGGGGATGATCCTCTTCTACACCTGGCCCGCGATGGTCGCGGTGGCCGCGAACCGGTTCCAGGGCGAGCCGATCGACCGGATCCGCGCGGCTGCGCTCGTCCTCTCCTCGATCGGCCTCGCGGTCGTCATCCTCGCCCCCCTTCTCTCCGGTGCGGCGATGACGCTCGACCCGGTGGGCGTCCTCCTCGCCCTCGGTGCCGCCGTGGGCCAGGTGGTCTACACCCTCATCGCGGCGCGCGGCTTCCCCTCCGTCCCCTCGCTCGCCGCCTCCACGACCCTCGTGGCGATCGCGGTCCCCGGGAACATCCTCCTTGCGCTCTTCCTTGGCGTGGGGGCGCAGGTGGTCGTCCCGCTCACGGACCCCTCCACGCTCCCGTGGGCCGTGGTGGGCGGGATCGTGGGCTCGGCGATCCCGGGCGTCGCGCTCGTGGCCGGGATCCGGCGCCTGGGGGCGACCCGTTCCTCGATCCTGATGATGATCGAGCCGGTCGTGGGGGTCGGCCTCGCCTGGCTCCTCCTGGGGGAGCGGCCGGGTCCGCTCCAGCTCGTGGGCGGCGCGATGGTCGTGGTGGCCGGGATCCTTCTCCAGCTCCCGGGCGGCGGGGGTCCGGTCCGGCGCCGCCGCGCCCACCCGGGGTCCGGCGGGTAGGCAGGCGTTCCCTGTCCGCTCCGTGCGCGTCCGTGGAGGGTCACCGCTAGACTGCGGCGCACGTGGGCGTGAGCCCGCCCGTCCCGGCGATGGCCGATCGCCGGTCCGCTCCCACAGCGAGGTCCGATGCGCGTCAGAAAGGCGGTCTTCCCCGCCGCCGGCTGGGGGACCCGGTTCCTCCCCGCGACCAAGGCGCAGCCCAAGGAGATGCTGCCGCTCGTCGATCGCCCGGTCATCCAGTACGCGATGGAAGAGGCGGTCGCCGCCGGCATCGAGCAGGTGATCATCGTCACCAGCAGCCAGAAGCGGGCGATCGAGGACCACTTCGACCGGAACTTCGAGCTCGAGCGGCTCCTCGAGGAGCGCGGCGATATCGAGATGCTGCGCCGGATCCGGCGGATCGGGGACCTGTGCCAGGTCGCCTATGTCCGCCAGCCGGAGCAGCTCGGCCTCGGCCACGCGGTCCTGATGGCCAAGGAGCTCGTGGGCCACGAGCCCTTCGCGGTCATCCTCTCGGACGATGTGGTCACCGGGGAGCGGCCCTGCATCGGACAGATGATCGAGGCCTACCACCGGACCCACGCGAGCGTCGTGGCGGTCCGGCGCGTGCCGCGCGAGCAGACGCGCCGCTACGGGGTGGTGGACCCGGCCCCCGACCAGGCGCCGGACGAGCCGCTCCTCCGCCTCCGGGGGATCGTGGAGAAGCCGCTCCCGGAGGATGCGCCGAGCGATCGCGCGGTCATCGGCCGCTACGTCCTCACCCCGAAGATCTTCGAGAAGCTGGAGCAGACCCCCCGCGGCGCGGGCGGCGAGATCCAGCTCACGGACGCGATCTCCGCGCTCCTCGCCGAGCAGGAGGTCTACGCCTGCTCCTTCGAGGGCCACTACCACGATGCGGGGACGACGATGGGCTGGCTGAAGGCCTCGGTCCAGCTCGCCCTCGAGCGCCCGGATACCGGGCCCGAGCTGCGCGGCTTCCTCGCCGGGCTCGACCTCGGCTAGGCGGACGACGGAAGGAGGCGGACGATGCACGATCCGGCAACGGACGGGGCCCCCGGTCAGGTCGTCAACGGGCGCTATCGCCTGGAGGCGCCGATCGGCCGCGGGGCGACCGCGACGGTCTGGCGCGCGCAGGACCTCCAGCTCGGCCGTGAGGTCGCGCTCAAGCTCTTCCCGCCCGCGCTCGCCGCGGACCCCGCCTTCTCCGAGCGCTTCCTGCGCGAGGCCCGGGCCGCCGCCCGGCTCTCCCACCCCGGGATCGTGGCGGTCCACGATGCGGGGAGCGACGCCGCGGGGGCCTGGATCGTCATGGAGCTCGTGGAGGGGGGCGACATGGCGACCCTCCTCGGCCGGCGCGGCCCGCTCTCCGCCGCTGCCGCTGCGCGCGTGGGCCGCCAGGTCGCGGATGCGCTCGCCGCCGCCCACCAGCTCGGGATCGTCCACCGCGACGTCAAGACCTCGAACCTCCTCCTCACCCGCTCCGGGACGGTGAAGCTCGCCGACCTCGGGATCGCCCACCTGGAGGATGGGGCGGGCCCGCTCGGCACGGAGCCCGCGGGGGGGACGCCGGGCTCGATCCATGCCCTCGCCCCGGAGCAGCTGCGCGGCGAGGCCGCCACGCCTGCCTCGGACATCTACGGCCTCGGCCTTGCGCTCTTCGAGCTGCTCACCGCGCGGCGTGCCTTCGCCGGGGAGACCGCGGAGGCGGTCGCCCGGGCCAAGCTCTCCGGCCAGGTGCCCTCCCCGGCGGTCGTGCGTCCGGACCTCCCCCAGGAGCTCGATGCGGTCGTCCGCTGGGCGCTCTCCCCGGACCCCCTCGCCCGTCCTGCGGCCGGGGATCTCGCGGGGGCGCTCGCCCGGATCGCCGAGCCGCCCGCCCCGGCCCCCGCCCCTGCACCGCAGCCGATGGCGGCTCCGCCCGCGTGGGCTCCCCCGCCCGCAGCACCGACCGAGCGGTTCTCCGCCGTCGGGGTGAGCGCGCCTCCGGCGCCGGAGAGCGGGAAGCGGAGCACGGGCCCGATCGCCGCGATCGCCGGCTGTGGCGTCCTCATCCTCGCCGCGGTGATCGTCTTCCTCATCCTCACGATGGGTCTGGGCGGCGGGACCCCGGCACCCACCCCCACGCCGACCGCCTCGCCCGCTCCCACCGCCAGCGCGGTGCCCACCGCGGCACCCACGGCGACCCCCGCGGCCGCGGCCACGCCCTTCCCGGTCCCCTCCCTCCTCGGCCTCCGGCTGCGCGACGTGGAGGCCCTCGCCGCCCAGCAGGGCTTCCTCCTCGAGGTGACCTACGAGGAGACCCTGGACGAGCGTCCGGACGTCATCCTGGACCAGGATCCGCTCAACCCCACCCCGGTCTATCCCGGTGAGACGGTCTACCTCACCGTCTCCGCGCGTCCCGCCACGGTGACGATCCCGGACCTCAAGTTCGCCACCGAGGACGAGCTGATCGACACCCTCCGCGGCCTCGGTCTGAAGATCGGGACCCGCTCGAACGCGTACAGCGGCCAGGTGCCGGAGGGCCGGGTGACGAAGACGGACCCTGCGGCCGAGAGCCAGGTGGCGCCGGGGACGCTGGTCGCCTACTGGATCTCCCGCGGGCCCAAGCCGAGCCCGGCCGCCTCGCTCCCGCCGACCCCCGCACCCACCCCGAGCAACCGGGTCGCGGTGGGGGACTACTACTGCCTCACGCTCGATGACGCGGAGGTTGCGCTCCTCGCGGATGACCTCACGCTCGGCAGCGTGACGACCGATCCCGCGGACCAGCCGTTCGACGGCTCGTGGCGGGTGATCGGGCAGCAGCCCGCGGAGGGGACGCTCGTGAAGATCGGCCGCAAGGTCGACCTCATCGTCCAGGACCCGACGAACCCCTGCTGAGCGGCGCACCCGCGCCGCCGGCCCTCCGGACGCATCTCCCGCAGGCCTCGTCGCCGTCCCGTTTCCGAACGTTCGTTTCAGAAGAACCGTCGTTCCTGTTCACTTTGCGCAAAATGTAGGTACACTTCGCGCGTGGCGACGTGGCGCTGCCCCCACTGCGGGACGGCCCAGGCGGAGACGACCCGCTGCTGGGCGTGTTCGCGGACCCCTGCCACCTGTGGGACCTGTCGCAGCTACCGCCGCGGAGTGGACGGCCGGACCGGCTGGTGTGCGGAGGACCGCCGCCGCCGGATCGTGGCCGCGGATGCCGTGGAGCCGTGCTGGGGAGCCCCGGAGGCGGCCGCCGCGCAGGGTGGTCTCTTCGCCGGTCTCGTCATCGCCGACCCCGGTTCCGGCGGACCACCGGTGACCGACCCGGACCCGCTCCCGTCCCGGACCTGGATCGCCCCGATCCCGATGCGCGTCGCCGCCACCGTGGGCACCGTCCCCGGGCGCGGGATCGACGAGCCGCTGAAGCTGCGTGCGATGGCTCCCTGGATCCCCGCCGCGCCACCGCCGCCCACGGAGCCGGCCCGCTGGCCGGACCCCGTCCCCGATCCCTTCCCCCGGCCCGCGCCACTGCGGCACATCTCCCCGGAGCCCCCGGAGGAGGACCTCTCCGCCGCGAGCGAGACCGGACCGGAGGCCGCCGTCGCGCCGCCCTCCGCGGACGACGAGCCCTGGGACGATGCCTGGGACGAGACCGCGCTCGCGGCCACGCAGGAGACGCCGGTGGCTGCTCCCCTCTCCGACCCGGATGAGACCCGGCCCCGCCGGCCGGCCGCCGCTGCGGCACGTCTCGTCCAGGCGGTCCCGATCGTCCCCGACCGCGCAGCGGATCCCGCCCCGGCCGAGCCCGCGCTCGCCCTCCGTGGCCGCTCCGGTGGGTTGCTGGAAGCGCCCACGGTCCCGCCCGCCGCACCGCTGGGCCGGATCGCGCCCGCCGACCCGTCGCTGCCGGAGGCGGTCAGCCCGGGCGGCGAGCGCTGGGTCTGGCCGGACGCCTCGACCTGGCCGGATGCCACCACCTGGCCGGATCCGGGGGCCTGGCCGGAGCTCGCCTGAGGCGCCTCCGCGCGACGGACGCGGGCCGGTCCGCTACTGGATCTGGAAGGTCCTGGCCACGGAGAGCGAGGCGGCGCCGTCCCCGAGCTCGACGCGGGCGGTCACCATCCCCTCGCCGGCGGTCGCCCCCTGGCGCTCGAGGAGGACGTCCGCCCAGACGGCGATCCCGTCCGCATCCGTGGTGGCGGTCCAGGTCTCCGCGGGGAGCCCGGGAGGCGAGATGCTGAACTCGACGACCGCCCCATTCGCCGGCTTGCCGTCCGGGCCGCGGACCTCCACCCGGATATCCACCTTGCGCGGAAGCTCGTCCAGGCGGATCGAGGCGGGGCTGATCTTCAGGATCGCCTGGCCCTCCCCGGCGCCCACCGTCACGATGAGGATCTCCTCGCGGACGTTCCCCAGCGCATCCTCCACCGAGACCGCGATCCTGTTCGCGCCCTCGCTGACGCGCAGCTCCGTGTCGAACGCGCCCTGCCCGTCCGCGGTCACGCTCTGCTCGGCGCCGTTCGCGGTGTTCCGGATGACGACCTCCACGCCGGGATCGGTCGTGCCGCGGACCGGGATGATCGACTCGGCCACGATCGCCCCGTCCTCCGGCGTCCGGATCTCGAGGGGCGGCGCCTGGTTATCCACGGTGATGACGACCGGCGCCGAGCGGGGTCCCTCGGCCGCCCCGTTCACGAGGACGGCTTCGATCCGGTTCTCGCCGCGCTTCAGGGGGATCTTCTTCACGAGCGTCGTCAGCCCCTTCACCTTCACGAGCAGCACGGGCTCCGTGCCGTCCCGGTAGATGCGCAGCTTCAGGTCCTCGAAGGGGACGCCGGGGTCGGGGATCGTCACCCTTGCCGTCCACTCCGTCTCGCGGATCGTCGCCGGGTCCGGGGGCTCGATCTCCGGCGCGACGCCGGTCACGGGGAGGTCGGGGTTCGCGGTGACGACCGGGCGCGCGGTGGCCTGACCGCCGTTCCCGTCCGGCGCGCGCGTGGGATCGGGGGCATCCGGCGCGCTCGTCCCCGTCATCGCGAGGAGGATCGCGAAGAGGAGCGAGCCCACGACGGCAGCCACGCCGGCGCGACGCCACGGCGAGAGCGGCGGCAGATCGCCGGCGGCCCCGGCGCTGCTCCCGCGGCGTGCGGTTCCGGCCCCGGGTCGGCGGGCGACCCGGGGTGTGCGGCGCTCTTCCGATCCCCCCGGCGCGTTCGTCATCGCCCGATTGTCGCAGAGGTGTCATCCCCTGCCCCGATCGGCCTGCCGGATGGCGGGAGACACGGTTTGCCGGGGAGACTAGGATTCAGCTGACGCCCGCGCCCGGGCGTGGGAGGCCGTGTGGATGATCGCGGGCGCCGCGAGGCGCCGAGGAGAGCCGGAGACGGGTCGGGTCGGACGGTCGGGGGCCGTCCCCTTCCGCCGCGCCCGCCGGCCGGTCCGTTCGCGCGCGTCTCGCCGGCCCTCCCGCGTGTGGCCGCTGCCTCCGCGCAGATCGCCGCCTCCCGGACGCGCCCCGTCTTCGGGCTCCCCGGCGCGCGCCGGAACATCTGTCCCCACTTCTTCCTCACCGGCCCGCGCGGCCCTGTCCCCGTGAGCGCGCCGCACATGCTCCGTGCCTGGATCCGCCATGACGCCGCGATCTGCCGCTGCAGGATCCGGGGTGGCGTCCACCTGGACACGGAGTACGTGACCGAGGTCTGCGCCTCCCCGGCCTTCAACCAGTGCATCTTCTACGAGGACCGGCTGGCCGGCCGATGATCCGGCCCGGGCTCGCCGCGTGACCGACCCCGGCGCGGAAGCGGTCGCCGTCGCCGCCCTCCAGGCGCGCGGACGCCTCGGGATCCGGCTCGGGCTGGGGCGGACCCGGGCCCTCCTCGCGGCGCTCGGCTCGCCCGAGCAGGAGCTCCGCGGCGTCCTCATCGGCGGCACGAACGGGAAGGGGAGCACGCAGGCGATCGTCGCCGCGATCCTCCGCGCGGGCGGGATCCGGACCGGCCAGACCCCCAAGCCGCACCTCGTCGCCTACCGGGAGCGGATCGTGGTGGACGGCGCGCCGATCGCGGGCGATGCGCTCGCGGCGCTCCTCACCGAGGTCCTTGCCGCCGCGGACCGGGTCGCGCGCCGGCACGGCCCGCCCACGGAGTTCGAGGCGCTCACCGCGGCCGCCTTCCTCCATCTCGCCCGGGAGCGCGTGGAGGCCGCGGTCATCGAGGTCGGGCTCGGCGGCCGCCTGGACGCGACGAACGCCTGGGATGGCGGGGTCGCCGCGATCGTCAACGTGGCGCTCGACCACATGGAGCATCTCGGCCCCACCGTCGCCGCGATCGCCCGCGAGAAGGCGCCGATCATCAAGCGCGGCGACCGTGCCGTCACCGGGGCGACCGGGGAGGCCCTCGCGATCGTCCGCCGCCGGGCCGCGCGGATGGGCGCTCCGCTCACCGTGACGACCCCGCTCCTCGTCCACGGGATGGACCGCGACGGCCTCCGCGTGGAGGACCCCGCGCTCGGTCCGCTCCGGGTCGGTCTCCTCGGCCGGCACCAGGCGGAGAACGCCGCGGTCGCGCTGGGCATCGTGCGCGCGCTGGACGCCGCGGGGATCGCCCGGGTCCCGGAGGCGGCGATCCGGCGCGGGCTCGCGGAGGTCCGCTGGCCGGGGCGGCTCGAGCTCCTCGACCTCGCCCCGGGGGACCTTCTGCTCGATGGGGCGCACAATGCCGCCGGGGCTGCGGCGCTCGCTGCGGCCGTGGAGGAGCTCCGTCCGGGCCTGGCGCCGGGCCGGCCCGTCCTTCTTCTCGGGGTGATGGCGGACAAGGAGGTGGGCGAGATGATCGGAGCGCTGCAGGGGTCACCGGCTCTCGCCGGTGCGCGCGTCCTCGCGGTCACCGTCCCGGACGCGCCCCGTGCCCTCCCCGCGGACGCGCTCGCCGCGGCCTGGGGCGCGGGCGCCGAGGCGCTCCCCTCGCTCGATGCCGCGATCGGAGCGCTCCGCGACCACGTGCGCTCGGAGGCCGGCCCCGCGATCGTGGCGGGCTCGCTCTACCTGGTGGGTGCGGTCCGCGGCGCCCTCCTCCCGGGTGGGACGCCCGCATGAGGTCGATCCCGCTCACCCTCCGCGGCCGGACCTTCACGTGGGGCGAGCGGACCTACGTCATGGGGATCCTCAACGTCACCCCGGACTCGTTCAGCGGGGACGGCCTCCTCGCGGAGGGGGATCCGGTCGCCGCCGCCGTGGCGCGCGCGCTCGCGATGGCCGAGGAGGGGGCGGACATCCTCGATATCGGCGGGGAATCGACCCGCCCGGGCCACGCGCCGGTGGACGTGGAGGCGGAGATCGCCCGGGTGATCCCGGTGATCGCGGCCGTCCGTGCCGCCCTCCCCGGGATGCCGATCGGGGTGGATACGACGAAGCGGGCCGTGGCCGAGGCGGCCCTCGGTGCCGGCGCGGACCTGCTCAACGATGTCCGGGCGACCGACCCGGCAGCCGAGCTTGCCGAGCTCGCGGCGGAGCGGGATGTCCCGCTCATCCTGATGCACGGGCGGCGCGCGGAGCCCTTCACCGATGTCGTGGACGACGTGATCGCGGACCTCGTCCGGGCGCGGGATGCGGCGCTCGATGCCGGCTGCCGCCCCCAGCACCTCATCGTCGATCCGGGGATCGGCTTCGGGAAGACGGCGGACGAGAGCCTCGCCCTCCTCCGCGACCTGGCGCGCTTCCACGAGCTCGGTCACCCGGTCCTCCTCGGCGCCAGCCGGAAGTCGGTGATCGGCCATGCGCTCGGCGGGCTGCCGCCGGAGGAGCGCCTGGAGGGGACGCTCGTGACGACCGCGCTCGCGGTGATGGATGCGGTGGACCTCGTCCGCGTCCACGACGTGCGGGCGAACCTGCGCGCGGCGCGGATGGCGGACGCGATCGTCCGCGCCGGCGAGCCGCGTGACGGGATGGGAGGATGAACGGGATGAGCGACACGATCACCCTCGCCGGGATGCGCTTCGAGGGCCGCCACGGCGTGAGCGCCGAGGAGCGCGCCTTCCCGCAGCTCCTCGAGCTCGACCTCGTCCTGGAGGTGGATCTCGCCCCCGCCGGCCGCTCGGACGATCTCGCCGACACGATCGACTACGGGCCGCTCGTGGAGCTCTGCCGCGGGGCGGTGGAGCGGAACTCCTTCCGGCTCCTGGAGGCGCTCGCCGCGGCGATCGCGGACCGCGTCCTCCATGCCACGCCGGCGGCCGCCGTCACCGTCCGGGTGCGCAAGCTCGCGGTCCCCGTGGAGGCCGATCTCGACTTCGCCCAGGTGGCGATCCGCCGGGAGCGCGCCCGCCCCTAGCCCTGGGCGGGCCGGACGCCGAGGACGATCCGCAGGACGATCGTCTCTCCGCCGCGCAGGACATCGAGCGCGAGGGTGTCGCCCGCGGCGTGGTCCGTGAGGAGGAGGTCGAGCGGCGCTGCCGCGTCGATCCGGACCCCGTCGATGGCGAGGACGATATCGCCGTCCCGGATCCCCGCCGCCTCCGCCGGGCTTCCCGGGATGACCGCCGATCCTGCCTCGCCCGCAGGGAGCGCCACGAGGACCCCGTGGTCCACCGGGAGCCCGGCCCGGTCCGCGAGCGCGGGCGTGATCGGCTCGTGGACGATCCCGATCCAGGGACGGGTGAGCGGCGCACCGGCGGCGGCCTGGCGCATGAGCGGGCGCGCGATCGCGATCGGGATCGCGAAGCCGATCCCCTCCGACCCGCCCTCGATCGCCGTGTTCACGCCGATCACCCGGCCATCGATATCCACGAGCGCGCCGCCGGAGTTGCCGGGGTTGATCGCCGCATCCGTCTGGATCAGGCCGCGCAGGGTCCGGCGCATCCCGCTCCCGCAGCGGTCGTCCACGGTGAGCTCCCGCGCGGTGGCCGAGACGACTCCGCTCGTCACGCTGTTCGTGTAGGTGCCGAGCGGGCTGCCGATCGCGATCGCCACCTGGCCCGGGCGGATCCCCGAGGAATCGCCGATCGGTGCCACGGGCAGGTCGTCCGCGCCCGCGATGCGCACGATCGCGAGGTCCGTGAGCGTGTCGATCCCGTAGGTCGTGGCGGCGAGCTCGCGGCCGTCCTTCAGCCGGACGGTGAGCGCATCCGCATCGCAGACCACGTGGCGGCTCGTGAGGACGAGCCCGGAGGCGTCGTAGACGATCCCGGAGCCGACACCGGTCGCCGGCAGCGCGAAGGGATCGGCGGCGACGAGCGCACCATCGCCCGCGCGCGTCGTGATCGTGACCACGGCCGGGCTCACGGCATCCACCGCCGCGGTCACCGCGGAGAGCTCCACCGTCCGGGCGGCCGGCGCCGGTACCGGGGATCCGGCCGTCCCGGAGCCGGCTCCCGCCCCGAGGACGAGCATTCCGAGCACGAGGACGACCGCCGCTCCTGCCGCTCCCGCCCCGGCCGCGATGAGCGCGACCCACGCGAGGAGGCGTCCGTCGCCACGACGCTCGCGGCCACCCCGGCCCTTGTCCGCGCGACCCGTGCGCGGCGGCCGGGCGAGCGGATCGCGCCGGCCCGGGTCGTACCAGCGCGGCTCGGGGAGGGGTGGCTCGGGGGGTCGTTCGGTCATGCGGGCTCCCTCCCGGTGGTCCGGCGTCCCGGCGGGAGGCCGGCGCGCGCGGGCAGGCTGAGGGTGAAGGTGCTCCCGGTGCCCGGCTCGGAGACGACCTCGATCCGGCCTCCGTGCAGCTCCGTGATCGAGCGGGCGATCGCGAGGCCGAGCCCCGATCCGCTCCCGCGCTCCGGGGAGCGCGACCCGCGCCAGAAGCGCTCGAAGAGATGGGGGATCTCGTCCGCGGGGATCCCGATCCCCGTATCCGTGACGGCGATCCGGGCCCCCTCGAGCGTCTCCGTGAGGGTGATCGTCACGCGTCCGCCCGCGGGCGTGAACTTCACCGCGTTCCCCACGAGGTTCGCCACCACCTGACCGAGGCGGGGCGGGTCGTGGGGGAGGCGGACCGGCGCCTCCGGCATCTCGACGACGAGCTCCACCCCCTTGCGCACGGCGACCGGCTCGGCCTGCTGGAAGGCCGCCTCCACGACGCCGCGCAGGTCTCCCGGGCGCAGATCGAGGGTGATGAGGCCGGAATCGATCTTCGAGAGCTCGAGCAGGTTCGAGGCGAGCCAGTCGAGCCGCTCGATCTGGCGCCGGCTCTGCTCGAGGAACTCCTCGCGGGTCGCCGGGTCCTCCGCGGCGCCGTCGATGAGGAGCTCGTTGAAGGTGCGCAGGGCGGCGATCGGGGTGCGCAGCTCGTGGGAGACGTCGGCCACGAAGTCCCGGCTCCGGTCCCGGTCCGCGCGGATCGTGGCGATCGAGCCACCGAGCCGCTCCGCCACCTGGTTGAGCGCCTCGCCGAGCTCGCGGACCTCCGGGGCCGCGCTCTCGGGGACGCTCGCGCGGACATCGAGCTCGCCCTCCGCGAGCCGGCGCGCCGCGCGGATCAGGCGGTTGATCGGGTCCGCCAGCCACTGGGTGAGGAGGAGCGCCACGATCCCCGAGGCGAGGAGGCCGATGACCGCCGCCACGACGAGGATCCGACCCACCGCGTCCAGCGAGGCGGCCCGCGAGCTCCACGGGTCCGACAGGGTGACGACGACCGGACGCCGCCGCGCCTCCCCGCTCGCCTGCGACCAGTAGCGGTCCGGGACGAGGACGGTGGCGCTCGCCCGGAGCGATTCACGCTGGCTCCCCGGCCGGACGACCTCCGTGGAGAGCGGGGCGCTCAGCTGGTAGACCGGGCTCCGGCCGTCCTGGCGCGCCGCCGGGCTCTCCCAGATCTCCACCCGCAGGTCCGCGAGCGCGATCCGTTCCGTGAGATCGGCGAGGAAGCCGCGCGCCGGGGTCCCGAGCGCGGCGATCAGGGTGTCGCTGGGGACCGGCGGCTCCTGGGTCTCCATGATCACCGGCCGCTGGAAGTCCTGGCCGGTGGTGGTCACCGTCCGGATCTGGCTCGCCACGAGCTCCGCCACCGCCTCTGCCCGCGAGCCGAGCGCCTCGCGGTCCTGGGTCCGGAGGTAGTCGTCCAGGAGGCGCGGGACGGAGAGGACGAGGATCCCGAGCGCGAGGATGACGACGAGCGCGAGGGCGAGCGCGAGCCGGAAGCGATAGCCGCCGTGGGAGCCGAGGGCGCCGCGGATCCGGTCCAGGGGAGGGGGTGGAGGCGTCCGGCCGGCAGCGTCGCGCCGGGCGTCAGCGCTCCGCGAACGCGTAACCCGCACCGCGTACCGTCACGATGAAGACCGGCGCGGCCGGGTCGTCCTCCAGCTTCTCGCGCAGATGGCTGACGTGGACGTTGATCGTCTTCTCGTCCTGGTCCAGCGCCTCGTAGTCGCGGACGAGCTCCAGGAGCTCGCGGCGCGTGAAGACGCGCCCCGGCCGCTGGGCGAGATGGCGGAGGAGCTCGAACTCCGTGGCCGTGAGCGCGATCCGGCGCTCGCCACGCAGGACCCGCCGGCGCTCGAGGTCGATGACGAGGTCGCGGTGGCGGATCTGGCGCCCGCCGGTCGCGTCCGCGAGGTCGCCATAGGCGCGCCGGAGGAGCGCTCGCACCCGGCTCATCAGCTCACGCAGCCCGTATGGCTTCGTGAGGTAGTCGTCCGCGCCCAGCTCCAGGCCGATCACCTTGTCCACCTCGTCCGCGCGCGCGGTGAGCATGAGGACGGGTGCCTTGGAGCCCGCGGCACGCAGCCGGCGGAGCGTCTCGAACCCGTCGATCCCGGGGAGGCGCACGTCAAGGATGACGAGGTCCGGGGCGAGCTCGGAGGCGACCGTGAGCCCGGTCTCGCCGCTGGGAGCGACGGTCACCTCGTAGCCTTCCTGCTGGAGCGCGTACTGGAGGCCCCGCGCGACCGCGGATTCGTCTTCGACGACGAGGATGGTCGGCATGCTGCTTCCGATGGTACCCCGCCGCACCCTGCGACGCCCGTGGTACCATCCCGCTCCGCTCCCGCACCTGCGCGGGAGAGCCGGGCGAGGAGCGCGGAACGCGCGCCGCTCCACCCGCGACAGCCAGCGCCGACCCCCAGAGGACGACGACCCGTGAGCACCCGATCCCCTCTCGCGGCCACGAGCCGCACCGTCACCGGCAAGAAGCTCGGTCCCCTCCGCCGCTCGGGACGCGTCCCGGGGGTCATCTTCGGGGCCGGCCGCGCCTCGCAGCCGATCTCCGTGGATGGGCTCGACTGGGAGATCCTCCGCCGCAAGCACGTCACCCGGAACTCGATCCTGGACGTGACCGTGGATGGCGGCGCCGCGGAGACGGTCCTCGTCCAGGCGATCGTGGAGCACCCGGTGAACCGCCGGCCGGTCCATATCGACCTCCACCGCGTGAACCTCGCGGACCCGATCACGGCCGATGTCCCCGTCGTTCTCGTGGGCAGCGCGCCCGCGGCCGCGGACGGCGGCGGGACGGTCATGCACCTCCACGAGACCCTCCACGTGCGGGCCCTCCCGGAGGCGCTCCCCGAGACGATCGAGGTGGACGTCAGCGGCCTCGCGGACTTCGACGCGATCATCCACGTGGGTGACGTCCGCGCGCCCAAGGGCGTGACGATCCTCACGGACGCCACCCAGCCGCTCGTGCGCGTCCAGGCGCCGCGCGTGGAGGCCGCCCCGGAGGCGCCTGCCGCCGCGGAGACGGTCGCCGAGGCTGCCCCGGAGGCGGAGGCCGCCCCGGAGGCCTGATCCCCGCCGGATCGGAACGATCGCGACGCCCCGGCCCACCGGCCGGGGCGTCGTCCTTTCCCGGGTGCCGTCCATCCGCCGCGAGCGCTCGCCGGTTTCCGGCTACCCTTTCTCCCTGATGACGAGCGCCCCTCCGCCGCCCCCGGGCTCCTGGCAGCAGCCGCCGGTCCAGCCCACGCCGCCCTGGCAGCAGCCGCCGGTCCAGCCCGAGGCTCCGGCACCGCCCCCGGCCCCGCCCGCACGCGGCCGTCCGCGGATCGTGGATGCGCTCATCGAGATCGTCACCACGGTGGCGCTCGCGGTCATCCTCTACCTCGTCATCCAGACCTTCATCGTCCAGACCTTCCGCGTGGAGCAGCAGTCGATGATGACGACGCTCCACCCGGACCAGCACCTGCTCATCGACAAGCTCACGCCGCGCTGGGACGACTACAGCCGGGGCGACATCATCGTCTTCAAGGCACCCGGTCGCTACAGCGCGGACGGGACCCCCTTCATCAAGCGGGTGATCGGCGTCGCCGGCGATCGCGTGGAGGTGAAGGAGGACGGAGCCTGGATCGACGGCATCCGGCTCGTGGAGCCCTACGTGGATGGCTACCCCACGCAGCCGGAGGGGAAGGAATCGAGCTGGGAGGTCGGCCCGGGGGAGCTCTTCGTCATGGGTGACCACCGCGACGCCTCCGTGGACTCCCGCAGCTTCGGCGTGATCCGCGTGGATGACGTCATCGGGCGGGCCCTCATCCGCTTCTGGCCCCCGAACACGCTCGGCATCGTCCAGACGCCCACCTACCCGGAGCTGGAGGCCGACGCGGCCCCCTGACCGCGCGGCCCCGCGGGCGCCGTCCGCCACCGTAGGGGGAGGGGATGTCCCAGGATCGCGAGCCGGCTTCCGGCCTTCTCGTCCGCGTCGCGACCCTCCTGCCCGGGCTCGGCGTCGCGCGCCGCTACCGGCGCTCCTGGCTGCGCCACGACCTCGCCGCCGGCCTCGCGCTCACCGGGATCCTCGTCCCGGCCGGGATGGCCTACGCGGAGGCCTCCGGCCTGCCCGCGATCGTCGGCCTCTACGCCACGATCGTCCCCCTTCTCGCCTACGCGCTCGTGGGGCCGTCACGGCTCCTCATGCTCGGCCCCGATTCCTCGCTCGTCCCGCTCGTCCTCGTGGCGCTCGCCCCGTTCGCGGCGCTCTCGCCGGAGGCGGTCCTCCCCGCGGCGGCGCTCCTCGCCCTCCTCGTGGGGGTCCTCATCGCGGGCGCAGGGGCAGCCCGGCTCGGCTTCCTCGCTGACCTGCTCTCGACGCCCGCCCGGATCGGCTTCCTCGCCGGGATCGCGCTCATCATCCTCGCCAGCCAGCTCCCCCGGCTCCTCGGCTTCTCCGTCAGCGGCGATGGTCCGGTGGACCGGATCGGGCAGCTCCTCGCGGGGATCGCGGAGGGGCGGACCGACCCGGCCTCGCTCGCCGTCGGGCTTCTCAGCCTCGCCGTCATCCTCGGGGTCCGCCTCCTCCGCCCGTCCCTTCCCGGGGTCCTCATCGCGGTCGCCGGCGCGACGCTCCTCTCCGCGCTCCTCGACCTCGCGGGCCGGACGGGGATCGCCGTCGTGGGGCCGCTCCCCCAGGGGCTCCCCGCCTTCGCGCCTCCGGCGATCACGCCCGGCGAGATCGCGAGCCTCCTCCCCGCCGCGGTGGGGATCGCGCTCGTCACCGCCGCGGACACCGTCCTCCTCTCGCGCACCTTCGGCGCGCGCCACCGCGAGCCCGCGGACCCGAACCGCGAGCTCGTCGCGCTCGGCGTCGCGAACGTCGCGACCGGCCTCTTCGGTGGCTACCCGGTGAGCAGCAGCGCCTCGCGCACGGCGGTCGCCGAATCGGCCGGGATCCGCTCCCAGCTCGCGGGCGTCATCGGGGCGCTCGCGATCGTCCTCCTCATCACGCTCGCCCCCGGTCTCCTCGCGGCGCTCCCCGTCCCCACGCTCGCCGCGGTCGTCATCGCCGCCGCGATCACGATCGCGGACCCGGGGGCCTTCCTCCGACTCTGGCGCGTGCGGCCCGGCGAGCTCGCCCTCGCGGTCGCCGCCTTCCTCGGCGTCATCCTCCTCGGCGTCATCGAGGGGATCTTCCTCGCCGTCGTCCTCTCGCTCCTCGCCTTCCTCCGCCGCGCCTGGTGGCCGCACGACGCGATCCTCGGCCGCGCCACCGGGGTGAAGGGCTACCACGACCTCCACTTCTACCCGGATGCGAAGCGGATCCCCGGGCTCGTCCTCTATCGCTTCGATGCCCCGCTCCTCTTCTTCAACGCGGAATCGTTCCGGGAGCGGGTCCTCTCCCAGGTGCGCCGGACGGAGCCCGCGGCACGCTGGGTCGTCATCGCCGCCGAGCCGATCACGGATATCGACACGACCGCCGCCGAGTCGCTCGAGGAGCTGATCCGCGAGCTCGACGGGCTCGGGGTGACGCTCGCCTTCGCGGAGCTGAAGGACCCCGTGAAGGGGCGCCTGCGCGCCTACGGGACGATGGAGCGGATCGGGGAGGAGCGCTGCTTCCCCACCGTGGGGACCGCGGTGGATGCCTACCTTGCCGCCACCGGGGAGACGTGGGTCGACTGGGAGGATGCCGCCCGGACGGGCGCTTCCTAGGGGACCCGGCCGGGCCGCCGGCAATCCGCACGTGTGCCTGCGGGCGAAGAGAGGAGGCGCGGGGTCTGGCCCCGCCCTTCCCCAGAAGCACGCGAGGCTGACCCGAATGACCGCGATCGACTACGTGGATGGCTCCTCCGGCTACCAGCCCGGGGCCTGCAACCTGGGCAGTGCCGAGATCGCCCAGCGCCGCCGCGTGGGGATCCTCGGGATCGCCGCGAGCGTCGTCCTCGCCGCCGTCCTTCTCGCCATCGGTGCCGACCCGTTCGTCCGTCTCCTCCTCTTCGTCCCGCTCGCGGGCGGCTTCGTGGGGATCGTCCAGGCCCGGGAGCGCTTCTGCATGGGCTATGCGCTCGCCGGGATGTACAACGTGACGGACCGGATGGGGACCCCGAGCCGCGTCGAGAGCGCGGCGGCGCGGCGCGCGGATCTCCGGCACGCGGTCGTCGTGCTCCTGAAGGCGACGATCCCGGCCGCCCTGATCACGCTCGTCTTCTTCCTCCTCCCCGTCTGACGCCGGGGCCCGCCCGGCAGGGACGGCCCGCTTCCGCCACCATCCCCGGCGCATGACCGCGACCCTCTCCCCCGCCGACCCCTTCCGCGCGCTCGAATCGCTCCTGCGCGCCGATCTCGGCGAGCGGGTCAGCTCCGCGCCCGCGGAACGCGCGCTCTACACCTCGGACGCCTCGAACTACCGGAAGGTCCCGCGCCTCGTCGCCCACCCGCGGAGCGCGGACGAGCTGGCGGCCGTCGTGGTGCGCGCTGCGGAGACCGGCGTCCCGATCACGATGCGCGGGGCCGGCACGAGCATCGCCGGCAATGCCCTGGGGCCGGGGATCCTCGTGATCACGCGCGGGATGGACCGGATCCTCGCGATCGACCCGGAGGCGCGGCGCGCCACGGTGGAGCCCGGGGTCGTGCTCGGGGAGCTGAACCGGCGCCTCGCGCCGCACGGGCTCCGGGTCGGCCCGGATCCCTCCACCCATGCGCGCTGCACGATCGGCGGGATGGTGGGGAACAACGCCTGTGGCGCCCACTCCGTGGCGTGGGGGACCACCGCACAGAGCACGCTCGCCCTCGATGTCATCCGGGCGAACGGCGACCGGATGCGGCTCGTCTCCCCGGCCGCCGGCGTGGACGGCCCGCCGATCCTCCCGGACGCCGCGTGGCCTGCGCCCCCCGCCGCGCTCGTGGCCGCCCTCCATGGGATCGTGGACCCGGACGCGGAGCGGATCCGGGCGCACCTCCCGGACTGGCCGCGGCGGGTGAGCGGCTATGCCCTGGACCGCCTCCTCCCGGAGCATGGGGCGGATCTCGCGCGTGCCTTCGTGGGCACGGAGGGGACGTGGGGGGTCGTCGCGTCGGCCACGCTCGCCCTCGTCCGGCCGCCCGCCGTGCGCGTCCTCCTCGTCCTCGGCTTCCCGGACGACCTCGTGGGCGCGGAGAGCGTCCCGGCGCTCCTCGCGGAGGCCCCCTTCACGATCGAATCGATGTCCACGGAGCTCCTCGCCCTCTCCGGCGTGGACCTCGCCGGCTCCGGCCTCCCGGACGGTGGCGCCTGGCTCATGGTGGAGGCGGGGGGCGAGAGCGCAGCGGCCGCCCGGGACCACGCACAGCGGCTCGCCGCGGCCGTGGGGCGGCGCCTGGACGAGGCCGGTGTCCGGCTCCTGGAGGAGCCGCGCGCCCAGGCCGCGCTGTGGCGGATCCGGGAGGACGGCGCGGGCTACGCAGCACGCCTTCCGGACGGCGGCCCGGCATGGCCCGGCTTCGAGGATTCCGCGGTCCCGCCCGCGCGCCTCGCGGGCTACCTGCGCGAGCTCCGTGCCCTCCTCCGCGACCACGGCCTCGAGGGGATCACCTACGGGCACTACGGGGAGGGCTGCATCCACCTCCGGGTCGGCTTCGGGCTCGACCGTGCCGGCGGTCCGGAGCGCTACGAGCGCTTCCTCCACGCCGCGGCCGCGCTCGTGGGGCGCCACGGAGGCTCGATCTCCGGCGAGCATGGCGACGGCCTCTCCCGCTCCGCGCTCCTCCCCGCGATCTACCCGCCGGAGATCCTCCGCCTCTTCGAGCGGGCGAAGGAAGCGTGGGACCCGGCCGGCGTCCTCAACCCCGGGATCATCGTCCGGCCGCCCGGCGTCACCGCCGATCTCCGCGCCAGCCGGGCGCTCGCCCTCGCCACGCCGCCTGCCCTTGCCTACACGCACGATGGGGGATCGCTCCGCGCCGGGGTGGAGCGCTGCATCGGCGTGGGCCGCTGCGTCTCCACCCAGGGCCAGGCGCTCATGTGCCCCTCCTTCCGCGCCACCGGCGACGAGCGCCACTCCACGCGCGGCCGTGCACGTCTCCTCCAGGAGCTCCTCACCGGGGAGCTCGCCCCGGACGGCTGGCGCTCCGAGGAGGTCCGCGAGGCGCTCGATCTCTGCCTCGCCTGCAAGGGCTGCCTCTCCGACTGCCCGACGAAGGTGGATATGGCCTCCTACAAGTCGGAGTTCCTCCACCACCACTACCGCGGCCGCCTCCGGCCGCGCGCCCACTACTCCCTCGGCTGGCTCCCCACCCTCCTCCGGGTCGGCGAGCGGATGCCGCGCCTCGTCAACCTCGTCACGGGGAGCCGCCTCACCCGCCGGCCCTTCGCCTTCCTCGCGGGGATCGAGCCGGACCGGGGGATCCCCCCGCTCGCGCGGATCACCTTCCGCCGTGCCCACCGGAAGCGGTCAGCGGCCCCCCCGGCCGCCGGCGCCCCGCACGGACGCGTCGTCCTCTGGCCGGACACCTTCACCGATCACCTCTCCCCGGAGGTGGGCCACGCCGGCGTGCGCGTCCTGGAGGCCGCGGGCTACGCCGTGGCCGTCCCCGCGGGCGCCGTCTGCTGCGGTCTCACCTGGATGACGACCGGCCAGCTCGATACCGCCCGCCGGGTCCTCCGGCGTACGCTCGCCGCGCCCGAGCTCGCGGGGGACGAGCCGGTCGTCGTCCTCGAGCCGAGCTGTGCGGCGATGCTGAAGACCGACCTCCCCGAGCTCCTCCCGGACGATCCCCGCGCGGCATCCGTGGCGGCGCGCGTCCGGACCCTCGCGGAGCTCCTCGATGCGGTCGGCTTCGTGGCCGACCCGGAGGCCCCGGCGGAGGCGCCCGCGCTCTCCCAGCCGCACTGCCACCACCAGGCGGTCCTCGGGCTGGACGCGGACCGGCGCGTCCGGGAGCGGAACGGGATCCCCGTGGGGACGGAGCTCGTGGGCTGCTGCGGTCTCGCGGGGAGCTTCGGTGCCGAGCGCGGCCACGGGGAGGTCGCCCGGAAGGTGGCCGATCTCGCGCTCGCCCCGGCGCTCGCGGAGGCGGACGCGAGCACACCGATCCTCGCGGATGGCTTCAGCTGCCGCACCCAGATCGCCTCGCTCTCCGGGCGGCGTGCCCGCCACCTCGCGGAGGTCCTCGCCGAGCGGCTCCCGGACGCGCCGCGCTAGCCCTCCGGCAGCGGGTCGTCCGTGAGGAAGCGGCCCCCGTCCCCCGGCCGGAGGATCCGGCAGGTCCCCCGCGCGAGGTCCCACTCCCGCCGGGTCACCGCGGCCGGCTCGTCGCCGTTGATGACGAGGAGCCAGGCCGGGTCGCCGTTCCCTTCCAGGTGCCCGTGGTCGTGGATGTCGTCCGGGTCCATGAGGGTGAGCGCCGCGTGGGCGCCGAGCGCGTCCCGGGCGACCTCCGCCACGCGCGCATCCGTCCCCGGGCCGTCCGCGCGGTAGCGGCGATGCGTCTCCACCCCGGCGATCGGCGCCATCACGACCCACGATCCGTGGTCATGGACCGGGCTCATCATCCCGCGCGGCCGGCGCACCACCTGGAGGCGCGGACCGCGGGTGGGGATGTGGAGGCGGATCCGGGCGATCCCGTGCGCATCCGCCACGAGCCGCGGCGCGAGGTAGTCGTGGTCCTGGGAGAAGGCGATGAGCGCCCGGCCGATCCGTGCCAGGTCCGGGGCCGCCGGATCGTCCGCGGCCGCGATCTCGGCGAAGAGCGCCCGGAGCGGCGCGTCCAGGGCGGGGAGCGCCGCCCACGGGTCCGGGCGGCCGGGGCGGAGCGGCGGGCGGGCCGCGGTCATCGGGGTGCCGCCGGCGTCGCGGGACGCTCGAGGAGCTCGACCCAGTACCCATCGGGGTCCGCCACGTAGACGATCCTCCCGCCCGCGTTCGCGCCCGCGGTGATCGGCACCACGCGCTCCGAGCGCGACCGGTAGCCCATCGCGATGAGCCGGGCGTGGATCGCCTCCGCGTCCTCCACCTGGAGGCAGAGGTGGCCGTTCCCCGGATCGGACGGCCGGGCCGCGGCCGGGAACCGCTCCGCGTCCAGGTACTCGAGGAGCTCCACGATCGCGCCGCCCTCCGTCCCCGGCACGCGGAGGAGGACGTAGCGGAGGGCGCGGAAGGGGACCGCGAGCGTCTCGTGGAGGTAGGGGGCGTCCCGCTCCGCGTCCAGCGTCACCTCCAGGCCGAGCCCGTCCCGGTAGAAGCGGAGCGAGGCGTCCATCGCGCCCACCGTGATCCCGGCGTGATGGACGCCGAGGACCCGCCCGCCGCTCATGCCCGGACCGCCGGCGAGACGAGGACCTTGACGCCCGGCAGGTCGGAGCGGCCCACCGACGCGAAGCCGTCCTCCACCGCCCGCTCGAGCGGGAGGCGGAGCGCCACCACATCGTCCGCCCCGAGCGCGCCGCGCTCGAGGAGCCGGACCGCGGCCGCGAAGTCCTCGTCCCAGACATGGGACATGACGCCGATCATCTCCAGCTCCCGGACCGCGAGATCGAGCGTGTCGATCTCCGAGGGCCGTGCCGAGATCCCCACGACCGCGCAGCGCCCGCCGCGCCGCGCGAGCGCGAGGGCGGTGGCTGCAGACCCGGGGACGCCTGCCGATTCCACGACGAGATCGGCGCCCCGGCCCTCCGTGACGTCCCGGACCTGCTCAAGGGCATCCGGTGCACCGGGATCGAGGACGAGGTCCGCGCCGAGCCGCGCGGCGAGCTCCCGCCGGGCACCGTTCGGGTCGAGGACGATCGTCCGTCCCGCGCCGGCCGCCCGTGCTGCCGCCAGCGATGCGATCCCGATCATCCCCGCGCCCACGATCGCGACCGATTCGCCGAGCCGGAGCCGGCCGCGCCGGAGCGCGCGGACCCCCACGGAGAGCGGCTCCGCGAGCGCGGCGCTCGCCGGGTCGGTCCCCGCGCTCACGACGACGCACTGGAAGGCCTCCGCGATCACCTCCTCGGCGAGCCCGCCATCGCGGGAGAAGCCGAGCGCCCCGTAGGCGGGGCAGAGGACGATCTCGTGGCGCAGGCACCACCAGCAGGTGCCGCAGAAGAGGTTCGGGTCGATCGCCACGAGGTCGCCCACGCGCAGCCCGTCCACGTCCGGCCCGATCTCGAGCACGTGGCCCGCGATCTCGTGGCCCAGGGTGATCGGTGCGATCGCGCTGGTCAGCGGGTGGGGCGCGTTCCCCGGGATGAAGAGCGGTCCGTGCCGCCACTCCTCCCGGTCCGTGCCGCAGATCCCCGTCCAGGCCACGGCGATCCGGACCTGGCCCGGACCGGGCGCGGCGGGCCGGGCGACCCGGTCCACGCGGACATCATCCCTGCCGTGCCAGCGGACGGCGCGCATCGTGGAGGAGGAGTCGCTCATCGCCCGAGGGTCGCATCCGCGAGCGAGCGCTGTCAACGCGAGCCGCGCGCGGAGGCCCTACGCTCCCCGCGATGGATGAGCAGCGCCTCGCCGAGCTCCGCGCCGCATGGGTCACGGAACCCCCGCGCCACGATGCGCCGATCGTCCTCGCCGAGCCCGACCCCGGCTGGCCCGCGACCTACGACGCGCTCGCCGCGCGGATCCGTGGCGCGCTCGGGTCGCGCGCCCTCCTCCTCGAGCACGCCGGCTCCACGAGCATCCCGGGGCTCCCGGCGAAGCCGGTCATCGATGGCGTCCTCGTGGTGGCGGACCCGGGTGACGAGCCCGCATGGCTTCCGGACCTGGAGGCGGCCGGCTTCCGGCTCGCGATCCGCGAGCCCGGCTGGCACGAGCACCGGCTCGTGAAGGCGGCCGATATCGCGAGCAACATCCACGTCCTGCCCCCCGGCTGCATCGAGGTCCGCCGGATGCTCGCCTTCCGCGACCACCTCCGGCGGGATGCGGACGACCGCGCCCGCTACCTCGCCCGGAAGCGCGAGCTGGCCGCCCGCACCTGGGACTACGTCCAGGGGTATGCCGATGCGAAGGGTGAGGTCGTGGAGGAGATCCTCGTCCGGGCGCTCGCCGCACCACCGGGGACCCGCCGGAGCGCGCGGCTCGCCTTCGATCCGATCGCCGACGCGGACGCGCCCGCGCTCCACGCGGCGCTCGACCACCCGGACGTGGGCACCTGGATCGGCGGGCCGGACGTCACCACCGTCGCTGCGCTGCGCGAGCGGATCGCCTACCTTCAGGCCGGACCGCGGCCCGGCGGCTCCGACCGGGCCTGGCTCAACCACGTCGTGCGCGCGGGCGGCACGGTGATCGGCCGGGCGGAAGCGACCCTCCACGATGGGTGGGCGGAGCTCGCCTGGGTCCTCGACCCGCGTGCGTGGGGGCAGGGCTACGGCACGGAGGTCGCGACCTGGCTCGCGGGCCACCTCGCCGCCGAGCACGCGACGGGCGATCTGTGGGCCACGGTCGCGCCGGGGAACGTGCGCTCGGAGCGGCTTGCGGCACGGGCCGGGTTCCTCCCCGAGCTGCCGCCCTTCCGCCGCGACCCGGGCTCGTATGACGACGGCGACCTCGTCTTCTCGCTGCGCATCCCGATCGTCCCGTGTGCCTGCGGCGGTGTCGTCCCCACATCCGGCGAGGGCGGCTGACCGCGTCCCGGACGGCGCAGGCACTCCCGCGCCCCCGCTGCGTGGCACCATCCGGGGATGGACCGACTCCCCCTCGCGCTCGTCGGCTGTGGCCCGATGGGCCGCCGCCATCTCCGCGGCCTCGGCGCCCTCCACCGCGCCGGGCTGGACGTCATCGATCTCGTCGCCGTCTGCGACCTGGACCCGCGCCACGCGGAGCGCGCCGCGGACGAGGCGGCCGCGCTCACCGGCCGGCGCCCGCGCGTGGTCCCCTCCATGGACGATCTCCTCGTGGACGATGCGGTCCGCGCGATCGATATCGCGACCGACCCGGCCGTCCACCACCGGATCGCCGTCCCCGCCCTCGGCGCCGGTCGCCACGTCCTGTGCGAGAAGCCGCTCTCCGTCACGATCCGCGGCTGCCGGGCGATCCTGGACGCCCACGCCGCCGCGCCGGCCGGGACCGTCCTCGCCACGGAGGAGCACTTCCGGCGCGGCCCCGCGAACCGCGTCGCCAAGGCGGTGGTCGCCTCCGGGATGCTCGGGGCGATCCACCTCATCCGGACCACCTGGGCGGGCGGTGATGACCGGATCCTCCTCACGCCCTGGCGCCATCTCCGGGAGAAGGGGCCGATCGCGCTGGACAACGGCGTCCACATGGCGGACGTCCAGCAGTACCTCGCCGGGGTCCGCTGGGACTCCGCGTGGGGGCGCGGCTTCATCGCCGAGCCGGTCCGCCGGAAGGGCCCGGTCGACTTCTCCGCGGACATGTACGCGGAAGCGATGGCCGCGGCACCGGACGAGGTCGTGGCCACCGGCGAGGACTCGATCGTCGCCCTCTTCCGCATGGAGGATGGTGCCTCCGCCTTCCTCTCCTGGATCCCCTCCGGCCCGGGCCACCTCTACCTCGAGCGGAGCATCCACGGCCGGGACGGCTCGATCGTCCTGCCGCCGGACCGGAGCGGCGGGGACCTCCTCGTCCGCCTCGCCGGCCGGACGCTCGGGATCGCGGACCTCCTCCGGGAGCTCCCTGCCGGCACGATCGATGAGCCGACCGAGCGGATCTTCGGCGACCCGGTCCACCCGGACCGGCCCTTCGCGGAGATCGATGCCGCCCACCTCGCGGTCACCCTCCACGACTTCGCGCGCGCCGTCCTGGATGGCCGGCCGCCGGAGGTGGATGGCGCGGAGGGGATGGATGCGGTCGCCGCGATCCTCGCCGCGTTCGTCTCCGAGCCGCTCGGCCGCGCGGTGACGCGGGAGGAGATCCTCACCGGTACCGTGAGCGACGGGCTCGCGGATGTCGATCGCGCCCTCGGTCTCGCCTGACCCCATGACCCCGGAGGAGGATCGGATGTCCCTCGCGCGCCCCTGGAAGCTGGGCTACAACACGCTCACCTGGAACGAGACGCGGGACCCGGACCTGCCGCGCGTCTTCGCCACGATCCGGGAGGCGGGCTGGGAGGGGATCGAGCTCCTCGACCCGGACCTCGGCTGGACCGGGCCGCCGTCGCGGATCCGGCGCATGGCGGACGAGGCGGGGCTCCCGATCGTCGCCCTCCTCGGCGTCATCCAGGCGGACGACGCGCGCCGGCGGCGCCAGACGGAGATCCAGAAGCGGCTCATCGACTTCCTCGCCGAGCTCGGCGGATCGCACTACGTCTTCATCGGCGGCGACCGCGTCTTCCGGCGCCTCCCCACGGACGACGACCTGAAGCGGGTGGCGGAGGTCGCGAGCGAGCTCGCCGCCTATGCCGAGCCGCTGGGGATCGACGTGAGCCACCACTCCCACCCGCGCTGCGTCGTGGAGCGCGAGAGCGAGCAGGACCGGATGCTCGCCTTCGCGGATCCGCGGGTGAAGGTGTGCATCGACATCGGGATCTCCGCCTTCATGGACGAGGACTACCTGGGCCAGATCCGGAAGTACGCGGGGCGGACCGCCTACGTCCACCTCAAGGACTGGGCCTTCGGGAAGTACTGCATCCTGGGGGACGGGACGAAGGGGATCGACTGGGCGGAGGTCCTCGCCACCTTCACCGCGACCGGCTTCACGGGCTGGATCACGACCGAGCAGAGCTGGTACGGGGATACGGACCCGGACGAGAGCTGCCGGCGGAGCCGGGCACACCTGCGCACGATCGGGTACTGACCCGTCCCGTGACCGGCCTCCGCGCGCGTCTCGGGTCGATCCCCGCCGCGCTCGTGGAACGCCGGGACCACGCGCCCGCGCTCATCCTCGTCACGCTGGGGACGGTCGCGGTCTCGCGCGCGATGAGCCTCCACCAGCGCGGGGACCGGATCCAGGACGGCCCGTGGCTCCTCACCGGTCTCCTCCTTCTCACCGCCGCCCTCCTCCTCCCGCGCGGCGACGGGCGCCTGATCACGGCCCGGGGTTGGGACCGCCTCCTCCGGCTCGCGATCGGCGCGGGGATCGCGTGGGGCGCCTACGAGCTTCTCACCGTGCGGGACGCGCTCCCCTTCCCGAGCCCGGCGGGCCGCCTCCTCGAGGGCGACGACGCGCGTGCGCTCGTCGTCATGGCCGCGATCCTCGCGATCAGCGGGCTGCGCGAGCGGCCGCCCTTCGGCCGGCTCCAGCTCCCCCTCCTCATCGGGGTCTTCGCGGTCCTTGGCGCGTGGTTCATCCACGTCTTCCAGGACCCGCCGATCGATGTCTGGGTCTGGCAGAAGCTCGCCGTGGAGCACCTCCTGGCCGGCGGGAACCCCTACGCGATGGACTTCCCGAACATCTACCCGGATACGGGCTACTACCCACCCGGCCTCGTCGTGGACGGCCGCGTCCAGGCCCCGTACCCCTACCCGCCGATCACCCTCTGGGCGTACCTCCCCGCCCAGCTCCTCCTGGGTGACCCGCGCTACGCGAACCTCATCGCCCTCCTCGTGGGCGCGGCGCTCATCGGTGCAGCCCGTCCCGGCCCCCTCGCGCGTGGCGCCGTGGGGCTCCTTCTCCTCGCACCCACGAGCCTCTTCATCCTCCGTTTCTCGTGGACGGAGCCGATCACGGTCGCCACGCTTGGTCTGACGCTCTTCGCGGCGCTCCGTTCACCCCGTTTCCGCGGGATCGGCTTCGGGGTCTTCATCGCCACGAAGCAATACCTCGTCGTCCTCATCCCGCTCGCGATCCTCCTCCTCCGGCCCGGGGAGCGATGGCGCGACCTCCTCCGGCTCGGCCTCGGGATCGTGGCCGGGATGCTCCTCTTCGCCGTCCCCTTCCTCCTCCGCGATCCGGCGGCCTTCGTGGACGGGATCCTCGGCTTCCTGCGGATCTCGATGTTCCGCCCCGATTCGCTCGGCTTCGGTCCGGACCTTGCGCCACTCGTCGGCGGGACGGTCCCCCTCTGGGTGGCCCCCACGGTGGCGGCGATCGCGACGATCGTCGTGCTCATCGGCGCGCCGCGCACCCCATCCGGCTTCGCGCTCGCGAGCGGGGTCGTCCTTCTCGCGACGATCCCCGTCCTCCACCAGGCCTTCCCGAACTACTACCTCTCCGTGGTGGGGGCGCTGTGCGGCGCGCTCGCGGTCGCGCTCCCGGAGGGATCCAACGCCCGCCCCGCCGAGGCGGAGGCCACGGCCGAAGCCGAGCCTGCACCACCCACGGACCTGACCCCGGCGCCGGTGGCGATGACGGAGCCGGCCGGTCGCGCGGGCTAGCGCCCCACGGGCGGGATCGTCAGCTCCGGCGGGAAGCGGTCCGTGGGCGCCTGGACCACCTCCACGATGATCCCCTCCACCGCGGGGTGCTCGTAGTAGGCGAAACGGCCATCGCGGGAGCGGCCGAAGCCGTTCCCCGTCTGGACCGCCACCCAGCCGTCCGCCTCCACGAGCGCGGCGGAGGTCGCGAAGTCGTCCGCATAGATCGCGATGTGGTGGAGCGAGGCGCCCCGCCGCTCGAGGTATTCCTGCCAGATGCTCTCGCCGGAGAGCGGCTGGACGAGCTCCAGCATCACCTCGCCGGAGAAGGCGAGCGCGTGCCGGATCCGAAAGTCCGCCGACCGGCCGCGATAGGTCATCCCGGTCAGCTCCGGCGCCCCGATCGTGTACAGGTTCCAGGGGCCGATCCCGAGGTGCTCCGCCCACGCGCGCGCCTGCGCCTCCACGTCCGCCACCACGAGCGCGATCTGGCGCACCGGCTTGCCGAGGATCGAGCCGCCCGGGAGCTGGGGGATCGGCGGGGTCGCGGGGGTCGTCATGCAGGGTCCTCCTGGATCAGGCGGTGCTCCGGCACGAAGCCGAGGAGCTCGCGGCAGCGGGTGACATCGAAGATGCTCTCGCGCCCCACGAGCGGGCGCCGGAGCGGGGTCGTGGGATGGTAGCGGGCCATCAGCTCCGCGCTCGGCAGGGGGCTGTTCGTATCCGGCGCCATGACGTTGATGACGTGGTGACCGGGGATCTCCCGCTCCACCGCGAGCGCGAAGGCCCGCGCCCCGTCCCGCGTATCCAGGTACGCCCACAGCTCGTGGGCGCGCGTGCCGGGGTCCGCGGCGATCGCCGGCGCATGGTGGCGGTGGAAGGCGAGCGGCGCCGTCCCGGAGATCCGGAGCGCGATCGCCTGGTAGCCGTGCCGCCGGTGCATCGTCCGCAGCGTCGCCTCATCCACCTCCTTGGAGAGCGCGTAGGGGTCGGAGCCGATGTTCGGATGCTCCTCGTCCACGGGCCCGTAGAGCGGCGAGATCGGCGTAGGCGACCAGGGGATCCCGAGGAGCGAGATGCTCGACGCGATGACCACCCGCCCGACGCCGGCCACGCCCGCCGCCTCGAGCGCGACGAAGGTCGCCTGGGTGTTCGTGGCGAAGACCTCGAGCGGCGTCCCGAGGACCGGCGCGGGGATCGCGGCGAGGTGGATGAGCGCGTCCGCGCCCGCGCAGGCGCCCGCCATCAGCGCCTCGTCCCGGCTATCCCCGATCCGCCAGCTCACCCGGGAGGGGTCCGGGACCGGGGCGTCCATCGCAGCCACGAGCTCCGGGGCCTGGGCCCGGTCCGCCCGCCCGCCCGTCCCCGGGTCCGCGGTCCCGGGCGCCGCCCGGTCCACCGCCACGACCTCGTGGCCGTGGCGGACGAGATCGGCCACCACGTAGCGCCCGATGGCGCCCGCGGCTCCCGTGACGACGACGCGCATCAGCTCTCTCCCTGGATGGCGGCCAGCAGGCCCTGCATATATCCGATCGCATGCGCCCGGGCCCGGTGCCCGTACGCGGAATCGCCGCTCATGTGCGGCACGTGATCGTCCAGCAGGAAGCCGTCGAAGCCGACCCCGATGAGCTGCCGGATCACCGCCGCCGCGTCATAGCTCCCCTCGCCGAGGAAGCACTCCTCGAAGCGCGGGACCGTCCCCTTCACCTGCCGGAGATGGACGTAGAAGATCCGTCCGCGGGGCCCGAGCAGGTCGATCGCCCGCCGCACGGCCTCCGGCCCACCCTCCATCTCCGAGACGGTGCCGAGACAGAGGTCCATCCCCCACGCGGGGCTGCCGCCGGACCGCTCCATCGCCCAGGCAAGGTCGTCCGGGCTCGTGAAGAGACGGGCCACGCCCCCGATCGATGGGACCGGGGGATCGTCCGGATGGAGCGCGAGCCGGACCCCCGCGGCCTCCGCGACCGGCAGGACCGCGTCCAGGAAGCGGCCGTAGTTCCGGCGCATCTCCGCGAGCGACGCCTGCTCCGTGGGTGGTGCCTGCGGGTAGACCACCTTGTTCCCCAGGTGGACCAGGTCCGCATCGAAAGCGGTCACCGTCGCGCCGCCGCGCCCCGGCGCATCAAGGTCGGTCCGCCAGACGAAGGTGGGCATGAAGTGGTGGCCGAGGAGACCGATGCCCACCCGGCCCATGTTCCGGATCGTCGTGCAGTAGCGCTCGAGCTGATCCTCCCAGCCGGGCTTGCCGAGCATCACCTTGTCGTAGAAGGCGACCGGCACGTTCTCCAGCGCCTCCAGGACGAGCCCTTCCGCAGCGACCGAATCGCGGAGCCGGCGGAGGTCCGCCTCGTGCCACACGCCGTCCTCGCCGGGGATCGCGGGCGTGTTCATCTGGAAGGTGGTGACGCCGAGCTGGCGTGCCCACGCCGTGGTCTCGGGGTCCACGGTGTGGACCTGGCCCACCCCGATCCGGATCCGTGCCTGCTGCATCCACGCACGGTAGCAAGCCGCGCCCGTGCGTCGCGGGCCATCCGTGCGCGATGCGCTTCGCTACGCTCGCCCGACGTTCCGGCGCTCGCCGGGCATCGAGCAGGCATCCAGGAGGTCGCGGTGAGCGAGGTCATCATCCAGAAGCGGTTCATCCCCCGCGTGGGCGAGGGGAAGAACCTGCGCGTCGCGCTCCGCGACATGTCCGCCGCGCTCGTCGCGAACGGCTTCCCGGAGATGGAGATCTGGGCGCCCACCCACGGCGGGCACAACGTCCTCGTGACCGTGGAGCGCTACGCCACGATGGCCGCCTGGGACGAGTACAACGCGACCGCCACGAGCTATCCCACGCTCGTCTCCGGCGTCTTCGACGGGATCTATCCCACGACGATCACGCCCTACGACACGGAGATCCTGCGGCTCGTGGACAAGCGGGAGATCCGCTGATGGCCACGGAGAAGCCCGCCACCGTCCGCGTCGCGGGCCGCGACCTGCCCACCGGCCGGATCGCCCCCACCGCGGAGGGCCCCGCGACCCCCTGGACCTGGCCGGTCCCCCCGCTCACCCATCGCTACAACCAGGCGATCACGGAGGTCTTCGACCTCGCCGCGGACGGCCGGCGCGTCGCGGTCATCGAAGGGGCGCTCTGGCCGCCCGTGGGCACGAGCCTCTCGCTCCACGAGGACGAGGGGCACCTGCGCCGCGGCGTCGTGGAGCGGATCGAGCTCGCGCTGGAGTCGCGCCGCCCCGCGACCGTCCGCGTCTACGTGGCGCTCACCCGGGAGCCGATCGGGGAGTGACGAACGACGACCCGGTGGGCGCGCTCGCCGGGTCGTTCCTCGTCATCGGGCGCCGCCGCCCCTGACGACGTGGCCGGCCGTTCGTTGACAGCCCGCATCTCCTCCTCGTAGTCTCGTTGCTCCGGATCCGTGCACCCAGGCGTCTGACCTCGGGCGATCTCCGGATGGGGGGAGGACCATGCGGGATGGACGCGGCTGCGCGCTCTTCTCCTGATCGAACGTCGCCCGGCGGTCCCCTCGCCTGCACCGTCGATGGCCTGAGCGTCCGCTACCGGGGCACGGGCCAGGTCCTGGACGATCTATCCATGGCCCTTCCGGCGGGGTCCGTCACGGCGTTGATCGGTCCGAACGGCGTCGGCAAGTCGACGCTCCTGCGGACGATCGCGGGCTTCGAGCGGCCGACCTCCGGTCGCGTTCGGGTCGATGGTGTGGACGTGCACGGGGGCGGATCGGCCGCCCGCGGGTCCACCGGCTTCCTGCCGCAACGCGTCGCCCTCTATCCCGCGTCCGACGCGCGGGCGCACATCGCGTGGGCGGCCGCCGCACGACCTGGGTACGACCGTGGGATCCCGGAACGGATGCTCCGGGATCTCGACGTCCCGATGGATCGCCGGACGGACCGGATCTCCGGGGGCCAGCGCGTGATCGTCGCCCTCGCCCTCGTGCTCGGGACGCGGCCGGCGCTTCTGCTCCTCGACGAGCCCACCGAGGCGATGGATCCGCTCGTCCGCCTCGAGGTCTACGGGCTGATCCGCGACCTCGCTCAGCGCTACGGGACATCCGTCCTCGTCGCGACCCATCAGCTCGCGGAGGCGACCGCGGCCGCGGACCGGTTCCTCGTCCTCGGAGGGGGCCGGATCACCCTTGATGGCGACGCTCCCACCCTCCTTGCGACGCACCGCACGATCCACGCGGACGCGCCTCTGCCGCCCGGGGCTGCGTGGGTCGCTGCCGTCCCGGGCGGTGGTGCGGACCGCCGCGTGGTCATCCGGATCGATCCGGACCGACCCGTGGCCGGTGATGCACTGACGCTCGATGATCTCCTCCTCGCCCACCTCGCCGCGCTGCGGTCGGCGACCGGGCCGGCGGTGACGCGGTGACCGCGCTCGCGCGGATCCTCGGGCGGCAGCACCGTTTCGAGATCGCTGCGATCGCCCTGTTCACGGTCGTGCTCGTCCTGGCAACGCTCATCGCGGGCCTGCGCCTCCGGGAGCTCGAACCGACCGACGCCTGCGTGGACGCGTGGCTCGGGCTCGGGCCGGACGGGGCCCCGTGCGCCATCGCGGCCTGGCTCTCCCTCCGGAACGGCGAGGTCGGGCTGCTTGGGCTCGCGTTCCTCGCAGCGCCCTTCCTCGTCGGGGCGGTCGCAGGTTCGGTGCTGCTCGCCCGCGAGATCGAGCTCGGGACCGCGGCACTCGGCTGGGCGCTCCAGCCCCGACGCGCTCGCTGGATCGCGCCGCGGATCGCCGCCGCCCTCCTCCTCGTCATCACCACGATGGCTGCGATCGCGATCGCCGGCCGCTTCCTCTGGTCCGCGGCGGACCCCGCGATCGACCCGGCCTTGTCGTTCGCCCGTTACGGTCTGGACGGCCCGCTCCTCATCGTGCGGGGGGTCACCGTGTTCGCCATCGCCGTCCTCGCCGGAGCGATCGTCGGCCGGCAGCTGCCCACGGCGATCGTCATGCTCGGCCTCACCATCGTCCTCTGGCTGGCCATGCAGCATCCGTTCCCATGGGGCGTTCCCACGACCTGGGTCCCGCTCGACGCGCAGATGACCGACGCTCGGAGCGGCGGACGGGCGGAGCTGTCGGATCCGGACCGGATCGTGGGGTACGGCTTTCAGTCCCCGGACGGGGTCGTCCGCTCATTCACCGATGCGGCCGCGTCGGCGCCGGCCGGCCTCGACGACGACGCGCTCGACGCCTGGGTCCGCCAGCAGGCGACGGAAGTGGTCGGGATCGTCCCCGGCGCAGAGGCGGGTTCCGTGGCCCTGCGGGAGTCGCTCGCGCTCGCCGGTGTCGCGCTCGCCGCGCTCGCCGGGTCGTTCCTCGTCATCGGGCGCCGCCGCCCCTGACGGTCAGGCCGCGGGCGCGTTCCCTGCGTCGCCGGGGCGCATCACCTTGAGGACCTGGCCCACCTGCTCGGAGGGGAGGACCGGCGCGTCCTTGCGCAGGAAGCACGAGGCGGCGCGGTCCGGATCCACCCGGAAGAGGGGCGGGATCTGCGTCCAGCATTCCTCCATCGCCCGGGCGCAGCGCGGGGCGAAGCGGCAGCCGCTCGTGCTCCGGCGCGCCTGCTCCTCCGTGATCGCCGAATCGTCCTCGCCCCAGCGCTGGGTGCGGTCCGGGAGCGGGATCGAGGAGACGAGGAGCCTGGTATACGGGTGCTGCGGGTCGCGGATCACCTTCTCCACCGAGCCGACCTCGGTCACCGTCCCCTGGTAGAGGACGACGATGTCGTCGCAGACCTGGTAGGCGGTCGTGAGGTCGTGGGTGATGTAGAGGAGGGAGATCCCGAACTCGCTCACGAGCTTGCGCAGCTCATCCAGGATCGTGGCGCGGAGGGACGCGTCCACCATGGAGACCGGCTCGTCCGCCATGATGATCCTCGGGCGCAGGAGGAGCGCCCGGGCGACCATGATCCGCTGCCGCTGGCCGCCGGAGAGCTGGTGCGGGTAGCGGCCGAGCGTCTCCTTCGGCCGGAGCCCCACCATCTCCAGGGCTTCCTCGATCCGCTTCTGCTCCTCGCCGGCGTAGAGCCCGAAGTTGCGGAGCGGCGTCGTGAGGACGTGGTCCACCTTGTAGAACGGGTTGTAGACCTCGAAGGGGTCCTGGAAGATCGGCTGGACCTCGCGGCGGTAGGCGAGCCGCTGGGCCTTGTCCATCTTCGTGATGTCCACGCCCTTGTAGAGGATCTGCCCCTCGGACGGCTTGATGAAGCCGAGGAGGAGGCGCGCCATCGTCGTCTTGCCGGACCCCGATTCGCCGGCGATCGCGGTGGCGGTCGCGGTCCCGTCCGGGAGGACGAGCGAGGCGTCGCGGAGCGCGACGGTCATGTTCGCGGGCGTCTTCCGGACGCCGCTCTGGAAGACCTTCGTGACGTTGCGCAGCTCGAGCAGCGGCGTGGCGCTCATCCGGCGACCTCCTCCTGACCTTCCATCGCCGGGCCGGTGAGCTCCAGCGGGGTCGCCGCGTCCATCTGGACGGAGGCGGGGAGCGCCGGGAGCGCCGGGTTCGCCGGGTAGAGATGGCAGGCCGCGCGCCGGTCCGGCGCGAGCTGCTGGACCGCCGGCACGTCCTGGTGGCAGCGGTCGAAGGCATACGGGCAGCGCGGGTTGAACGCGCAGCCCTGGGGCAGGTTGAGGAGCGCGGGCGGCAGGCCCGGGATCCCCACGAGCTTCCCCTTCGCGGTCAGCTTGGGGAGGCTGTCGATGAGCAGGCGCGTGTACGGATGGCGCGGGTCCGTGAGCATCTCGTCCACCGGGCCGATCTCCACGAGCCGGCCGGCGTACATGACGCCGATGAGGTCCGCGAACTGGGCGATGAGGCCCATGTCATGGCCGATGAGGACGACCGCCGAGCCGATCCCCTCCTGGAGGCGGCCGAGCGTCTGCATCACCTGGCGCTGGACCACGACGTCCAGGGCGCTCGTGGGCTCGTCCGCGATGATCACCTTGGGGTTGAGCACGGTGGAGATCGCCATCACCGCGCGCTGCTTCATCCCGCCGGAGAGCTCATGCGGGTAGCGCCGCGCCACGGTGGGTGGGAGACCGACCCGCGCGAGCTGCGCGGAGATCCGCTCCTCCATCCCCTTGCGCGCCGCGCGCCCCTCGTGCGCCTCGATCGCGTCCGCCATCTGGTTCCCGATGCGCATCACCGGGTTGAGCGAGTTCATCGCGCCCTGCGGGACGAGGGCGATATCCCGGAGGCGGACCTCCCGGAGCCCCTTCTCGTCCAGCTTCAGCATGTCCGTCTCGCCGAGGAGGACCTCGCCGCCGACGATCCGCCCGGGGGGCCGGGTGAGGCGCATGAGCGCCGTCGCCATCGTCGTCTTGCCGGAGCCCGACTCGCCGATCAGGCCGAGCCGCTGGCCCGGCTGAAGGGAGAAGGAGACATGGTCCACGGCGGGGACATCCCCGTTCGGCGTCCCGTAGCTGACCTGGAGGTCGCGGACGCGCAGGACCGGGTCGCCGGTCCCCACGGTGACGCGCGCGGGCGTCGTCTCGGTGGTCATCCTGCCGCCTCCCTCAGCCCTGCCGCAGCCGCGGGTTCGCGAAGCGGTCCATCCCGGCGGAGGTCAGGAAGAGCGCCATGAAGATGTAGGAGATGACGAAGACCGGCGGGAACCACCACCACCACATCCCGCGCAGGACCGCGGTGTACTCCTGCGACCAGTAGATCGTGATCCCCAGGGTCGGCGTCTGGATCGCGCCCAGGCCGAGCGCCTCCAGGCCGATCGAGGCGAGCATCGCGCCCGCCACCGCGCCCACGAAGCTCGCGGCGATGAAGGGGAGGAGGTTCGGCATCACCTCGCGGAAGACGAGCCCGAGCGGGCTCACCCCGTTCGCGCGCGCCACCTCCACGTAGGAGCGCTCCCGGATCGAGAGGACCTGGGCGCGGATCGTGCGGGTGGGGAACATCCACGAGAGCGCGGCCACGGTGAGCGCCATGATCTCGATCGTCATCTGCTCGATGTTCGCGGCGATGACGACGAGGATCGCGATCCCCGGGACGGTGAGGAGCGAGTCGGAGATGATCCGGATCGTGGCGTCCGTCACGCCGCCGAAGAAGCCGGCGATGAGCGCGAGGACGACGCCGATGACGGTCCCCACGATCCCCGCGATGAGGCCGATCTTCAGCGTGTTCGGGATGGCGAGCATCATCACGCTCCACAGGTCACGCCCCTGCGCGTCCGTGCCCAGCCAGTGCTCCCAGCTCGGGGGGAGGCGGGGGATCGCCGCGGTGACGTCCGCCATCTTGGGGTCCACCGTGAAGGGCCCGATGAGCGCGACGAAGGCGAGGATCCCCAGGAGGATCAGCCCCCAGACGAGCTGGCGCGTCCAGCGCGGGTCCTTGCGGGTCCGGGCGATCCGCGCGCCGAGGCCGCCGGATGCCGGGATCGAACGGGTCGCAGTGGTCATCGGTGGCGCCTGATCCTCGGGTCGATGAGGGGGTAGGTGAGGTCGATGATGAAGACGGTGAAGGCGAGGGTGATGATCAGGACCATGACGATCCCGTTGATCACGTAGATGTCCTTGTTCACGACCGCCGCGAAGAGGAGGCCGCCGAGGCCGGGGTAGTTGAAGATCGCCTCCACGAGGATCGCCCCCGAGACGACCGTGGCGAGCGCGAGCGCGAGCGCCGTCACCTGGGGGAGGAGCGCGTTCCGCAGCCCGTAGCGGATGAAGATCCGCGAGCGCGGGAGCCCCTTGGACTCCGCGTAGGTGATGTAGTCCTCCCCGAGCACGCTGACCATCAGGCTGCGCATGCCGAGCGCCCAGAAGCCGACCGCCCCGAGGACGATCGAGAGCGACGGGAGGATCGCGTGGTGGGCGATATCCAGGATCGATTGCATGTTGAAGGCAAGGATCGTGGTGGGGCTGAAGCCGTTCGCCGCCGGGAAGATGCGTACCGCGATCGCGAACAGGTAGATGAGGATGATCGCGAGCAGGTAGTACGGGATCGTGGACATGATGAGGAGCGGCGAGGCCGCCCAGCCCACCGCGCGCGGCACCCGCGGCCAGACGAGGAGCGCGCCGAGGAGCGAGCCCACGACGAAGGCGATGAGGGTGGAGACCACGAGCAGCCCGACGGACCACGGGATCGCGGCCTCGATCTTGTCGATGACCGGCTGCCCGAAGTTGATGATCGAGACGCCGAGGTCGAAGTGGACGAGGTCCACCCAGTAGTTCAGGTACTGGTTCCAGAGCGGCTGGTCCAGGCCGAACTTGGCGTTGTACTCGGCGATGAGGGCCGCCGCGTCGAAGGCGACCTGGCCACCGTTGGCCTGCATCTTGGCGAGCGCCGCAGCGACCGGATCCCCGGGGATCATCCGCGGCACGAGGAAGTTCACGGTCCCGGCCACGAGGATGACGATGAGGAGCTGGATCACGCGGCGGCCGACGTAGCGCAGCACGTCGGACATCAGACTGCTCCTCCTCCCGGACCCCCGGTGCGGCCCCCTGGGCCGCCCTCTCCTCCTCCGTACCGGCACTCTGCCGATACCGACTTGACACCGCCGGGTCCGGTTGGCTACGGTCCGCTGACGTGCCGCAAAGGATTGCAGCGGCGCGGCGGCGGTGTCAAGCCGACGCAGGAATGCCCGGAGGAGGGAAGACTCGATGGGAGTCACTCATCACGGAGCGAACGATCGGACGCGGGTCCGGCGGACGCTCCTCACGGGGCTGGCGATCGCCGGCCTCGTCGCCACGGCTGTGCCGATGGCGGCACCGGTCGCGGCGCAGGATGGCCTCCCGGAGGTCCCCCGCGAGAAGACGTTCGTCTTCACTCCCTGGGGCTTCGCGACGGAGCTCCCGAACCCCGAGAACTGGAACCCCTACAACCAGGGCCCGGCGTTCAACAACCAGCGGGAGATCGGCCTCAAGGGGATCATGGAGGCCCTCTTCTACACGAACCTCAACACGGGCGAGCTGATCCCGTGGCAGGGTGAGTCCTACGAGTACAACGAGGACTTCACGGAGATCACCCTGAAGCTGCGCGACGGCGTCACCTGGTGCGATGGCACCCAGATGACCTCCGCGGACGTCGAGTACACCCTCGAGTCCCTGCGCGATGCCGATCCGAGCGTCACCTACGCGTCGATCTTCGCCGAGTGGCTCGAGGACGTCGAGGTCGTGGACGACCTGACCTCCGTCATCCACCTCACGAAGCCCGGTCCGCGCTGGTTCAAGGACAACCTTGCGCTCGGTCACGAGAACCACATCGTGATGCTCCCGAAGCACATCTTCGAGGGCCAGGACTTCAAGGAGTTCACCTTCTTCGACCTGGCCAACGGCCTGCCCTGCGGAACCGGCCCGTACAAGATCGTGGCCACCAGCCCGCAGCAGTACGTGGCGGACCGCCGCGACACGTGGTGGGGCGTCGAGACCGGCTTCGCCGAGCGCATGCCGAACCCCGAGCGCCTCATCCTCATCCCCGTCGCGGATGACGCCGCGATGTCGAACCTGCACATCACGAACGCGGTCGACACGGGCAACCCGCTCCAGCCGGGCACCTTCGTGGCGTCCAAGGAGCAGAACCCGAAGATCCGCTCGTGGTCTGCCGAGGGTCCCGTCTGGGGCGCTCCGGACGGCTGCGGCTACAACTTCATCTTCAACAACATGAAGGCGCCGTGGAACGACGTGAACGTGCGCCTCGCGATCAACTACGCGATCAACCGCCAGCAGATCTCCGACATCGGATATGAGGGCGCGAACTATCCGATCGTGCTTCCGTTCTCGGCCTACATGGCCCCGAACTGGGTGCCCGGCCGGATCCAGGAGCTCCTCGACAAGTACGATCGCGGCACGCCCGATCCGGCCAAGGTCGATGAGCACATGACCGCTGCCGGCTACGAGCGCAACGCCGATGGCAAGTGGGCCAAGGATGGCGAGGTCCTGACCGTTCCGGTCTACGGCCCGACCTTCTTCCAGCCCTCCTTCCCGATCGTCCAGAAGAACCTCCAGGACGCGGGCTTCGAGTCCACCCTCGAGGCCGATCCGGCGAGCGACTGGGTCGACAAGTTCACGAACGGCAACCACGACACGCTCGTGCTCGTGCACTGCGGCAGCCTTTCCGAGCCGTTCGACACGCTCAAGGACCTGCACACGAAGTTCACGGCGCCGATCGGTTCGCCCCTCCCGGGCTCGATCATCGCCGGCCAGCGCTACAGCAACCCGGAGCTCGACGCCATCCTCGACAAGATGGAGGCGATGACCCCGGACAACGCGCAGGACTCCGAGTACATGGACCTCGTGGCCCAGGCCGTGGAGATCTACCTCCGCGACATGCCCGAGATCATGCTCACCGAGGAGCTCCACGTCGTCACGTACAACGAGACGTACTGGACGGGGTATCCCACCTCGGATGACCCGTACATCGCTCCGTACCCGTGCTGGGAGGCGATCAACCTCCTGATCCACCGGCTCGAGCCGGCGGCCGCGTAAGCGGATCGCGGAAACGCGAAGAAGGGACCCCCGGCGGGCGACCGCCGGGGGTCCCTTCGTTTCCGGCATCCTTGTGCGCATGACCACGACCGATCGGCCGCCGCTCGTGGCGGTCACCGGGGCCTCCGGCCACCTGGGCGCGACCGTCGTCCGGGCGCTCCTCGCGCGCGGGGATCGCGTGCGGGCGCTCATCCTCGGCGATGACGACCTCGGTCTCGCGAGCCTCCCCATCGAGCGGATCGCGGGGAGCGTGACGGACCCCGCCGCCGTCAGCCGGCTCGTGGACGGGGTGGACCGTCTCTATCACCTCGCCGCCCTCATCTCGATCGACCCTGCGGACGACGCGCGCGTCCACGCCACGAACGTGGGTGGGGCGCGCACGGTGGTCGCCGCCTGCCGGGCCGCCGGGACCCCCCGGCTCGTCCACGTGAGCTCGATCCACGCGCTCTCCTCCGCTCCGGAGGACCGGCCGGTGACCGAGGACCGGCCGCTGGCGGAGGGACCCGGTCTGCCGGCCTACGACGCGTCGAAGGCGGCGGCCGAGCGTCTCGTCCGGGATGCGATCGCGGACGGCCTGGACGCCGTCATCCTCAACCCCACCGGCATCATCGGGCCGGATGACCTGCGCCCGTCCCACATGGGGGAAGCCCTCCTCCGGATGGCGACCGGACGGATGCCCGCGCTCGTCTCCGGCGCCTTCGACTGGGTGGATGCCCGGGACGTGGCGGCGGGGATCCTCGCGGCCGCGGACCGGGCCCCGGCGGGGTCCCGCTACCTCCTCGGCGGCCACCGTGCGAGCGTCGCCGAGCTGGCTGCGCTCGCGGACCGGGCGACCGGCCGGCACCACCGCCGGGTCGTCCTCCCGATGTGGATGGCACGCGCCGCCGCGCCGGGTGCCGTCCTCCTCGCCCGGCGCCTCGGGCAGCGTCCGCTCTTCTCGCCCGGGTCGCTCCATGCGCTCCGCCACCACCGGGAGGTGAGCCACGCGCTCGCGGAGCGTGAGCTCGGCTACCGGCCGCGGCCGCTCGCGGAGACGGTCGCGGACACGATCGCCTCCTTCATCCGCGACGGGCGGATCCCGGGGCCCGCGCCGGGCGGGCGCTAGGCGGGAGAGGCCGGCCGCGGCGGAGGGATCTCACCCGCCTCCCGGTGTGCAGCCACGAGGAGCTCCGACCGGGACGGAAGGGGCCCCGCCCCCGCACGCGAGAGGATGGCCACGAACTCCACGGCCGGCGTCCCGTGGATCTGCTCTTCGCGGAAGGTCGTGGCGCCGATCGCCGCGAGGTCGGAGATGACGAGCCGGAAGCTCGCGGGGGTGAAGATCCACGCGTGGCAGTCCACGTACGGACTCCCGGTGGCCTCCTGGCGGAACCCGCCATGGGCGTCCCGGACCGACGCCGTGCGACGGAAGGTCCCATCGCCCCCGAGCTGCGCGAAGCCGGCGAGGAAGTCGAACCGGTTCCCCGGCGTGTGGCGCGCCCGGCCCTCGAGGGCGGCCTGGAGGAGGCCGCCGGTCGTGGTCATCGGGCGGAAGAAGTCGAAGGTCCGGCGCCGGTCCGGGAGGACGAGGAGGATCCGCCCACCCGGGGCCAGGACCCGGTCGCACTCGCGGAGGAAGCCGAGCGGGTCCGTCAGATGCTCGAAGACGTGGGAGGCGACGACCAGGTCATAGCGCTCGTCGCCCACGAGCTCCGAGATCGGCTCGCCACGCCAGACGTGATCGACCTCCTCGATCCGGGCCACGTCCACGGCCGGGTCGTTCCGGTACTTCTCGCGGAGGGCGGCCGCATCGTCGTGGTCGATCGTGGTCACCCGGGTGCCATCCGCCCTGGGGTAGATCGGCCGGAAGCTGGGGCCGACCTCCAGGACGTGGCGGGGCGGCGGCACGAGGCCCCGGATCGCTGCCTCGCGGCCCTGGTCATACGAGACGACCGGCGACCGGGCCGGGGTGGCGCCGCTCCCGCTTCCCTGCTCCGGCAGGGGTGTGCTCGGTGCCATCCCTTCCCGGTAGGTGGCCACCATCAGCTCCTCCCGGGTGCGGGCCGGCGCGCCACCGTCGCGGGAGAGGATGACCACGAACTCGATGTGGCCCGTCTCGTGGAGGCTCTCCTCGCGGAGGATCGTGGCGCCGATCTCCTGGAGGTCGGAGAGGATGAGCCGGAAGCTGGACGGGGTGTAGACCGTTCCATGGCAGTCCCGGTACTCCGCGGCGCCGATCTCCGCGTGGTAGGCCCGGGCAGCCTGTGCGAGGTCGACCCGCGGGCGGAAGGTCCGGGTCTCTCCCCGATCCAGCCAGGCGCCATCGCTCAGGTGGACGTAGTCCGCCTCGGAATCGAAGCGGCTCCCCGGCGTGTGCCGCGTCCGTCCCTCCAGGTGCGCCTGGAGCACTGCACCCGTCGTGGTGACCGGGCGGAAGAAGTCGAAGGTCCCGCGGCGGTCCGGGATCGCGAGGAGGACCCGGCCTCCCGGGGCGAGGACCTTCTCGCACTCCACGAGGAAGCCGAGCGGGTCGGGCAGGTGCTCGAAGACGTGGGAGGCGACGATCAGGTCATAGCGCTCCTCGCCCACGAGCTCCGAGATCGGCTCGCCACGCCAGATCCGGTCCACCTCCTCGATCCGGTCCACGTCCGCGCCCGGGGCGTTCGCGAACTTCCGCCGGAGGGTCGCCGTATCCGTGTGATCCAGCGTCGTCACGCGGTAGCCGTCCCGCCGCGCGAAGATCGGCGAGGCGCCCGGCCCGATCTCCAGGACATGACCAGGCGCCGGGACGAGCGCACGGAGGGCCTCCGCACGCCGGCCGGCGTAGGCGAGGAGGGGCGCGCCGGAAGGGAGGGGGAGCTCCACGCGGATGACCGGAGCCGAGGGTCCGGCGCCGGTCGGAGGCAGCGGAGGCAGGCCCCGAACGCGCCGGCCCGGTAGCGCGCCGCGGACGCGCTGCGCGAGCCCCCCTGCTCGCGCCCGCATCAGTCCTCGAGGTACTTCTGGCTCTCCGGCATCCAGCCGAGGAGCGTGCGCGCCTTCGAGAGGTTGTGCGCCTCCTCCTTCTCGTCGCCGGCGATGAAGACGGCATCGAAGCGCCCGTGACCGGTCTTCACCGCCTCGAGGCCCGCGAGATAGGCGCGCGCGAGATCCTCCTCGTCCGTGACGTAGAGCCCGGGGTGGATCGGGTTCCGGCGCTCCGCGAGGTACTGCTCACGGGTCCGCGGCCCGGTGATCCGGAGGGCGATGATGCGCATGTCGAACCAGCGCGCGAAGTAGGCGCAGATCTGCTCGCCGAGCCCCTTCGTCATCCCGTAGGCGGAGGGCGTGTCCAGGGGGGTCATCTCCTCGCCCGGGTACCAGTCGCGCTTCCGGTAGTGGACGGACATCGTGGAGGTGTGGACGCCGGCGCGGATCCCCATCCCCTGGGCGGTCCAGAGGAGGAGGTGGAGGCCGAGCGTGTTCACCTCGTAGTTGTTCACGATCGTCGTGAGGTCCTGGTCCGTCTTCTCGCCGCCCTGGGGGCTGCGCATGACGAGGTTGATGAAGGTGTCCACCCCGTCCAGCGCCTTCGCGACGTCGTCCGGGTTCGAGATCGACCCTTTCACGTACTCCACGAGGCCGTCGTGCTTCGGCGGGACGACATCCAGGACGCGCAGGTCATGGACCTTCGCGAGATACGGGGTGATGAACGTCCCCACGAGCCCCGAGCCCCCGACGACGAGCACCTTCATCCTGCAGCGACCTCCAGCTCCGCGACGATCTCCTCCCAGGGCGCCGCGAGCGCGCGCCGGTGGGCATAGACGAGGACCGAATCGACGATGTCGCCGTCCTCCCGGACGACCCGGTGGAAGTTCCCGGCGGGCATGACGAGGAGGCACGGCCCCGCGTAACGGACCTTCTTCACCGTCTCCGGCGTGGGGCCGTTGAGGAGCCAGCCCTCGCCCCCCGCGAGGACGATGTACTCGTCCTCGTCATCGTGGCGGTGGACCGGGACGTCCACCGGGGCACGATCCCACGACGCGCCGCGCGAGGCCATGACGAAGAGCGTGTCCTCGCCGGTATCGAGCGGAAGCGTGTAGCCGTTCTCGGGCTGCGGATAGGGGAGGACGCGGACCGGCCGCGCCGGCGCCGCTGCGGCTGCCGGTCCCTTCCCCGCCGCGCCGTCCGCCGCCGCCGCGGCCAGGCCCGGGACGACCCGGGCGGGGAGGCGGGGCGCATCGTTCACCACGAGGTCCGCGAGCCGGACGCTCCCCTGGGTGGCCCGCGGGCCCACCTGGGAGAAGATGTCGATCACCGCGCCCGGACGGGTGAAGAAGGCGACCGGCGCGGGCGCTCCGGCATCCATCGCGATCGCGTGGCGGTTCCCCGCCGGGATGACGAGCGTGCAGGGCGCCGTGAAGCGCTCCTCCACCGTGCGCGCCGCGTCCGGTCCGTGGCGGAGCGTGCCGCTCCCGGCCGGCACCACGACCTGGAGGTCGTGGCCGGGATGGATCCACGGGCCGCCATCGAGCCCGCCGATGACGATCGTCGTCCCGTCCACCCCCGTCTCGAAGGCGAGGACGGCCTGGTCCGCGGAGGCGTCCGCCGGAAGGGCGACGACCCACGCCTCGCCCTTGGAGCCGGTGACCGGGCGGTCCGCGTGGACGGGGTGGTCGCCGGGGACGCCGGCATACGAGCGGCCGGTCGCGGGCCCCGCGACGACCCCCGCCTCCGGCGTCCGCGTCCCGGACCGCGTCATGCCGGGAGCTCCAGCCCGATCCCGCGCTCCTTCGCCTTCCGGTAGACGACCTCGGCGACCGCGACGTCCTCGATCCCGATCCCCTGGAGGTTGCACACGATGATCTGGTCCGCGCGCGTCCGGCCGGCGCGCAGGCCCCCGGAGATGTCGTGGATCGCCACCACGCGGTCCCAGCTGATCCGGCCGAGCTCGCCGGCGCGCATGATCTCGCCGGCCTCCACCTTCGCGTTGTCGATGTCGTCCACGACGACCAGGTCCGCCTTCTCGTAGAGGGCGGGGTCGATCTCGCCCTTCCACCAGCTGTTGATCCCCGCCGCGATCACCGTCTGGCCGGGCTTCACCTGGTCCGCCATGAGGACCGGGTCCGCGGACGCCGTGATCGTGACGATGACCGCCGCGCCGTCCAGCGCCTCCTCCGCGGACGCGGCCGCGCGCACGCCGACCCCGGTGCTCTCGGCCATCCGCGTGGCGAAGGCCTCGCGCTTCTCCTGCGTGCGGCTCCAGATCCGGACGTCCGTGGCACCGGTGGCCGCCACGACCCCGTTCACCTGCATCGTGGCCTGGAAGCCCGCGCCGATCACCGCGACCGGTCCGCCGGATGCGGCGCCCGCGAGGAGCTTCGCGGCGTAGCCCGTGGCCGCGCCGGTGCGCAGGCCGGAGATCCGGCCGCCGCCCATGACGGCGAGGAGGCCGCTCCCGTCCGTCCCGTAGAGGACGATCTGGAAGGAGGCGCCCTTGGGGGTCACGGTGTACGTCTTGTGGCCGACGATCCCGTGGGTCGTCCAGCCGGCGGGCATGAGGTTGTAGTTGCCGCCCGGATAGGCGACCCGGACGCGGGGCTTGTTCACGATCTCGCCGCGCGCACGGGCCTGGAACATCTCGTCCAGGATCGCGAGCGTCTCGTCCATCGTCAGGAGCTGGGAGATCTCACCCTCGGTCAGGTAGAGCGCCATCGGGAACCTCGTCTCGTCTGCGTGCGGGGGCCGCGCGCCGGAAGGCGGACGGCCGGGGGCCGGAGCGTTCAGGATACGGGAGCGCCGCGGGCGGAGGAGCCGTGCCGCAGCCGAGGAGGCCCACCGCGATGATCATCGACAGCCACTGCCACGCCTGGACGACCTGGCCGTACGACACCTCCGTCCCCGATCCGCAGCACCGCGGGATCGTGGAGCAGCTCCTCTTCGAGATGGACCAGCACGGGGTGGACCGCTCGGTCGTCATCTGCGCCCGGATCGACCACAACCCGGAGAACAACGAGTACATCTTCCAGGCGGCGCGCCGGCACCCGGACCGGCTCGTCCAGTTCCCGGACGTCGATTCCGGCTGGTCGCCCGAGTACCACACGCCGGGCGCCGTGGACCGGCTGCAGCGTGCGATCGACCGCTGGGGGATCGCGGGCTTCACCCACTACGTGAACGCGGAGAACGACGGCTGGCTCGTCTCGGACGAGGGGATGCGCTTCTTCGCGCGCGCCGCGGAGGCGGACCTCATCGCCTCGATCGCGCTGAACGGCGCGTGGCTCGCGGACCTGCGCACCGTGGCGGCCGCCTTCCCCACCCTGCCGATCCTCATCCACCACCAGGGGATGGCGCGCGCGGAGGAAGGCCCTGATTCGCCCGGGCTGCGCGAGGTGCTCGCCACCGCTGCCTGCCCGAACGTCATCGTCAAGGCGTCGGGCTTCTACTACGGGATGCCGGATGACCGGAAGGCCGAGTACCCCTACGACCCGCAGCGCGCGATCTTTGCCCGGATCGTGGAGGCCTACGGGCCGGACCGGCTCGCGTGGGGGTCCGACTACCCGGTCTCCCCGTGGGTCGCCACCACCTACCGCCAGACGCTGGACATCCTCCGCGTCCACTGCGCGGATCTCCTCCCCGGGGACGCGATGGACCGGGTGATGGGCGGCACGATGGAGACGCTCCTGCGCACCCGGCGCCCGGTCCCCGCCGCGGGCTGAACCCCGGCCTGCGGGACCCCCGGGGGGGTAACCCCCCAAAACGTGCAGAGCGCTGCAGATCGCCGGGTATCTTCGCCTCCGATCCGGCCAGGTGCAACGGGAGCCAAGCGGGTCCGGTCTGGTCAGGTGATGGAGGGATGGCATGTCCATCGTTTCCCGCGGCGCCCGGCGCGCCGCTGTCCTCGCGGCCACGCTGGCGCTCGCCGCGGTGCCGTTCGTCTCGACCGGCGTCTCCGCCGAGGACGCGACCGAGATCATCGGCGCAGACCATGTCGCCGCGATCCTCGCCGCCCATGAGGCGGAGGAGGGTCACGAGGTGATGTTCGACGACCACGAGGCGCTCGTGGAGCAGATCATGTCCGCAGACGAGGCGGGCCTCGCTGCGATCCTC
>Ga0208783_10000121_pt1 | contig 45548 bp, 19 predicted proteins | sample DEB19_08_DNA_2_FD_184529 | JGI IMG/M metagenome (GOLD analysis project Ga0208783, IMG submission 184529) | Aqueous microbial communities from the Delaware River and Bay under freshwater to marine salinity gradient to study organic matter... | ecosystem: Environmental > Aquatic > Marine >... | reverse complement strand
ATTACGTGAAAATCGCAATCTTTAATAATTGCATATTCTTTACGAATTTTACCACGTTGCCAGTTATCAAACATTACTATAAATTCTGTATTGTATGGATCATCACTATTTCTATATACAGTGGTATTCTTACCTACATGTATTAAGTCCCAGGGTATTATATCATTTGACGCAACACTATGTCCATTTGCTATGCGTAATGCAAGTGTAAGTGCGTAATCGTTTCTATACACGCCTGCTACAAAACTATGAATGTCAGCGTAATGACTATAATTTTCCTGTATCATTTTCAAACATTCAAAAATTTGTTTAGCACGTTCTGTTTTTCTGAACATGACTACTGTAGCCCAAAGAGTTTTAAAACTATATGAACTCAATACTTCTTGTGCGGCGCCAGGATGCATTAAGAAACTAGTATTGTCGTGACAGCAAAAGTCTAATCCAGTATCAAAGGTCTTTAATAATTTATCAGAATTGACCATATAATCTACGTCAAGCAATAATGTTTCATCATATGGACTTAACTCATATGCTTGATATCTGCCCTTATTGATCCAAACCTGATATTCACGTATATTGTTTTTATCTGGAACTACTGTGATTATTTTATCAAAAGGATGGTCACCCTCAGGTTTAGACTCTTCATCCGTAACAAGTGTCACAGGAAGATTCAAAAAGTGATTAACACGTTTGGCAGTATACTCTGCCATTTTATAATAGTTATATCTAGGCGAATTGAATGCAAATAGAATAACGCCTCGATTTACCTTTTTGTTTCTAGTTCTTGCCATTCGTTATACCATTCTTTCATTACTGTACTATTAACTTCAGTTAATGTGTTGAGTAGTGCTTTTCTATCAACCTCAACAGGGTTGTCAAAAGTGTCTAATAAGATTACCTTTTTAGAGGCAAAAGAATTTAGGAACGAAATGGTCTGAGCATCGGCTCGCCAAAGTCCACCTTGCTCTGCTATTAATAGTTTGCTGTTGTATTTTTCTTTGAGATAAGCCTTAGCCGAATTATGATTAAATCGTGCTTTGGCTTCTGCAATTAAGGTTTTGGTATCCATCTATTCACTCCTACGAGTTATTTAGATGGATACTTATGGTCTATAAAATTATTATGCGCCTGTTACAGAACCTGCCAACGTCACGGAGCCCCATGAATTAGCAAGATATGTAGTTTCGGGAGGCGTTAATGTCATTGTTGTTGCAGAACCAGTAGCAACTGTTAATCCATCTGGAACTTCGTCCCAAATAGTGTATACAGTAATAACCGAACCAGCATCACTATTTGAACCTTGTGTCCCATTAGACTTAACAATAAATCTAATAAAGGTTGATAGATATCCCGAAGGACCGGTTGACGCTAACTGTGTGAATACAGTAGCATTAGCCGTTGTTAATGCATAGTAACCTGTATTCTGAGAGATAGTTGGTGAATTGCCACCGCCACCAACTTTAGTAATACCGTTATACGAAACACCACCGATAGTTACTGTACCTGAACTTGGTGCTGACAATACTACAGTACCAACGTTACTTGCTAAGTTATTGAACAATAAGTTAATACCTGTACCACTTGGATGTGATACGGTCATCTTTAATTGTCCGCCTGAGTTAAAGAAATATCGTGCGGCATCACCGTTCGCAAATGTAGCAGTATGAGTAAATGTTAGTGCAGAACTCCAAGTACTTGCATATGTCGCTGTGTTACTTGATGTTGATCCTTGTGATGTAGCATTAAGTCTGTTAGTATAAATTGTTTGCAAGTTAGTAGGTATGGCAGATAAGTATGTAATTGTTCCACCAGAACTAGGTGCTGTAACAGCACTTATAGAAGATGCTTGATGTAGTGCGGCGTTTGCTGTGTTGTTAACTAACGCTGTCCATTGACCCGTTGACGCAACAGTGTTTCCTGCGGATACGTTAGCAACAGCCGTCTGTCCGTAACCTGCGGTGGAACCACCTGTAGCCCAGACAGCGTTCAATGTGTTAGCAGTAGTTGTGGGGTTGCCACCTACTAACGTATTGAAATCTGTCGCCTGTATTAATCCAAATTGTGCGTAACTCATGTCTTACCCTTACCTTATGATGACGATTGCTTCTACAGTACCGACACCGTGTGTTGTTTTATCTGCTAATGCTCTGCCAATAGTATTAAAGGCAGTTGCTTCACCTTGGTCAGCGGCACGGGCAATACCATTACCAGCACTTACAAGACGTTGACCCTTAGCAACTTGACCCATTACTTTAACATGAACTCGACCACTTACAGCAACAGGAGGATGTGTTTGATCATCGCCGGCACCTGCATTCATTAAGTAGGCAGCACTGTTAGATATAACACCGAATACGTCCTCACTTAATTCAAGTTTAACTGCTGTAATTTCTTTAGTACCACCCAACTGAACTACTGTGCCCGGATCATATGTTGTGTCTGCTTCAAAACGTTCTGCCAAGTCAGCATATGTTGCTTGTAATCTTGAGCCTGAACTTAATGTCCAATTACCTGTAATTGTACCTGCTGTAGTATTTGCACCGGTTGTTACTGTTGTTCCTACAAATATTGTTGCACCTGTACCTACGTTACCTGTATAAGTTGGTAAGTATGCCGCAACGTTTGAGTTGCTGTATGCCGCGCCACCACCGAAAATGTTAGCACCGTTAGCATACATCAAATTATCTGTTCTAATACCAATATTGCCGCCGCCAGTTACTACTAGGTTACCACCTGTAACCCACATTGCAGTACCTGCTACACTGTTTGCAGTGCCGGCGCCGTTTGCAGTCCAAACACCAGTTAGTGTTCCGTTAGTGGACTGTGAACCTGATGTGATTGCTGTAGTTGTTAATGTACCGATGTTCGCATTTGATATTGTGGCATTACCAATATTTGCTGAACCAGTGATTGTTAAATTGAGTGATGATATTAAATTACTTGCGGTTATGTCATTTGTTGCTGATAAATTAGAAGCAGACAAATTACCTGTAACAGTTACCGCACCGAACGTTGTATTGCCACCGCTAGATGTAGCAGTCAATGCTAACCAAACGTTTGCGTTTGGGGCACCGTTAGTTGGACAAACATACAATGTGCTATTGTTAATATTATACCATAACTGACCCCTGATAGGATTTGCAGGGGGAGTATTAGCCGCAAAATTTTCCACCATATGAACAAAGTTGGTGTCCAACGTTTGTCCATACCCAGGATAATTTCGGCCGGGTAAGCCTAAAGAGGTACTAGTTGTATTGATAGTACCGTCAGCAATGGTAGTTAGAACTGTACCATCACTTTTAACAATTGTATATGCCATAATCAATCACTCCGATGAATTTATTTATCTTAAATAGTTACTAAATTAGTCAGGCTCTGAATCCTCACCGTATAATCTATCTGTATCTGTCTATTCAAAGACTTCTGTACAGGGTGGAAAATCACATGGGTCAATAGTCTTGTTATGACATTTCCATTGCTGTCCGTACCGTAATTCGCCAATAATCCCAATTCGTCAAATACGTAACTTGAGTCAGTTTGGGTGCTGTTATCAAATGCAGCCTGCCCTGCTGGCTCGCCGTAATCTAATAAACACTGAACTAAAATATCTGTATATAAACGACCTGTTGTGTGGAACACCGTCATTTTATTTCTAGTCGGGTCTAAGTTAAAAACGCTGGTATCATCAACGATTTTAGCGTAGGTTTCGTTATAAAGAGCGGCATTTTGCCCAGTTGTATTGGGCGGCAGATATGTAATAATACCTGTTTCATCTACGCTAGCACCACCGTTTCCAAAGGCCATTTGATAAATTTCACCATAACCTCTACTGCTTAATGTATCTGCGATAGCCTCGCTCATGTTTTCGTAGTTGATGGCGTTTTTCTTATCCACAAAAACTTCTCCATTATTTGGATCATAGATTTTGAGGAAGCCCTCAACTTTATATGACAAGGTAATCACAGACATTAATCATCCCCTCGCTTTTGAACTAATACCTCTTTGGAATTTGGATCAAAAATTTTAACACTTGATGAAAAGTAGAACCCCACATGCTCATTTGGCTTAGTGGTTTGTTCCGGCTTTTTATCAGTACTATTCGACTTATTTTCGTTCATTTCTTTATTTATCATTTAGGTTACATCCGTATATAAGAATTCTGCGGCCGATGTTGTACTAATCTGTAATGGGTCACCCTCTACAGGATTATATGTATCCGAATTCCAAGTAACATTGTAGTCAAGATCGGTCAATAAATTATTGGATAATCTGCTATATACCTCTGAGTAAATTGGAATATACGGTTGTATTCCAGTACCGTTAAATCCACGTTGTAATCCGGACAATGTATTATTAATTAGGTCTATAGTTTCAAATTTAATTTGCTCACCGTTAATATAGATTACTTTACCCTCTAATGTAGTAACTGTCAATATGTCACCGGGCTGAACATATGACCCTGCAGTTAATTTTACTAACGGAGACAATGCTTCAACTACAATTGAATATGCACTTTGTGGTATTAATCCCAATCTTGAAGGATTGTTGTTATAGATTGTTACGTTAGAAATCAAGTTCTTATCCGCAGTCAACCCGATTGTGTATATACCGTTAACCGCAGCAGGTGTTGTTACAGTTTGAACAGTACTATCTGTCAGTCTAGTAACATCATCAACTTCGATATATTCGTCCAACTCATATAGAGGAGCAGTTAACCAAGTTCTTGTAAGAGTATTTGCTCTGTAAACTACAGGTTCATTAACTTGATTTACAACTAACTGATACACTTCTTCATCAGGTGTTGAGTTGATAATCATACTGGTAATAATAACTTCGTCTCCCGGTACGATTGTTGTCAATATGCTAAGATTGTTATATGTATTCAATCTTAACTTACTTGAAGGGATACGATATCCGTTAACAGTTACCCATAAACGATCTACATTATATTGATCCCACTGCGATACGTTCACACTGGTTACTGGAGTATCAGTTGTAAGAACAAATGTGTCCCCACCTCTGGTTTCAGATATAGTAAATGAGTTTATTCCTGATTTTGATTTTACATAATAGGTTGTGCCTGCTACTATGTTGCCCATAATTACATTACCAATGCTAATGCCGGGTGATGTAAATATTACCGGCGTATCAACTACTAAACTAGTGTTTGATGCTACAGTAATTAAATTACTTACCGCAGTAGTTGCAGTTGCAGTAGTTGTAGTAATAGTAAACAACTCATCTCTCCACATATAACCGCCACCTGTGTATGTACTTACATCTGTAACAGGATAGTTAGTTACAGTTGGACCAGGATTATATGGTTGAGAATACAAATCAACTATGTTTGTAGTAATTATTTTGGCGTAGTAGGTATTGTTGTTTAATTGTGTGCTTCCGCTTACTCCGTCGATTCTTACTAATGTATTCTCTGTTAAGTTGTGAGGTACACCAGTTGTCACTCTTACTGCTGGAGTGCCACCAACTATAACAATTACATTTCCTGTGTCATTCGTCAATTGAATCACGTTACCGTTTTCATCTGCAATGACTACAGTACCGGCGTTGAAATATTTCACAAAGTACACAAGACCATTGGTATTAAGAGTTCCAAATGCTGTGCCCTTAAACTGTATCGTTTGTCCTAAAACAAAGTTAGTAGAAGATGTTACAGTTATATCATAATAATCTGCTGTACCTGTACCACTACCTATACCAGTTGCAGTAAATGTCTCACCTACAGTATTACTTGCGGCACCAATGAGTGTAAAGTCTGTAGTACCAATAGTTGATATAACATATGGTCTACCTACAACAAATGAGCCTGCACTTACTGACGTTACGCTTGTTGCTGTAGCGTTGGTTGTTGCTAATGGAGGAGTAATATTGTTATCAATATTTGTAATATCTGCCACAGTCAACCCGTTGACAGTAGCGATCATTGACCCTGTATCATCGGTCAACGGTAGTGCATCACCTGCAAGTTCCGTACTTATTACAAACTGTGTACTGTTCCATATCTCTGTAATGAAATATGTTGTACCTGCAACAATACCATCTAGTGTAGGAGCACTAAACACGATTGAACTGCCTACAGTCAATCCTGATGTGTCGTATCCAGGTGCACATGTTAACCAATTCAATTCTTCGTCATATGCTGTAGTATCATATCCAACATATGCAGTACCTGTGCCTGTTCCAGCACCGGTTGCTATAAATGATACACCTGGGGTATTACTTGCCGCACCAATTAATGTAAAGTCAGTTGTTCCAACTGTGTCAATTACATATTCATAACCAATATCAAAGTCTCCTGCATTTACTACTGCGTCAAATGGATACTCACTATGATTTGTACTCTCAACAATTACTTGCACGAATGCTGAGCCTGGCGTTCCTGTAATTCCATATTGTGAATTAAAGTACTGACGATCAGTTGAGTTATATGTAGTGACTGCAATAGTACTGCCGTTTGGTGGAGGACTATTGAACAATATTGAGTTGGTTACACTGCTTATATTGTACAACGCTTTAGTTATACGTAAACCGTTAATTTCTACAATAGCGTTATATGGATTATCATCTCCTACATAATTATTTAATGCAAATGAAGAAGTTGACCCGTCGCCGGTAAATGTCTGTACTTGTGGTATTGTAAACGCATATTGATCCGGTGCTGTTTCGCCAAATACACTATATACCAAATAATCTACAGAATTATCATATTGCGCTGCCAATATCATTTTAGCAGATACACTATTTGGTTGTATACCAAATGCATAGTCATTAGTTACAAACACTGCACCGCCTGTAGCGTTTGTCAATGGTATAACTGGACCACCTGGAGTTGCTGATATAGTGAATTCGTTGCTATCTACAATAGTCTTAATATAATAAACAGTTTGCGGAACAATCACACTACCAAACATTGTATTACTAAATGTGATAGGGGTATTCGCAATCAAGCCACCTGTTGAGTTTGTGGTGATGGCATTATTTGATGCTTTGGTTCTTGTTACTGAATTAGTTTTACCTAATACCAACTGAGTACCATTGTGATATACAATAGGATCTGTCCAAACACTACCTGTACCTGTTTGTATAATAGCAGTCATCAATCCTGTAGCAGTGGTTAAGGTTAGCGTAGGACCTGCTGTACCAGTTATTGCGTTGTAACTTGCTGATACAGTAATGCTACTTGTTACTGTACTAATTGATTTTACATAGTATGCAGTATCTTCTAATATATTTCCAAATGTTATTCCTTGGAAATATATAGGAGTATTGATTGTAAACTTAGTCACATCGTCACATAAAATAGTATTATTAGTACCATTTGTTGCAATTGCAGTAACCTCAATAGAGTTTGTCCCAGGTCTAATTACCCCACTACCTTGGAAATATAGATTTGAGTAGTTGCAATTCAAATATATTTCATTGAAACCTGTTGTAGTGTTGGTTCTGATTGGATCAGTTTTTGTATTGGCTTTTACTAATTGATCTCCGTTACCAACTTCATATACATCTATTCTTAATGAATCTGTAGTTGGGCTTAGATAATTAATAGGAGTATTCAATATTATAGCGTTGTTGATCCAATCAACTGTATAATCCAATGATTCATAAAGTGATGTTGATAATCCAGTTGTACCGTCAATAACAAAACATGCTACCTGCGCAGGAATCAACACGGTTCCTCCCCAGTAATAAACTGTTTGTGTTACTGAAGTTGCAGGAATTTCATATGATACTACATTGTATCCACTATGAGCATATTCTGTAATTGGCCAGTTAGTGCCAGGTCTTGTTGCCACGGTCATTGTTAATGCATCTGTGACTAATCCTGGTACTAATTCTTCTGGACCATAACCTGCTTGGAATGGATCTCCAACAACATCATATACAGTTGGTGCAACAACAAACAATGATGAACTTTCCCATGTTACACCGTTGTCCACACTCTTTAATATAGTATTGTTGTCGCCAACTACTACCCAAATATTACCTGAAACATAATTTAATCCATTAAGTTTCTGAATAGTACCTGATGTTCTTTCTGTCCAAATTACACCGTCAGGGCTTGTAGTAATTCTACCATTATCACCCACTGCCATAAACTGTGAGTTAGCCCAAAGAACGTCACGTAGTGTGTCTGTTCTTGGGTACTTGTACATAATTGTCTGTGCAGGGATAGAACCTGCACCTGACAAGTCGATTGGAGGGTTACCAATTGCATCTGTAATTTGAATCTGTGTAGAAGATATTACAGTGTGTACATAATATGTTGTACCGCTACTTAATACGTCAAATGAATCCGTAAATCTAACAGCATCATTTACTGCTAATCCACTTATTGAACTGATACCCAACACATCAGTTGAACCGTTGATACCTGTTACTTGAGTTTCAGTTACGCCGATCCAATCTGTTCCGTTTTGTGAATAGTAAATTATGCCATCTTCACCAACAACTAATGCAATAGAACTGTTAGCAGTAACTCCGTACATTCCTTTTTTAGTTGCAGAAGGAAGTTGAGTCCATGAGATTCCATCGGTTGTTTGAACAATGATATTAGTATCAACTATTTGAGTTAATCCAGTTGAATAGTCATAACGTTGACCTTTACCAACTGCAATAAATCCATCAAATATAGTTACAGGACCTGACAACAATGTTATAGGAGAGACACCATATAATGTGTTATTCAACACTGTATTGAAATTAAAACTTTCTCTCCATACATAAGTGTCATCACTACGAACAATACTATCACCTACTGCCATGTAATAACCGTTCTTGTATGCGACAGAATATAATGATAATGACGCAATATTGATTGAGGTCATATCATATGGTATATCATCATACGGTGTAGAACCATATGGTGTAAAGTAACCGTTAGTTGTCCATGTTATACCGTCATTGCTTCTATAAATAGGTGTTGCGCTATTTGTAGAAGTAATAATGTAGTATCCGCCTGCATAGATAATATCAGTTGCACCGATACCAACATTTGCTAGTTTAGCGATTGCCCAAGTATCACCTGTTGAACTACCTAATACTGCTGAGTATGTTGGTATGTTGGCTGCGGCCAAATAGTTTGTGCCATTCCAAATTACTGATGTTACATCAACTTCTGTTGGATAAAATTCTTGACCTTGCAGTACAGTATCTAATGTGAACTGATCTGCTGGTGCAAACGGATTACCTAAGTATGTTGCATTTGGATATGTAATACCCGTGTATAATTGTGTTAGGTCTACGCCTGGCATGTTATCAGTTGGTTGATAGTAACCAATTGTTCTATCCAATGCGTTTAATCTACGGTCAGCAGGATCTAATAATTCCCACTTACCAAATATAAATTCGGTATCGTTGTTACTTACTACGCAGATATAAACTCTGTTGTTAAACTTAACAATACTTTGATTGAAGTAAAACGGCTCTGGTAATAGTGCAAAACTACCTGCCTTAGCCATTGTCATAGAACCAGTAGCATTACTTGCAATATTAATTACTGCGCCGCCGGGTTCAGTTGTTAATCTAACTGTAGTAGATGTTGGTTTATCATAGATATAATAAGTTTGTCCTACAGTAATCTCTGATGAGAACATAGTACCAGTAAACACTACTGGATCGTTAACATCAAAGTCTGATGAACTTGTAACTGTTACTTCATTTGATGCCGTGACCGCTGTAGCAATTGTTGTAGTAAATCCTACGAATGGGAAATCAATACCACTGACAGGTACTTGCATCAATGGATCAGAGTATACTTCAAATTGATTTGGTGATATAACCTTTAAGTAGTATCTTGCATTGATTCCTGGTACTGTTCCTGAGCAAATTACATCGGTTATTGCACCATTGCTATCAATACTGTTGACAATCATAGTCAAATCATTTGCAGTGGTACTACCACCTAATTGATTTCCCGGTATAACTAATTGGTTATCAATTGCGAAACCGTGACCACCATCGCTAATTAGTACTCTGTAACCACCTAATATATAACTTACGTCAAATGTTGGTAGTATTGGTGGAGATTCACTTGAACTTGGGAACTGAACTAAATTAAACTCAGTATTTGTATAACTTAAATCTTCAGGTGATCCGCCTGCACTCAATGAGAGTTTAACATAAGGGTCACCGGTACCAGTCATTACTCCGTTTCCAGTAGTCAATGTTTTAACGCTACCGCCTTTAACTTCTGAAATTTTGAATTTAGTTCCACCTACTGAAGGATACTCACCGTATGCACTACCAGTACCGCTTCCAACCCCAGTTGCAACGAATGTTGTTCCTGGATTATTATCTGCGGCACCAATTGCTATAAAGTTTGTAGTACCGGGTACTTCAATAGTGTATGTCTTTCCAACTACAAAATCACCTGCATCAGTCACAAAATATCTTACAAAATATTCATCACTAATTACGATTCCACCCAATGCTTGTCCACTGAACACTATAGACATACCTACATATAGATTGTCAGTAGAATCGCAAGTTAATATATTATAACTTGAAGAAGTATTGTACACTTCAGTTTCTAAGTTAGGGAAATATTCACCAGGATTTAATGGATCTTCCATTCCTGTATACTCTACAACATAATATGTTGTACCTGCTGACAAGCCTGATCCTGCAGGTGGTGTTTCTACTCTAATTGGTAAGTTGTAGTAGAAGTTGTCTACACCACCAGTTGAATTCTTAATACCAACTTTATCATTTTCTAATGTAGCGGTTAGTGTTCTTTCAATTAGATTTGTAATGTCAGCGCCAACAACTTGTATGTCTGCATACTGACTAGATGTTTCGTACAATATAAATTGCTGACCGTTAACTTGACCAGGACTTACTGGTAATGAAACGTTAACAGTCATTGAGCCTGTTGCAGTAGTCAATGGTAATGTATTAACTTGACTTGTTAATGTGCAACCAGTATCACTTGCTGCCGCTACAGTAGTCAATGCAAATACAGTTCCGTTGATTGCTGTAGATATTTTAATCTGTGTGTTGCTTACGATTTCATTAATATAGTAAGTAGTACCTGATACAATATTACCAAATGATGTTACATCTGCACCTGCGATTTGCATCTCATTAAATATAACAGGTTCATTGACAGATAAATCTTCATTGGCTTCAATAGTAATAATGTCAGTTCCTGTTGTAGTTGCAGTAACACTTAACATCAATGGATCAGATGTTTCTGACATTGTAAATGTTTGGTTATCAATAATTGTTGTAACGTAGTAAACTTGATTTTGTGTTACACCACCAAACGCACCATCAGTAAAGAATAGTGGAAGACCTACGTAGAACCCAATAGTTCCACCTGTTCCAATTTCAGTTAACGGTATAGTAACTCTATTGGTTGCTGTTTGTGTTGCAGTGGCTGTTAATATACCAGGGTAATTTACAGTCAACACTGCCTTATCAACAACTTGACCTGCATATGCATATGCTCCAGGCGTTGCCGGAATCGCAACTGTACTGAATCCTGTTAGTTGTGGGCCACCTTCGGTAGCAGATACAGTAAAGTCTGTGATATTAACTATGCTGTGTACATAATATATTGTATCTATAACTAATGGGCTAGGAATCTGACCACTGAACTTGATCGGCATTCCAACATAGAAGCCAACTGTTGATCCTGAACTGTTTGGATCTCCTGCACCATCATCATATGGTTTTAATCTAATCAAGTTGTTAGTTGATATTGTACTGTCAACAGTACGCACAAAACTTGACCAAGATAGATTTCTATCATTGACTACTGAAACAATTTCAAACGCAACGCCCTGTGCTGACGCTAGTATTTCTTCGATAGGAGGCTGTGAAGAATATAACTTAACTGCGGAACTTGAAACTTTTTCGCTGTTAGAATAACTTCCTGCAAAGAAAGCACCGTAATATTGTCCTGCTTCCCAGTCTTGCACTTGTGAGGTGTATGTTGTTCTATCAAATCGTAACTTGATATTGTTTTCACGAACTGGGCTGGCTGTAGTAATAGCACTGGCTTTAGCACCTAAGTTTAGTGTATGGTCATTACCACTACCATCGTTATAAATTTGTATTCTATCTCTATCGTTTAGTGCATCACCATAACTTTGATATAAGCCAATAACTGCTGTTGGATCACTTTCCAACAAGTTAACATAGTACCACTGTCTATCTACTAATCCACCTATCTCACTACCTATCTCGCCTTTCTTATATTGAATTAAGTCGCCTGTGCGTAGGTTGGGAGCGTATAATCTGATTGTATTTGTTAATGAATTTACGTCAGTACTTGAGAATATAATCTGCAATGCTGGGTCAATTCTAATTTCAGGCAGTACTGGATACCCTTGACCTGGATCTATTACATTAATCTGTAATACTGAATCCAATGTCATAACTGCTTCTAGCACTGCCGCTCTTAATGGTGGACCATAAAGTGCTTCATCAACATAAGCAATAACTCTGGGAGGATCAATATATCCTCTACCACCATTCAATACTAAGATAGGAGGTAAATCAATGAAAATCTTTTCACCTGGGATATGATCAGATATAGGAGTGTTGTTTACTCCTCTGATTAATCCACTGATTATATTAGTTGCTCTATCTACATATGAGTAACTTATTAATTCTTGTCCAATTCTGATTAGACCATTAATTGGGAATCCTTGAGCATTGTCAACAAGAATAAATGCAGTTTTTAATGTCAAATATGATGCCAATACAGTAATTTCAAACTCTGTTTGTCCACCTATTGACACGCCCCTATTTTGGAACCACTGATTGTATGGTTGTGTTTGCCATATTGGATTAGTTGGTAAGTATTGGCTGTCTGATGAAACATTAGTCTGTACTAACTCAGGGGTGATATACTGTTGTAGTGCTGTATTGTATGTTGCTGGTAAGTCAAAGTCAGTAATGTTACCATCAAATACTTCTTCACCTGTATACTTGAATACAAATTCTTTAACAACAACGTGATACGGCTTAACTTCGTTAATGTAGCCGGCTAAGAAATCTTGATTATCACTTTGGAATACTTCGATAGGACGCAGTTCACGAATTTTGTGTGCCACATCAATCAATGAAGTTTTATTCAACCATGGTAGATAATTTTGTGATTCGTCAGTTTCACTTTGAATGTATTCAAATAGTAATACTAATGATTTGTTTCTATAAATTAATAATTCATCTGTATAAATCTGCTCGTTCAATGCACGTACAATATAACGTGTTTCTTCACTTGGGAATTCATCATATGAACTTGTATCAAAGAAGTTATCACCAAAACCTGTCTTGCCGGCAGCGTAATCCCAAAGATACAATTTGAATTGTATTGTACCTTGTTGTAAACCAATACGTGTCCATACACCGTCACCATCGTAACGATATACTTCAAACTTGCCATCGCCGTTAGTATTAACAGTAACAATTGTGTTGATCGGTACAGTTAGTGTAGCCAAATCAGCATAGATCGCAACTTGTATTGCAGATTTAGTATTATTATCGTACCCTGTTGCCCACCAATTTACATATTCCCAATAATCTGTAGTGTTAAAGAATTCTCCCTCAGTAAACAAGAAACTTGCATTTCTTCTAATTTCTGATATCGGATACTGTGCTAATACTTCATTAGCATATGTCAAGTAATTCTTTAATGCTTCAAATCTGTCAAAGAAGAAACTCTGTCTTGGTCTTGCCAATACACCACTTTGTACTGCTTTTGGCAACCATGGGTTAGGTACAACTTCACCGCTTTCATCAACCCCTGCTAAACTGTCAAGCATTCTATCATACAATGACTCAGGTCTGTTATTGCCTGCAGGTGTGTCGCCGTGTATATTAGCATCAAAACCATGTGTTAATAATTCATTTGGTAATCCAGGCAAGAAGTCATCAGCATAATTTGCTCTGATGAGAGTAAATTCATTATGTCCGTTATCATCACCTCTACCATTTGAATAACCAATATGTAATACTGAATCATTTGCATTATAGTATGATCCAGAATTATATATTGCGTATACGTTTTGTAACAATGGTGCAAAGAAACTAATACCTGAATTTTTTGGATTTGTAATATAAGTTTCTATGATGGTATCAGATAATGTCTTACCTTCTTTTCTGAATATAATATTGCTGTTTCTCACCCAAAAGAAGTACACAGGTGTAATATTATTAGATGCATTCAGTATATTTTGTGTGGAATACAATGTAATATCGTACGGGGTACCTGGTCCTACATACTGATTTGGTGGAACATTACTTGTTACCCAACTATAAACAGCAACATCACTACCTGGGAACACTGTTCCCCAATATTTTGCATTATAGTTTGCATCATTGTTTTGATGATAGTTTACAAAACGAACATTAGTAGTGTTAAACCATAGTTGACCTACTTGTTTTGCACCCCATACTACGCCTGGTTGATCAGCATCGGTACTGTTATATCTTGCAGGGTCGTTATTTGATACCACATCAATGTTTTCTCTGCAAGCGCCCAATATCTTACCTTGTAGTGGGTCAATGTAATCTAAGTTGACTAATGTGTTATTAGTCTCTGCACTAAACAACTGTATGTTTTTAATCTTGTTGATATCTACAACTGGTGCTGATTCTCTGTATACTGACCAATCTGCTTCTCCAGTAGGATTAATGTATACAACGATTTGACCATCATCAATACCAGGCAAGAAGTTTGGTGACCCTACTAACACTCTATTATTAGAGAATGACAACGCTTGTCCGTATAATGGACTGAAGCCATAATCTAAGTTATAGTTATTGATACTCTGAGCATATATGTATTGACCAGGATCATTTAGATTCTCATTGAAGTTAGCCAAATAGTCATACATGTAAACAGCACCGCAGTTTGGACTCTTGTCTACAAACTGTGTTGCGTTGTTATCAAATATAGTATCGTTTTCTACAGTCTCATCATCACTGAAGTCAAATCGTGTTCCTGCAAATCTAGTTGCAACTGGTGCACTTACTACAATAGAATTTAATTCATTGAATTTAATATTATAGCCAAACTGTGTAGGACCTGCTTTGTGTGGGCATCTGATAACTTGTGTTTCCGTATAAACTTGTAATCCTAAATCAGTTAATGTGTTAGGATCAATTGCAGTAATTAATAATTTTTCGTTTGGTTGCGCCAAATCAGTATTAATGACTTGTATAATTAACTTGTTATCACTTGTAGCGGCTGCTGTTATATTAGTAATTTTTTCTGATACAATTGCATCTGCGGCTACAGTAGCATCCCCTGATGGGATAGTTACACTATAGCCATTAATTAATAATACTCTGTTTGTTGTAACGTTAACTTCGTTAACACCTATCACAACACCATATTTGCTACCGCCATTAGTATAACGATATACTGCCCCCTCTTCATTATTATCTGATAAATCAAACGGTGCACCTACTAATAAATCGGTTCCTGAATTGTTAGTTGCAACACTAAATCCATATTGAACACCAACTCTAGGATCTTTATTAGTTGTAAATGACTGAATCAATGTAAACTTATCACCGCTAACATTGATAATGTCACCTGCCAATAATGGTGCAGTATAATAAAGAGTAGAACCAATAACACTATAGTTATTGTCTGCAATCAATGTACCGTTAACGGTTACGTATAGTGGCTCTAATTGTAAGTATCCATTGATGCTCAAACCTGCTTCAGCATTTAATGTGACTGCGGAAGCACTTGAACGTGATTCTTTAACTGTAATTCTTGTTGAACTTACTACTGTATCAATATAGTAAACTTTATTAGCCTGTAATCCAGTAGTACCAAAATTAGATCCAGTAAACACTATAGGATAGTTTTCATATCCAGTAAAGTCTACGTTTACACCAATTTGATTTGATGCGTAAATCTGAGTAGTAGCAGAATCAAGTGTTGTGCCAGTCCATGCTAATGTAAACAGTTGAAGACCTGATGTGTTTAATTGTGCTTCAAATGTTTGTGTGCTTCTATGATATACATATGCTTTGCCCCAATTTAATATTGAGCCGCTATAATCAATATAAGGAGCACTAATTAAAATTGTGTCACCATTGTAGTCAGTACTTATTGAATGACCAAAGTTATCGCCGGCTGACAAGCCCAATGTTGCGCCGTCAATAATATTAACCAGTGCATAGTTTATCTGTCTTGCTCTGCCAGTTTCACCGGCAGTGCCTGCGCCAGTTGCAATAAACACTTCACCAATTTGATTTAGTGTGGTTGTTGGAGTTGTGCTAATTGCGGCGAAATCTGTGTCGCCCACATTAGTAATTGCATAAGTTTTACCAGCAATTAAATAACCTGCATCCACTTCAAAACTTTGGCGTCTGTAAACATAAACTTTGTTGTTACCTGTATCTGATACATATAACCAGTTACCATCCGGTGATGCTGATAATGCACTACCCCAATCTGTAACGCCTATGGGTGCAGTTATTGCACTTTGATATGGAATAATATCATCACTTAAAATGCTATCATTGACATAGTAAATGTAAACTTTAGGTGTGCCGCTAGTTGGTTCAGACACAAAAATTGTGTTATTAACAATCAACACTTGTGAACCAAAACTTGTTCCTTGTGTTAATGTTTGAATATTGTCATATTCTTTAGTTAAGTCATTAAGCACATAGCGATATACACTACCCAATCCTGCATCTGCAAACAAGTATCCTATTCTAGGAGTATATGCTACTGCGCTACCAAAAGAAGTTGAGTTGTCTTTTGTTACTTCTCTATCGAATTGGTAGTTAATGCTCTTGCGGTAGACTGCCCAATTACCATCTGTATTCTCATCCACCCAAACAGTGTTCTTAATGAACTCGCTATCTAGTAGCGGTAAGTTATTGATATCACTAGGTTTATCAACTCTCTGTGATTGGAATCGTACTGCGATGCCCTCACCGTTGATTTGACCATCATTAGTAAGGAACGTTAAATTAATCAATACTTCAAATAGATTGACTACTTCTGTTACAAAATAATATCCGTCAACATTTGAATTAAAGTTTATAATTGCAAACGGATCTAGTTTAGATAAGTTGTGTGGTTCTGCAAATCTAACAGTTGAAGTACCATTTGGATTTGTTCTGACACTAACTACTCTACCGTTTTGTACCGGCGTGAACACTTGCCATTTTGCAAGATAGTCTGCAAGCCAAACATAATTTCTAACATAAAAATCTTGTATAGGTACAACTTGTCCGTTCTTGTTAACGGCGTTAGGCAATCCTGAATAGAAATATGAACTCATCTTTACATCGTTAAAGTTCACATAACCTGCGTCAGGATAAATTCTAGCAGGAGCATTCTTAGGAATAGTTGCTAGTATATTTGGGTCTTGTACAGGTGCGCTGTAATTATATAAATTATACACTGGTACTTCTTGTTGCACGAATGCAACTGAAGGACCATTGATTAGACTGACTAACGATGGGTTAGCAGTCATGTACTCTTGGTTAACTTTGAATTCTACAAAGTTATTATTTGTTATAGCACCAAACTGTCCAGACTTGATTGCCCAGTTTTCGTATACTTCATAGTCGATACCGCCCTGTGGCAAAGTAGCACCACGGAATGCTTCAACTGCATTACGTGTACCTTTGTTCTTAATCATGTTCTTATAGACATTAATCTGCGTAATGTCTGTAAGGTCTGCTAATGCAAGATAATCTCTTGGACGATATCCAATCAAACTGAAACTTAATAAATCTGCATCTTGCTCAAGGTTAGCCTTGTTAACATCGTAGTACAATGTACTTTCGTAACTGCGTGTACTGCTGTTTGGTAACAAGCCCTTTTGAATTTCGTTGTACTCAGTTTCTTTCCAATCGTTTTCATTAAAGACATTAGCAGGTTGAATTATTTTCAACGCTGTCCAATATTTGTTTTTATACAATACGATTGAACCTTTAGTGTACTTAATTTCTCTTGACCATTCTTGTATATTGTCTTGGTTGAGAATAAATCCGCTAGCAGTAACAGTACCGTTCCACTCAGCAGTCTTAGTACCACGAACTGTAATACGTGTTTGACGCAACCCAGTTACAAGATTATAAATGATATCATTGAATAGTGTAACGTTATCAAACACAATACCGTGTTCAAAGTTGCTCATGTTAAATTGACCATAAGCAATTGTATCACCCTGACTCAATGGCTTTACTGTAAACAACGTACCATCACGGAATACAGACATGTCTACAGCCTGTATTGGATACAAGTTTTGATTCAATACAAAGTTAGTTTGCTGAACTGTTAATGGTTGAACAATGCTGTTTGGCTGATCTACTTTTAATAATGTAGCACCTGGGTTCAATGTTAATATTGCACCTTCTCCCCAACCAGTTTGTGACCAGTATAAGAATTCTGCAATCATTTGACCCCAATTAATTTCTAAACCATACTCTACTTGGTCAAAGATAAATCCTTTACTGTTTAACCATGCTCCATAACTAGCAATGAACTGTGAAAGGTCTTGTACATTATAGAACGTTGTTCCATATGGAACAAGTATTTCTTCAGGTGTATAATCTTTTGTTATCTTAACATTAGCATTATCTACCTTAATATAATCGTAGTTACCATTATTAGCAGGGGTCAATGTTCTGAAATAAGCCATTGACTGTGAATTTCCATAAACAGTAAAGCCTGCTGGATCAATCTGTATAACTATTGAACTATAAACGTTTTTGTCAAACGGTTGATTATCGTATAGTAATACCTGATAACTTTCGTCTGGTATCAATAGTGAAGAATTTCTACTGTTAGGTGTGCCCTTTTCAACATAGAATTTGAGCAATGTCTTATCACTAAAGCCTGCTAATCTATAAATCAATCTTACATCGATATTGAATAGTAAGTCTTTGATGTTCTGTGTAGCAGTAATACCCAATTGTTTTTCATAGTCAACAATCCAGTTGATATATGAAGTTTTTGGTATGCCAGTACCATATATTTCAATATTGCTAATGACTAAATGACTTCTATCATTAACAAGATATTGATTAAATTCTGTACTATATTTGTAATTGTCTAGGTCTACACCTAAGTTAAAGAATTTGGCAGGTTTAGTCAATGCCAATATTCGCATTAAGTCGAAAGGCCAAGTACTGCTTCTACGATAACTTAATTCTACCGGAGCATCATCGCCTATTACCCACTCTTGTTGGAAAGTCTGAACATCATAATTTCCAACAACTGCATCTAGTGGAGATAACAAATCACCGTTACTATCTACTGGTAATACCTTCAATAAATTAGGTCTAACTTCCTCTGGTATTACATAAGGATTACCATTATTCCAGTTGATACCTTGCTCTAGGTCTCCCCACAATATTAAGTTGTCACTTGTATATGGAGCAGGACCATAACGATCTGTCCACCAACTTGGTTGATTTACAAATCCTAATAACTCCCAAGGAGTTTGATTTGGAGTACTTGTTCCAAAATAGTATTCGTATATACCTCTCCAATAACCTTGTTGTATAGGCTGCTTGTTTAATTTATTTCCTGAATCAGTATAATTATAAGTGAACGGATTATTCTTATCGTAGTATTGTCTCTTGTAGTTTATTCTGTTTTGACCTACCCAATTCAAGAAATTCTTTTCATAAATTTCAAGATATTCATCATATGTGTAATCACTGTCTCTGAAGAATCCAGGTGTAACTTCATATGCTTGAATTGGTATTGGATTGCTCAATTTCAAGTTATTGTATATTCTTGTTTCAAACTCAAGCAATGCTTGGTCTCTATAGTCTACTAATACACCTAATGTAGGATTGTAGTCGCCATACAACTTAGTGTATGATCCATCATGACCTTTAATAAAGTATGTTGGTTGTGTATAATCACTGTCTAATACAACACCTGGGATATACGCAGGATACAATCCCAACTTAGTTGGAGTGTTAGGAATATATGAACCATATGTTTGGTTATATTCTTTTACAATAATTTGATCCGCTGGCTGTAATGGTATAACAACTGTCAATGATTTACTATCGTCACTGACTGTATACTCTTCGCCTTTTATTAACTGACGTTCTACAACTGTACCTTCTATAACTCTAGACAAGTATACTAATACACCGTAATAGTTAGCAGTTGAGAAATCATATATTCTGCTTAGTGGATACACGCTGGTATCTAAGTCATTATTGAAGGTATATGTATTGGTTATGTATGGCGCCTTGCTTGGCAACATGTCAGACCAAAAGAAAGCCTGACTATCGCTCTTTGCGGCAGACAGTTGATCTAATGCATCATCTAGAATATATGAAGGTGAAAATCTTTGTACGTAGTCTGTGCTGTTTACAGTATCTACTAACAATGTTTTAAACTTAATATATTCTCTGCTATTGAATAACAATGCGTCAAACAAATTGTGATTTTGTTTGCGTAAGAATGCGCCAGGTAATACCAATGCCGCACTGTTTTGAATAATCTTAGTTCCATATGGTACTAAGTCTCCCAAATCTCTATAGTTGTTAGAACCAAACATTGGTCCTTGGAAATTAGGATTGTTTGCGTATATTGTCTGATAGTGTGCGCGGATATCACCTATGTTAGCAGTGGTTAAATCTTCATTCAATGGATTATTGTTTAAGTTAATTGGTATAGTGTAATAAGATTTTAGACTTACCTGATTGCTTAATAACAATATTTGAATTACGGTATCTACATTAATGATATTGTTTAATGTAACAGTAGTGCTATCAGAACCAACCGTAACAGTATATGCATCCGAAGTTTGCAATACGTTATTAATATAAACTTGTATAGTTGGCCATGCGCTATCTGCATCATCTAGTTTGGCTATATCACAAACATAGTCTGCTGGTGGATTTGCTACAGAGTAATCAAAACTGAAAACTTGATATTGTACGCTAGGTCCAATAGCAGTTTGCCAACCCAATTCACGTTCATACACATCACGGTCGCTGTAATTTAATACATAACCTGTATTGACCTTTTGTGTTTTAGGATCAGTACCACTTACATAATCAAATGTATCAACGTTTAATGATACGTCAAATGAAATATCACCCACGTTATCTATTGAACTATAACGTACTGGGAAACCTAATACTGTGTCATCTAGTCCAGACCCAATACCATATGCAAATAGTTTTGAACCAATAAAGGTTGTACCTCTGTATACGGTCTTATCACCAAAACTTATATTGTTACTGTCTACTACATCAAATAATGGAGGTTGATTTACGTCAGTCTTTTGCTGTGCTTTAATCCATTCAATGCCATTATAGAAATAAGTATCACCTTGATAGTTAAAACCTCGTAAGACAACCGTTTGATCATCTGGTAAAATTTCTCCGTTAGGCGCTTCAGTCAATGTGATGACTGGCAACAAACTTGATGATACTGTTGAGAAATTAACAATATAAATTTTATTCTTAACATTTACGTTAGTATCTGCGGCAAATACAATTCTTGCACCATCAAATACTTTGTAGTTGTCGTTTTGTTGATCATCTGCAACAAACTGCACGTTATTAATTGTTGAGAATGTCAATGTATCTCCCCAACCAATTGTCAGTGTTGTTGTACCAGATGCCTCAACAATGTCTGTAATCTGTGCGTCAGAAGGTAATAAACTTGGATACGTTGTAGTTATTGTACTAAAACGTGAATCTGTTATGTATTGCCCTATTTGGAATGTTCCAATAATATCTGATGTTGCAATTGTTGCTGTAGTAGAAGTGCCACTTACTACTCCATTCAATGTACCTGTAAAATCGGTATATGTTTCAACATCAGGATAGTATCCTGTTTGACCTGAAACTTGTGATAGTGCGTCTGTCGCTTTGAAATCAATAAAGTCAATAGCACTCTTACCTACTACACCCGAATCAAATAGTTTTAAATTAGGATAAAATTCTATAATAGGGCGTTTTGCTTTTGCTTCAGCAGTAGCATATACATTTACAATGTCAGGGTTATTGTTGTACTCTGAGGTAGCATTAATAACATCGATATGGAACCAACGATTACTACGTGACCATGCATTTTTATTAATAGCGTTTCTTGCTATTGTAATATAATCTTGTAATACAGGAACGTATAAATTACTGTCGTAATTTCCTATATCAAAAGGTGCAGTATCATATGGTATGTAATCACCTTCTGTGAAATCTTCAGGACATACTAATGAACTTACTGGCACTAATTCGATAGCAGTGCCCACACCTTCAACATAATATTGACCCTGCAAATAACTTGAAGGTATTACGTCTCCGTCAAATTCAACTTTTAATCCATTTGTAAATGTAACACCATTGGTAGATGTGAAATTCTTTCTGCCTAAAATATCAGTTTCAACATTTAATGTGTTGGTGATATTACTTTCGATAATTTTAATAATACCTACTTTAGTTGGGCTTGTTCCATCTTGGTAATATAATGTATCTAATGGTGCTGTAATAGCAGGAATTAATGATATAACACCTAATGTGTTTCTATAGAATCCTCTGTTGATCCAAGTTGATCCATAAACTGGAGTAATTCTTTGCTCAGTTGGTATAACACCAACTGGAGTTAGTCTTAATACAGGATCGCTAGGATCTCCTATGTAACTAATTTGATAAAAGTTTTGACTTACTATTGAAGTATAACCTTCTTCTAACAAGCCTTGATTAATATTACCTGTTAGTAAACCAAACGCTGTTGTTAATGTTACGGGCTGTGGATCAGGGCTACCTGCTTGATATGATGTAACTGTAAACTGTGTTGAACTTAGTATGCTATCAACATAGTAAATTGTACCAGATACAGCATAAGAATCTAATCCTCCAAACGGGGTGCCATCAAATGTAATTGTTTGACCTGAAATTAAGTTAGCAGTAGAACTACATGTAATTGCACCTGATACATCAGTAGCAGAAATAGTAATTGTTAAGGGTGCTACTAAATCAATATTTGTATCGTATTCGCCTTCACCAAAATACTGTGAAGTGTACCCAGTTTCATTAGGTACGCCCGTGTCATAGAACATAACGGTTAATCCGTTAAGTGCTGTTACACCGTCAATGCCACCAACAGTTGATAATAACTGTCCATTAATCTGTGAGAATGGTATTGTGCTTACAACGTCAACTAGATTATTACCTGGATAATTATATTGATCCTGTGCGTCTTTTGCTGGTACTGTAAAAGTTACTATGCCTTGTTCTGCGCCATTATTAGATACGCCAAACACATCTCTAGTATAAACGTTAGGTTGTGTTGGATTGTATCCGCTAGTACCCGGGGCTGTTTGAATCCAAAACTGTGAACTTTGATTTACATAAAAGTTATATGTACCACCACGTAACAATATTAATGTAGGATTGATTGATCCTGCGCCAGTACCCAATGTTCTAATGTTATAACCATTTGCTAAATCTGTGACAATATAATCGTTTGTTGCAAATACTGTTGCAGCCGCAACTTGAACAGCGGGAGGACCGTCTGGTAACCAGTAGTACTGGTTAAAGTTAATAATCTTATCTAAGTTTGTGAATGAATCCCATGAATAAAATTGACTCTCAAACATGCGATCATTGTTATTGGTTACACCACCTTCTAATCGTAATGAATCAATGATGCCAGGATATGTAATAAAATCTTGTGCAGTAGATTCATTCTTCTTAGTGAACACAATGCCCGGATCTAATTGATAATCCGTTCTTACCTTAGTAGGTTCTGTTACATAATAGTCTTTGGCGTTTACACCATAGCCTAATTTGCTACCAACATATCCCTCAATTCTTTTTGTAATTGGTGGATTTACAAGTTGGTCAAGCGTTGCCCCCAAAAACTGACTGTTAGTTGAGGTTTGAAATATTTCCGGTAAGAAATTCAGTGTTCTAATTCTTGTTGTAGCCATTTCTTTTATCTTATTTGTAATTCAGCCGGTGTAAGTGCGGGCACAACTAATACATCTTCTGCTGTGGCAGCATTCACAAAAATTTCATATGGCATGCATTTAATTTCATATAATGTTCCAAACTTCTCTGTTGGATCGTTAGGAACAAGTACGGCTGAACTAATTAACTCACCACACTCAGAGTGTAAGAAAGCACTTAATTCGCTGAAGAAAAATGTGTCGCCAAAATTCCAATTGTTAATATTAAAATACTTATTCATTGCAGTAAGCACAGCACTTCTAACTTCACTATCACTTGCGTTAGTGTTACTTGCCTTTACAACTTTTACAGTTCCTCTGAGTGATGCATTTGCTTTAGCACCAAATAAAGGCTTGAACACTACACTATTTAATATAACTGAATCGCTTAACATTTTGAAATCGTTAACTTGTCCATATTCTTGATTCAGTTCATTGATAGTAGGTCTATCTGGCTCTACTACTGTGTTTGTTGTATCTTGTATCCAATTTTGATATGATGTATAATAACTTTGTGTTACAACATATAAGTCAATAATGTTAGTAGTTGTTGGGTCAATACGTGTTGTATTGTTACTATTGTGACGATATTGGAAACTTAATCCTTGACGACCAGGCTTTACACTATACTGTGGCTGAGGTGTCAACACATAGTAAGGTGTATTGATTGTGTTATCTTGTAGTGATCTATAAAATACATTGTCGCTATATGCGTAGAACAATTGTCCTTCGGGATAATCATATTTTACAACTTCAATTTGTGTTTTGTTAGCGTAAATGTAAACTACGTCACTTGAAGGGACAATCTGCTCTCTTGTCAAGTTAATAGCATCTTCAATAATCTCAAAGAATACATAGATGCCAATATTTGCGCCACCATTTGTATAACCAGTAACTTCATTGAAGAAGTCAGGATTTAAAATCAATGTTCTATTGTTAACATCTGTGGCTGCAACTTCAACTTGGAAGTCATTAATATATCCATCACTCTCTACAGTTTGACCTAAAATGTTAACTTTGATATCTCTTCCAAAAGGATAACTTGAATTAGGTTGACTGTTTGTAGAAAGTACACTTACAAAATCCTGTAAGATTTTACCACTGAATGGATCGTATACTAATTCATCAGGTGATAATGTGAATCGTGTATCTGACACGCTACCAAAATAATATGTTAATGAACGATAACTTACTGTGTATCTATTAGCACCAACGCTGGTAAATTTAACAAAATAATTTGTTTCAGTATATGGATTGATTGTCCAACGTTCCTGATTGATGGGTAATGAATTGTTAAACACTAATGTAAAGTCTTGTGCTAATTCCATTCTTACTACACACTCATCAATAACTGTCTGTGACAATGAATTATCAAACACTGGTATAACCTGTGTTAGTATTGCCCCTGTTGGAACGTATCCATTTAATGTAACAGGACCCGTTCCGTTAGGGAATGCACCATCACCGTTGTTGTAACCATCACCCACTACGTTTAAAACTGTAGACCAAATATATGATTTGTCTGTTGGGCCGGGTATGCCGGCTGCTAAACGATTATTAACATCAAAATAGTAACCTGTTGGAGCAGTAAACTTACACAATGCACCGGTTGTTACATACTTTGCATTTTTGTTTGAGTATATACCTAATGGGATAGGCACATTTTGTGAACCGCTTACATTATAAAAGTATCCAGACTCGCTATTAGCGTCTACCGTACTTGTTTGCCAGTATACAACTCCATCACCTGATGCAGTGTTAACGTTATATCTAGGATAGTTTTGAATATAATATTGTGCGGCTTTGTTGCTAGTTAAAGCATTTGCTAATGATGATGTTAAAAACGCACGAATGTCATTAACGTTTGTAATAAACAATGTCAAATAACTATCTGTATTGTTTTGATATAATGCACCATCATCGCCAAAAACATTAGTGCTACTATACTTTCCTGTTGGGTCAAGTAAATCTAAGTTCTTGCTAACACCTATACTACTACGATTTATCGCCTTACTCTTAATAATAGAACTGTATAATGTATACGGGAAGTTATTGTAATCTTCGCCATTTACCATACGATTCTGTGTATAATAACGAGTAGGAGCACGTTGTTTAATTTCTTGTATAGGCTCTCTTTGTTGTGCATTTGAAACTGCTAATGGTAATTCTAATCCTACAGTTAAATTCTCTGTTTTACCATTACGATTAATATATGTAAATGTTACTGAAATGCCTTGCATTTCGCTAGGATCAATAGTATATGTTAGTGCGTTACCAGCACGTACATATGCTCTGAATTGGCCAACTGGAATCTCGCTGAATACTCCGTCACCAAAGATATATGTTACTTGGTCATTGAAGCGTGAGTTGACGCTGAAAATCTTTTTGAATGATGTTTCAGTTTGTAGATATGCATCGGCATAAACGTTATCAACTTTACGCCATAATAATCTATCACCGTTGTTGTCATTTAATTGATACAACCATGTGTCGGTATTATTAATACCTTGAATATCAATGTCTACCGTTTGGTTAGCAATTTGCTGTTCTAATTTAAAATCTGCGGCTTGTAATGAGCCCTGTTTAAAATAGAAGAACCAACCTGTCTCTGGGCTACCGTATCCTAATTTGTCGTTACGATATAATATATTGAATCTTTGACTTGGTGCAGGAGGAATTTCATAAATGTAATCCTCATCTACACTGGTTACGCTAACCAATTCAAAATTCATGTTTTGACCATCAACTGTACTATTGAATGGTACGATTGGTAATGTACCTTGAGGAATCTGAATAGTGTATTCACTTGTAGTCACGCCCAACAAGTCTGCCACGTTACCGGGTTTACCAACACGTTGCGTATTGATAAGTGTAGCGTTGATAATAGTATTGAACTGTTCTAACCAATTTGGGTTAGCAGGGTCGTTCCAAAGTATAGGAATATTACTTAGGTTTACACCGTTTATATCAGTAATATTCTGTGAAGTTTGTATACTTGTTACTTTAAGATAACCCTGTCCTGCAAGGTTGCGCTTTGGGGTGTAACTTACTAGGTCTGCAAGTTTGATAACACTATCTCTACGTTCAGCAGTATCAATAAAGTTTTCACGTGAATTTAAGTCATTTCTGAATGCTAAACCCTGTCCCATAAACGCCATAACGTCTAGTAGGGCAATGAATTCTGAACTTTCAATGTAATCGTTAAAGGTCTCAGGATAGTAAAGTCGTAGATAATCGATGAAACTTTTACGTAGGGTTTCATAATCGTAACTTCTAAAATCGGCTTCACGAAAGGTTTGATAGATGGCCTTCCAATCGTTTACGCCGAACAATCCTGATTGTCTTGAACTTGTCGCCATAGTTAATCTCTTTTAAGTATTTATCATACCTAAAAAAGTGGATTTGTTATTGTTGTAGCGAGGCCGTGTTTGTTCTGTTGTCGAAAAACACGCTCAAGGTTGTTGCGCTATTGAATGGGTTGACTGCTAATTCTACTTCTAACAGTATTCCGTTTTCTTGTGGGAATGCTTTAACGTAGTTTAATTCTATTCTAGGGTCTAAACTAGCGACCCTACGTATCTCATTTTCTAATTGAAACTGTACATCTGCTGTATTAGGTTCAAAAACAAATGACCAAAGTGTTGTACCATAAGCAGGTTGACCAACTTTTTGTCCTTGATGTATATTAAGTGCGTTAACAAAGTCTTGTATTACTAATTGACTGTCGGTTAACTTATACTTTTTTCCAAATACATATGGGCGGGTTATGCTGGCAGATCCATAATCACGTCCTAAATTATTTACAGGGTTAGTGATTCTAGGTTTATCTGCGTTGATAGTACTGAAACCGATATAGTTTGCCATAAAATTATTTATGCGAGTCCTAATTTCTTCCTAAGGTCAATATATTCTGGAGCCTCGGATAATGCAAACCATTTTTCACGTGCTGCCGTTATTCCAGGATCACCTTGTGGTAAATCACGTTTGGCTGCATAGTATTCTAGTCTTGCATCTCTAATACGTTCGTTAAACTTATTCAACTCTTCTACGTATTTTACTTCTTCTTTAATCTTATCTAACTGTTTTTGCGCCGCTGATTTAGCACCTTCACTAACTTCTCCGACAAGATTTGGTTTAGGAATCTTAGGATCACCGAACACGCTAGCAATTTGTGCTGTTAATCCTGTGCGGTCTGTAGTATTGAAGCCTACTGTAGGCAGTTTGATTGATACTGAACCACCCGAACTTAGTGCGGATATTGCTGAACTTAGTTGTGCGGCTGCTCCGGCTGCTAATCCAGACGTTGCTAGATTAGTCAACGAATTCAATCCAGGCGGCAATGACGGTAATGGTAATTTATTCAATGCCGCACTAGAAGCCTGCTTTGCTAGATTTCCTATTGCTGCCGTACCAGGCAATGAATTCAATGCTCCTGTAGCATTGTTTACTACTGCTTGTACTGTCTTTTGTCCACCAGGTAAGTTGCTTAATCCGCTTGCTAATGACGATGCTGATGATGCTAATGACCCTGTTGCTAGTGCTGTTGCGGCAGATGCTAATGATCCTGCACCGGCTGCTGGATTCTTAAGTGCTGATGCCGCCCCAGTAAGTGAGTTTACTGCACCTGTTACTGCACCTGCGGCGCCACCTGCACCTGACAATACTCCTGCCAATGCTCCGGCGGCCGCCCCTGTTACTGCTCCAGATACAGCAGATGCTATACCACTTACTGTTCCTGTTGTTCCAGTCAATCCAGATGAGGCTGCTGTTTGTTCCGCAGACTTCTTAGCCAATTCAGTTAAGTTTTGGGGTACACCAGCAGTCATAGGCTTAAATGAGCCTGTAATAGCACTAAATGCTGAACCGGCTACACCCTTAGCACTATCTAGTAATCCAGACAAGCCCGGTGCTGAACTCATTGCACCTAACGCTTTAGATATGCCACCTAATCCACCTGTTACATTCTGTGCTACGCTTGCCGCAAGATTACCTGCACCAATCGACTGTAACGTTGCTAATCCTGTAGCGCCCAATGCTCCTGTTCCGCCTGATGCTAATGCACTTAATGTTGGGGCTACGCCTGTTGTTGCGCCTGCCATTACTAGACCTGCAAGTTGTCCTGCACTTTCTTTACCACTTATTGCGCCGGCTGCTGTCAATGCACTCTGAGCCTTTTGTAAATTTGTTACCTGTGCAGTTGCCTGTGCCGCAGTGTTATTAATGTAATTGGTTAAGTTTTCCGCACCCTTTTGTCCAGTAAACAATGATGATGGCATAGATGCTGATATGTTTGCTCCACTGTTAACTAAACTTTGAACAAGTTTATCAGAGCCGGGTTTCAATACACCCGCAGTCATCATCTGTGTTGGGCTTTGTGCAAATGCACCAACTGCTGCCACTTTAGTTGCACCTTGCTGAACAATGGCTGCTCCTTGTGCGGCTGCGGCTGCTAATGGCCCAGTGGCTGCATTCTTCGCCATTGTTCCTAATACTGCACTTGTAGTGTTTTTATCTATTGCCCCACTGATTGCTGTAGTTGCGGGCATTGAAACTGTTGTCGCTACTGACACGGGGGTGCCTGCAACTCCTGCTGAAGATTGATTTACTGCGGCTTGTGCTGGCGTTGGGCTTGCCGGTAAACTTCCACCAGCACTTAAATCTGCTTTAACATCTACACCCTGACCTGCATTTGCCCATGGTGTATGTGCAGGAGCACGTGTTACGATACTTAATAACTTACCAGGACATGCGGCAAAACCTTTTACATCGTCAAACAATGTATCAGTATGGGCAACGATTGGTATAGGATCAACTTCTTTTGGTGATGTTGATGTTGCACCTGTGTTAAGATTAATCTTTTCACCATTGATATACGTTATATTCTTACTTACAAATGAACTATCGCCACCTGATTCCATGCTCATGGCTGCATCAACTTTAACTGTATAGTCACTTAAGGTATAATGCTTATAGTTTGCGCCATTGCGAACACTCATATCCTTTTCAGTATTAATGTTAATATTCTCACCCTGTATATTCAAATCTTTTGTAGCATGAATATTAACATTATTATCTGCATGTAGGTTTAAATCACCTTGTGTTCTTAAATTAATTGAGTTTGTACTATAGATATCAACTGTACCTTCTTTACCCAACTCAATATAACTTTGTCCATTACTGTGTAGAACCATTAATGTTTGACCATCATCACTCATTAAGATTTGATGACCAAGTGCTGTTCTAATTCTAATAAGTTGGTCACGACCTATAATGTCGCCATCGTCCATAACGATGCTATGTCCACCTCTACGTGCAACAACTCTTAATGATTGTGGATTACCATCTTCTAAGTTTTGTGCTAATGTTTCATCGTCAAATCCACCTTCATAAATTGGTCTACCCGGAGTACTAATACCCCAACCAACTCTACTAGGTGTTTCACGTTGCGCACTACTTGATATAGGTCCACGAACAGGATCACGTATAATACCCTGTTGGCTCATTATACCTGCAACATAACTATGAACAGGTTTGGCAGCATTAATGTAATCACTACTATCTGCTAACTCTTCGTTGTTTGTGTTGATATTTGTTACAGGTAATCTAACTGCGCCACCGTAACTTTGTGCTTCACCCTCGTTTGGTACAATATTATCTGTTGCACCAATAGCAGGAACCATTGTCAATGCATCTGGTTTAGGTACGCAGCCTATCCAAAACCCATAATTTACATCGCCGTTAATGAATATACAAATTACTTGTGTACCGATATCGGGCTGTGCGAACCACATACCGTAACTACTAGGGTTATCTTTATATGTTCCGTATCCTGATTCGTTAGCATCAGGTTGTGTGTATCCAAAGAAAGGCGTCATATAACTAACGGATATCCAGTTGTCTCTGTTATCTGGATCATCACCACCAAAATCACTAATATAAACTTGTAACCTACCACTGCGGGTAGGATCAATATTATCTTTTACAATACCGAATACTGGAACTGTACGTGCGTTGGCGCCGCCGGCGTCAGGCTGACTTGATTTAGTTGCACCTTTAGGTTTGAATACGTCTTGTGCCATTAACCGCCCCCGTCATCATCTGCATTTCCACTAGTACCTGTATTAGTACTTGGTGCGTTATCATTATTAGTTGTTGGATCACTTGTTGTCGTTTTATTATCAGCAGGTGGATTATCTTTAACTAATCCTGTATTTCCAGTCGTAGAGTTAGAACCTTCTGACTGTCCTGTTGACTGACGGTTAGCACTTTCTTGTGTCTTACTTCCTGGATCACCAAATGTATTTATGGTACATTCTAGTGTTTGTGTAAACTTTCCTGATGCAAAACTGCTAGTTACTTTATAAACCATGTAACTAACACCCTTAACTAATTTGCTAATATCTTCTGGGTATTTCCAAAACAATATACTATCGTTAATACTTAATATACCCTTTTGCGTATCATAGTCAACTGCTTCTTTAAAATCTATTTCAATAAACACTTGACCACCGTTTGGATTAATTGTAAATCCATTAGTGCCATAAAACTTACTGTATACTGAATTAATACTACTTGCACTTTCCTGTATTAAGAAATCAGGATCTCCTAATATTTGAATTTTAGCCATAGCATATGCGCCCGGATCAAACAAACTGGTTAGATAATTGTTTTGTGCTTCACGACCTTTATCTAAAGTGCCCTGTCTATTTTGACTTGTAGGTCTATTTGGTACGCCGGCTACATCTACAGGACCTGCATTGCCAACACCAGTAGATGCGCCAACACTAGGATCAAGTATAGAATTAAAATATGTATTGTCTAAGTTTTGTTCATAACTTAGAATTTCACTATTCTTACCTGTATACCAATAATCATAACGTTTATGAGGTCCATAATACTTAACGCCCGGATTAGCATAAGCACTATCAATTACAGGTGTTTCATATGGTTGTATTAGATAGTTAATATCATACGCAAAATCACCCGTTACAGTATCCCAACGTGCGTTTGTTACTTCGGCGCTCAAATTATACCAACTTACAGTTTTCTTTGTATTTGGATCGTTTTGATTATCTGTATTCTTTTCAGGATTTGGTTCTACTTGTGATGTATAAACCACACGCATAGCATCACGCAAATAAGAACTTTGTGCGATAATTTGTGATATCACTTGTAATGCCGGGCTATCTCTATTAAACTGAATGTTTCTTACAGTGTTGTTTGGTGTTGCCGTTGCACTTTCCTTATCATTAGATTCAGTCGTGTTTTTTGCATTACTTGTTGCCCACTTTGATTTATCTAAATCTTCTGGTAGTACAATAGATGCCTCACGAATTTCTTCTCCACCGCCTATCCAAGTAATTTTATAATTGTTTTTCTCTTTAATTTTTCCAGCAGATAATAAATTCTCTTGGTCTGCATTTAGTTTTGTTATAAAACCATTTTCACCTAACAATGCATCTTCTACAGTAGAGCCTTGTATTTTTGCATTAGTGTTTAAGAATCCTCGCTTAATACCAAACGATACTGTAGGTGCTATGGCTGCAGCCTTAATATTATATGTTGTTGCACGACCGTCAATTTTAAATTTAATACTAGTTAATAATATATCATAAAAGTTTTCGAATAATCCGTTGGGACTTGCTTTATCATCTAGTGCTAAACCCTCAAATTGTTCTTTGCCGGTCAAAAGATTACCTTTGTCATCGTAACCTAAAAATCTTATACCCAATATAAAGAATTGTTTACTTGGGTTTTGGACACCATTTAACTTTTTACTATATTGCTGTACTGCATTGCTTGCATTTTTTAATTTAGTAATAAAACTAAATCCATATGGTTCTACAATTGTAAAACTCATTTCAGTAACATTAGTTGCAGTACCCGTTTCTTTACCACCAGTGCTTGTTACAATTTTTAAATTATCAATATAATAATCAAAATTAAATCCAGGCGCTCTAGTTGATGTGGTATTATTGATGCCACCACTTTGAGCAATGATGTATGCTCCTGCCCCTTGATTGCCGCCACCTGCTTGTTGTAACGCTTGTATATTTCTTCTTCCAGACAATATAAATGCGTCATATGCGTCAGGTGTAACCATATACAATGTAATTTGATATGTACTACTTGAGAAATATCCTAATGGATTTTTCAATCTTCTGCCTGGAGCCGCAGTTGAACTATCTGATGCATTTTTTGCAGTTGGTCCCGCACCACCTGTTCCCGTATCGGTTGCCCCGGCTACTTGATTTTGAGATGGGCTGTCTTTTGCAGATTGGTCATCATCAGCCTCACCCGTTTGATTGTTTTCATCTGTGGTAGTATTTTCACTGCCTGGTTGTGAATCTTCTTCTTGTTCAGTTTCACCTGCTTCTGCTTTTTCGATAGCCTCTTTTACCTTAGGAAGTAACTCAGTCTTTTGAGTTCTACCTTTGTTTACGATTGCTTGAGCCTTTGCTTTAGCCGCCCTAATTCTAGCAATTGTTTCGTCTTTCACTGCTTGTGGAGCATTGTTATAAAGTTCTACTACTGTATTATAGTTTGTACTATTATTCCAAGTATTAACAGTTTCCGTTCTTTCTGATACGAGGTTATTATATGTCTCCATTGCATTTGGTTGCGATGGATTTGATAATAAGTCTTGTAGTTGAGCCTGATATTCATCTAATTTAGGCTCAGTTATAGCCATTAGATCGTCTAATTGGTCTAAGGCTTGATTGATCTCCGCCGCAGTTGTTGCCATTTAGATACCCAATACTTGTTTTAATGTGTCTTGAGTAGGTATGTAGATTCCTAACCCAGCCACAAAGTCAAAGTATGGATCTTTACCTAATCTATTTGGATTTCTTTCTGCAAACACCCACCACAATTTAGGGTCACCGTATAAGTCATATGCTAACAAGTCAGGTCTATATTGATAGACAGCAGGAACTGTATAATAAACATCACTAGGTTTTCTAGGTATTGGACGATAATTCATTACGTCCAAGTATTTTGTATCTACAATATCTGTAGTATTATACGGACTAGTTGCAGGGTATATGCTGTTACTCATTACCAAATACCTCCGCCTGCACGTTTAGTGCCTTGTAATAATTTTCCAGTAGCATAGTCTTTAACGCTAAATGCGTTGCTGATTTGATTTCTAGTAACAACTGGTAATGCTGAAATTTGTATTTGCATCTTTGTAGGTACATATGTTGGTTCTATTGTGCCACCGGGCACAGTATTAAATGTCGTTGCTGGTACTATGCCTCCGGGTAATATACCGCTTCCCAATCTATTTCCACTTGTGTTAGTATTAGTGCCTCGAGGATTTTCTACTGACTTGTTTACACCAGCATATGTTGTTGTAACGGCAGCACGTATATAGTCTACATCATTGGGTAGGTTATAATTAAAATTAGTTATTACTAATGGGTGCGCATTAAACTGAAATGAACCTAACCCATATAAAAATACTAACGGTGGAGGTGTACCTGGTTTTGGATTTTGATCCTGACCATAGAACATTTTTGTTATTGTTTTGAAGAAATGTATTACTGCCAATAGATAGTTTGCTTCAAATGTGTCCTGTGCCGTAAAATCGCAAGTGATGTTTACGCTATCGACACTGCTATTTGTATATTGAAATATTTTGTAATTGCTATGCGTGGGCGATGTAGTATCATATGCTGCCGAATACCCTACTTGAATGTTTGGAGTATAAGGAAAGATTACCCCGTCTGTTGCGGCTAATGGCGCTAATATACCTTGTACGTCCGGTGCCTTATATAGATAATTTGCTCCGGGAGCAAGACTTAATCTTACACGCCAATCTTCCTTCATTGCAAAGTTAGACTGATCTTGTGCAGTTGCTTCTGTTCTTGCGTTTTGTTGTGCGCCAAAAAGCCCTCTAGAACTTGGATTAGGGGCAGAATCTGGTTCTGTACTACCACCTTGCTGTTCACCGTCTGCATTGTAGAGTTCCCCAGTCTCTGGGTTTTTATAGAATCCAGTGGGAGTTCCATCTTCACTTAGTACAGGTTCACCTTTGGCACTATAATCTGAACCATATGGACTTGCTTCATCATCTCCGACAGTTGTTGGGTTAGTATAGTCTACCCCTTCGTTGTCCCCGTCGGCACCGAATCCTGTTAAGCCCGGATCATCATCGGTGTTGATATCTGCTGGGTCTGCATTTTCTACAGCATCGTCATCAGCATTTCCTGTTGTACCAGGATCAGTTACTGGGGCTGGATCTCTTTGTCCTAATCCTTCTGGTTCAGTTAGTGCGTTACCACCTGCACCTGCATCGGGTATAGTTGTATTAAGTTTAGCAACTTCTGCTTTCAAATATGTTACAATTTCGGCGAAACCCGAAGATACTGCTTGTAGTGCGGCAGCATCATCGTCAGAAGTTTTAGGATCAGTAATTAAATTATTAAACGTTTGTCTAGTCCAAGTAGAAATATCAAAGAACTTTCTACCACTTGGCAATATTAATTCAATGTAAAACGTTCCGGAAGGCGTCTGGCCAGCGATTAATGTCGCTCTTCCTACTTGGTATGTTACTGTGGCCATTTATTCTGATCCTTAATGATATGCTAAATACACTGTTGCTTTGTATTTATCGCTCAGAAAACCCCCAAATTTTACCCGTTTAACTTGTATAGTTGCGGGTAAATTTGCTATCATAGTACGAAATAAACTATAAGGAAGTTATGACTACCACAAAAAAACCAGTAAATTATTTAAACAATAAAGATATTCTAAAAGAGATACACGATAGTAAAACGAGTTATTGTTCGTTTACTAGAGGAGAATATAACAGATACGATTTAATCATTGATACTCCTACTGATCCTTTAGAAAAAAGTCTAGCACAAATTACTAAAACCGCTAACATCAAACAAGCAAAAGAGAATCGTGCCGCAAGACTTACAATTGAAACCGGTAAACCCGTTGAACCAAAAGACATAGATGATACAGAGTTAGTATTCAGAGTTATGACATGGGATCATATTCCGGTAAGTCCCAAACAGCCACGTAAGGTTGTGCAAAAGAAAACTGCTAAAGATATCATAGAGTTTTTGGACGATGATGATAGCGTATTTGAAGATTTAGAGGATCCCTCAACAAAAGATGAAGTTGATGATATGGTTCATACCAAAGTCAACTTCCCGCCGTTTCAGCACTATAAGATCGATGGTACTGGATCAGCGGTATGTGTTGGTAAAAGTCATTGGAAGGGAGGTGTCAAGACCGGTCATTTCAGTAAGGATCACGGACAAATTACAAATAAGTTAGCACGTATGTTCATTATGCTTTGTGAGAAGTATGCTATGAAGTATAATTGGCGCGGGTATACGTACAATGATGAAATGCGTAACAGTGCAATATTACAACTAACTTACGTTGGATTGCGATTCAACGAAGCAAAAAGTGCAAACCCATTTGCTTATTATACAGCGGCTATAACAAATAGTTTCTGCCGTGTATTGAATACTGAAAAACGTAACCAAAACATTCGTGATGACATTCTTGAAATGAATGGCTTGAACCCAAGTTACTCACGCCAAATGAGCGGCGGTAGTAAAATGGTGTACGAAGAGTAAGGTAACCTAAACTATTGATTTCGTTAACAAAATAGTTTAGACTACCCATATGGCGAATTTATTTAAGAAGGCAGCGGTATTTACCGACATACACTTTGGTCTGAAGAGCAACAGTCTACAACATAACTTAGACTGTTCAGAATTTGTTGAATGGTTCATTACAAAAGCCAAAGAAGAGGGTTGTGAAACATGTTTGTTCTTGGGTGACTACAATCACCATAGAGCAAGTATCAATATTCACACACTACAATTTGGTTTACGTGCATTAGAACGATTGAGTGAATCATTTGACCAAGTATACTTTATCCCAGGCAATCACGATTTGTATTATCGTGACCGCAGAGATATTCATAGTGTTGAGTGGGCAAGGCATTTACCTAATGTAACAATTGTTAATGATTGGTTTAGTGAGGGCGATGTAGTCATCTCACCCTGGCTAGTCCAAGATGATTACAAAAAATTAATGAAGATGAGTGGCAAATACCTATTTGCGCATTTAGAGTTACCTCATTTCTATATGAACGCAATGGTAGAGATGCCCGATCACGGCGAAATTAACGACAACCACGTTTCTAATTTCGAACAAGTATTCAGTGGTCATTTTCATAAGCGACAGGCACGTAAGAACATTTGGTACATTGGTAATGCCTTCCCACACAACTATGCTGATGCTAGTGATGATGCACGTGGCATGATGGTATTAGAATGGGGTAAGGATCCAGAGTTTCATAGTTGGCCTAAGCAGCCGTTATTCAGAGTATATAAATTGAGCGAAGTATTAGAAAATCCTGATGGTATGTTATTACCGCGCAGTCATGTCCGTGTTCATTTAGACATTGACATTAGTTATGAAGAAGCCAATTTTATACGTGAAACACTAATTCCTAAACATGAATTGCGTGAAATGGCATTAATACCAATGAAACTGGATCAAGTCGCAATGGATCTTGCTCCAGGAGAGTTGAAATTTGAATCAGTTGATCAGATAATAATAGATCAAATCAGTAGCATTGAGAGTCAGTTTTATGATCCAAAGTTATTGTTAGATATCTACAGGAACTTATGATTGTACTAAAGAACATCACATTACGTAACTTTTTAAGCATAGGTCAAGTAACACAAGCAGTCAATTTTGATAGCAAAGAGTTAACATTGATCCTAGGTGAGAACTTAGACTTAGGCGGTGACGGTGCTAGAAATGGCACTGGTAAAACCACGTTGATACAGGGCTTGAGTTATGCATTGTTTGGTACGCCAATCAATCAAATTAGAAAAGATAATCTTATTAATCGTACCAACGGTAAAGGTATGATGGTTACATTAGAGTTTAGTGCTAACGGCATTGACTATAAGATTGAGCGTGGTCGCAAGCCAAACGTATTAAAGTTTTACGTAAACAGTAACCTGCAAGAAACACAAGATGATGCGCAGGGTGAAAATAAAGAAACACAAATTCAAATTGAACGTGCAATTGGAATGAGTCCAGACATGTTCAAGCAAATCATTGCATTGAACACTTATAGTGAGCCGTTCTTAGCCATGAAAACAAATGACCAACGCAATATTATTGAACAATTGTTGGGCATTACGTTGCTAAGTGAAAAGGCTGATGCAATTAAGAATCTGATCAAGGAAAACAAAGAACAGATTCAATTAGAAGAATTCAAAGTTAAAGCAATCGAAGAAGCCAATAAACGAATATTAGAACAAATTGAAAGTTTGAAAAAGCGCCAACGTCTTTGGGATGCAAAGACGGCTGAAGATATTCAGAAACTAAAAGAAGATTTGGCACTGCTACAGAAACTAGACATTGATAAAGAATTATCAGGACATAAAGAACTAGTTGCGTATAATCAACGTAAGAAGGATCATGCTGACTTAGATAAAAGTATTACACGCACCAATAGTGATATTGCACGTGAAGAAAAAGAAATTACCAAATTTGAAAAAGAAATAGTGTCATTAAAGGAACATAAGTGCCATACTTGTGGTAATGACTTCCACGATGCAAAACATAAAGCCGTATTAAAAGATAAAGAAAAATCACTGAAAGAAAGTAAGAAGAACTTGTCAGAGTTCACAGACTTACTTGCGCAACTTAATGAGGCTAAGACATTAGTTGGGGCTATTGGTAAACAACCAAAACTGTTCTACGATACTGAAGAAGAAGCATTTGAGCATCGTAATAAGGTTGCTAACCTTATTACTAACATAGATAATAAAGAGCGTGATATTAATCCATATACTGAACAAATCAGTGATATGGAAAATCAAGCACTACAAGAAGTTAGTTTTGATACTATTAATCAATTAACTAAGTTGGGTGAGCATCAAAAGTTCCTGCTTGATATATTGACTAGCAAGGATAGTTTTGTGCGTAAGAAAATTATTGACCAAAACTTAAGTTATCTCAATAGCAGATTAACACATTACTTAGATAAGATTGGTTTACCGCATCAAGTTGTATTTCAAAATGATTTACAGGTTGAGATTACAGAATTGGGTCGTGAACTTGACTTTGACAATTTAAGTCGTGGTGAACGTAACAGATTGATATTAGGTCTATCATTTGCATTCCGTGATGTATGGGAAAATCTTTACTACCCTATTAACACATTGTTCATTGACGAACTAATTGATAGTGGTCTTGACACAATTGGCGTTGAGAATAGTATGGCAATACTTAAGGACATGTCACGTAGACGTAGTAAGAGTGTTTGGTTAGTAAGCCATAGAGAAGAATTAGCAGGTCGTGTACCTAGCGTACTCAAAGTAGTTAAGGAAAACGGCTTCACAAGTTATAACACAGCACATGATATAGAATGATAATAGCCATAACAGGTCACACACGCGGCATTGGTAAAGCAATTGCTGACAATCTTAAAGGCAATACTATTATTGGCTTAAGTAGATCCAATGGCTATGAAATTTCTGATACTCAACGGATATTAGAAGCAGGTAAAGATGCAGATATCTTTATCAATAATGCATATGATGGATTCTATCAGCGTGATTTATTAGAAGCATTCTATAATGAATGGAAAGATACTACTAAAATGATTATAAGTATTGGTAGTATAGTTACAGACTATCCTAGAATAGAACGTGAACTAGATAGTCAGCCTTGGCCATATCGTGACCATAAACGTGCATTACGTGATAGTTTTAGAAAGTTAATAAAAGAACCGCATAATTGTAGAATGGCATTGATTAGTCCAGGGGCAACTGACACTGATATGATTAGGCATCATAATGTTGCTAAAATGAATCCTGTTGAAGTCGCCAGAGCAGTGCGATATGCATTGTACAATTCTTTTATAAAAGAAATGACGGTGTATGAAAAATAAGTATGGCTTTCAGTTTTATCATTGGCATATTGAACCTAGCAGTAAATGTGCGGTTAAATGTCCTCGATGCCCTAGAACAGAAATGCCAAAAGATATTCCTTGGCTACAAAAAGAATTAACATTAGATTTATTTAAAAAGTGCTTTAGTGAAGAACTACTAAAGACGCAAGTTCAACGATTAACAATGTGTGGTGATGTAGGTGATCCTATATATTGCAAAGACTATCTAGCAATTTGCAGATATGTAAAAGAAACCAATCCCAACATTCACATCTATACAATTACTAACGGTAGTTATAAAAAGAAAGAATGGTGGGAAGAGTTCCGTGAGTTATCGAACGAACGTGATACTATTGCATTTAGTATTGATGGCTATGATAATGCTAGTAATAACTTGTATAGAGTTAACAGTAATTGGGATAGCATCATAGAAGGATTGACTACAGTAACTACAAATAAAAAGGCTCATGTTACATGGGCTACCATTGCATTCAGTTTCAATCAGGATCATTTGCAAAAGATACAAGATATGGCTAAGGCTTATGGGTGTGATAGTTTGCAAATTACTAAGAGTATTAAATTTGGAAGTAGGTTCGGTACTTACAATACTGATGACAACTATGATAGTTTAGAACCTAGAAGTGAGTTTATCAGTAAATCAGGTAGATATGAGCGTTATAGTATACCACTTAGCGACAGAGTATTAAACAATCACAATTATATTGAAACAAATAAGAAAAAATGGATAGAGATCGTCAATGAATACAAAGATGACTACGTGATTCCATTATGTATGATAGGTAATCGCGGTCTCTATCTTAATGCTGACGGACAGATTTACCCATGCAGTTGGGTAGCGGCTCCGTATTATGAACGTGAAAGTTTCATAACAGGTAAGAAAATAAAAGGACAAGACAGTTTATTTCGTAAGTATGCTGATTTAATGAATATTAAATCACGTACATTAGAAGAGATTGTCAACGATGATATTTGGGATAAACTGTTTAACAGTTTCAAATCTCCCGATAAAGCATTCATAGAATGCGAAGAGAAGTGTAATAAATGTTCTGTATCCGACGAAAATTATAGCGTTGGGTACTTAACAAATTAATTTTCAAAGACATTTTAAAAGTATAAATTAATATATGCCTAGTCCACAGAAAGCAAAAGGATCAAGTTTCGAAAGAGAAGTTGCAAACTTCCTTAGTAACCTATACGGAGAAAGTTTTATACGTGCTCCTGGATCCGGTGCATACGTTGGTGGTAAGAACCAAGAACGTAAGCAATATCTACATGAGGGGCAAGTGCGTAGTTTTAAGGGTGACATTGTTCCAGGACAAAGTTTCCCCAAATTCAACGCAGAATGCAAATCTTATGCAGACTTTCCGTTTCATCTAGTACTTGCAGGTAATTCTAAAGTATTAGACGGCTGGCTAGATCAACTTATGTCAGTATCCGAACCCGATGACTTAAACATATTGTTTATGAAATTTAACCGCAAAGGTAAATTTGTTGTAGTACAAACTACAATGACTTGGGTAACAGATCAATTTTTATACTATACATCAAGTAAACATAAAGATTGGCTCATTATCGAATTTGATCACTTCTTTCAACACAACAAAGACGTACTTAAATCTTATTCATCAGGCTCAACAGGCACAAAGCCATTAAACACAATTACAACTGACGTTTTATCAACTTTACATCAATTATAAACAATTCGTTTGGTCGGGGTTGCTCGACCCTCCTTGAGGAAGTACAGGTAGTGCTGTGCCTACAGATTCTGGAGTAAGCGTAGATTAATCTACGGAACACCGAGAGGGCAATCGACAGGTTTGCGAACCCTCAATGAGTACATATCTAACTCTATCTTGCGGATATGTAACATGCGTTGTCGAAATATGTAACAGTATTTCACTACAGTCCCATAAACTTTACAGGACAACCGGTAGCGTTAAGTGGCAAACGGGCTAACTTAACGGGGAATAGATGGCAAATGGCAAGAGGGCGTGGCAATGTCCCCAACCATTGGTAGTGCTGAATAGCACTACCATGGCTTCAAAGGCGGCAATATAAATCCTATTAAATAAACAATACCGAACGTAGTACGAGCGAAGCGAGTACTAGTGAAGGTATTAGTTGTCCGAAGGACAACTTAGAATGAATAGATTAGAAGAAAGGCAAATTAGATTTTTTAGTGATTTCTAAATTGTTTTCTACTAAATCACTTAGGTAGTTTCTTTCTTCATATGACATGTTCAACACATCCTCATATGACACACCACCTCTTAGGTACCATGCATAGGAAATGGCACTCTTTTTAATGTTCCCCACTTCTTTCTCATATGTTTCAATAAGCTTCTGAATACCCTCGGGGCCGAGACTTAGAAGCCTTATTCGAAAAAATCTGCTGGGTTTAATGTAAAGGGTTGCTGATATTCGTGACTGCAATGGATACACTTAACCTCTAGTGGTTTCATTTCAGTTTTCATTCTAAGTTCGGCACTATGGTCCCTAACTTTAATGTAAACAGTCTTGTCACAGTTTCTTAAGAAATCTAAAATATATTCTTTTTCAGTGACCATTGCGTTTGGGGTCTTGATGAATTCAATGCCCTGCGTTAACAATTTCATAGTTAACTCAGTGATCTGTTTATACGCTTCTTGCGTAATTTTATTCTTTTCTTCATCAGATTCTTTTTGTGCGGCTGCGGTAAACATTCTTTGGATTTCAAACTGACCAATTGCAGCCTCATTCATTTCTTTATAATTGAGTGGTCTAAACTTAAATTGTAATTCGTTAACTACTAATGGACTAGTGTAATCACCTGCTTCTAACGTAGTAAGAACACGCATTAGATTTAATGCATATTTGGCATCTTCATTGCATTTGGGGCATAGACTTTCAATTTCTAGTTCACCGGATCCACCTGCTGCCTTAATAGCAATCAATACCGCATCAAAGTCTACGCTAGTAATCTTCCATGGGTCTTTAATTGCAGGAATACAACTCTTGATAAGTTCTGCGATTGCTTCACCGTTAAACAATGCGTCGGGTGTTCTAACAGTTATCTCATCGATTGCAGTCATGGGATATACTGGAATTTCTCCTGATTCTGGCATTGTTAGCACTTCAGGAGCATATCCTTTTCCTGCGCTGGGTAGTTTTAAGTAAACAGCAGGTCTGCGGAAATACTGTCTGAGTGGGTTGTTAACTGAATCCATAAATTATCCTCTGGTTAAAAATTCGGGTATTTTCGAATAATAAATACAAGTGTATTTATTGGATAAAAAATGGCGGACGAAAATAATTTAAACGAATCAGTTGATTCCATACGTCAAGCAACCAACGAAATCAGTCAAAATATGAAGTTTGTGGCTGAGCAAATGGGTGTTCTTGCTAGCGCCATGGGTAAAAATACAACCTCTGCAACTCAATCTGCAACAGCATTTAATAAGAATTCTGCGGCTGTAGAGGGTAATACCAAATTATCTCAAATAGAGGCTGCAGCCAGACAGAAAAATGCTGAAGCCATGGAGAATTATAGTGCAGCCTTAAAGTCTGCACAAGGTGCAGTTCGTGGATTTGCAACTGCACTATTAGACACTAGCGCAGGATTCCAAAAGTACGAAGGGGCAATTAAATCTACTACCTCTGCAATGGGTAGTGTATTAAGCAACTTTGGTCCCTTTGGTAAAGCATTGGGTTTTGCAGTAGAAGGTTTAGGAAAACTAACCGGAGCAGTATTAAAACAAACTGACGCAATAGTTAAAGCCTATGATGACTTAGCAGAAATCGGCGGCGCCGCGTCAATGAACGCAGAGCAGATATTTGAATTAGGTAAACAAGCCGGATTCACATCACACAATATAGGTATCTTTACAAAACATGCTAAAGATGCAGGTACAAGTTTAATTGGATTAGGTGGTTCTGCTAGCGAAGGTATCAAGACATTTAGTAAGTTTACCGCAGTTGGTGATGATACATTAAAGCAATATCGTAGATTGGGTATGACGCAGGAACAGTTGATGGAAGCCCAATCAACATATATTAGACAGCAAGCAGATGCAGGTCAATCATTAAGAAAGAGTCCAGAACAATTACAAAAAGCATCACTTGCATATATTGATCAATTAAATGTATTATCAGAATTAACTGGCGTAAGTGTTAAGAAACAACAAGAAGCAATAGACATTGCTAATGCAAATGAGAATTTTAATGCATATAAGTTTGCAATGGATCAAAAGGCTTTAGCGTTAGAACAACAAGAACAAGAAGCAAGAAAATCGGGTAACACTCAACGTGCAGATGAACTAAAAGCGCAAGCAGAACAAGTTAGAGAAACAGTAAAGGCAAAAGACGAATTCGCTAGAATGGCTGTAGCCACTATGAGCGCCGCAAATGCTGCCGCGGTTATGGAATCGATTTCTACTGAAGGTGCAACTGTTTATACTGAAAACAACGCTAAACTTGCTAGAGCAGGTATTGACGTTGCAGCCATGAATGAGAACCTAAATAAAGGAAAAAATCAGACAGCAGAGTTATTAGGTTCTCAAGCACAGGCAGCAGAAAGATTTACAAAAACGTTTGGTGAAGCAGGTTATGCATTAGGACAATCTTCTAAAGATATTCAAGGTGTATTTGGTGTTGATAATAAGATGCGTCAAAGTGCCGCACAGTTTGCACAACTTAAAACAGAAGAAGAACGTCAGGCTTGGTTAAAAAGTAAAACAGTAACAGAACAGAATTTAGAAGCCAAAAAGAAAGAAGGTCAAGAGGGTCAAAAACCATTAGATGCTACTGCTGAGAAAGAAAATCTTGAAAGACAAGCACGTAGAGTAAGTGATGCATTTATAGGTGCAATCAATCCATTTAGAGGTAATATATTAGCCGCCGGTGCCGCAGTAGTAGGTATGACAGCCGCGGTTGTTGCAGCCACAGTGGCGTTATCTAAGTTAGCATCTGCCGCAGGTATGGGAAGCCTGCTTGATAAAGTAGGTGGAGACAAAGGTAAAAAAGGTAAATCAACACCTAGAGCAAGAGATCCAAAGACAGGACGATTTGTTAAGGGTGGCGCTGATGTTGCTAAGAGTGCGGGAACTCTTGCTAAATTAGCAACACCGTTGGCAAGTGCAGCCAAGGCTGTTCCTGTAGCAGGTGCAGTGATTGGTGCAGGATTAGCAGCCAAAGGTGCCTATGATGAATATCAGGACATAGAAGCACAGCGCAAGTCCGGTGAGATTACTGAAAAAGAAGCAAAAGAAAAGAAAACAGAAGCAGTAGGTGGTGGTGTAGGTTCAGCAGCCGGCGCGGCAGGTGGTGCATGGGCAGGAGCGGCAGCAGGCGCCGCTATAGGTTCTGTAGTACCAGTAGTTGGTACATTAATCGGTGGCGCATTAGGTGCAGCCTTAGGTGGTTGGTTAGGTAGTAAGGGTGGTGAGACTGTAGGTAAGGCAGCGGCATCTGGCATCACTAAGATGACAGACACAGCAGACAAAAAGACAGATGAGGCTGCTAAGAAACTAGACGAGAAGAAACCTGAAACAGTAACTCCTACAGTTGCTCCTGTAGCAAAAACTCCTGAATCACCTAAACCAACAACACCTGATCAGGCTCCTGTAGCAAAAACTCCTGAATCACCTAAACCAACAACACCTGAT
>Ga0208783_10000120_pt1 | contig 45610 bp, 60 predicted proteins | sample DEB19_08_DNA_2_FD_184529 | JGI IMG/M metagenome (GOLD analysis project Ga0208783, IMG submission 184529) | Aqueous microbial communities from the Delaware River and Bay under freshwater to marine salinity gradient to study organic matter... | ecosystem: Environmental > Aquatic > Marine >... | reverse complement strand
GATTCAATCATTTACCGATTTACGGGGCGATGAGCAAATGGCTTTGCAAAGAGATTACAGACGGCTTTGCCAAGTGGTTCAAGCTGTTCTGCTATGGGTGCGCCCTTATCTGGTTGCTGGATTTGCTACCCAAACTGCCAGAGGAAATGGCTAGACCGATTGCCAATTATTTAACTGGAGCCAAATAATGCTGACACTTCTCTCCACTTTAATATCCTTCCTGATGGGCGGCTTGCCAAAGCTACTTGATTTCTTCCAAGATCGGTCAGACAAAAGACATGAGATGGAACTTGCCCAACTTCAGGTTCAGCGGGAGATGGAGCTACGAAAGCTGGGGTTTGAGGCGCAGGAGCGAGTTGAGAACATACATACTCAGCAGCTTGAGATCGAGACAAAATCCGCAGAGAAGCAGTCATTGATTGCAGCCCAGACCGCTGAGATGCAGGCGGTGTACGCACATGATACATCTTTAAATGAGGGGACAAGCCAATGGATGAAGAACCTCCGGGCAAGTGTGCGTCCGGTCATTACTTATGGGTTCTTCTTTCTGTTGGTAGGGATTGACCTTGCCCTGATTATTCACGGATTCCGCTACGACATCCCATTTGAGCAGATGGCAGAACACCTGTGGGACAACGAAACCCAAGCCCTGTTTGCCAGCATCATCGCTTTTCATTTTGGTGGTAGGGCGTTCGGCAAATGAAGGTAGATGCCAGCAACCTGATCCACGCTCACAAGGTGAGTGAACAGGCATATCTGCGCCATGCAGAGAACCTGAAGCGGATGCAGGCTCTGGTGGATGAGGAAGCAAAACAGATCAAAATTATTGAAAACAAGTGTGAGGCTCAGGAACGGGATGCCAGTTTGACAACCGGGCGAGTGGATGTAACGGTATGAAGGTTAGTGACAAGGCAATCAAGATGATCCGTCACCATGAGGGTGTGAGGAACAAGCCTTACCGCTGCCCAGCCAAGTTATGGACGATAGGAGTCGGTCATGTTTTATACCCAGATCAAGGCAAAATGCCAATCGATCAAAGAGACAGTTATCAATTACGCCCAGAAGATAATCGGGTTTTTTCGCCGGAAGAAGTAGATGGAATATTACGCGCAGACTTATCTCGCTTTGAATCAGGTGTTGACAAACTTATCACTGCCCAACTTAGCCAAGGGATGTTTGATGCTCTTGTGTCTTTTAGTTTTAACGTCGGGCTTGGGACGCTCCAGCGCAGTACGCTCCGGCAAAAGCTCAACCGGGGCGATAAAGAAGGCGCAGCCGAAGAGTTATTGAAATACTGTATGGCTGGGGGTAAAATTCTCAAAGGCTTACAGAACCGCCGAATTGACGAGCGGGCTGTGTTTCTGTCGTAGGATACGTTATGCCACTCCAAAAACTTGAATTTCGCCCGGGTGTAAACAGGGAAGCTACGACTTTAGCCAACGAGGGGGGTTGGTTTGAATCCAATAAAGTTCGCTGGCGCTCTGGTTACCCCGAAAAGATTGGCGGCTGGACTAAAGATACCGGCACCGAAAATGTAACTTCGCCCGCCAGTACATTCTCATCAGGGGGTCTGGTAACAGCCCTACAGCCCACTACCGGGTCATTCTGGGGGGTTTGCCGCACCCTTTTTAATTGGCTGAACTTGTCCGGGTACAACCTGATGGCGCTTGGTACTAATTTAAAGTACTACATCCAAAACGGCTCGGGCGGCAATTACTACGACATAACGCCTATCCGCGAAACAGCCCTTACGGTCGGCAGTGCCTTTACGACCAACACCAGCACAAATACAGGAACCCAGACAACCCTCGTGGTAAACGACCCCGGGCACGGTGCTCAGACGGGTGACTTTGTAAATATTACTGGCACCTCCGGTCCGGTAAATGGGGTGTTAGCCGCCGACATAAACGGTGAGCACCAAATCACTTTTATATCTACAACCACCTACTCCATCGTTGTAAACGGCACCGCCTCATCGTCCGGTACCCCCGCAGTTTCTGCCAATTTTTACTACCAGATAACCACCGGCTCTGACATTTACACCACCGATGTGGGATGGGGCGCGGGCGGCTGGGGAGGATCGACTACAGGTTACTCTACTACCGGGTGGGGTGTATCAGCCCCCGCAGGTCTGGGTATTGGGGTGCAGCTTCGCCTGTGGAGCCAAGCCAACTTTGGTCAAGATTTGATCTTCAACCCCCGGGGCGGGGCGCTGTACTACTGGGCTGTTGATAGTAACCCTAACGTATATAACCGTGGTCAGCTTATGCAGGCTGGCGGGACAATCACGGTGCGCGGTTCCTCGGTGGCTATTGACAGCAGTTGCCCCTCTTTGGTCAATACGGTGGGGGTTTCGGATGCTTCCCGGTTTGTTATAGCGTTTGGCTGTAATGACCCGTCCGGGGTGCTGTTTTCCACCGCCCAAGACCCCCTACTGATACGCTGGTCAGACCAAGAAAATTATGCCGACTGGACTCCTTCCACTACAAATCAGGCTGGGGACTACCGCCTGAGCCAAGGCTCCCAGATCATTACCGCGCTCCAAGCCCGTCAGGAAATCTTGGTCTGGACAGACGCGGCTCTCTATTCCATGCAGTATCTTGGCCCGCCCTATGTTTGGGGGTTCCAGATCATGGGGTCGAACATCTCTATTGTGTCCCCCAACGCCGTGGCTACCGCCAATAACGTGACCTACTGGATGGGCACGGATAAGTTTTATATGTACTCAGGACGGGTGGAAACCCTACCCTGTACCCTGCGCCAGTACGTGTTTGACGACATTAACATCCAGCAGGCGTATCAGTTCTTTGCCGGGACTAACGAGGGCTATAACGAAATCTGGTGGTTCTACTGCTCGGCAAACTCTACTGTGGTGGATCGGTATGTCATATTTAACCACCTTGAGCGCACTTGGTACTACGGGACAATGGAGCGCACCGCTTGGCTGGACACCCCACTAAGGGATTTCCCTAGTGCTGCCGGATATAACGGGCAGCTTATATACCATGAGTCCGGGGTGGATGACGGCACCACAAACCCGCCTTCGCCTATTGAGGCGTACTGCCAGTCTTCCGACTTCGATATTGGGGACGGGCATAACTTCGGCATGGTCTGGCGCATCATCCCTGATGTGACATTTGACGGCTCGGCGGTGAACAACCCCTCGGTAACCTTTACCGTGCGCCCGCGCCAGAACCCCGGTGCAAACTACGGCAGTACAGACTACCCAGATGTAGTGAGCGCCCAGAACTACCAGAATCAGCAGACCTACAACGTCCAGCAGTTCACCCAGTACGCCTATGTGCGTATCCGTGGCAGGCAGATGGCATTCAAGATTAGCTCTTCTGATGTGGGGGTGTCTTGGCAGCTAGGCTCCCCGAGGCTGGATGTACGCCCTGACGGACGCAGATAATGACCCATTTAACCCTACGCCAAGCCACAATATTGCCGCCTGTTGCCCCGGTATTGCCGGTCGCGCCGACTGAGTTTCGTCAGCAGTATCAGGATCAATATACCAACGTCCTGCGCCTGTATTTCAACGGGCTGAGTTCAACCCTGTCAAATGTATTAGGAGATACCAAGCAGGGCACAAATGCACACCCGGGCGGCGGGTATTTGGCGTTTCCTTATGCAGCTATCCAACGGACAACCGACAAAACATTTACTGCAAATACCGCAACGCAGATAACATTTGATACTAATGATTATATAAATGACTGTGAAAATGACGGCACAGACGGTATTAGAGTAAATGTTCCGGGTATATACAATTACCAATTTAGTATTCAGTGGGCTAATACAGATACCCAGATTCACACCGGGTTTGTTTGGCTTAGGGTTAACGGGGTGGACGTGCCGGGGACAGCCAGTAAATTTGACATTTTAGAAAAGCATGGTGGGGTGTATGGTTATCTAATTGCAGCGGCTAACTTTTATGTTGCGCTTGAAGCTACTGACACCGTAGAACTGTGGGCGGCTGTAAATGACGCCACTTTGTATATGGAAGCCTACGCCGCCCAAACCTCCCCATTTCCTATGCCATCCATCCCCTCTGTGGTGGCTACTTTATCATTTGTGTCGAGGCCCCCGACATGATATTATCTGTTAACTTTCACCCAATGAGGCATACATGAGCTTACACGCCGCTGCCCAACATTTAGCCGCCAAAGGTCGCGGCGAAGATAAAGTACTAATTCACATGACGCCCGGAGAAGTTCACGGGCTTCAAGCTATTGCTAAAGCACATGGTGGGTCATTGACCATTAACCCCGAAACGGGATTGCCTGAAGCTGGATTCTTGTCAAAGATTCTTCCGATGGTTGCTGGCGCTGCGCTTGCTGCAACTGGGGTTGGTGCTCCTATGGCTGCTCTTATGGTTGGTGGCGGCACAGGCTTAATGACCGGTGATCTCAAAAAAGGTCTAATGGCTGGTTTGGGTGCTTATGGTGGTGCTGGATTGGCGGGTGGTTTGGCTGCTGCGGGGGCTGCTCCGGCGGCTGAAGCAGCTACTGCTTCAAACTTAGGGTCTCTTAATCCCGCTTTAGTTGAATCTGGAACGAGTGGTAGTTTGGGGGCTGCTTTGGAACATGGAGCTTTAACTGCTCCTCGTGTACCGTTTGCAGAACTTAATCCGGCTTTAATTGAGTCTGGGACAGTTGGAGATGCAGGACAAACTTTAGAAAATATACAGTTAACTAGACCTACTGTAACTACATCACCTATTATTCCAGAAATTGCCGCACCTAACGCGCCAATCCTAGGCAGTCAGAAATTAGGCGATGCATATGCGGGCTTACAAAACATTGCCAACAATCCAACTCAAGGTCTTTCTAACTTGTGGCAAGGCATGGGCGATACCACTAAACAGCGTTTAATGACAACAGCCGCTCTAGCTTCCCCTCTTCTTGAGCAAGAACCAAAAGAATTTCCAACGCCACAAGGTTCGGGTCCAAATCCGTACAGCTACACATATCAGCCTAATATAACTACGCCCTTCCCAATACCCAATGTTCCCGGCTATGATGGTTTAAACCAAAACTTTGGTAGAGAGCAGCGCTACTATTCGGGGCAGTACGTTCCAACAGCTGCTGAAGGCGGTGCTGTACAAGGTTATGCAATGGGTGGTATTCCTGTAGGTGCTATGAACTCTACCTACCCGCAGGCAGGACTGTCGCAAAGCCAGTACGCAAACGCATGGCAGACTCCCGTACCTCGTGAGATGCTGGCTTCCGGTACAGACACTGGCGTTAATCCAATGAACGGGCAGATGAGCTTTGCTCAGGGCGGAATCTCTGATCTTGGCGGCTACTCTGATGGTGGACGCCTACTGCGTGGTCCCGGTGATGGAGTGTCTGACTCTATCCCTGCGATGATTGGGAATAAACAACCGGCTCGGCTGGCAGATGGTGAGTTCGTTGTACCTGCACGTATCGTTTCTGAATTAGGCAACGGTTCTACAGAGTCCGGTGCCCGTAAGTTGTATGCCATGATGGATAGAGTTCAGAAAGCTAGGGGTAAGACAGTCGGCAAAAGGAAGATAGCTGCCAACTCCCGCGCAGATAAATATCTACCGGCATGAGCTATACCATTACATTAGAGAAGTTCACCGATACATACAGGGAGCTAGAACCCCTGTATCGACAGCACTATCTTGAAATGGTTGAGAGACTTCGTGGGCAAGGATTTGAGTACTCTCCATATAACCCAAGGCTCCATGAGTATGGAAATGCTTGTGAACGGGGTGATTTACTTACATTTGTGCTTCGGTTTGATGGGCAAGTATGTGGCTATGGCAATGTATACATAACCAACGACATGCACAACCAAGACCTTATCGCAACAGAAGATACAGTTTTCGTTTTAAAAGAACATCGTAACGGCATTGGCAAAAAACTTGTACGAGCTGTTTTAGACGAACTCAAACGCCGCAAAGTTAAGCGGCTGCTTGTTTCTGCAATGACTGATCTGCGTGTAGCAAAACTCTGGAACCGTATGGGTTTCAAAGAAGCAGCAACGCAGATGATATATACTTTTTGAGGTGCATTTATGTGCGGACCAGCAGCTCCTTCGCCACAACAGCAACAAACGCAGATAACGGAATTGCCCGAATGGGCAAGACCGTCAGCACAAAGAGTTTTAGCTAAAGGTGAAGCTCTAACAGCACAACCTTATCAAACCTACGATGCCAACCGTATCGCTGGGTTCTCCCCTCTCCAGCAGCAAGCATTTCAGGGTGCACAGCAACTTGGTCCGACCCAGCAAACAGCTATGGGTTCTAATCTTGCCGCAGCATCTGGACTTGGTGCGCTAGGTACTGGGTACCGAGCAGGGCGTTTCTCTGGCGGTCAGTTTACACCTATGGCTGCTGGGCAGTACATGTCCCCGTTTATCGAGCAGGCTATGGCTCCGCAGTTGCGCGAGGCTCAACGCTCCTCCGACATTATGGGTCAACAAAATGCTGCCAAAGCCGCCCAGATGGGTGCGTTCGGTGGTTCCCGTCAAGGGCTAATGGAGGCAGAGCGCCAGCGTAATCTAGGCATGCAGCTTGGCGATATTCGCGGCAGGGGGTATCAAACTGCCTATGAACAAGCCGCCGGTCAGTTCAATCAGGATATGGCGCGGCGTATGCAGGCTCAACAGCTTGGTGAACAGTCTCGTCAGTTCGGTGCTAATCTAGGACTTCAAGGACTACAGACAGGTCTACAGGCGGCAGGTCAGCTTGGCGCATTAGGACAACAACAGTTTGCCCAGCAACAGGGCGCAATTGAGGCGCAGTCTAGGGCAGGTGCACAGCAGCAGGCACTGGAGCAACAGGGTTTAACACAAGCCTATCAGGACTTCTTGAACCAGCAGAACTACCCGTATAAACAGCTTGGGTTCATGTCTGACTTGATCCGTGGCTTGCCTCTGGGTCAACAATCTACTACCTCTATATATCAAGCTCCGCCAAGTGCGTTGCAAACCGCAGGTGCGCTCGGCTTGGGTGCTTATGGTTTGAGCAAGATGATGGCTAACGGCGGTATGGTGGGGTATGCAGATGGCGGCAGTGTCGAATCCCCAGAAAATGTTGCCAATATTGTCAGCAAACTGAGCGATCAGCAGTTGGTTGCAGCGGAAGCCGCTGCTAAAGCACGAGGAGACTTTGAGCAGCTTCAGGCTATCATGGTTGAGAAAGGCGTGCGTGCTTCAGAGCGTAAAGGCATGGCAAGCATATACAACCGCCTTCCTCCAGAACAACAAGCAGCTATGGCGGGTGGAGGTATTGTTGCGTTTCAAGAGGGGGGTTTAAACGATAACGAATTAGTTTTAAATGCTATAGCCGACGATGAACGGCGGCAGTCTGGTACTGACTTGGAGCCGGGCTGGAATTCAGGTTCAATTGGTCTTCCTTCTTTGAATCAAGGACCTACGTTTGGTTCACAAGGTGATCCTACGACCTATAGCGCATTAAGTGCTATGGTTCCAGGCGCTATGAAAAACCTGCAAAACTTTGAAACAACAACGTTGACTCCTGAACAAACTAAAAAGATAGGGCAGAATGAAATAGCTGCTTATAGAGAAGCAATGGGGCCTAACACCGCTATGGAGTCATTAAAAGCGGACATCGAGGCACGTAAAAAAGAACGTTCTGGCGCATTAAAGGAAGGGCAAGGTCTAGCTTTTTTAAAGGCTGCTGAGGCTATGACACGAGGAAATAATTGGGTACGTGCGTTTGGTTCGGCTGGCGCAGCCTTTGGGGATGAGTACAACCGGGCGCTTCAAGCTGATAAAGCTGAACGACGCAGCATTGCTTCAGCTGAATTTAACATGGCTGATGCCCAGCGTAAAGAAAATATGGGGTTGTTTAAAGAAGGTCGTGCTGCTGAGAGTCGTGCTGTACTTTCTCACCAAGCAGCTGAAAAAGCTCGTTTTGATAAGACTAAAGCCGTTGCTGACGCATTAACTAAAGGCTTGGCTGCTACTAAGCCTTACAGACCTCCGACTATTCGTATTCCTCCGCAACCTAAAGAAAGCGTGGGTCAAATTTCGGCTTTGGCGGCAAAAATACGTGCTGATAACCCCGGTATGTCTGAGATTGATGTACAAAATCAAGCTACCCGTGATTATCTTTCTATGACTAAAGCGGGGACAGCAGGTAGTGTGGGTAAAACTTACGCAGAGGCACTAGACCAATTTAACATTCATAAAACGCTAGAAGGTGCAAAATATAGAAAAATACTAAAGGATCAATTTGACGGCAATGAAGAAGCATATAAAGCTGACTTTGTGAGTAAAACGCTACAGGGGCTACCGGTTTATTATGGTAGTAAAACAAAAACTTTGCCGCCCAATAGTAAAACCCCACCCCCACCACCCGGTGCTATCCCCGACCAACGTTGATGGAGTCTTATGGCTATTCAAACAGCAACAAATCCAGAAACTGGGGAACGGTTTGCACTTGTTGACAACCAATGGACGCCCTTACAAACAGCTACTAACCCAAAGACAGGGGAGCAGTTTGGGCTGATTGGTAACGAGTGGGTGTCTATAGGTAAAAAAGCGGTTGCACCTGCTACTACCCCTGCATCTGCGCCCCCTGCTGCGGAACCCCGTGCCCCGCAATTAGGACAAATATCAGATGAATTTCAGGCAGGGGAACAAGCTCTGGCATCGTCTGTAGCGCCTACATCCACAGAAGCTCCTATCAGTGTACTCCAAACACAGCCTCAAGCATATGATGAGACTGAGCTAATTCGCTCTTCCCGCCGCAAATATGTCGAACAGGGAGCACAAGAAGCCGAGCGGCTTGTAGAAATTGGTAGGCAAAAAGAAGAGGTTAAAAAAGCTAAACGCGAAAAATTACGCGCTGGAGCCGAAGCTGAAGATTACGGGTTTACTGACTTTGCTAAAGATACCGGTATTGATCTAACTAAGGGGGCAGTTGGGCTTGGGCAGTCTGTTGTGGGTTTATACGACCTTACTACTAGTGGCGCTGCGGGGCGTGTACTTTCTAGGGCTGGTTATGACCCCGAAGAAACCAACAAATTTTTAAATGGTTTTCAATCTCTTACTCGGCAAAATGCACGGGCTAGTGTTGAAGAGGCAGCAGGGTTTATTAACACCCTTAAAGCGCTTGCTGTTAACCCGACGGAGTTACTAGGCGGGATAGCGGAATCATTACCCGGAACAGTAGCTGCCGGTGCCGTAGGTGGTAAATTAGTACGTCTTATTGCACAGCGTGCCACGGTTGAAGCTACAGCTATGGGACTTACTGGTAACGCGGCAAAAGAATTTATACGGGGCAAAGTACAGGAACAAATCCCAAAGATTGCATTAGCCGCTGGCGCAACGGAAGGTGCGCAGGCAACAGGCAGTATTGCTGAACAAGCTCGACAACAAGGTAGAGATTGGTCTGACTATGTAGAGCCAGCAATTGCTGCGGGTCTTGGTACCGCTGCTATATCCATGCTATCTGGTAAAGCAGCTAAAAAACTAGGCATTGGTGACATTGAAACTAGTATTGCGGCAAAGTCTGCGGGAATTTCTGGGGTCGGCGTTGGCAAAGGCGCAGCAATTCCAAGCATCATTAAAGAGTTGACTAAAGAAGGCGTACTTGAGGAGCTACCTCAAGGCGTGCAAGAGCAAATCTTTACAAACATAGCTACTGGTAAGCCTTGGGACCAAAAATTAGGTGAAGCTGCCGCACGAAGTTTAGCTACCGGTGCAGCTATGGGTGGTGGGCATGCCACTATTACAAAATCAATCCAAGCACTGCGCGATAAAGTAGCCGAGCGGCTCGCTACTCCGGCAGAAAAAACGGCGACGACTGAACAAAAAGAACCCACTGTCCAAGACTTAGCCTCCGGCAATCTACCTAAGACCGTACAAGAAGAAGAGGCCGATGAGGTTGAGGCTATTGCTAAGCATTTAATTAGCCAAAACATACCCAAAGACAACGCCTACAGAATTGCACAGAACAGGATACTTCAGAATCGCAAGGACAGAATTACAGACTTAATCGCTGAACCTTCAGATGACCCGGTACATATCCGTGCTAAGGAGTATATTGATAACGGTGTTGACCCTATTGAGGCGGTTAACAAAGCCCGTATTGACATTGCACAGGAGACTGAAGCCGATGCGCTCGCTGAAAAGGAAGCCGGAGGAAAACAAGATGTTAGTACTACACAACCTATCGGAGTCCCAAGTGGAGCAGGCGCTAGCGTGGCTGGGCAGCGAGGTGCAGTGCCCCCCGCCGAAGGAGTTGGAAGGATTGAGCCAACTGGAGTGGTATCTACTCGACCAGATGTTACAGAGCCTACTGGCGGAGAAGGAGTGCCAACAGTTGCACTAGGTGAACGTGATCTTTATGGGCGTATTGAGCCAACACTAGAAGCAACCCCGCTAACTCCACCAGCCCAACCTGCGCCGGTAGAAGAAGCAAAAGAAGGGTATGTTAGGGTTTACCATAGTGGCAGTCCTAGCGAAGGCGAAACGGGGCGTTGGGCGAGTACAAATAAACAATACGCTTCTGACTACAGACCAGACCTTCCACTGTTTTATGTAGACATCCCTGCTAATGATCCTAGGGTAAATAATCCAGACTATGCGGAACAGGGTGTCGGTCAAGGATTTACGTTCAACTTTGAACTAACTCCAGAAGAAGCATCCCAGCTTAAAGAAGTACCTAGTAAAACCGCCTCAGCAACAACTGAAACCACAGGAGAACCTCTTGGCACTCAAGCCCCTCAAACCCAGCAAGCAGAAGCGCAAGAACAAGAAACAACAGCCGAATCCGTAGCTACGACTACAAAAGCAGTGGCAGAAGGACAGAAACCAACCGGTAAGCGTGGACGTAAACCAATTGCACTTACTGAAGAAGAGCGAGCCGCTAAAGAAGGACAAACAAAAGCCACTAATGCTGCTAATGCGCGAGAGCGCCGAGCCATTGAACGTGCTGAAGCCCAGATAGCAGAAGCCAACATTCCTGTAGACCCAACCCAATACGAGAACGCCGAGCAAATAGCTACGGCGCAGCATGAGAAACGGGCACAAAAAATTCAGGCTATGCGGACTCTGTTCGACATGGCTAAGAAGCACGGGAAATCAGCACTTGGTAACAAAGCTAAAGCCGCCCTTGCCGACCGCAAACGCATTTCTCAGCAGGAACATGATGACATCAAGCGTGGTTGGCAGGCTACACAGACAGCCCGCTCAGCCCGTACTGCGGCTGCGGCATCTAAGATTAACCCCGGCGTCACGGGGACGATGACAGCAAATCAGGTGCTTACTCAGGTCACGAAAACTGGTACATTTTTTGAGAAAAAACTTGCTGGACTTCTACGCAAATTGGTGGTCGGCGTCGATGTGGTTGTTGTCGAAAAGGGTGATCCGCTACCGGATGCGCTAAAAGGGGATTCTGGTTGGGACCGCGCTAGGGCGGTATATGTGCCCCCTGCTGAAAATAAAGGCAAACGGGCAGTGTACTTGCGCGGTGCAAGTTTTGGTAATCATAATGGCGTTAACAATTCCACTATCCTCCATGAGCTTCTGCATGCTGGACTAAACCGCAAACTTTGGGCGGGGATGGAGGCGGACTTTAAAAACCTAGACGCTCCGTTAGCCAAATTTGTCGGTGAGCTTACTAAGTTAATGGTCGCTACTAGCACAGCCTATGACCGCATGCAGGCACAGGGTTTAGTACCTGCTGAGCTAGAAGAGTTGGTTGAAAGAACTCTAGTTGTCGATCCTGAAAATAACCAAGCTAGCTACGAAATATTTGACTCGCCGCATGAGTTTTTGTCTTACAGCATGACCGAGCCTGCAATGCAGGACTTTATGAAAGGTCTGCCCAGTGAGCGCGGCAATGTATTTAGCCGCTTCGCTCGTTCCATTATGGACTACCTCGGCTTGAAGGAAAAAGACGCATCTGCGTTTACCGACCTGCTTAGCGTTACCGAAGATATTGCTGGTGCGGAAATGCCCGCAGCCGTACGAGGTGAAGGTGAACGTTCGTACCAAAAGAAAACCCCGTCAGCATCCGTCATACCAGAAGATGAAGATAAATATGGGAATGCAAACCGCTCGGCTAAAGAGCTAGCGGAGGCATCGCTAATTGCGCAAGAAAAAACACGGCTCTCCAGAGAAGGGACAGAACTTAAAGGTGCGGAAGCATTATTTAAGGCTAGGGATGCTACAAAAGTTGCAACCGTTCTAAAGGCATTAGTTGATCGCGGTTGGATAAATATGTCGCGGGGGGCGATAGATGCGTTAGTGCGTTTACCTACAGCGACCTTCTTGGGTACTTGGTCTGGCATCCAAGCCATCAAAGATGCGGATACTCAAATGCAGGCCATGAATGGCATGGCTAACTCTTTGACCGCAGCATCTTATAAAATCCGTGCAGCCTTAGCCCGTGAGCTAAATCCGTTCTTTAAGTCTAATAAAGAGTACCGCACTAAGTTTGAGAACCTAATATACGAAACAACCATTACGCGCTACGACCCATCTGACCGTAAGCAAAAGGTACGGGATGCGCGGTTAGATGCGCTATATAAATCAGTAGGCGCAAAAGGGCAAAAACTTTATGGTATGTTGCGAGATTACTACCGCAATCTAGCTGACTTGTATTCCGATCTGCTGGATCAGCAAATTGAAAATTTGCAAGGGTTAACTGCTGAAGCTAAGACTAACCTTATCCGCACTTTACGGACTACCTTTGAAACAGGTGCTCGTATCACGCCATTCTTTCCATTAGTACGCTATGGCGACTTTTGGTTCCGTGTAGAAAAGGGCGACTACAAAGGCTTCTACATGTTTGAGTCTCCCGGCGAACGCGATCAATTTGCAAGAGAAGTAGCCGAAGAACTTAGAGAAGACGTTACAGATAAAAGATTTTTTGACACCGGAGATACGGTCAGGTCCTTGAGACGTAGTAGCCAAGCTAATAGCCAAATGCTGACGCAAGCTTTTGACGCTATAGATAAACAAGACTTTGGTGATGGCGGAGTTGATGCTAAAGAAGCACTAAAAGATGCTATCTATCAGATATACCTGAACACAATGCCGGAACAAAGTTTCCGCAAAATGTTTATACATCGTAAAGACAAAACCGGTTTTAGCACCGACGTTCTGCGTAATGTAGCTGCTACCGCGTCTCGAATGTCTATGCAACTTGCTCGGCTAAAGTATGCCCCTATGCTGCGCAATTCTGTCTCCGCCGCGCACGATGCAGTAAAAGGTAGATCAAACTATTCTCCGTTTGTGGATGAAATTGAACGTCGAGTTGATTTGGCTCTGTCAGGTAATGCCGAACAAGGTTTTGGTAATGCGCTTGCGGGGCTAGCTAATAAAACATCTTACCTCTGGTTTTTGTCAGGCGCGTCTTCTGCACTTATCCAGCCAGCTAGCGTATACATAGCTTCTCTTCCAGTCATCGGTGCAAATCACAACGATATGATCGGTGCGGCTAGAGAACTTGGCAAAATGGTCACGCTGTTGAATCAGTACACGATGCTCCAAGATAACCCAGACGGCACGACATCCATCGTTGCACCGAGCATATCGAACAACAAGTCCTTATCTGAAAATGAGCGTGACGCAGTGCGCGAAATGTTTCAGCGTGGTGTTACTCAGACTACTTACACATCTTTAGTTTGGGGCTATAAAAACATACCTACGCAACAAGCGACATCTGTAGTCGGCAAAACCAAACAACTTGGCGCAGAAGCCGCAAACTTGGTAGTCGGCGCACTGATGCACAATGTTGAGCGGCTAACTCGGGAGGCTACATTCCTCGCCTCTTACCGCCTTGGCTATAAGCGGTTTCAAAAAGAGGGAATGTCCAAAAACGAAGCACATGAAGCCGCTATCAATCAAGCTGTATCTGACGTTAACGAATCCCTAGCTAATTACGATCTATCCAATCGCCCGCGCTGGATGCAACAGGGGGTTGGTCGTGTAGCATTCCAGTTCAAAATGTTCCCAGTGCATACCGCACTACTGCTAACTACAAACTTCTTCAAGATGTTACCCTTCCTGAATAAAGAGGGTAAAGCGGCTGCGGCTAAGAAATTTTTTGGTATCTATTTAACCGCCGGTTCGATTGCTGGTTTAGTTGGCATTCCAGCATTTAGTCCTATCCTTGGGGTATTAGCCTACGCCATGAAAAAAATGGAGGACGATGACGAAGGCCCAGAAGACATGAAGGACAAAGACCCACAACTTTGGTTCCGTGAAGTGTTCTTACCTGAGTTACTTGGTGATACACATATTGGAGACGTTCCAGTATCAGATATTTTGACGCATGGGCCGCTGAATGCTATGACTGGACTCGCTATATCCCAGCGGATCGGATTAAATGATCTGTTTGGGCGGGACACTAAAGAAGCTAGAACCTCGCAAGAAGGTCTTACAAATTGGATAATGGAGCATGCGGGACCGTCAGTAAGTCTTGGCATGTCTGTAGCTAGAGCGTCCGACCTATATCAGCAGGGAGAGTTTCAAAAAGCTGCTGAAGCTATAGCACCTGCGTTTGCTCGCAACTGGATAATTGCTGATAGGTACAGCAAAGAAGGTATTACTGACTCTAAGGGAAATGTGGTCATTCCTGCGGATAAAGCGGGTGGGTATGCACTTGCACAGCGGATTGGTTTCCGTCCTGACATATTGGCAAGACTTGGTGAGACTAACTTTAAGTTAACTGCTGTCGAGCAAAAAATAGAAAATGAACGGAATTTACTAATAGTTAAAATGAAAGTTCAGGCACGGAAGCGCACAGAGGAAGGCGATCTAAAGTTGTCCAAAATTTTTGAAGAAGAAGTAACTAAATTTGACGAGAGAAACCCAGAAAAAGCGATACTGCCAGATCAAGCGGTAAAAGCGATACTCAATGATTTAAAAACCCGTGCATCAGCTAGGGCAGGGCACGAGGTTACGTTAAAAAATGCTAGGTTAGTACTGCCCGTTGTGGAAAATATGGAGAAGCGTATTGAACGCATCCAGAAACGAGCCGGTGTGGAATAAAAAAATCCCCGGACTAAGCCGGGGACAATGGGTAGTCAACCAAGGAGAACGAACTTAGTTTAGTTCAAACTCGCCATACACGCAAGCCTTTAATTCCTTCTTCTATCACTACTTGCGTAAGTATTTGTATTTTTAACCGCTTGGTTACGGTGGCTAAATTTTTTCTAGCCGCTTTTACATCAATACAGGGTACAAAAAAACTGTACCCCTTTCTAAATTTAGACCAGTCAAGCTGGTACGTTACTGTCTCTATTTTCATTGGGCGTTGCAAAAGCGTCCATCTGAAGGAACTCAGAGGCAGATGCGTCAAACTTTAACACTCGCACTGCTGGGGATACAACTTTCATGCCCTTAGACATGCGCTTGTTGCAGCCTTCAACATAGATTTTGGCGTTGCCTAACTCTTTCAGCGTAGTCTTATAGTTGATCTGCTGCTTCACACAGAAGTCTTTGAACTGCTTGGCAGCAATAAAAAGTTCTTTAGTGTCTGGCTCATAGCGTATTAGCAACTCACCGCGTGGTTCTAACATTGGGAGGGACTGTAAGTTACTGCGGGCGTCTACTTCCCCATTGACTACCAGAGCGTTGTTGATGTGCGCATTGACGAACTCACCGAGGACAGTGACTGGAGTGGAGTTTGGCGGCTGAATCTCCAGACGCATTTCGCCGAGCATGCCTTTTAGCCACTCATATACAGCCTTCATGTCATAGTCGTGCAGCCCCAAGTTAGCGGCAATCAACCCACCCGCAATGTTGCAAGCAGCGACGCCAGACCAGAACCGTTCTTTCTGGTGGAACTGAACTTCGCGGTCAATCCGAGCTTGGATTTTGCGCATCAGAGCAACTGCTTCTTCTAGGTTATCAACTAGCCACTGGATGTAAATATCCCCCGCATGACCATAGTTTTCCCGTAGCTGATGGTCAAACATCTGCTTGCCAACCTGCACATCAATGATGCTGTTCGGCTCGATCTTGTACTCAAGCAAGCGCATGGACTCACCATCTGGCGTGTTCTTAGCTACCCCTAGCTTCTCATAAAAGCTGGCGTTCGCCGAGCACAATGTCATCCCCTGCCACTTGGTGTTGTTTACCCGAAGCGTATTGGTGGTGCCGTTCATTTTGTTTTTGCCTCGGCCTTGGCTAATGCTGTACGCCAAGTCTGAAAACTCCATGCCGCTCAGGTTCGTAATCTCGTCAATCGTATTGGGCAGGTTGTTCATCACGCCAAGCTGGTGCATCTTGGCATTGAACGTGTCCTTGTACATGGAAGTCAACTCCTTCGGCTGACCATATACGCTGTTGCACATAAACAAGGCGGTTGACTTGCCCGACCCAGACTCAGGATGGATCACGTTAATGATGGCACCTTCAAGCCCTGTGAACTTCAGCAGGGGTGACCCAAAGGCTGTAAGTGCGGCAAACGCATGCGGCTCCAGTCCCGGCTTGGCATACATGTTGAACACTTCTTTCCACTTTTCAAACGTACCCTTAGGCACGATCTTCTCGGCAACATCTTTTGTGGTGCTAGACGGCGGGCTATAAAACACCCCGTCCTTGGTAATTTCCCGATCACCAAGAATAAATTTACTGTCCCCTTCTACCCATCCGAATTGAGTTCTCATCATTTCTGCCCTTTTTACATACTGTAGGTTCTTAATAAAAAACACGACAAACTTAGCAAGTGATTCATACTGTGTCTTGTGTGCCACCACACCGTTGTGTGCTAACTGCTTGCGCAACTCATCGAGCGACGAGATTGCTGTTGTCGGGATGCTAAATTCACGAACGCCGTCATGTGGTAAGTGCAGCCTAAACAACGCCACTTCTCCAAGCTCAGGATCACGCATGCGTTTGACCACGTATAGATCATGCTCATAGACAAGCTTTGGCTCAGCTTCTTCATCGTCTTTATCTGGGCGGATATAGATGCCACCCTTCTTCCCGCGAAAAAACGGGAACGGATACTCAGGTATCTGATATGTGCTTACTTCTCCGTTGTCTTCTTCTATCGCAACTTCGTTGTCGTCGGCATCGGCTTCTTCTATTTCAACCCCCAGCATAATGGGGGACTTGATCTTGCCCTTATGTACGCAGCCATCACAGCCTTGCGGGTTTAGCTTTTCAAACGTGGCGCAATGGTGAGGGCCACCCTTTTTGCGGATGTTGGCTATCTTGTTGTCAACTTCGTCAGGATCATATCCCTCGTGCTCTTTAGATAGCTTATGCGCTGCGCTGTCTCCGTCCACACAAAAGGCTGCGATGGATAATGCAGAGCGCCACAGCGGTTCCTCAATGCTATTCTGGTTTGTAAAGCAGTAATTAAGCTGAGCGCAACCCGCTTCACCTTTGAGCATGATGGTCTTAAACCGCTTGACTTTATTACCCATAAGGGCTTCCATCATTGGACTTACCGTGCGGGGGATAAAGTCGGGTACGTCTTCTTTTGGCTCAGGTGCGCCGAGTAAATCCTTGAACTCTTGGTACGCCATACGAGGTGTATCCTCGTTGAGCACCGTTACTTCTTTAGGCTCCTCTTGCTTAAAGTTAAATGTACCGGGGATGCGCAAAACTCGGGACGCTTCAAATACTGAAGAGTCCACAATAAGCCCGTGCTCAACGCACAGTTCACGTAGCCGGTTAGCTAGTGGCTCCCACTGTGAGCGGGTCACTGTTTCCTGTAGCAACCAGTACGCATGAATGCCGTAACCGGAGCTTACTAATATTGGCTTAGGTAAGCCGACTGCAATGCAGAACTTCTTGAACTCGTCAAGCCCGATTTGTTGGTCAAGGTAGCCTTTGATAACGCCCTTCTCATCTGGTACGCCTTTTGTGGGGCCACAATCAATGTCCATCCACAGCGCACGGAAGTAGGTGGCGTTTGCATGTGTGCGGTTATTAAGCGGACCAAACTTGGCACATCCAAAATAAACGTCTATTTTGCGTTTTACAAATTGCTCGGCTAACTGTTCAACTTCTTCCTTGGTGTCTACAAAATGCTGGTCAGGATACCTACCAATCCCTATCACACAGTAGCGCCCTTCTGCCGGGAGTACCGTGTCAAGCAGATCGAAGGTTGACATGTTTTACTTTATTTGGTGGTGAGCTTTGGTGTACGTGATGTAGTCGGTAATTGCTTGCGCGTAATTGGGGTGTGGTTCTCGGTCTCCCTTAAACCAGTTGTATATGGTCATACGAGTCACCCCAAAGTCTGCCGCAATCTTGCTAACACTAATGTTGGCGCGAATACATGCACGACCCAAGGCTACACCCAAAGACTTGATGCTCGCTTTTTTGTTGGCATGCACCAAGCTTTGGCTATAACCGTAGGTCATGTGTTTACTCCTCGTCGCTCCAAGCCTTCACTACCGAGTCAAGGTCTTTCTTGGCGGTAGGTTTCGGCTCGGCTTTCTTTTCACGCTTGGTCGGCTCCTCAATAGGAGACTCATCGGCTACCTTAGGTGCAGGTGCTTCCAGCTTTGGCTTACCAGACATATCGGCTTGGTACGGCGTCATAACGACCATCTTCTGCACGTCGGGCTTTGTGGCGACATCGCTAGTCACCGTAAACTCAGCCTTGTTAATGAACCGAGTCGGCGTAAACAGAACGGATTGGTTATCGTTCTCTTCGTTGAAGCTGATCTGAGTCATCACATAGTCCAAGCTCTTACCGTTATTCGACAAGTACTTGGTGTAGTTTTCAAAGGTATGGGTGTTATCCCCAGCCCCGTCGCCAAACAATGACTTGGAAGCCAAGTTCATTTGATAGACTTCGCCTTCCAAAGAGGTGCCAAAATCTTCTTCCAGCACAAGTGCGATCCGACGAGAATAGCGGCAAGCTTTGGAGTTGCCCATCCCAGAACCTTTTATGTTCTGGCTACAGTTGTCACATCGCTCAGCTTGTTTGTTAACTGAACCTGCATCGGGGGTACGCCCGTCATTGGAGAAACAATCCGGTGCAGTCGGCTCGGCATCGGGACTCCATGCCTTAGCGTAGAAAATACGCCCCACATGAGGGGAAGCATTAACAACGATGGCGTTCAAGCTGCCCTTAACCTTGCCCATTTCTTCGCCACCAACGGTCTTACGGAAAATGCCGTTCTTAGGCACAATACGCTTGACGCCGGTCTTACCAGCAAGCTGTTTGGTAAGCTCACTAACACCTGCTTTTTGCAGGAAGTCGGGGAGGTCTTGATTAAGAAGGGTGAGTTCACTCATTTCATTTTTCCTTAGAACGTCTAACAACCACGGAGTAAGAATTTTCCACGTTGAGGCCAACGGGGAACTTGTCTGGATTCTCTTCAAGAAACTGCTTCATGTTGGATTGATGAAGTCGCTTCTCTAACAGGCCAAATGCACCCTCATTTTCGATGAAGTCGTACATTGAATCCCAATCGTTCGTCCAGTACCGTGACTTTACTGATCGAATGATTGTGCCGTGTGGGGTACGAATGCTGTCGGCATTCATGTCTTTACATACATCGAGCATCTGGCTTTCCAGAACTTCCATCTGCTCTTTAAGGTCGTTGTCTTCTTCTTCGAACGTGCGCTTTATGTCAGCGCGTTTGTCTCTGATTTTTATGTAGATAGATGTTAGCTTGGCTAAATCTACGGGGGTAGATTGACTCTGAACTTCGTTGTCCATCTGATGCTCCTAATGAAAATGTGTAGCAATAGTGGTTCACATAAAGCAGTGTTGGTTACAAATGCACAAAGCCCACGGCGCTAACCCGTTTTCCACCACTGCTACACAACTTGGATTATACAGCTAATTTTTACAATGTCAATAGTCGCTGGAAAAAATTTCTTGTTTGTACAGGTCAACCACTTTCTGGTGGTTGTCAATGTTGTTCTGAAGCATTGAGTACATGCGCGACTCAATCGGACTGCCCTTGATGTGCACAACAGTCATGTTGTTGACTTGCCCGGGTCGGTCTATGCGTGCGTTGGCTTGCAGGTACGTTTCAACACTGGAGCATGGAGCATACCAAATGACAGTGTTAGCAGCAGTTAGGGTTAACCCGTGGGATGCAGCCTTGGGCTGGATGATGAGCACTTTTGGGTCGGCTTGCTCTTGGAACTGCTTAACAATGTCAGTGCGTTTGTTTACGGGCACCTCACCGTTTATGACCTCACACAAAATACCGTTGTTGGTTAGGTGTTTTTGGAGCAACTGGATGGTATGCGTGAACGGGACAAACACAAGCACTTTGTGGCTTGACTCTTCAATGACTTCCTGTACCACATTTAGCCGATTGCTTACATCGAACTCAACAACTTCGCCCGTATCCGTATAGACTGCGCCACCAGCAATTTGTAGTAGCTTATTTATTTGCACCGCCGCATTGACGGCGGACACCTCTTCACCCGCTGCTTCTATAAGCATCTGCTTCTTTAATATGGTGTAGAACTTGTGCTGCTGCGGTGTTAGCGGGGCTTCACGCTCCGTAAAGGTTACGGGTGGTAAGTCTAGGCAGTCGGCTTTTTCAAACCTGATGGCAGGTTGTAGTAGCTTGTGCACAATTCTTTGGGCGTTTGGTCTGGGCACCCACTTGTACATGGATAGCTTCGTCATCACCGTATCCCGAAACTGTCCAAAGAACGGAGACACTTCCTTAGGATTGACTAGCTTAGCCAAACCGTAAGCGTCCACAGGAGACTGCGCTGCGGGTGTACCCGTAAGCATCCACAACCCTTTTATAACCCGGCTCAGATCACGCAAATCTTTCCAACGATCTGTCTGCGCGTTCTTGTATGCCGATGCCTCATCAACAACAATAAGGTCAAAGCCACCTGCCATGATTTCTTTTTTGACGATGCCAACGCCATCAAAGTTAATGATGACGAACTCGGCACCGGCTTCTACAATCTCTTTGCGCTTACGTGCGGCTCCGTAAGCCACTGCCACAGTGCGGTGGATGGCAAACTTAAATAAATCATTTTGCCAAGCTGATTTCATAATTGACAGCGGGCAGATCACTAACACACGCTTCACTAATCCTAGGGTCATAAGGTAATCCACTGCCCAGATGACTGAGGCGGTCTTACCTGTACCCTGCTCATTAAAGCAGAACGCTTTGGGGTTACCCGTTAAGAATTCTGCTGTTGTCTTCTGATGCTCGAATGGTGTGAACCCCGGTGGACGGGGCCACGTATACTCTGATAGGTTCATTTTTTCTTGCGTTCTCTATTGCTCACTTCTGACACAACTTTATGGTTTGACGCTCGTTTGAACGAACGATTTTTATTCGCTGATTCAACACGCACGCCGTTCTTGTTTGACCCACCCTTAGAAAGGGCTACTCGGTGTGCAATGTCTTTGCCTTCTCTGGAGTCGGCAATGTGGTCACCATCTTTGTCAGGGTGCTTTTTATCGTACGCTTCTCTTGCACGTTGGCGTTCAAGCCGTTCATCGGCCTCTCCTCGGGCAAGCTGCTGTTGGTACTCTTTTTTGTACGGGCGGGGTTTGTTTACGTAAGGCATGGTTATCTCCCAAATTGATCGACCATTTCGGCATGGCCTTCCATACGCTCAGCAAGCGCTTTAAGCGCTTCCGCATGGCGGCGTAAATTTAAAGAAGTAGCGTCTTTTGAACCAGTAAATCTATCGTAGTACGCAAACGCTATGTCAGGGTTTAACCTAGAAAGATCTTGCAGGATTGCCATTGTCATTTGTGTGGCGCACTCAACACAAAATAAAAAATCATCAATTATTTTGTAGCTCGGTCTGAATACAATTCCAACATCGTTTACATACATAGGTTTGTTACAACACGAACAAGTGTTTTCGCCGTTAAAAAATCTGTCGGGTGTTAAGCTCATTTTTAACTCCTGTTGTACTCACAGTATTTCACTGCACAAAATTTGCACAGTGGGCCTTGGATGGGGTTCCAGACTCCATTATCTAACGCTGCTTCAATACGTGCAACATCTTGGGCTGGGGATTCAATGTACTTAGGCATCATCTCCCGATGGTGCTCTTTTTTGACAAACTCTTTAGACACAATAAAGATCAAGGCGCTCTTCACCCGCTTGATCTGAGGAAACTTGGCGAAAAGCCCACAGGCGACAAGATCGAGTTGCTTGGCGTCCGCATATCTCGCACTCTTGCTGGTTTTGTAGTCCACCGAGTGAGCTACCCCCTTCTCCTGATTGATAACCACCAAGTCGGCTATTCCATGCCACCATACATTCGGAGCATTGAATTCGCATGCTTCCAAGTTCTTTGTCAGACCTAGTTTCACTTCGCATAATTTATCTCCGGGTATGTCTTTAAGGGTATCTAGGGTTGCCTTCATGTATTCAAAAGTTTCAGGTATCGGCTTAGCGTCCCTTACAAACTCTTCCGCCACAGTATGTGCGGTCTTGCCATACATCGTAGCTTTGGTATCCGGCTCAACAATATCTTTAGCTACTTTAGTATGGTAATACTTGCGCGGACATTGTTGAAATGTTTTCAGGCTGCTAAAAGACCAAACAATGCTCATGGTGATTCACCATCTATACGGTTGGTTGGGTGGCTAGATTCTCTAGCCTGCATAAAGGCATCAGCAAGCTCGTAGGCTACGTTGCTTATGTTCATTAGTGTAATGTTTTCGTCTTTCCCGCGCATAAGAAGCCCACACATGGCGAACATAGCCGCTAAGTCCCGCAGATTTGTTTCGTCTTGACTCATAGTAATGCCTCCTCAAAGTCGTCTAAGCACACTGTTGGTTGGCGCTTGTTGAGTTGTTTAAGTGCGTTGCCAGTGGCTCGTTCAAAGGGCCACCATGTGTTCCAATCAATCGGATACGCTTTCGCAGAGCTTTCAGTACGTCTCGTACTCGTAGATCGTACTCGTGCTTCTTTATCAGATTGTCGATCAATTTTAGGCATTGTTCTTTCTCCGTCATTTATATTACTTTCCTCAAAATATCATAGCGAATTGGGTGTTTCAGGGTACGCAATGCTTTGGCTTCCATCTGCCTAATGCGCTCCTTTGATAAGTCAAACATATGTCCAATTTCTTCTAATGTCATAGCATCAGAAACATCAATTCCAAAACGTAGCTTTAATACTATTGCTTTCTTGGGGTCCAACGTGCTAAGCGCTTGTTTTACAACCCTACATAATTCAATAGTTGATAAAGCCTTTTCTGGGTCTACGTATTCTTTGTCTAATGGCTCATCAATAGGAAGTTCTGGCATGTCTTCGTCACGTAGATAACCGTATGTGTAGTACGCTTTTCTTAGTTCGTAACTTGCACCAACGAGAGTACCATAAGGGAGAGTACGTCCTTTATATACTTTACCGTACGCATTTAGACGCCTTTTCATTTCTTTTTGCCCCTTGCTTTCATAAACAGTTGGATTGGGGCGCTCTTCGGTGTATCTAAAACCACCTCACCCTTCTTGAACTGTCTACCCTTCTTGGCGTTCTCAATTCCTTGGACAACCCTGCCCATATGCCGAACCATTTCTTCGGATACGCCGAACCGAACCTCTCGCCAGTTAAAGGCGTTGTTGGTTGACTTAACAATGTCTGTTCCGGGCCAGTACTTAGGTTTATTTTTCATTGCGGGTTCTCCTCGTCAGCAAAGTCCATTTCAGGTGGGTGCGGAATGTCGTCGTGAACAATCACACCGTCTTCATCTGCTGGCAAAAACCTGCCGCACACTACGCAGTAATAGCCATCGTTCATGTGTCACTCGCTACGTCTGCTTGAATTAACTGTGCCGCAACCTGCCAATAGTTATGACGATCCTTTGCCATGTCGTGCTGGATCATCAGCAAATTGACGATGCGCTGGCGCTCTGCCTTGACAGCGTCCTGCTTGGCTTGTTCCAGTTCACGCATCACCTCAATGACGGCGGTCTCATGTTTAAGCAGGATTGCCTTGATCATCTCCATCGGCGTTTCAATCATTGCAATCGCCGCAGCCTTGACCTTCTCTTGCTCAGTCTTGGCTTTGGTGATTGCTTCTTGGTGTAGTTTTGAAAGCGACTTCATCTGTTTAATGCCCTCTGAATGAGCCACAACTGGATGCTGATGAAGGCAAGTTGGACTGAAATGATTGCTGCGTAGGTCATGTGTTTTCCTTTATTTGATAGTCTTTAAAAACTGTCCCTTTGCTTGCATCTCCTTTCCAGCACTCTTTAACCCATCCACGCTTTCCTGATTTGTAGGTGCGCCAGTGTCCCCGTGACTGGTGTCTGCGTGGGCTTGCGTGTGTGCCCCCTTGATGCTCTTGCTTTGGTTTTGGAGGCTCAATGACAACTGTGTGCCAGTCAAATGACAAAGCAGACTTTCCTTTGGCGGCTCGCTTGCGATTGATGAATGTTTGTTTTGGAGTTGCTTGGTATGCTGTTCCTCCAGCAGACAGTTTATTTAACACGGCACAGACCATTCTCAGTACTGGATCAATTTGCTGGCGGCTGACTTCCTTGTCGTTGTTGTAATAGCGCAATCCATCCTCTGTTTTAATGTACGCAAACGGCGCAAAAAATGAAGTTGGCTCTATCGTGCATCCAGCCGTGGTAACGCTGTCTTTACCAGCAGTCATCCATAGACTGAATTTGCGTCCCTTACTGTCCACGCCAGCTATGCCAGTGCGCTTAAAAGGAAGATTTAAAAGAACATCAATTGGTGTGCGTGTTGATTCAGTTAGAGGCTCCATGACTCCAACATCAAACCACAAAGCCGTTTCTGGCTCTGGAGCCAATCGCACCGCTTCTTGTATCAATGGTGTCATATGCTATCTCCCTTTTCCCCGAACGGGATTTGGTTTGGTACTCAACTATTGCTTTAGCCACAGTTGGCACTCTCTTACGCCAGTTGAAGTCATTGTTTGTTGACTTAATAATGTTTGAACCGGGCCAATAGTCACTCATGTTTTCCTACCAATGCTTTTCCAACGTTATAGAAGCTACGCTTGTCTTTTCTGGCTTGTAGTCCATCGACATACCCTCGTTCGTATTCGGCACTCGGCTTCTCCAATACTGCTTTGATTGACCTGATTGCTCGGGGACGCAGAATCTTCATGGCGTGCGTGGGGTCGGTATCATACCCTTCCAGCGCCTCAAGCGCTACGCGTAAGGCTTCGTACCTATTGTTTATCATCTTTTTTCTCCATCATGTACTCGTAGTTCACAGTGTTCTCGTTCTCCCTAAAAACAACTGCGCCGTTCTTCAGGTGAAACTGTTCAGCCATGACTGTCTTGGGAGACAAGGTAACGAACCGAGTGATCTCAGGACGGTTCTTCTTGATGTAGTCCACTGCTTCCAGAATTAGTTCGCGCCCTGCGCCCTTCCTATAAGACCAGATAGTGTAGAACACTGCTGTGGTTGGTGCTTCAGTTGGTACGAATAACCTTGATTCCGATGCGGGTACAAAGTCCATGTACGCCACGCAGGTGATAGCGAATGGCCTGTCCTCGCCGGGCAAGGTAAATATCTCCGCATTGTCACCGATGCGATTAGCGAATGGCACTTCAGGGCGCACAGGGTCATCCCGCAACCAAGTAATGACTTGATCGGTTAAACTCTTTAATAAACTAATCATGTTTGTTCTCCGGCAAATGTTCTAGATGGTTTTGTGCTTTCCAGCCCATCGCATCCATGTACCCACGCTCGTACTCTTTGCGTAGTAGCTCTTCAGGCTCCCACGGCAGTGGTGTGCCAGCGTGTTTGTACGCCTCGTTGCGCCACATAGCGGCGCTTAACTTGTAACTACGGCACTGAGGGCAATCGTCTTTTTCTGTCATGTGTTTTCTCCTAATACTTTGTTAGACCACTCGACTTTGTAGATGCCACCGTCCTTACCAAAGTCAATCCGTATGTTGCACTCAAGCAGGTATGGGTGTCTGCTATGCCCTAACCCATCCATGTTCTGGTTAACTCGGTAGTATTTGCTTGCCACCACCTTGCCTCGGTCTTCGACGGGGATGGTTTGTTGATACAGGGGTTCAGGGGTTTTAGATTTCATTTTAGTGTCATCCATAAGACTAGCATTACAACAAATGCTACTGCGCCCATGAGGTAACAGATACGCAAGAGGTACTGTTCTATCTGGCGCTCTCCTAGGATAACGCTCTGCCAGAACTCTTCCTCGTGGGACATGTAGTTACGCTTTGGCGGTTCGTAGTTGAGTCCGATTGCCACCTTGCCTGTGTTGTAGGGCAACGACTTCTTCATGTGTTCTTCTCCTTGAGTAAAGATTTGTACACGTCTTCCAACAAAAGTTTTGCATCTACCAATGCGTCCAATTGCAGAATTCGGTGTGCGGTAAGGAATTCTTGTGTGTAACGAACTTCAGCCTCCTCGCCGTTCCATGATATTTCAATCAAGATCATGTGTTCTTCTCCTTGAGTTTGGCTTCAATCAGGGTGTAGAAGCTACCCCATCCATCATTTTTTCTTACCCATGCGTCATAGATTTCTTGCTGTTCCTCATCAGTCAGCCCAACCCATGTGTGCTGTTTCTTGATCTTCTTGATGTGGCGCAAATGTTGGTTGCATACTGCTTCCCATTCTTTGCATTTGGCACACGCCTCCTGCTGAGTCAAAGAATTCTTACCTTGTGGTTGTTGTTCCATCGCCCAATCAAGCCATTGCTGTGCGGTCATGTCGTAATATCCATGAGGCCCGACAGAAGATAAATCTTCGCCAACACGAATAGCAGCGTTGCGCCACGCCATCGGCTCCTGCTCTGGCTTTTCATCCATTGTTCTTCTCCTTCGGATATTCAGTCCAAGACCCCGGCTTTTCTCCGCTAACCACCAAAGATGGGAGGGTCAGCGTTTGAATAAGCAAAGCGTTTTGTCGCACAATGGATTCATTGATTTGAATAACTCTCAATAGAATTTCATTTGGCATCCCTGTTGGCTGCTCTTGTTTTAATTCACTCATGTGTTCTTCTCCTCAACAGGACCAGCAAACAAAGCCATGCCTAACTGCCCTAGCATGACAGCTTTTAGCTCTTCACGTTCTTCTTCGGGATATTCGTTAGCTACGTCTTCAATGATTTTCCAAATGCTAGCGGCTACGTCTTTGGATGGAATTGGTTTAGCACTCATGTGTTCTTCTCCTTGAGTTTGGCTTCGACATGGCGTATCAGTTCCAGACAGTGGTCTGCATCGTTTACAAAATCAGGATGAACAGGCGGGGCGTATAACTCCTCAAGCAAATCAACCTCCTCATCCGTCAGCCCAACCCAAGGCTTCTTGTAATCTTGGATGTCATCGTCATCTTCGGCGGCTTTCTGGCACATTTTGTTCATGTGTTCTTCTCCTTCATGTGTTTAAGAGAAGCCAACAGCAACCGACTCTGCACAATGGTTTCCATGCAGTGTTCAATAGCTTCGTCTAGCTTCTGGTCAAGGACAGCGTTGTGCAAATCCTTGAGCGCCTTCTCTGCCATCATGCAAGGCATTGCGTAATCAACAATCACCGTAGCTTTTTCCATATCCAGCCTCACAATTTAAGGGTAGTTCTTTCGCCCACTGGGGGCGTATTCTCATGCACAATTCCACGTATTTCTTAGCCGTCTCGACTTCAGCTTCAGGAACCACGCAGCCGATAGCATCATGTACTGTCATAGCTACTTTATATTTTTTAGCTACTAACAGCATCTGATCGCCAATGATGATACGCGCTAGGGCTTGGCACACGTTCTCAATGACCTTGCCGCCGTAGATTCGGTTGGGGATAGTGGCTTTGCCTTTCTTAGTGTCGTACACCAACTCAGACTTACCTTCGTTCTCGTGTATGCGTAGCTTGGGGTACTTAACATAAAGCCCATTGGGTAGCTTTATGCCTTTTATGCCCTCTGCCACTAACACCCCATTCCGCCCTAAAGTAGTCTGCTGATTCTGAAGAATAGCTTTAAGCACAGCAGCAGCCGATTTCCACAGCTCAGGAATCATTGGGTAGGTCTGTCGGTACGTATCAATGACACGCTTAGCTTCATCCAATTCCATGTCTACGCCAAAGTTCTTTAGTTGCGCCTTGAACTTGACTGCGCCCATGCCGTAGCCTGCACCAAGAATCGTGGTCTTACCTACGAAGCGTTCATCTTTGGTTATGTCAGCCTCGGGCTTGCCGTAGATCGCTGACGCCATGATTCTGTACACATCTTTGCCGTCCTCAAACGCTTGCACTAGATCGTTTTGTCCTGCTAACCATGCCAGCGTACGTGCTTCAATCTGAGAAGAGTCTGAGTCAATCATCATGTACCCGTCCGGTGCAATGATGGCGCTCTTGAGTGGTGAGTTCCTTGGCAAGTTCTGTAAGTTCAGCTTGTCATCCCCACCCCATCGCCCAGTGTGTGCAGCGTAATAGCGCAGTGGTACGGGCAATGCACCTCGCTCAGCAATCCCAATGAACCGTTCGGTGCGAGTCTCTTCGATGGTTGATTTAGTCCCAAGCCTAGCTGATACTAGTGCTTGTACATCCTCGTTATCGTGTTCAAGGAGCGCCTTAAACTCTTCATCGGTCTTAGAAAATGCGTATGTCTCCCTGCCCGTAGCGGGGCTAAGTTTCATCGGTGGCTCGACACCCAGCTTTTTAAGCAGGTCGGCAAACCGTGGGTTACTCATCAGGTCATCACGATCAAACGCACCGAGCATTTCTTCCTTGTGCTTGCGCACTGCTGCTAAGTGATCTTCCAGCAAGTCCCTATCTAACTGCAACACAGGTTCCGTGAACATCTTGATGGTCAAGTCAATCAATCGCAACTCAGTCGGCGGGAAGTCATTCGCCATAGCTTGGAACAATGCGTAGGTGAGCGCAACATCGTTCTTGCAGTATTCTCCATACCTAGAAAGTTGTGCATCACTGAAGTCCTGCCGCCGCAGACCTAGCGCGTTTTCTACCTCTGTACCCTTTTCGCCCAGTCCGTAATGCTGCGCTAGTACCTTTAGGCTTCCACCAACTTCTGTACCATGAAGCGCTCGACCCATCGACAAAGTATCAAGCCAACCCTTGGGGCTGATGCCGTAGACCCAACTAAGAATTGCGCCGTCGAACGGGGCGTTGTGGGCTAGCGCCAGAGAATTAGCCCAGTCATACCGAGTAAGGAACTGGTACATGCTTTGAGCGCCCCCGCTGAACCATACCGGCTCCCCGCCGTCCTCCTGCACCGAAGCGCCGATGACTTCAAACCGTTCGTCCCGTATGTATTCCTCAGTAGTTACTTTGGTCAAACTAAACTCACGCGAGTAGTAAGTTTCAAAATCCACGGTGAGAATTTTCACTGGCACTCCGCTATAACATTTGTTAGGTCGTCAAGATTCGACTCGTTGATTACTAGTGCAGTGCCGCCTCCAGCTTTGATGGCTTGCAGGTTCTTTAGCTGAAGTGCTGTCGCCTGACCCTTCCCTGCTTTGGCTTCAATGGCGATGAACTTGCCACGCACACAGCAAAGGAAGTCGGGTACACCGCTGTTACCGTAGCCCGTGCCAATCGGCATAGCGTAGTAGACGTTGTGCGCTTTGAGGATAGCCTTGATCTTGGCTTTGACCTTAGCTTCAGGGGTTGATGCCATATGACCTCTGATGTGTGGAATAGTTGTTCCAGTATTCCCTGTTAAAGATCACGTTCTTTACGCTGTTGATTGTGACCATTGTGGTGTCGCGGTCAACCACCTTGCTATCCCTACACCAAATAGTTTTGGGTACTGCGTGAGTGCCACACAAAAAAGCAATGCCTTCAGGTGTGACCCTATAAAGACCTGACCTACGTTCACCGTGCTCCACCAGCCCAAACCATTGCAGTCTGAGCGCAAGCACAGCGGCATCACCTACCACCTGCCGTTTGTGTCCTGTGGAAATTTTTACCCATTCACCGTTTTGTGCAGCGATGAACTCTAAGAGTGCAACTTTTGACCGGCACATACTGTGCGGGTTTAGCTTTCTAATCTTTTGCTGACAAGTCGGACAATGCTCCATCTGATGCTCCAATAATTTTCAGAGCATCCATCATAGCACATCGTTTTACTTTGTCAAGTGCAAGACGAAAAAAAGCCCGCTTAAAGCGGGCTAAACTATTAGGATTTACCCTAACATTGTTAGGTGGTCGGCATCAGCTTACGTCCTTGCTTCAACCTTACTCAACTCACGCTCAAGATACCACTTGGCTTTGCGCAGGTTCTCCACCCTATCGCCTTTGTGATCGGCGCGGGTGATGTACTTGATGACATTGCCCAAGTGATAGTTTAAGCCTTTCGCCTCAATGAAGTCGATAGTCTCTACCCCACCTACCTTGTAATGGGCAGGGTGGTTCACCGGATCGGGCGTAGGCTCAAACATCTCAATAGCGGATGCGGCAGTAGTGATAGCGTTCCAGTAGTCGGCATCTCTCTTTGCATCTTTGGCTTTACGTTCCAACGCTTTATAGGTCTTGGTACGTTTTACGTCTGGTACGCCCCCTTCAGCTAGTGTTTTCTTGTTCATATGCCACCGCACCCCATAGACGTACTGCTTGGTAACGCCGTACTCTTTAGCTACATCAGCTACGCTGACTTTGGGGTTCTTCTGCATAAATGCACGTACTTTTGCCGCCGTGCTACGACCTTTACGCTTGCTCATTACTAACTCCTTTGGTTTGGTTGATTACATACTCGGTAAGAATTTCCCTCATCTTGGCTTGCTTTGTGTACGCATGGTGGGTGTTGAAATAATCCATCACCTCCTTTGGTATACGCAAGCTCGTGCAGAAGAGTGCGGGTTTCTTACCAAGTCCGCGCCCTTTGCGTTTCTTCTCAGGTTTCAAAAATTCTATCCCTGTTGTCATAACTAACCTCCTTTCATCCGTTATCCCTTACAAGATAGATATTCAACCAAGCTAGCAGTGCAGGTTTGGCAGTGGGTACTTCAACAAGTTGTGGCTTGTCTACGTTAAACTTTTCGTGCTCTACACTTAGTTCTTTGTAGATTCGCTTTGCATCTGCTTGCGTACCCGCCCACATTAAGCAGGAACCGTGGTCTTTGCTGTGATAGTTGATTCGGTATAGCTTCATTTCATCTCCTCTATGCTTTCTACCGACCAATTTGCGTAGCCAGTGTCCATGCCGTCTTTCTCCATCTCATCCCACGCTATCTCTTCTGCTTCTTCAAGAGAGCTAGCCTCAACGTTGTATGTCACCCAACTCTCCCTCTTAAATTCTACTTCGTACTTCATTTCGGTTCTTCCTCCTCGGTAAGGATAACAAAGGTCTCGCTGTTCACTCGGCAACCTACGTCTGTGATGGTGTGTTCATCATCCACCAGCTTCAGCATACCGATCTTGCTTCTCATGCTGAGAGGGAGCGCATTATCATCTAAAATGTCAACCTTGTCACCTATCTGCACGATGTACTTACCATCTACTCTGACTACTACCGCAGTCTTACCGTTGTCGAATTTGTCTTTAATGCTTTCTATGGTCAGCATTTCCGACTGAGTTTCGGCTACCTTGGTTTGTAGGTGCGACTTACCTAACAATGTTAGGTGCGATGAGAACGCCGCTTGTACTGTCGCATCTTTATTAGCAAAGGTTAGAAGTTCCTGCTCTAGTGTATGAGCAGCACCGTTGTATGCGCGTGATTTGCCCCATACTTGCTCGCTTAACGTCTTGCCAACTTGCTTGCGTCCTTCCTCTAGTGCCTCTTGCGTACTCTTACGCCCGAACATCTTCTTTACCGCCGCTACTGCTTTTGCACGGTCTTGGGTGCGATAGCCACCCCTACGCTCGCGTGTTTTAGCTATGCGAGGGTTCTCGATTTCTACGCAGTAGTCCCCACGGTAGTAGCTAGTAGTAATAGTGCCAAGTAATTCACCATCTTGTCTGACCTCAAACGTATCGGCGTTTTGTTGGTAGTCTGCACTACTCACCACAAACATCCACGTTGGCTTGTCGTATGCTAGCGTATAGATAACGTCACTGAGAATAGTACGACTGCACTGCTGTTTGCACATCCCGCTTTGCTGGTACTTCTCATTAAAGACTACGTTAGCTAGATTAAAAGGGTTTCCAATACTCATTTCGTTACTCCTTATTACCACTCAAACTTACCCAAGATGTTGTCCACCTTGGACTTCAACTGCTTGCGCACTTCCGCATCATCCTTGATCGTCTCAATGTTTGCGCCTAACATTGTTACCTCTACCTGTCGCCGCGCTTCCTCCAACTGCGGGTCATTGGTTACATTCAGCTTGGTTAACAACGCACACAATTCCAACGGATTGGATACTAGCGTATCGTGATACCGCTTCTTACTGTCGTCACCGTCCGTATCCTCCAACTTCTTGGAAGTGTCCACTAGAATCTTGTGCAGTCGCTCCCACGGCTCACGCACTGCCTCGGCTAGCTTCTCGGTCTGCTGCTTGGTGAACTCCTCGCGCAATTCCTCTATGTCCGTAAGGGGTACATCAAGTCGAAAGTCACCCGCCTCTGGTACGGGCTTAACCGTACGTCGGAAGCCAAACTTCAAGCGAACTTCTTCTATATCTGGGTAGTCCTCTGCCTTATACAACCCCTTCAATGCTTGGGGTGCTTCGGCGACTAGTCGCGGGTATTCATTGAAGAAGTTATCGCACATCATGTTGAACGTCTGTTCGTACGTATTCATAACCTGCTTGTACTCCATGAACAACTTGGTCGGCAATAGTCGCTCGCCCTTGTCTGCCCACGGTAGGGTGTGCTGATTGTGGTACAGGCGAACTCGCGCCGCCAACTTCTCTATGTCTTTACGTAGGCTCGTACCCGCAAACAGATTCTTCTTGGTCTGCGATGCACCGTGCACCGCCCCTGCGTCTGCGTTCACCTTGTCGGTGATTTCGCGGTCAACCTTCGATGCGGGCCAAACACTGATGTTCAGTTCGACTAATACTGCTGATGCGCTAATACTCATTTCATTTCTCCTTGGTTGGTTTACCTGCTAACTTTGCCATCTGATACAGGCTTTCGCTGAGAGTCCTCAACGTGAACCCTTCTTCGTTTGGATACACATGGTGAGAATGTTCGACCCCACCTGCTGACCTTTCCTCTTTCGTAAGGTACTTACGCTCGTATATTTCTGCCTTATCTAATACGCTAGCAACTGCTAGCGCTTGCTCTGTGGTTACAACATAACTTTTGTAACCCATTTCGATTACCATCATTTTGCTCTCCTTAGTCTTTAAGATGAACTGTCTTACCGTTCGGGGCAACAACATCATTACCTCCAACAATCGTCCAGAGTACAGGGGCAGTCCAATCGTTGCCCCAATCGTCTCCAACGTACCCATCGGTAAGAACAATGATGCACTCGGGGACAATTCGTTTCTCCTTCAGATATGCAGATACACAGCTAGGTGAAGTGCCACCACCGCCGCGTGGTTTGGTTGAGCTAACAATGTTAGGTACATCGCTCTCCGAATACTCCTCGTGTGCCGCCACTGCTGAGTCCCAATAGATCAAGTCCACTTGGCGTGGCTTAACCTCTTCTGCGATACACCTAACTTCTGTTAGGAACTCGGACAACTCTTTGCCACCCACACTACCGGATGTGTCGATAGCAATAGCCAAGTGACCTACACGCTCACCAATCAGGCTCGGCATGTAAGTGCCGGTAGATAGGAACCTACGGTTAACCCTACGCCAAGATGACGTATCTTTTGCGTTGCATGTAGCTTTCACAAACTCCCGCAACACTTCGCGCCAGTCTACCTTAGGCTCAAGTAGGTCTAGCAAATCACGATCCACGCTTCCTGCACCAGTTCCCGCGATCTTCTGATGCGCCATTACCCCCTGACGCAATGCTTGGTCAATGTCGCGCTCTAGTTCTTTCTTATCCTCATCGGATAGTTCCTGCGCCCCATCCCAATCGTGGTCGTCGAATCCACCTTCGCCACCTTCGCCACCTTCGCCACCTTCGCCACCTTCGCCACCTTCACCGCCGTCGCTATTCTCCTGCTCCTCTTTGAGAATATCGAACACTTGCTTGGCGTTCATCCCCCGAAACCGTTCATCCACCAACCCCATCGGCTTACCTTTGAACAGCCCACTCTTGATCTTGGGCATTGCAATGATCTGCTCGACAGGATCAATGTCCTTCAGCTTGAGGTTAATTACATAGTCGCAAGCGGCGTTAGCCAACTTGTGATCTTCATCGTGCAGTTTCTTCCAAGTCGTCAGATGCCTGAACGCCTTGTGCAGATTCTCGTGAAGCACTACAAAATTTAACTCTGATTCTTTCAGGTCAGCGACAAACTTGCGCCCATACGATTCATCCCTACCATTGGTACACGCAGTAGGAATGTCATCCACTACGCTAGTACGCCCAACCATCAATATGCCAGACCACAATGCAAACTTCGGGTTACGCATCAGGCTGATCTTGGCTTTCTGTACTCGTCTTTCCTCTAACATTGTTAGCTCCTTCGTTGGTAGTTAATCACAGCAGGTCTTGATTCTTCGCAACCCAGTCGGCAAACGCTTTGCAACTGAACGCAATGCTCTGCTTGCTTGGGGTCTTGGCGATGTTGATAGCGAACACCGCTTGCCACTCGGCATCAAACCGTTCAAGGTATTCCATGAATGGGGTAATGGTCTGTTTGTCGATACGCGCAATCGCACCGAACACCACGATGGCACACGCGCCTGGGCTTGTGGGTATGCTCGTATGCTTGGGGTCTTTGATTGTTGCTTCCCATGTGGGCAACTGATCGCTGAACTCAATGTACGCTTGCATATCACGCGAACCTGCTTCGCCAATAGCTCCGGTCAATGCGGCAATCACCGTGTCGGAGTCCAACTGCTTGCGAGTCCTAACAATGTTAGATGCGGTTTCCAGAGAACGTGGTGATACGAACGCCGCTTGTGGCTTGCGTGGGTTGTAGATGTACGGGTTGTCACCCTGCGCGGCATCGGTGTAGCTTGCGAGCACATGGGGGAAACGATTCACCCACGCGATCACCTCGGCTTCAAGCCCTTTGTTCAACGCCCACTCAATCCACTGCTCGGCATCGGGTTTCTGAATAGTCACAGGAACCAGTCGGTTGCGGCTATGTGCCTTGAGCGAGTCACCCACTCCGTCAGTAGTCAAATTGCCGGTAAGAAAAACAATCGTCTGATCGTTCAACGATAAGTCGCCGAGTCGCGGGTTCGCCTTCTCCAACATGGGGTGCAGCATATTCTTCACAGGGTCTGCACCCTTGGTAAACTCATCCAACATGATGACCAACGGTTTGCCTTCATGCACTTTGAACCGAGCGTTCGGATAGTAGCGGGTGGTCTTGGTATCGTGGTCGATCACCGGCATCGCAATGTCGCCCAAGTCCATATTGGGTACATCAATATACGCATGGTCATAACCGAGCGAGTCGGCAATGTTCTTGAGCAGGGATGACTTGCCAATCCCAGGCTCGCCTTGTAACAGGAACCGAGTCTCAGGGTTGGACTTGATGAGGTTTGCGGCTTGCTTGAGCGTGATGCTCTTGCCAAAGTTAATTTCTGACATTTCTAACACTCCTAATAGATCAAACACAAATTAAGTTATCTAGCCATCTAACATTGTTAGGGCGGCTGACGATAGTCAAAATCCAACCTAACCCTTTAATTATACCACAAAATTACACTAAATGCAAGTGATTTAGTCTCGCCCAAGACTAATTGCCCCCTTCCTCTTTGTTGACCCACCCATCGTATTTGTGCGTAGGCACTTGCCCCTGCTTGAGCTTCACACGCTCAAACGCCTCGTCACTATGCAGTTTCAGTATGACCTCCTCAAAAAACTTAGTCGGTTGGCTCGGCGATAAGAAGTGCACATTGTCCGGTGTTAGTGACCACACCCCCTCGTGCCACGATTTGTTCTTCGGAGCACACGCAATAAGCGCCGCTTTGTACCACTTCTGCGAGTCGTTGCTCAGCACCAAGAATAGGTAGTCGGACACATCCTCCCGATAGTGCTTCTCGCTTTTATCCCGCAGGTTGTAGCTTGTCGGCATCCTAAACACTTGGGGCGTGGGTTGGTTACGCCTAAAGAATCGATTGTCCCTACACCGATAGGTCTGAGCATAGGTTTGGAACGAACCATCCTGATTCTTCGGTGCATCCTCCACTCGTTCGGGAAACGCCTCGACATACTCGGATATGGGTATGTAAATCACCGGATTCTCGCCCTCTTCCCCTTGCTCGGTGCGCAGGGATACGAACCCTTTGAGGTAGTCGGCAAACGCTTTGTACCTAGCCCTAACATTGTTAGCACCCTTACGATTGATGCGCCAGTCGTGGTACTCTTTGATTGTCAGCAGTTCCCACTTGTTGTCACTCCACCGCACCTTCAGTTCCTCGCCATAGTTCAGCGCGTACTTGCCCCCATTTATGGTTAGGTTGGTACGGCTTAACCTACCGTCCGTCGGTATACCAAGCACCCACTCAATCACTTGATGCGCCAAGCTAGAACCCCACTTGGTCGCTCGCTTGATAGTTATAGTGTCATCAGCGTGGTATGTTATAAACGCCCCAGACGCCCATCTGCGTCCGTAGTACACAAGGACATCATCTGACCCACTTACCATTTCGATGGAATACTTATCGTGATCCCTTCGAGCACCGAACGGGCGAGTATTCGTATTCCTGATCGGCTTGGTTTTATCGTGGATTTCCTTAGCCTTGGCATAGGTTCGCACCCGCCTAGGTAGTTTGTAAATCGTACCGCAGTAACTCATTATCCAGCCCTCCAAAAAAGTACATCTAACAGAAACACAATGATGGCAAGTAGGAACACTACCCTCTCCACCTTCTCATATACGGTTAAGTTCATTTCGTACTCCTGAAAAACTCATACAGTTCGCGTTGCAAATTCTCCATTTCTTGCGCAGTCATCGGCTCGTACCCGCTGTTGACTACTTGCTCCTCCATATCTAACCGCTTGATGTAGTCGGCAGTCCGCACAGACCTAACATTGTTAGGTATCTTTTCGTACCCCTTGTTTGTGTGCTTGCCCGCGTTACGCTTGGGGTTGGCAATCATGTCGCGCACGACTGGATTCCTTTGGTTTAGGTTTCGCTTCGGTCTGGTTTTCATTTCGTACTCTCCTTTAATCAAGCGTTACTACAACCCCTGCACCGCATTTGGTACAAGTGCCTACTGGGTCTGGGATGCGGTCTTGATCGTCCAACTCGGCAACCACTTCGACAAGCCGCCCCTTGGAATCTATTTGCCATACTTCCGTACCCTCTACGGTCACATTCACTTCAAATGTGGTGTTGCCACACGCACATTGGTTTTTGATTTGGTTAGTCATTTTTAGCTCCTTGGTCAATCCATCTTTCCAAGCGTTCGATACAGTCCTCAACAGACTCGACTGCATCGGCAGGGTTGCCTTCCGTTAGATCGTACAGGATGCCGTTGAGTTGCTCCCATACTACTTGTATATCACCCATGACTTCATTATTCATTTCGTACTCTCCTTAGGTTCTCAGGTTTTTCTGGTTGGTCTGCTTGAGCGTGACAGGTGCACTCTCGTTGCTGACATACATATAACCGCCTTTGCCGTACTCTTGGATAATGCACCATGATTTGCGGTCGGCTCGGGCGGCTTCTTCACCGCAGAATAGGCAGAGTCGGTATCCCCTTGCCCATCGTTCAATGTGCACATCGTCACCGCACTCTCGGCACGGTTTCCAGTCTTGGTCTGCATCTAACATTGTTAGGCTCATTTGGTCGGCTCCTTCGGTTGGTTGGATTTGTAGCACGGGCAGGGTTAATTCCTAGCTTTGCGCTACTCTTATATTATACCACAAAGTTACACAAAAGTCAAGTGATTTAGTCTTGGGCGAGACTAAATGTAGCTAAGCGGGGGCGGGGGTAGGGGTGCAGCAGGGGTGGGGGTGGAGGGGGCGCAGTGTTACATTTGAATGTGACAAAGTTACGGGGATGTTATAAAATTTTTTTAAGAATGTAACAAAAGAAAAGTCAATAAAATCAATGAGTTAGAAGCGAAAAATTGTGTAATGTTATAAAGTTATGAAATTTTGATTATTATATATAGGGTTCCATTTTTGCTGCGTGGTACGAATTGCACATGCTGACCTGCTCAACCCCTCAATTTCCTGAGGTGTCATTTCGTAAAAAAGTGTAACATATAACATTAGGCGTTTTTTCCTTTAGAATCAACAACTTATAATGTTACATTCACATTATGAAACATAACAAAGCCCAAAAACATAACAGAAAATATAACATTGTTAGGTGCTGACTAAAAATAATTTGAAAGAGTGCTTGACAAGCGGGAAAAAAGGTGATATGCTGTGTACAGCATATCAGTTAAGAGTAGCACCAAAACCTGAGTCCTACCGCCGCGTGGGGAACTGGTACACTAAATCTCCAGACCTCAACCTAACAATGTTAGGTTTCGTAACAAAGCACAGACGCAAAAAAGCCCGCACTTGGCGGGCTTAGTGTTACTAGGGTTTCCCCTAGTATTGTTACATTTACTTGATTGTCGCTAGGTCAATACCCATTGCGTTCAATGCCGATCCAATGAATGTCTGGGCGTCCCTTTGTTTGGTGCTCAGGCTTTCTTCACGACCACAGGCTTTCCAGAGTGCCGACAGTTCTTCGACCAGACGCAGATCAAGTGACCGAGTGTGCCGAGCGTTTCCTTCGCCTTCGGACGCACTAGCTTCGGTTGGCTCGCCTTCAATGTGGGCTTGTGCATACTTGCGTACCCGCGCCCAGACTGTTGACGGGTTAGAGTGCTTCGCCGCCTTCAACACTTCGTAGAGTGCTTTCTTTTCGGCATGGACTGGCTTTGCCACTTCGCTAGTATCGCTATGTTCGACCAAGTACCACTCGGACGGTAACACTTCGCAAAGTGCTTCGGCATACCTACGCTCGGCTCCGTACTGGCGTACCACAGCTTCGGCGACTTCAACACGCAAGGCGGTAAGGTCTACGGACACAGGGATAATGACTTCGTTCATGCTAATACTCCAATATGCTAACTATCTAACAATGTTAGGTAAACCCGCCTAACTCAGTATGCCGACAATCTTTGTTGGCATGAGTATATTATACCACATTTTAGTGGTAACTTCAAGTTCTTGCGTAAATAAAAATTCAACCTAACATTGTTAGGCAACGCAAGTCCTACCGCCGCATAGGGAACTGGTACACGCGAGGCCGACACCATTGGACATCACCGAGGAGCTTAGTCCTACCGCCGCATAGGGAACTGGTACATGAGGGCGGGACGAAAGCAAAGCACAAGCCTAACAATGTTAGGCGTAATATAAAATACGCAAGCGCAAAAAAACCCCGCACATGGCGGGGGTTGGTGATGGTGGTGGAGTTGCCTATCTGGAAATAGGTGAATACTCTCGGCGCTCGGCTACTGCAATGAGGGTTTCAACCCTCACCCAATAGCGAATCAAGTTGATTTTGCCAACGGTGAGGGTTTTCATTAGTTGCCTTTCGAGAATAGGCTACCAAGTGCATAGAATGTAGATATTGAACCCACAATCAGCATCCCTGCCGCCATCAGCATACCCTCAGCCATCACCGCGTTGAGCGCGATCCAGAGCATTATGCTTCCAATTATTGCGGTTAAACCCAAGAATAGATTTTCCATTTTCATACAGGGGAGGGTTTCCCCTCCCCGCTCCGATTAGTTGAGGGTTGCAGTATCCACGCCGAGAGCGTTCAGAGCGCTACCGATATGGGTTTGTGCTTGGCGCTCTTTGTCCGAAAGGGAATCAGCGCGCTTGGTAGCCTTCCACAAGGAACCCAATTCCTCAATCAGGCGCAGATTCAGCGAGCGGGTATGGCGAGCATTACCGGAACCCTCACCCTCACCGATGGATTCACCGTTGGCAACTTTTTCGGCGGCTTCTGCCTTGGCGACCATATCAGCCGCATACTTGCGAACCCGCGCCCACACCGTGGAGGGGTTGGTATGGTTTGCCTTTTTCAGCACCTCATACAATGCCTTTTTCTCGGTATGCACTGGTTTATCGGCGTCAGCCGTGGAATTGTGCTCCACCTTGAACCAGAACGCGGGGAGGGTTGCGTTCAGGAATTCAGCATACCGGCGCTCAGCGCCATACTGACGGACACCGGCTTCCGCAACATCGTTGCGCAGGGATTCGAGGGATACCTCGACAGGGATAATTACTTCTGACATTTTCAAACTCCATCTAACATTGTTAGGTTCGGGGAATCCACTACCTAACCGAGTATGCAATCAGAACCATTTTCCGTTTGCATGCTTATATTATACCACAATTTGATGCTAGATTCAAGGTTGAGCGTAAATAAAAATTCAAGCGGGGATAGCCTAACAGTGTTAGGTTATTCGCTCACCGTTGACCCCACCCACCCAAAAACGGGTGAAGGAGTCCCAGAGCCTCACTACACTATGATCCGCTCACCCGGTACTCATTTTTAAACTTTGCCCCCCTCCCCCTATCATTTTGTACCACAAATACCCCCACCCCCCTCTATATAGAAACACCCCCCGGTAGGAGTCCCACACCTCCTCTTGCATCCCCACATATATTTCTGCTATATTCGGCGCAATTCCCGATAACCTTCGGTGCGCATGATTAACATACAACCTACGGCAGAACACCCTTTACCGTTCGACACATCCGATGAGCAACCCAAGACTCATAAGGATGCCGTTGCTATTGCTGCAAATACCGCAGACCTTATAGATATGCTCGGCCCCGGGCTTGAGTACGAGGATAAGGATTTACATAAAGCTGCGGAAGTAATCAATGGTGTTGATAAACCTGCTACTCCCAAACACATACAGAGTGCAGCAGAAGCTAAAGCCGCTGCGGTGCTAGTCAAACAATTTGACTTTCAAGCCTTTGCAGATATACAGCAAGCCCGCACGTTCATCACAAATAAGTTGGTCAAAATGACTGACTGCGGTGATCCTAAGATTGAGATCAAAGCACTTGAGTTGCTTGGCAAACATTCAGATATTGGGTTGTTCACAGAACGCAGTGAAATTACGGTGCACCACAGCACAAGTAAAGGACTTGAAGAGTCAATCAAAGAGCGTATAAAGCGACTGATGAATGCGGACATTACAGATGTAACACCACTAGACGATTTGGATACGTATTTAGGCCCTAGCGAAGTACAGCCCAACGGTAAAGCTGACGCAGCAAACAAAACCAGCACTGATGAGCCTAACGCTTAAAGAAATCGAAGCCGCAATCTCTTCTGGCAAGATGTCAGATGCTGATATGCGTGTGTTAGAAGCCCAGCTTATTAAGTTGGAGAAGCTAAAAGAGCGTGAGCTTTGCCAAGATAAGTTCATTAAATTTGTAGAAAAGGTCTGGCCCACCTTTATCTCGGGTGCTCACCACAAAAGAATGGCTGAAGCCTTTGAGCGCGTGGCAAATGGCACTTGTAAAAGGCTAATTGTTAACATGCCACCCCGCCATACCAAGTCAGAATTTGCCTCATACCTGCTCCCGGCTTGGTTTTTGGGTAAATTTCCGCACAAAAAAGTGATTCAGACCTCCCACACGGCTGAATTGGCGGTGGGGTTTGGTCGAAAAGTGCGAAATTTGGTGGATTCTGAGGTCTACAACAACATTTTTCCCAATTTAGCTCTGCAAGCGGACTCAAAAGCAGCCGGAAGGTGGAATACCAGCAAGGGCGGTGACTATTTTGCTATTGGTGTGGGCGGTGCAGTGACCGGTAAGGGTGCTGACGTACTGATTATTGACGACCCACACTCAGAACAAGAGGCTGCTATGGCGGCTTCCAACCCAGAGGTATATGATAAGGTGTACGAGTGGTACACCTCAGGCCCACGGCAGCGTCTCCAGCCGGGGGGAGCTATTGTCATCGTGATGACAAGGTGGGCGCAAAGAGATTTAACCGGACAGGTGCTCAAGTCAGCAGCCCAGAGGGGTGGTGAGGAGTGGGAAGTTATTGAGTTCCCGGCAATTTTGCCCTCAGGGAATCCCCTGTGGCCCCAGTTTTGGTCTATTGAAGAGCTAAAAGCGCTCCAAGAAGAGCTGCCTAATAGTAAGTGGCAAGCCCAGTATCAGCAAAATCCGGTCGGTAATGAGTCTGCGATTGTCAAGCGCGACTGGTGGAAATGGTGGGAGAAAGATGAGCCGCCGACATGTGACTACATTCTTCAGTCTTGGGATACGGCATTTGAGAAAACTCAGCGTGCTGACTATTCAGCAGGTACTACATGGGGTGTATTTAACTGTGAAGAAGATGGGTTCCGTCCCAATCTGATTCTGCTGAATACTTATAAAAAGCGGGTAGAGTTTCCAGAGCTAAAGCGTGATGTGTTGCGGGAATACAAGGAGTACGAGCCTGACTCTCTAATTGTAGAGAAGAAAGCATCCGGTGCTCCGCTAATTTATGACCTCAGGGCGATGGGTGTGCCGGTGCAGGAGTACACTCCAAGCAAAGGACAAGACAAGATAGCTAGGCTAAACTCTGTATCGGATATTATTGCGTCTGGGAAAGTATGGGTCCCTCAGACTCGTTGGGCAGAAGAGTTGGTTGATGAGGTTGCAGCATTTCCCGCAGGCGAGCATGATGACTTGGTAGACGCCACGACTTTGGCGTTGATGCGGTTTAGGCAAGGTGGGTTTTTACGTCTTCCGACAGATGAGCCGGAGGATATTAAATGGTTCAAAGGCTATCGCCGTGAGCGGTACTACACAGTGTAGAAGGAGCTAGTATGGCAACGAATGGGATTGACAAGGGCTTGTATGCAGCGCCGTTGGGTCTTGAAGAAGAGGTCATGCAGGCCCCTGATATTGAGATTGAAGTGGAAGACCCCGAGAGTTTGACTCTTGGCCTCGGTGATATTGAAATAGAACTCAAACCACAAAAAGAAACGGCTGAAGATTTTGACGCCAATCTTGCCGACTACATGGATGAGAACGAGCTTACCTTGCTCGGGTCCGATCTGGTCAGTGATTTTGAGAAAGATATTAACGACCGCAAGGATTGGATTCAGACCTATGTAGACGGTCTAAAACTGCTTGGTTTGAAGTATGAGGAGAGGACTGAGCCGTGGCAGGGTGCCTGCGGGGTATTCCACCCCATGCTAACCGAGTCTGTGGTTAGGTTCCAGTCTGAGGCGATTACTGAGACATTCCCGGCGCAGGGACCAGTTAAAACCACAATTATTGGCAAAGACAACAATGAGATTCAGGAAGCTGCTACTCGTGTCAAGGACGACATGAACTACCAGCTTACCGAGGTGATGGTTGAGTACCGCCCGGAGCATGAGAAGCTGCTGTGGAACCTACCGCTGGCTGGCAGCGCGTTTAAAAAGGTTTATTACGACCCAAGCCTTGGCAGGCAGGTTGCCGTGTTTATCCCCGCAGAAGATATTGTGGTGCCCTATGGAGCCTCTAATCTGGAGGGTGCCGAGCGCGTTACACATGTGATGCGTAAGACCGAGAATGAGGTCACCAAGCTGATAGACGCAGGCTTTTACAGGGATGTGCAGCTAGGCGATCCGACCTATCAATTAGATGATATTGAGAAGCAGAAGGCTGAGGAAATGGGGCTTTCTGCGATTCAGGACGACCGCTACCGCATTCTTGAGATGCATGTTCTGCTTGACCTCAAAGGGTTTGAGCATAAGAACAAGAAAGGTAAACCTACCGGGATTGCCTTGCCGTATGTGGTTACCGTTGAAAAGGGTACCAGCAAGATTTTGGCAATTAGGAGGAATTGGTATGAAGAGGACAAACTCCACCTCAAGCGGCAGCACTTCGTGCACTACCAATACATCCCGGGGTTCGGGTTCTACGGGTATGGACTCATCCACCTCATCGGTGGATACGCTAAATCGGCGACCATGCTTGTACGTCAATTGGTCGATGCGGGAACTCTATCTAATCTCCCCGGCGGTCTTAAATCACGGGGCCTTCGCGTTAAAGGTGATGACACGCCAATTCAGCCCGGAGAGTTCCGAGACGTAGACGTACCTAGCGGTTCTATTAGGGACAATATCCTGCCCCTACCCTACAAAGAGCCAAGTCAGGTTCTTTACGCTCTGTTCCAGAATATTGTTCAGGAAGGTCGGGCATTTGCATCTAGCGGGGATATGAATGTCTCCGATATGAGCAGCCAAGCCCCAGTAGGGACAACTTTGGCTCTTCTGGAGCGTACTCTGAAGGTAATGACGGCGGTCCAGTCAAGGCTGCATTACGCCATGAAGCAGGAGTTTAAACTGCTTAAAGTCATTATTGCTGACTACACCCCAGAGGAATATGCGTATGAGCCAGCAGATGGCCCGCGCAGAGCCAAGAAGTCAGACTACGACATGATTGATGTCATCCCGGTGAGCGATCCAAACGCCGCCACGATGGCGCAGAAGATTGTCACCTATCAGGCAGTCCTACAGTTAGCCCAATCAGCCCCACAGTTGTATGACCTGCCCCTACTCCATAGGCAGATGATTGAGGTCCTTGGGGTTAAAAACGCAGCCAAATTGGTGCCGGTTGAGGACGATGCAACCCCCATCGACCCGATACAGGAGAACCAGAATCTCCTGACCATGAAGCCCGTTAAGGCTTTCCTAGAGCAGAACCACCAAGCTCATATTCAGGTACATATGTCTGCCATCCAGAATCCCCGGATTCAGGCAATGATGCAGCAAAACCCGCAGGCTCAGGCTATTTTTGCCTCAGCAATGGCTCATATAAACGAGCATGTGGCGTTCCAGTACAGGATAGAGATTGAGCAAGCTATGGGTATGTCTTTGCCCCCAATGGAGGACAAAAACAGCGACGAGCGCCAGAAAATCCCACCGCAGATTGCAGACCAGATTGCGGTATTGGCTGCTCAGGCGTCCCAGCAAATCCTCCAAAGGGATCAGCAACAAGCCCAGCAACAGGCGGCACAGCAGCAGATGCAAGACCCGGTGGTGCAGATGCAGATGCAGGAGCTTCAGCTAAAACAGCAGGACTTGCAGCTTAAAGCCCAGAAACAGCAAATCGAGGCGGCGGCAAAGGCAGACCAAATCCGGGTGGAAGAAGCCCGTATCGCGGCGCAGAAAGAGATTGCAGCTATGCAGGTAGCAGCCACAGCTGCCGCAGCAAAAGACAAACTTGCCAAGCAGATGGAAGTTGAAGGTGTACGCATTGGTGTTGACGCGGCTAAACACCGCGCTCAAATGGCGATGCAGCGTGCTCAACGGGCGGCACAACAAAAGCCCGATAACAAACCGTCTAAAGGAGCTTGATGAACAATGAAATCCGAGCCTTGGCGCTCGTGCAACAGGAAATAGAAAAGATAAGGCAGGAGCAGACCGCATTTATTGCGGAAAGCCGAGCCGAAACATTTGATGAGTACAAAAAGGTCTGCGGGGTGATCCGGGGTTTAAACCTTGCAGATTCTGTTATTAACGACCTCGTGCAAAGGATGACAAATGATGACGACTGAGTTTGACCTAAAAGCGGTCGATTTATCCGGTATTTTGAACAAAACCACCGTTGATAAGGCAAAACAACTGCCAGACCCATCTACCTTTCATATTCTCGCGGTAGTGCCAGAAGCTATGGAAGAGTATGCCGACAGCGAAATTGGGTTGGTTAAGTCGGATAAAACCATGTATTATGAGGAAGTACTCACTCCTGTTCTATTCGTTGTAAAGCTTGGACCTGATT